>Ga0207709_10000161_pt1 | contig 91314 bp, 86 predicted proteins | sample KBSM34metaG_FD_184397 | JGI IMG/M metagenome (GOLD analysis project Ga0207709, IMG submission 184397) | Miscanthus rhizosphere microbial communities from Kellogg Biological Station, Michigan, USA - KBS M3-4 metaG (SPAdes) (version 2) | ecosystem: Host-associated > Plants > Roots > Rhizosphere >... | reverse complement strand
CTATACAAAAACGGCATTCCATTGCTGAAATGCCGTTTTAAAATTCTATTTAAACTTATATTAATTAGCTTTCTCCCAAACCTGGGTTCTTCCTAATAAAGATAATCCTAAGTAACCTCTTACATTTAATTTATCTCCACTTTTTGTAATGGTACATTTGTAAGTTTTTCCTGTTTTAGGGTCGGTAATACTTCCTCCTGTAAATTCATCTCCATCTTTTTTCAATCCTCTGATGATCTCTAATCCCTGAATCGGTTTACCTTTTCTGTCATCCTTACAAGCTGTACAGTTCGGATCAGCTGGTTTTATAAGCAACTGAGAAACCTTCCCATAATATTTTCCATCTGATTTTTTAAATATCTCGACAATAGATTTAGCTTGCTTAGTTTCATCATCTATCGTTTTCCATTTGCCTTCTATCTGTGCAAATGAAAGCACACTGAATAGTGAAAGCGCGAATGTTAATAACAGTTTTTTCATATTTCTTATAGTTTTAATTCTGATACAGTAGTCTTTCCTACGTATTGATAAAAATATAAATTAATTTTCAACAAACAAAAACTTTTGTTATACAAAGCATAAAAGGTAAGAAACATTCTTTATTTTTTATCCGCAGCCTACCTATCGTCTTTGGGCTAATTCAGTTTTCTGTTGATCACTCTATTCATATAATCCTGATACCAGGCTTTTGCCATTTGTTTTCCTTTTTCTACTTCAGGAGTTTTAAGTTTACTGATCAAATTATTTTCAAGTCCTAAATCACTTTTATCGTATACCCCTATAATTTCTTTACCATCAAAACGGTACATATAGTTCCCAATAATAAACTGCTCCGAAGTTCCATCGGAATTAACGACAATAGAAGGATATTTTTTATCACTCACTAAGCTTCTTCCCCAGCTTCTTAAAGGCTTATTGTAACCGATAAGGTCTGCTAAAGTAGGATAAATATCTATCTGCTGAGCTGTCTCAGGATTCTCTCCCTTAAGCTGGTATTCGGGATTTGGAGAGTAAAAAATCAGTGGAACAGCAAAACGGTTCATTGCTTTTTCATATTCCGCATAGTACACCTGATTGGTATGATCTCCTGTAAAAACAAAAATTGTATTATTGAACCAAGGCTGTTTTTTAGCTGTTTCAAAATATTTTTTAATGGCATAATCTGTATATTGAATAGGCTCATGCATTTCTATTTTCCCTTTTTTAAATTTTCCCTGATATTTTTCCGGAATTTTAAACGGGTGGTGAGATGAAGCCGTAAATACAGTAGTCATAAAAGGCTGTGTTTTTCCTACATTTTTAGCAAAATACTGAAGGAAGGGTTCGTCCCATATAGCCCACATGCCGTCAAAATCTTCATCATGGTTATATTCTGTTTTCCCAAAGTAGTGTTTGAAACCTAAGATGTTCCCAAATCCGAGGAATCCCATCGAACCATTGGGTGCACCGTGATAAAAAGAAGTATCATAACCTAAGTCATTACATACCGAAACAATAGACTGAATTTTCTGATTAGAATAGGGTGATCCGGTAAAAGCATCCGTAAGACTCGGAATACCTGCCAACACACTGCTCATCCCATGAATAGACTGCCTTCCGTTCGCAAACGTATTTGGAAAAATAAGACTCTGTGTTGCGAGGCTATCCATAAACGGTGTGTAGGAAACATAGTCTTTGATATTTTTATCTTTATTAAAAGCCCCGGAATACTCACGTCCAAAAGATTCTACAATAAAAATAACAATATTGGGGCGGTTTTCCACTTTCCTGCCGTATACTTTGTGAGACTGTACATTTTCATCAATATATTTCTCATCTACAAAATGAACTTCTTTAAAACTATTGGTACCCAATGTCCTGAAAAAGGAGAAAGTACTGTTCAACACTACATTTCCCTGAAGCGGATTGGTTACAAAACGATTGGCGTCCACCATATTGATCGGTCTTGTACTATGTTTAAAGTCACCACGAATTCCTCCCACTACCAAAACGGCTGTGATACATAAAATAACAACCGAGGAAAGGAAATAAGGTAATAATTTTGCTGGTTTCTGCTCCTCAATTTTCACTTTTTTGTATAGAAATACCCATAATCCCATCAAAACAACAAACCATATCAGTACAAAAGGATGCTCACCAACAGAGATCATGAATGTTTTCGAAAGATTAGACTCGTGCTCCGCTACCTGCAATGCTGCTGACGTAAGCCTGGACTGTGAAAATTTATAGTAAATAAAATCACCGAAATTCATCGAATAGGCAATCCCATTGGTTATAAAATAGATCCAAAAGAGAATTTTCTGAAAGACTTTTTTGGTATTGATCACCAAAGGAATCAGACTAAGGAGTATAAACAACGAATTGACATATAGAATCGCCGTAGTATCAAAGGCTGTCCCATGATAGGCCAGCTTTAGATAATCCGAAACTGAGTCGATTTTGATCAGTCCTTTATTGAAATACCAGAATAAAAGTCTCGCAATCTGATAAAAGACATACGCTAAAAAAATCCTGTAAACTAATACCAGAACTTCCTGTTTTCTCAATCCTTTTAAAAATTTCATGCCGCAAATTTACATCAAAATCACTTTATTGTGTTTTTTAGTGCATAATATTTTAAGATAGAATTTTTAAAAACATTATTTTTGTAGTTATGAATTTTATAAAAAATAATCTGGCCAATGCCTTGACCCTGGCTAATTTATTTGCAGGCTGCATAGGTGCAATACATCTTATTTTAGGAGATTATCAGACAACGGCAATTTGCCTTATCCTTTCTTCGATCTTCGATTTTTTTGACGGTTTTGTAGCCAGAGCTTTAAAATCAAACTCCAATCTTGGTCTTCAGCTTGACTCCCTTGCCGATATGGTAAGTTTTGGGTTGATTCCCGGGCTTACGATGTACAAAGCACTGGAACCTTTTGGAACAGAGCTCCTTGGCCTTCATTTGCCATTTGAAATCAAATACATGGGATTGCTGGTTACGCTTTTCTCTTGCTTACGATTGGCGATCTTTAACCTTGATGAAGAACAGAGGTATTATTTTAAAGGGTTGAATACGCCTACCAACACAGTGCTGTTATTTGGTTTATATTATGCGTTTAAAGAAACCGGTTCTTTCAGTATTTTATTTGAAAATGAACTCTTATTGCTTCTATTAACCATTATTACATCATGGCTTCTGATCAGCCCGATTAAGATGATGGCTATGAAATTTAAATCCACACAATTACAAGATAACTATCCAAAAATCGTATTATTGGTGGGAGGTATTGCTATTCTGGCCATATTCCGTATTGTAGGAATCCCAATGCTTGTCATTTATTATATTTTGGTATCCCTTGTTTTTCAGAGACAACTGAAATAAAAAATAAGACCGCACAGCATCAATACATATTATCACTTATTCAAATTATCACTATCAACATGAATTTAAAACTCCATAAACCGCTTTGTATTTTTGATCTTGAAACAACAGGAACGAATATCGGAAAAGACAAAATTGTTGAAATCTGTATTCTGAAAGTAAACCCTGACGCTTCCAGAGAAAGCAAAACATGGCGTGTAAATCCGGGAATGCCTATTCCTAAAGAATCCAGTGAGATCCACGGAATTTATGACGAAGACGTAAAAGAGGCTCCTTCTTTTAGAGAAATTGCCCCAAAAATTATGGAAATGCTTACCGGAAGTGATCTGGGAGGTTTTAATTCCAACAGATTCGACGTTCCTTTATTGGCTGAAGAACTCCTGAGAGTAGAAATTGATTTTGATCTCAGCAAATTCAGGCTGGTGGATGCCCAGACTATTTTCCACAAAAAAGAACCTAGAAACTTAGGCGCTGCTTACCAGTTTTACTGTGGAAAAACATTGGAAAATGCCCACTCTGCAGAAGCTGATGTATTGGCAACTTTTGAGGTACTGGATGCACAAATAGGGAAATATGATGATATTCCGAATGAGATAGCTCCCTTAAGTGAGTTCACTTTCCATAATAAAAATGCAGATCTTGCAGGTTTTATAGGATATAATGAAAAAAAGGAAGAGGTTTTCAATTTTGGAAAATATAAAGGACAGGGAGTAAAAGCAGTATTCCAAAAGGATCTTGGTTACTACGGATGGCTTCAGAATGCTGATTTCCCATTGTACACCAAGAAAGTTTTTACAAAGATTCAACTCTCAGGAAAATTTTAAAAAATGGCCAACCTGATTCGCTTAAAATTTCATGATAATGCCCTTGAAGCCAATAGGGACAAACAGATATTGGCTGAAAACGGCATTAACAGTTTCATTGCCAATGAACAGCTTATCCAATCGGACTGGCTGCTTTCTCAGGCCGTAGGAGGTATTCAGCTTCAGGTTTTTGAAAATGATTTAGAAAGGGCAAAACAGATTCTTCAGGATTATAAAGACAATGAAGAATATTCGCTGGAGGTAGAGCATACTATTGAAAATCCTGAATTCAATTTTGTCTGCCCGAAATGTGGATCCAATCATATTTATCAGGATGAAAAACCTGGTGGTGTTTTTGGAATCAGCTGGTTGATTCTGGGATTCCCAATAAAAATTTCTAAAAACCAATACCACTGTTATTATTGTGGTAATGAATTTACCCATTAAAAAATAAAAGACTGCTTTGTTCTCATGACAAGCAAAAAAATAAAAGTTATGAAAATAATCTGTATAGGAAGAAACTATAGCGAACATGCAAAAGAATTAGGGAACGAAATCCCCGAGAACCCTGTTATTTTTATGAAACCTGATACAGCGGTTTTAAAAGGAAATGATTTTTATATTCCCGAATTTTCAAATGATGTACACTATGAGCTTGAAGTTGTCCTAAAAATTTCAAAAGGAGGAAAATACATTCAGAAGGAGAGCGCCCACAAACATTATGAAGAGATCGGCTTAGGAATAGATTTTACCGCCAGAGACCTTCAAAGCGAACTGAAATCAAAAGGTCTTCCATGGGAACTTGCCAAAGGATTTGATGGTTCCGCTGTCGTAGGGAATTTCTTTAAGAAAGAGAATTATAATCTCGACAGCTTGCCGTTTTCTTTACTTAAGAATAAAGAAAAAGTACAGGATGGAAACACCAGAGATATGATTTTCAGTTTTGATGACATCATAGCATTTGCTTCACAATATTTTACTTTAAGAGTAGGTGATCTTATTTTTACCGGGACTCCAAAAGGTGTAGGAAAGGTAGATGAAAATGATATTCTGGAGGCCTATCTTGAGGATGAAAAAATCCTTGATATCCGAATATTATAAGTTATTTAACATCAACTCTGGCAAATTTTTCTTATCTTTAGGTAACAAAATGAAAGGCTTATGATAAATATTGTATTACCCGTAGATTTTGGGGATAAAACAGAACAGCTGGTAGAAGGTGCCATCAAATTTGCCAAACAGCTTAATGGTAGAATTTATCTGATTCATGTAGCTCCATCTGATATCGGATTTGCGATCGGGGATATGGGATTTCAATATTTTCCGGAAGTGGAAGCGAATGAGATCCGAGAAGAACTTGTTCAGCTTAATAAAATTGAGCAGAGAATTATTGCCCACGATATTGATTGTGAACATCTTCTGAAACAAGGACTTGCTAAAGATATAATCATTGAACACGCAAAGGAAAAAAATGCTGATTATATCGTCATGGGATCACATGGAAGAAGTGGGATTTATGATGTATTTGTAGGAAGCCTTACAAAAGGGCTTACGAAAAGTTCGCCTGTTCCTGTTTTAGTACTTCCTATTCATGACTAAGAAAATTAAATTTTAATCGTTAGTAATAAAAAAACCGATCAAATTAAATTATTTGATCGGTTTTTTACTATATAACCAATTAATTAACCTTCTTTTTTATAGATTTTTGGATCGTAGTAAGGATTCTTACCTTCCGTAGGAGAATAATAGTCTTTATCTTTATCACCGCCCAATGTAGCTACCAGCACATAACACCAATAAGTAAACATTACACAACAAACGATAAATAAAATCCAGTTTAAAACATTACCAAAGGTATCAAAGAACCCAAAAGACCATTTGAAAACTTTGCTTAAGAATAGAAAGAAAGACGTCATTATTTTCCTTTTTTAAATTAACTTTGTACAAATTTATAAAAAATGTTTAAATTACTTTCAAAAGAAAGCAATATTTTTTCAATTCCTGTTTATATTGGTTTTCTTCTTTTAGTAGTAATAATATTTAACATACTGAATCTCAATACATATGAGGCAATTGTCGCGGGTATTACTTTTCTGGGAATTGCTTTGGGATATTTTTGTTTTCACAGTATTGCTCTTAATTATCAGACCCATTTGCCTTTATTTCTGTATACGGTTTTTATTTTTGGGCTCTATCCGGGAAATTTAGATATTGGAATTGCAGTTTCCCTGCTTACCAATTCTTTTCTTATCCTTCTTCTGACCAGTGCGGATGAAGACATCAGAAAGAAGTCATATGTATTGGTGGGTGCTATTGTGGCATTGAATTTTATATTCCTTCCCACTACCTGGCCTATGGCTGTTTTTGTTATCATCCACGTGGTGGCTACATCTGCAAAAATAGGATTAAACCTCTTCAGGTTTCTGTTGGGAATGGTGTTAATTGTGTTCAGTTATTTCTCAGTGATGTATTTTGTTCAGTTTACTTCATGGAATATAGATTATTTTCCATTTGGAAAAATGAAACCCGTAACAGACTATACAGAGCTGTTACCATTGACCCCTATTGTTCTTATGCTCATCTATGCAGTATATGATCATTTTAAAAATTATAATAAGAAAAGCCCGATAAGCAGATATAAATATACTTTCTTACTGGTCTTTTCCCTTGCTCAGCTTGTAACGATCATTCTGTATATGAATACAAACTATGAATATTTGTTGCTTTTAGCATTTCCTTCAAGTATTATTCTGAGCAGGATGGTGAGGTTTTTACCAAAATATTGGATGCAGGAGGCCGGCTTATGGCTTATTATTATCAGTTTACTTGGCTTTAAAGCAGGTACAGTTTTTGATTTATTTTAAAAAATTATGATTCAGATAGACGATAAATTGATTTCCGAGGATATTTTTTCCGAAGAATTTGTTTGCAACCTTAGCAAGTGTAAGGGTGCATGTTGTGTGGAAGGAGATGTAGGAGCTCCGTTGGATAAAGACGAGCTTGAGATTTTAGACCGTATTTTTGATAAAATAAAGCCTTATCTTACTCAGGAAGGAGTGAAAGCCCTTGAAGAACAGGGAACATGGACTACTGATCCACACGACGGAATGTATGTTACTCCAATGGTGGAGGACCGTGAATGTGCTTATGTAACTTTTGATGATAAAGGAATTACCAAATGTGGGATTGAAAAAGCCTATGAAGATGGTGCTGTAGACTGGCAGAAACCTATCTCCTGTCACCTCTATCCTATCAGAATTACAGAATACTCTACTTTCTCTGCTTTAAACTATCATGAATGGAATGTTTGCAGTGATGCCTGCAGTCTTGGAAAAGAACTTCAGGTTCCTGTTTATAAATTCCTGAAAACACCATTGACCAGAAAGTACGGTGAAGATTTTTATAACGTTCTCAGCGAAGTAGCTGACGAATGGAAAAAAGAATACGGTTCTTAACCCGTAAGGATTTGAATTGAAATAAAAAAGCCGCAGAAATAATTTTCTGCGGCTTTTTGTACATAAGCTGATATAAATTATTGTTGTACACCTGCTCTATCGGTCATTCCAGTGTTGGAATCAGCTTTTTTTGCATTCTCCCACCCGTCTTCCGGCATCAGAACCGCTATATTTCTGCCTTTAGACAGGTATTTCTTAGCGACATCCTGAAGATCTTTTACAGTCAGCAGCTTTACTTTATCCTGGTAATTCAGGATAGCATATGGATCGCTTCCGTCTACCTGATTTTGAGCAATTCCCTGCAACCAGAATCCATTATCTTTAAGGCTTGTTTTATATTCATTATATTCCCCTTCTTTGTATTTATCCAGGTCTTTTTGCTCAGGACCTTTATCGATCAGCTTTTGAAGCTCGGCAAGAGCACTTTTCGTAAGTTTATCTACATTTTCAGGTCCGCAAGGGAAATTAATACTAAAGCTGTAGCTACTGTAGGGAACTTTACTTAAACCTCCGCTTGCGCCCCCTCCATAAATTCCACTTTCATCTTCTCTGAGCTTTTCAAGGACTTTAATCGTAGCTACCTCCCCAAGTGCTGACAATGCAAATGCTTCTTTTTCACTGTATGGCGTTTCTCCGCTATAAGAAATCGTCACAAGGCTTTTAGGTTCTTTTCCTTTTTTATAAACTTTTGTAAACTCACCTTCCAAAGGTCGATAACCGGTATCTTTAAAAGTAGAAGATTTTCCTGTAGCAGGAAGGCTGGCAATATAATGCAGCACTTCACTTTTAAGCTGAGCCTCCTCTATGTTTCCTACAAAATAAAAGTGGAAATTACCTGCATTGGCAAATTTCTGCCTGTAGATATCATATGCCTTTTTATAGTCTGTATTGGCCCAATCTTTCTCCGTTGGAGCAAGTCCGATAAATCTTGGATTTTTCTGATTGATAAACTTAGCGTATTCATTAGAAAAATAATATTCCGGATCTGATTCTACATTAGTAAGCATTGAGGACTTCTTTATTTTATAAGCATTGAAGGAGTCCGGGTTGTAATTTAAGTCCGTAAAGCAGGCATATATGAGCTCCATAGCCGTCTTCAGGTCTCTTTTAGAGCTTGTTCCTGAAACACCTTCTGTCATTCCACTGATATAAGAACTTACACTTACCTGTTTGCCTGCCAGATAATGGGTAAGATCTGTTTTGGAAAGCCCCCCTAATCCGGCTTCCAATAAAGCATCGAAAGCAAATTCCGTTTTGCTGTAATCAGTATCAGGAATAATTGAACTTCCTCCTAAACTTAAACCGGCAAATACAATCTCATCATCTTTGAAATCTGTTTTCTTAAAAGTAACTTTTGCTCCGTTATTTAAAGTCCATGTTGTTGTTCCAAGTTTTGTATCCGTCTCCGTCTTTGTAATTTTCCCCTCAGACTTAAAAGGTTTTATTAAACTCTCAGCTTTCATTTTTTCCTGATAAGGGGTAAGATCTGCTAATTTCAACTTTTCAAACATATCCAGAACCATGGATTCTGTCGGCATTGTGATATCATCCTTCTTAGGACCGGTAATTACCACCACCCTGCTGTCATCTTTTACCTGTTTCCCGATGATTGCATTTGTTTGTCCCAGAGTTACTTCAGGTAAAAACTTTTTAATCTGATCATATTCCCAGGTAATTCCCGGCATTGGTTCCTGCCTCAGAAAATGATTGACGTATCCACCAACCAATTCATCGTTTTCATTCTTATCCCGATTGTTATAAGCCCATTCATAAGAAGAAAGGATCTGTGTTTTTGCTCTATCCAGTTCAGACGAGGTAAAACCGAATCTTTTTGCTCTTTCCACTTCTTTCAACAGAACTTTCAAAGCATTCAGCTGATCGCCATCTTTTGTAACAGCTGATCCCTGGAAAGCTTCTTTTGTTCTCGCATAAGTTCCACCATGATAAACAGCACCATATGTAAACGGAGGATTTGTTGAATTAATAAGCTCTCCCAACCTATTGTTCAACATCATATTCACAAGACCTTCTACAATCCGTTGATTGTACTGTTCCACAGTAACCTCCGGTTTGTAGGCTTCAGAATCTTTAATGATAAATTGTACTCCTGAGCTTGTAGCATCAGGATCGGTCTCAATAGCTACAAGGGTTTCTTTGTGATTGGGAAGATCAAAACTTTTTCTTTCTTTCGGGTTTATAGCTTTTTTATACTTACCAAAGTTATCCTTTATCTTCTTTTCCATCTCTTCTACATCAATATCTCCTACGACTATAATTGCCATCAGATCTGGTCTGTACCAATCCTGATGAAATTTCCGGATCAGATCAGGCTTAAAATTTTCCAGGACTTCTTTTTTCCCCATCGGAAGTCTCTCTGCATATTGAGATTTATAAAGCTGCTTTGGAAGGTATTTGTCCTGCATTCTTTTATCAGCACCAAGACCTAATCTAAGCTCTTCCAATACGACACCTCTTTCCTTATTAATCTGTTCATCAGAGAGGGTGGCATTAAATGCCCAGTCCTCCATCACTTTCAGTCCGGCATCCAGATTTCCCGGCTTATCCAGCGGAACGGGAAGCATATAAACGGTTTCATCAAAACCGGTATACGCATTAAGGTGCTGACCAAACTTCACTCCAATTGACTGCAGAAAATCTACTAATTTATTATCCGGAAAATTTTTAGTTCCATTGAAGTTCATATGCTCCATAAAATGAGCCAGCCCCCTTTGATTTTCATCTTCAAGAATAGATCCCACATTGATCGCCAAACGAAAATCCACTTTTTTTTCGGGAAGTGCATTTTTCCTGATATAATACTTCATTCCGTTCGAAAGGACACCCATTTTTACGGAAGGATCTAAAGGAATATTTTGTCCGAAAATACCTGAAGAGATCAAGCCACAAACTACCACTGAAAATAATCTTTTCTTCATATGTCATCTTTTTTCGGTACAAAAGTATATATTATTTGTAGACTAAAGAAAGACATAGCTCTAAACTATAGTTAAACTTTAATTATAGTTCATAAAAAAAGCCGGACAATATCCGGCTTTCTTATCGATAAAAGTTCTTATTTAAAATCAGCGTCCGTTACTCCGGAATTGATTACCAATTTTGTTGTCTTGATATTCACTTTCTGACCTCCACCTTCAGCATCTACTTCGGAAGGGAATTGAAGTCCATCAACAGTCATATAGCTCTTTATGGTTACATTTCCTTCTCCTGAAACAGTTTTATACAAAAGTGCAGTAGTTGCATCAAAGTAAAACTTACCTTTTTCTGAAGACAGTACATTATAATTTTTACCATCCACATTCTCCACGGTTACCGTCTTGAAATTAGCTGCATCAAAAGCTAATGCATCTACAGGTCTTCCTTTTTTCAAATCAGCAATCTTATCTGCAGGAATATCTGTTTTCTTTCCCATCTGATCAAAATATCCTTTCTCACCATCGAAAAGCTGAACCATCTGCTGTCCCATTAAAGACTGAACAGATTTAAATTTATTCCCTAATTTCTTAGTAGACATTGTAATTTCCATCCCCTGTACACTCAGTGTATTATCTGTAATGGTAGATTTTACAGCCTCCAATTTATCTTTACCTCCCAATGCCTTAAAATAATTATCTATTACTTCTTTAGCAGTCAGTTTAGATGTTGTAGCCTCTGTCTTAACAGAAGCCGCTTCTTTCTTCTGAGCTGCTGCCGGAACTGAGAAAAGCACAGCACAGAAAAAAGGAATGATAATCTTTTTCATATATGTAATAATAAGTTTAGAGGGTAAATATATGAATATTGGCCGACATACATGAAGGGCACATCCAAATAAAAAAACCGCCAGAAACTGACGGTTTTAAAATATTATAGCAGTGTATAATTATTTTTTAAGTTCTTCTAAAAATTCGTCGTGAGAAATTTTAGTTTCCTTTTTTGTTGCTTTTTCAAGAATAACATCTTTCAATTTAGCCATAGCTACTTCAGAAGAGATTTGTCTTACTTGCTCCTGATCTTTTAGCATCTCAACAGCATATTTCTGGATTTCCTCATCTCCTAGGTGGTGGATTCCATAGATAGCCAATTGGTTTTTAACTAACTGCTCAGCTTGTGCCAATACATCAGCATAATCTAACTGAATTTCGTTCTCAGTCATCAATTTACCTTCGATGATCTGATATCTTAATTGGTTTTTCTCTGCTTCTAAGATTTCTTTAGCCTGCTGCTCAGACTGAATGTTTTGGTTAGAGAATAATAACCATTTTACAAGGAACGTTTCAGGAAGTTTTACTTCTTCTTTTTCTGTTACCTGCTCTAATACTTTATTCACAAAGTGAACATCAGCATTCTGTTGGAAATACTCGTCTAATTCAGTTTTTACTTTTTCTTTAAGCTCCTCCTCAGACTTGATTGTTCCTTCTCCGTATACTTTGTTGAATAAGTCTTCGTTAAGCTCAGCTAAGTTTAATGAATAGAAGTCTTTTACTTTTACTTCTACCTCATTGTGGTGTAAGTGCTCTACTTCTTCTTTGCTGAATCCTAATTCTTTAGCTAATTCTTCATCACCAGCAAGAGTTTCTTTAGAAACTTTTACAGACTCATCCATTTTCAAAGCTTTTACTAATTTGAAAGCTTCTTTGTTTTCAGCAGTAACTGTAACGTTCTTTGGGTGGTGGTGGTGCTCTCCTTCAGCATCCTCTTCCACAACCTGAGAAACCTCTAAAGCGATATAAGAATCTTTAGTGATTTTATCTTGAGGAACTTGCTCAGCAAAACGCTTCTGCATGTTTTCAATACTCTTGTTGATTTCTTTTTCAGCAGCTTCTACTTTATAGTGAGGAGCCTCATATTTAGCTAAATCTATAGTGAATTCAGGCTCATACCCTACTTCAAAAGCAACCTCAATCTTATCAGCATTATAGTCTAATTCATTCACTGGCTGAGGAACTGGCTGACCAACTAATCTTAATTTGTTTTCATTAACATAGTTGTTCAAAGCATCAGAAACTTGCTTGTTGATTTCTTCAAATGCAATCCCTGCTTCATATTGTTTTTTAACCATACTTAAAGGCACTTTCCCTTTTCTGAATCCAGGAACTTGCGCATTTTTAGCATAATTAATCAATTGCTTTTCTACTTTTTCTTTGTAGTCAGATTTCTCCAATGTTACAGTAAGCAATGAACTTACGTCATCATGGTTTTGTGCGGTAACCTTCATTATTGATTAAAATTTTAGGTTGCAAAAATATGAATTTTTTATGAGAATAACTCATTTCAAATAAATTCTTAGCCTTCAAATATTTATAAATTAGAAAACCACTGAATGATCAGTGGTTTTACGAAATATGATATTTAAAATTTGTCTTTTTTCAAGGTCTGCTTAGTTGATAATCCCATAAGTAGCCTGGGCATCTGTTTCACCTCCGGTTTGCTGTCCGTATACTACTCCGTTTCCACTTACTGCAGAAGCTTCAGAGACTGTTTGAGGTTCATGATAAAGCGTTAAAATCAACTGGCTTTGTGTTGATGCGTTCTTAATGGCTTTAGTCACCACCCATTTTGTTTTCAAACCAACATGATTATGGTCTGCTCTTGTGGAGCTCGCATCATCTGTACGGGTAAGAGTAAGATCAGAATTAGGAAAGTTGAATACTAAAAAGTGTTCATCTTTTGCATCTTTGATCTCCTGGGTAGAATCTTCATCTCCATTTTTAAACTGTACTTCTACTTCATATGTTTTCCCATCTACCAGGCTTATTGGCTGCGCTCCACCTGCTCCAACGCTGTAATTATAAGTTGTTGTTGTTTGTGTAGCCACATCCTTAACCAGTAAAATAATATTGGTAAGATCTTCTTGCGGAAGGTCGTCCTCTTCTGATGCATTATCTCTCTGACAAGACATTACAGAGAAAGTAATGAATAAAACGGCTAATAATCTGGTGATATTTTTAGTATTGAATAAATTGTTCATTTTTTTGATTTAAGATTAAAAATTTTGTTTTTAAGAGTGAATATTAGAAACGGTATCTAAAATTCAGAATAAAGTTTCTTCCTGCTTCGTCTGCAAAAAAGCGCATACGGTTAAGGTAATTTCTGTACGAAACATTAAAAATGTTGTTTACAATAAGCCCTGCAGAAAGATTTTTGCTAAGATTAATTCCTGTTCCGATATTCCAAAGGGAAAACCCTGCTGGTGGTGTACTTAGATCCACCGTTTTATTAACTTCCACCCCATTTTCATAAATGGTAACTGAAGCATTGTGAACAGGAAATCTGCTTTGTTTTAAAAAGGTCTGATTTTCAAGATTGAAATAAAAATTATTCCAGTTTTCTTTTTTAAACTGTAATGCATTGGAGAAATTAGGAGGCATCATCAGAATCAACGGTTCATTGTGGGTATCATCCTGCCCATACAGATAACTTCCTTTACCTGTATAAGTAAGGTTATCTGTAAGCTTCCAGTTAATATCCAGGTCTATACCATACATTTTTGCATCAATCTGCTGGTATGACCACACCGGAAACACTCCCCTTATTGTATTCTGTACTCCCGTTGGAATTTCATTAATAAAGTTTTTAGTTATGAAAAAGTAAGGGTTTACAGAAACATTCAATCCTTTAAGTACATTGAATTTTGCATCCGCAGTAAGGTTAAACTGATGTCCGTCTTCATTTTTCAGTCCCATATCCCCTATTTCTATTACCGCTGCAGAATGGTGTAATCCATCAGAAAACAACTCTGCAATATTGGGTGTTCTTCCCACTTTTGCATAGTTAAATTTCAAATTAAAATTTGCATTCGGATGGTATTCCAGGCCTGCATTAAATGAAACATTCTGATAATTAATTTTTGGACGTGTCAACACTCTGTTTTTATCAGTTTTAATATAGAATTCACGGTATGAGTCAGCATATCGGTTGCTCCAATCACTTTTGTCATACCATTTCGTTACATCATAACGGGTGAAGTCATATCTTACTCCAGCTTCAGCATTCAATTCCGGTGAAATTTTATATTTAAATACAGAATATATTCCCGCCGCATATTTGTCATAATTAGGAATCAGACGTCTCGCTTTGGTAGCCGGATCTGAATAATTGTTTTGAAAACTTGCATCAATCCCCGTTTCAAGAGACCATTTTTCTCTTTCCAATAAATCATTAAGATTAAATTGGTGAGTCATCAAGGCAAGATCCAAAGAAGGGATGTCTTTAAGATCACCTCTTCTTACATCATATTCCTGTCTATGGTTATACTGAAAACTGTACGTTGCAGAAACTTTCCCAATATTTTCAAATCTTTTGAAAGCTGAAACTTTAGCAATATGATGCTCGATAACCTGTCGTGGATTATCAATATCATAGCTAAAGTCTCCAGTATACACCGGAATTTTTAAGGTCATCGCATTATAGAAATCATTATTGTTTCCTACATGAGATCCTCTGTAAATTCCAATATTCTGATTGGTAAGATAATAATCAAAAGAAATTCCTTTGTCATATTCATTTTTCTGCACGGTAAAATTAAAGGATGAGAAATCCATTCCTGTATTCATCAGATTGTAATCAGGTGTATGCTGATCACCCAGCTTTTTAATACTTCCTCCTGATTTTACCGCCCAACCGTTTTTCCATATTTTGGCAACATCTACATCCAGCCCCAATCCTCTTCCGTTGGAAATTCCCGAAAGGTTGACTGATCCTTTTATAGTGTCTTTTTTAGGAAAAATCTCCGGTTCCATGATGACAACGCCACCTATAGCATCACTCCCGTACTTTAAAGCAGACGCTCCTTTGATCACATCAATATGTTGAAAATTATTGATGTCTACATTGGGAGCATGCTCTACGCCCCATTCCTGCTCAGCAAGCTTTACTCCATTATTGAGAATGGAAATACGACTTCCGTATAAACCATGGATAATAGGTTTTGCAATATTATTTCCGGTCTTTAATGTGGCCACTCCCGATATTTTAGAAAGTAAATTTCCCAGGTTATCTGTGGCATTTCTTTCTATTTCTTTTTTATCAATAGTCTTCACAATTAAAGATCCGTTGGATTTATGATTACCGTGTATGGTAACGGTTTCAATATCTTTAATATGATGTTCCAGGGTGATAACCACGTGAATATCCTGATCAACTTTTATATTTTCAGTATAATCATGACAATCAGGATGCTGTGCCGTAAGGGAATATTCTCCGGCAGGAATTTTATCAAAAGAAAATTTCCCTTTCTTATCTGTTTTTACTGTAGAACCTCCGATTTTCACCACTGCATTTTCAAGCATTGTTTTATCATGAAAATCCTGAACGGTTCCTTGTACAGTGTACATTTTCTGTGCACTCGTAAATACTGATCCACAAAAGATCAGCAACAGGCAATATATCAATTTCATTATAATAGATTGATTGCGTACCCTTTTAACAGGTACATTTTTCGTTAAAATTTGTTGAATGGGTTTATCTTAATTTGTACAATGTATAATGTACAGTGTAAAAAGTAAAAGTGCAATGTATTAATGATGAAAGAAGTTGGATCTTAATCATGAGAAGCCGGAGACTGATATTATGAAAATAATACAACTATCAGATGAGCCACTGCTGTATCCCCCCCCCTCAAACTTTTGGGCATTAACCATTGAACTTTAAAGCACGAAACTTTAAACCCAATATGAATGTATTGATTATGAAATTGTGGGAGGTCCCCGAAGCTGAAAGGTAAATTTGGTCTGTGACCAGATTTTCTCCTGAATGGCGATGATCTGTTTTACCTGATGCGTATAGTGCTCAAAAGTAAAACTGAATTCTTCAGGAGCTAAGGTATGCCCGGTAACCAAAAAGTGGCAGGCCAGACAGTCGCCAGCTTTCTCTTTAGTAATAGCTTTTGTAATCGTATTCTCGGTCTTTTTAAGATTAAATCCTTTAAAGTAGTCCATAGAATCATGATGGTGAAAGCTTTGAGAAAGCAGGGCGAGGAAATATACTCCAAACAATAGCTTGGAGATAAAACTCTTCAGATTTCTGCTTTCTTTTAAAATCATTCTTCAAAATTATGAAAATAATTTAATTCTGGAGCTACCCTTTTATTAAATTACTTTTATGCTTACTGGTAATATGTAGAAATGAATGGGGGTATGTTACAAAAAAAAGCTTCATAATTTTAATTTATGAAGCTTTTATATTTTAGTTTAGTTAACCTGAGTTCCCAGGTATTCCCATTCCTGCAATGCAGAATCTAATTCTTCTTTAGTTTTATTGTATTTCTCCAACGTTTCATCAGAAGGGTTTTCTTTGGCAAAAGAAGCTTCCATTTCTTCCACTTTAATTTCAAGTTCGGAAATTTTCTCTTCTACTTTTTTAATTTTATTCTGTATATTTTTCTGTTCTTTACTTACAATCGTTGACTGATTGGCAGCTACAGGTTTTGCTTCCGCTTTTTTCACCTCTGCTTTTGGCTCTTCATTGTGAAGTTTAGCTTTTTCTGCAGAAATCTCTCTGATCGTTTCTTTTTGTCTGTATTCCAGATATTCATTGATATCACCAAGGAATTCTTTCATTTTTCCATCACGGAATTCGTAGATTTTATCACAAAGCCCCTGAAGGAATTCTCTATCGTGAGAAATGACAATCAATGTTCCTTCAAAATTCTGCAAAGCCAGCTTAATAATCTCTTTAGACTGGATATCCAGGTGGTTGGTAGGCTCATCCATAATCAACGTATTGAAAGGACGAAGTAATAGTTTACAAAGTGCCAGACGGTTTCTCTCACCTCCGGAAAGTACTTTTGTTTTCTTAGAAACAGCCTCTCCCTGAAATAAGAAAGACCCTAATAAATCTCTTACTCTAGGTCTTGTTTCTTCCGTAGCAGCATCTTCTGCTTCTTCCAAAACTGTTTTATTAGGTGTTAAAACTTCTTCCTGATTTTGGGCAAAATAACCGATGTTTACGTTATGTCCAAGATTCCAGGAACCTGAATAATCTTTAATATCCCCGGCCAGAATTTTAGCTAAAGTAGTTTTTCCTTGTCCGTTCTGTCCTAAAAGTGCAATCCTATCTCCTCTCTGAACGATGAAATCTACATCATCAAAAATTTGTTTTTTCCCATAAGCCTTCCCTAAATGATCAGCTTCAAAAATAACTTTTCCGGGAACCATAGACTGTACGAAGCGGATATTGAATTTTGAAACGTCTTCATTATCAACCTCGATACGTTCAATTTTATCTAATTTTTTAATAAGGGACTGAGCAAAAGATGCTTTGGTAGCACTGGCTCTGAACTTATTAATATTGTCTTCCATCTGCTTGATTTCCGCATCCTGATTCTTTTTAGCCTGAATCAGTTTCTCACGGCGGTCTTCACGCATGATCAGATATTTTGTATAATTGGCTTTGTAATCATCTACTTTTCTATTGTTGATATCAAAAGTTCGGTTACAAACTGCCGTCATAAACTGCTTATCGTGACTTACCAGAACGATTGCTCCCGGATAGTCTTTCAGAAAGTTTTCCAGCCAGATGATGGATTCCATATCCAGGTGGTTAGTAGGCTCATCGAGAAGCATAATGTCATTCTTTTGAAGAAGAAGCTTTGCCAGTTCGATTCTCATTCTCCATCCTCCTGAAAATTCATCGGTGATCTTTTGGAAATCATCCGCTTTAAAACCTAAACCAAACAGTACCTTTTCCATATCCCCTTCAAGATTGTAGGCATCATGGTTCATTAAAAGGTCATTCAGCTCAGTCATTTTATTAATCAGATCCGTGTAAGAATCGCTTTCGTAGTCGGTTCTCGTCGCCATCTGATGGTTTACCTCTTCAAGCTCATTTTTCCAGGCATTGATTTGCTCAAAAGCCTGCATGGTTTCGTTCCAAACGGTTCTTCCTTTTACAAAATCAAGATCCTGTTTCAAGAAACCGATTGTTGCGCTTCCTTCAGCTACAACATCACCTTCGAAGAAGTTAATTTCTCCTGAAAGCATTTTCAATAAAGTGGATTTCCCCGCTCCATTTTTACCGACTAAACCAATTTTATCGTCTTTTTTAATCGTGAAATTTACATTTTGAAATAAATAATTTCCCGAGTGATGTAATCCTAAACCTTGAACCGAAAGCATTTTTTTAAGTAATAATTAATAATGAATAATGAATTTTCGAGGGCAAAAATACGGAAAAAGAAATGAAATAGTTCAGAAATAAAAAAACTGCCCCTTTCGGACAGTTTTTAATCCAGATTCAAAACTTAATTTATCGTCTTAATAAATAGTTTAAAAACATAGATTTCTGTGTTTACCTCTGAAACTTCTAAATCTTAGAAAGTTTAAAAATGTCTATCCCGGAGTGAGCGGTGGTGTTTTTTGCCCCGCTTTCACCATGACAATCATTTCTTCAAGGCTTTCCGCAGCCTCTTTATATTTTACCTGTTTGATCCCATGGTGAGAACCTATTTCATTTTGCAATTCATTCAAAGTGGTAGCTTCAGACATTGTAATCGGTTTGCTGCCATTTTTAATACTGATCTCGTAGTTGCAAGTGTCTAAAAGTTTATTGGCTTTTTTAAGCCATGCTGAAACTGTCATAATATATTGTTTTTGGAGTTAAAAAATATTGGAGTAAAGTATATTGAAGGTTGGATAGGGCTAAGCCCATTTGATGGTATATAGTTCTGCTATATTTTTAGGTCTTGTTTCCAGGCCATCTGCTTCAATATCTGTTTTTGAGGTACTTTTTGTATCAATAATACTCATAGGAGTCGGCCCATTCCCAGGGGGAATCATTGCTGTCGTGGAAAACTTTAGTCCATGATCATGCTTTTTAAAAATATCATTTTCAAAAGTACTGACATGATCTCCTGTAATGGTTCCTGTTCCAGGAGCTTTTCTTTCGGTAGCATTCATGTCTACCGTAGCCTGATTATTCCATGCCCGGCTGAAATATCCGCGCATATCCAATAACATAGAAAATCCGTTGGGTCCCTTTCCGAACCGATAATTAAGTATTGAATTTAATCTTGTATAATTGGCATCCAGTTCAACAGGAGGATTACATAATGAAAATTCTCCTTCAGGGGCAAATTCCGTAGCGATATATTGTCTGCGTTCCCCTATCACTCCCTGAATAATACAGGGAAGGTTTTTAAGACTAATTAAGCCTAAGTTTGTACAGCAACGTGAAATTCTTATTTCGGCATTTGGAATTTTTGATAAAACAGTGAGCATGAGCTTCGTTGCTAAGGGATTGATGATATGCAACAGATTTAATTCATGGTCGCCTGTTTGAGATACGGTAACCGAACTGGAATCTATACCATCGGATAATTGTACCGTTACATCTCCGCTCACTTTTAAATTTAAAACAACCTGAGCAGAAACTGTTTCCCCAGGCAACATCTGTTTCCATCTTGGAAATTCATGAAGGGCCTGTCTGAAAGTCATTTCATCAGAAGTCTGACTTTTTAGAATAACCAGCTGATTAGCATTTGAATCAAAAGAAATTTTTCCGTTGGCTCCGCTATCGTTATATAGCCATCCATCAGGAATACCATAAATGATGGCCCCATTTCTGGATATCTGATTGCTGAAATAGCGGAAGTCATCATTATACACTAAATTATTTTGTCCTAATGCATAGAGATAATCTTCTGTGGTACTATTTATTTTTTCCATGGTTCCTTATTTTTTTGAGGGAGTTTTCCCATTTTGAATACATTAGTAGCTGAATCAAAATACACATCTGTATCATCCTGAAAATCAATAGTGAGGTATTTATTGATAGTCACATTTCTTGCCTGCATTCCTGAGGGAACCAAAAGAGAAGAAGAAATGGCCATATTGGAAGAGATTCCACTTGCAGTGAAAAGCCATAACTCATCACTGTAATCAAAATAAATAATCGTATTGACAGAAGCAGAATCTGCATTGCAAACGCCAAAAGTCCCGTTTATTTTCTGAGAAATGGCCGGATATAGAATAGAGGTAGACGTATTGTCTATCCCCAAGACTTCCGAAGGGCAATTGCCGGGGGTGCCATAAAAACCGATATTTGAAACTGAATACCTATTCCCATATTCTGCATCTGTTGATACACTATCTTTATAAACCTCCATATTTTGTGGCTGGATTCTACTTGCCAATGCTTTCCAGGAGTCTGAAAAAGTACATGGATTGTTATTAATAAAAGGCTCAAAAGCCAGACATATATACTTCAAATCAGCTGTTCCGGGATAAGATCTTATGATACCTACCAGCTGATTGGTATGGGTCAAATAGTTTATTCCATTTTTATCAAAATATATGTTTAATGTAGTATCCATAATAAAATCCCGAAGGAATTAGATCCTTCGGGAAGATTTATCTTTTTAGAAAATATTTAAAAGCTGCGTCAATGATTCTCCTGAAGATACAGGATTGACAGGCGCTCCTCCAGGTACACTTTCAATACCATAAGTTCCTGCGATCATCTGCAAATCATATTGTATATTCTGAGCACTGAATATAAAATTACATCCAGGTGCTGTAGCGTTCCCGGTAACAGATCCTGAAGTCATATTAGTCTGCGCTGCAAATAAAACTACTTTTTCATTAGGCTCCATACTTACAGACCCTTGTGGCGTACATATAAATGCACAGAAAGGCTGAAATTCTCCATTCACTTTTGCAGCAAGCCCTACCGTAATATTTGATGTCCCTGCTCCTCTGTCATTTTTCACCGTAATTACTCCTGCCGGAGCTCCTGAAGTAGTAGAAAAAGAACCGTCCTGGTGGAAAGTTACAGCGGTCCCCAAAGGAACTTCACTGGATAATGCCTGCATCTGGATGGTTGTATTGGTGCCAATATTTGACTTATTGAAAATATATACCTTGTATTTTGGCTCATAGTCAATTTCTACTTCGCCAAACATTTCCTGGTAGCTTATAGCAAACCATGCCGGTACTCCTGTAGAAACCTGATTAGGTCCTGAAGCACCTTTGTACCCCATTAGTTTGTAATTATTTTGTTGTAGATACTGTAAAATTGTTTTTTGATCATTGGATGTAAAATCGAAATCAATTGAGAATACAGTAGTTGCTGCTGTTTGAATGAGTGTCTTTTCCATTGGTTTTAATTTTTGATGTTCTTACTCTTTTTGTTATTGGGCTTTTCAGAATACGCCTTTGCTCATATTTTATTTTTGAAGCTTCGTTAAATGAACAATTCAAAGTAACGAGAATTAGAAGCCAAAAACTACAGTATAAAATACCAAATTACACCTTCAGTAATTATACCCAATTGATAATAAATACCTTATAAATAAAAGGGAACATCCAAAAGAATGCTCCCTAACCTAAATTTAAAACTGAAAAGTATTGAGATTAATTGTTAATTTCATTGACTCTGATTGCTATCGGAGTTTTTACGATTGAGCGAGTCCAGATATCATTATTCGGAACATTGGTTCCATACAGAAAGTCGGCTACAAAACTGTCTTCAGGAAGATGAAGTTCCACAGAAAGTCTTTTCTTACTTTCTTTATCTACTAAGGTACTGCTGGAGACATTCAAACCATTGTTGATCAGTTCTGCATTAATTTCGGATTCTGACCTTTTCAGTAAAGCATCGCTGTATAATCCAAAATTAGCCGAAATATGGATATAGTCTGTCAGCTCATTATACTTATAAGCCGGCTTTATACCTGTAGAGATCAATTTCACATATTCTGTAAGCTGTGTATAGAACGTATTGAGGTAAGGATGTTTTCCGGAATCTATTTCAAAATATAATTCTGCAAGATCAGCATCGAATACTACCGCATTCTTATTGGTTTCTTCCAGCATAAGCTTTCCATATATTTTTGAAAGATGGTTATATACTTTATCCCGGGATACAAAAGCCTGAGATAAATGGTCTTCATTCTCTATCTGATAACCGGAAAACAAATGCTCCCAAATCCGGTTTCCTGCAGCATCGGTTTTTGAGTTTCTTATATCTGAGATATAATTCTCAAGATCATTATCATTTATAAAATCTGTAGAGATATAGACAGACTGAGGTCCTTCCAAATATCCACCACCCACATCAGCATGAGCTCCGGGGACAAATATTTCCTTCCATACGGAATTCCAATCTTCAGATTTTTTATCCTGCATTTTTTTAGAATCTTCGAAAAAGCCTGTGAGGGGGAAAAAGAATCTGCATTCATTGATGGCACAGAGGTGAAGTGCATGCTCTATCGTGCCGGAAAGGCTTAAATCGTATGTATTAAAAGGTTTGGATTCTACAGTATCAAAAGCTCCTAAAAACTTAATTTTAATGTGCATTGATGAATAGTGAACCAAAAGCCGGTTACAGAAAGTCCGGGCAAGCATTCCTCCTCTCCCGAATCCATAGATATAGAAATGATATTCTTTATTTTCATCCCTGATTATTTCCTGTACAAAAGCATCTGCCTTCTGAATTTTATCGTCGGAAGAATATCCGTTACCGTAAGGTGGGTTTGCACATGTGGCCATGGCAAAATTATTGTCTTCACCTCCTATTACTGTTCCTATTCCTTCAATGTATATTTTTTGATTCCCATGAAATAGGTTGTATAGTTTGTAAATATTGGTAAAAGCACCATAGTAGCTTTCATTATTCTTTAGTGGTTTATCCGGCGAAAAAGCGTTTACTCCATTGTTTCCAGTACCATCAAAGAAGATCCCAACAGAAATTATGTTGCTGTCCTCCATTCTTTTAATCATTTATGTTACAGATTGATCTGCATTTTACATTCAAATTTCATCCAAAAGGTCTCTGACCTGGATATTTTCAAAGTAACAGAAGAAAGGAATGCTAAACTAGCGTGAAAAGTACCAAATAAAAAATTCCGTATTTCTACGGAATGGGGTTATAATTTTTCAAGTGAATAAATATTGTTTATTATGGCGTAAATGACTATGCCTACTGTGTTTTTGGCTCCAATTTTCTCCAGAATCCGTTGTCTGTGGCTTTCCACTGTTCTTGGACTGATGAAGAGTTTTTCGCCGATTTCATTATTGGTAAATTCCTGACAAATCAGTTTTACCACATCTTTTTCTCTTTCAGACAGCTCATCTTCTGTTTCAAAAAGAGAATTTTTCTTTGCCGAGCTATTCATATAAGTGAATAACATCTGATGGTCTTCCGCAGTAAAGAAAACTCCATTTTTATTGACCATTGTAATGGCTTCAATAAATATTTTTTTATTGGAGTTTTTGGGAAGAAATGCAGAAACTCCCAACTTCACCATATACCCCAGAATAGAGGTTTTGTAATGGGAAGAAAGAATGATAATTTTCAGGTCGGGATATTTTTCTTTAAGAATCTCTACCAGTTCAAAACCATTCATGGGTTTCATCTGAACATCTACCAGGGCAATATCAGGAAAATCATTTTCCGAAATTTTCTCCAGTTGTTCAATAAAATCGGGACCATTATCTGCCGTAACGCATACCGATATATTTTTTTCATTGGACAGCAGCATTTTCACTCCTTCCAGGATCAGCTGTTCATCATCTATCAGGGCTATCTTGATTTGGGAACTCATTATGTTTGGGAATTTTAATAATTATACGACTTCCTTTATTTAAAAAAGTATTTTTCCATTTATAGGCGGCATTCATTGACTGGATTCTGGATTCGATATTCTTAATACCCATTCCTTTTTTCACCTTATCGTAATCGAAACCCTGACCGTTATCTGAGATCACAACTGCCATATTATAAGGGTAGTCTTTAATATAGATCCAAATATCCGTAGCATCAGAATGTTTGATTACATTGGTGGTAAATTCCTGAATAATTCTGTACAGCTGTACTTCCACAAAAAGATCTTTCTTTTTGTACCCGGGCATTACCTGCATTGAAATATTGATTTTATGGGAAAGATTAGCAATCAGTTCTTCCACATACAGCACCAGCCCTACAGATTCCAGGTTAACAGGGTATAATGAATGGGAAATACTTCTGGCTGCATCAATCAGGGCAGACATTTGACTGTAGATATTTTTTTTAATAATTTCATCTCCCTTAGTATCGAGATTGTTCAGCCATAAAGAAAGGATATTGAGCCTGTTTCCGATATCATCATGAATAGTTACCGCTATTCTTTTTCTTTCTTCTTCCTGAGCTTTGATGTTTTCCAGTGCCAGCTTTTTCTGGTGAAGGACTTCTGCTTCATGCTGTACATTTTTCTCTTTTATAATTCTGCTGATAAAAGACCTGTAGGCAAGCAAAATAAAAGCCACTATAACTGTTATGGTAACAATTATAAGGATTAACAGGTTAATATTTAAACTTACTTCTTTAATTTGATGAAGGTATATAAAAATGAACAGTACAAAATCCCGGACAGGATATTGTTTGCACTAAAAATAATATAATAATCGTCCTCTGACAGGTTAGCTATCTGATGCTGAACAATAAAAATAAATACCGAAACAGAGTAATAGAAAAAAATACTGGCATCTGTCAAAAGAAAACGGTTTTGTGCAGAAGTATCTTTTATTTCCCGGATCAATGTAAATCCGGAAAGACAGATGATTATAATATTAGAAACTACTTTAGCTATATCTGCATTGAAAGGGTAATTAAACCCATATTTTGAAATCATAAATCCGGCAGCCACTAATGCAACGAGCCCCAGAAAATATTTGGGCCAATCTAATTTTCTGATAAATAAAACTGACAGCAAAAAGAACTCCCCGGCAATATAAAGAGGATAGAGAAATGATGTATCATTGAGATTGAAAATATAAGGCAGGATAAGATTCAGCAGCTCAATAAAAAAAAGAAAAGCAATACAGTGAAAATATTGCTTCTCTTTATTATTTAATATGCGGTATTTTCCTGCTCCTAACAATATCACTGATAGAAGAAGACCATAGTTCAGGAATAAAATTGCCTTATAAAAATCAGCCATTCCTTAGTTATAATTATATTGCGTCCGGTATACGGCAAATAGGAGGACAAGGTTTTGCCCAATCGTATGTATTGGCTTCAGTTATTGCACTGCTTCCTGTATTATTGCTTTCCAGGTTTTCAAGGAAAGAAATAAAAATCAGCGTAACCAGCATTCTACCATAGATATCACTGTATCTTAATCCGAATGAACACACTATTCTGGTTAAGTTTTTGTTTGAAAGACATAAATCTTCTGTAGGAACATAAAACTTAGTAAAGATTCTCGTTCCTTTGTATACTGTACATTCCTGATAAAACCAATCCATCCCTTCATTTCTCCATCTTTCAATAGCTTCTATTGCTTTATCCTGTTCAAGGACCGGTTTGCTGGAGATAGGGAAAGACATATCTGCATTCTTATCAATATTTTGAAGGTCTTTAGAGAGAAGAGCATTTTTAACAACCGTATACTGCTGTATTTCCTGCAGTTTCAAATCATAGGCAAGCGGGCAAAGAAGACTGCACGGATATTCTTCCATATTTCTTCTCAATCCGTTTTCATCCATGGGATATAAAATAATGATCAGGTTTTCTTTGTAAACCCCTACACCAGCACAGAATTCCGGATATTCGCTGTTACCTCTCATCCAATCCAGATGCCCTTTGTTTATTTCAAAAATATAATTGGCAGGAATTAATTTTTTAACCTCTGGAAAATTGGAAAGAAGTAAACTCCACTGATCCATAGCTGTTTTGCATTCCTCTTTAGAGAGCATGAAATCTTCGCTGTTTAATGTTGTCATAATCATAGTTTTTAAGTTGTATAAAAATATACAAACTACACATGCTATGCAAGTAAGAATTTTAATTAATAATTTCTCACTGTAATATGATAACAACGCTGTTGCTTCTCTTTGATGTAATAAATTCTACCAGCATTAGTATAATACTTTAAAACTTTCTCTAATGCCACCTCCATTTTTGGGTTATATTTCAGGACGTTGTTGAATCGTATGTAGGAGATATCGAAAGAATTTCCATAATTGTGGGAGCTGATCCCCAGCGAAGCATTAGAATTGACTCTTCTTAACCTGTTTTGATCTTCAAGTGTTCGGGTAATGGAAGAAACGGTAAATGTTCCACCCTTTGTATCTTTGCTAAACTTTGTACCCATTTTTTCTAATGTTGCCTTTGCTTTAGATACCATCCAGGGTCTGCTGTGATCAAGCTTCTGGACATGATACCCTTTCCCTGATTTTTTTATTTTATGGAACTTTCCGTTATTAATGTATTTCTGTACTGTTTTAGAATCTTTCAGCAGCTGTACTCCAAAACTTTTTGAAGCATCAATATGAGGCTTATAAAGAGCAGTCGGTTCAATATTTATAAACTTGATCCCTTTAAAGTCACGCATTGTATTTTTGGCCACCTGCGCATACTGTAGATTATAAATAAAAGGTACAAAGACCACACAAAGAAACTTTTTCATTAACTCCACTTTTAGATTTACTGAATGAAAGATAAAATGTTTATGTTATATCTTTCATTCCGATGATAGTACTATATAAATAAATCCCAAACAAACTTTAAACCAAATTATTGAATTTACAATTTTTGTTCTCCTATTTTTGAAATATTTTTTCAGTTTTAACTTTTTACTTTAAGATATAAATTTTACATTTGAGATACATTTTAAAAATAAACAACATGATAAAAAAACTTTTTGCTGAATTTTTCGGCACATTTTGGCTTGTTTTCGGAGGTTGTGGAAGCGCAGTTTTTGCCGCCGGAGTTCCCGATATTGGTATAGGACTTTTAGGAGTTGCTTTAGCCTTTGGTCTTACTGTCCTTACTATGGCTTACGCTGTAGGTCATATTTCCGGAGGGCATTTCAACCCGGCAGTTTCTTTCGGGCTTCTAGCCGGAGGAAGATTTTCTGCCAAGGACCTGATCCCTTATATTGTAGCACAGTGTTTAGGAGCACTTGTAGCAGCCGGATGTTTATACACTATCCTTAACGGTGCCGGAGTGGTAGATTTTTCAAAACCGGGTGATTTTGCCACAAACTTCTATGGTGAAGCCGTTTACAACGGAAAGGCATTCAGTATGGGAGCAGCATTCCTTGCTGAATTTTTATTAACAGCCTTTTTCCTTATTGTCATCATGGGAGCAACGGATAAATGGGCAAATGGTAAATTTGCAGGTCTTGCTATTGGTCTTGCCCTTACTTTAATCCATTTAATCTCTATTCCAATCACCAATACGTCAGTAAACCCTGCAAGATCCCTTTCGCAGGCAGTTTTTGCGGGTGGACTTGCCATGTCACAGCTTTGGCTGTTCTGGGTAGCTCCTATCCTGGGAGGAATTGTAGGTGGATTGATCTACAAGTTCTTACTTCAGAGAGATACTGCAGAAATAACAGATTAATAAGAATCTCAATTTATAACGAAATAAAAAATCCTGCCGGCTGGCAGGATTTTTTTATTTTGTCTTTTTAATATCAAAAGGATTTTTAAAAATAAGTTCTTCGTGCTTTCCTTTAATCTCCATTTTACGCTGAAGAAGATTGAGAGCCATTTTCCTGATAAAAAGATCTTTATCATTCAGGCTCCAGTAGGAATCTTCATGCAGTTTTTTAGCAGAGCGGATTGGATAAAATTCGGTTTCCCAGGTATCCACATTATGATAAAACTCAATAATTCCGCAGTGTTCAGGAATAAGGTTAGTATCTACCATTCCCATAGGTAACAGAAAACTGAAAGTATTACAGATATAGTCGCCACAAGAAATTTTATCGTGTTTCAGAAATTTTTCGCCGGTTTCTTTATTGATATATGATTTTTTGAAATCATTTTTAAAGTCACTTTTAGAAAGTTTGATTTCAATTTCATGGCTACATCCTTCTGCATCTATAATCAGAATATCTGCTTCCCAATCTGCCTGAAAATAATTAGTCAGAACGAGCTCTTTTTCAAAATCACAGTGAGAGTGAATATAGGCATGTACAAGTTCTTCTATTTTGATCATGGTATTTATAATAATGTAAAAGGTACAAAGTACAATGTATTGGGTCAGAAGACAGAGACTTAGAGATTAGAGACAGGAGACTTCAAGCTGTTGAGAAGTGTATAATCTTAAGGTCCAATGTTTAATTTAATGCTTCAAATCTCAGGAACCACAAATCGCACACCTGCGTAGTTTTCAACTTTCAACTTACCAGCAAGCTGCAGCCTCTGATATCAGAGTGGTCTATTCTTCCCAGCACCTGAAATTTATCGCCATTTATTTTCCCCAGATCCTGAGTAGCAATAAAAGAACAGGAATGGGTATTGGCAAGGTCTATAATATTAATAGCCCCTGTTCTTCCTTCTTTTTCGTAAGACAGCGGGTCTTCTGCATTTCTGACCATAATCCTCATCCAGTTCGGACATTGATATTCATTATTTCCAAGAGAGTACGCTTGTGAAAGCAGTTCCGTCATCGAATATTCAGAATATATTTTATGGGTATTAAAACCTTCCTGTAAAATGAGCAAAAGCTCATCTTTTGTCATCTCTTCTTTTCGGCCCTTCATTCCTCCGGTTTCTATAACCACTAAATTTTCAAGAAAACTTAGAGATTCATTATTGGGATTTGATTGACAATAGTCTAAAAAATCCAACAAGGCAAAAGAAACTCCAAAGAGAATGACTTTTTGATCTTTCAATTGGTTTAAAAGGTCAAAAAGGTCTGCGTGATTGTAAAGGAAATATCCGTTTTCCGGTTTTCCCGATTTTTTCATCAAATAATCCACCATATAAATTAATGATGAATTTTGTTTTTCCAAATAGCTTGGTAGTAACCCCAGAAAAATAAAATCTTCCGACTTACCTATAAACTGTTCGAAACTTTTATAAATACTTTCTTCATATAAATTCTGATCGGCAATGAAATGTTTCGACAGATTCATCTGGGTGGTTCCTGAGCTCTGAAAATATAAATCTGCAGAGACATTCTTATCCAGAATCTGATGGTTTTTGAACATTTCTATAGGCAGAAAAGGGATCTTCAATACGCTGTCTACCTCATCAGGATTCACTTTTAAAAAGTTGACAAACTTTCTATATATCTCAACATTTTCATACTGATAACGAAATGTTTCCAATGATGCATCTACAAAATCCTGTTCTGTTTGTATGTTGAATATATTTTTCAATTGATAAATCTTTTTTACACCTCCCATCCCTTCAATACAGTGAATTTCAAGAAAGAATATTTTTTATTTAATATTTTTTACTGCAAAATTAAACTTTGGTAAAATTCTTGCAATTACTTTTTCGGAATATGGATTAAAAACAAGAATGCGCTTAGGTTCATTCGAAAATTGTCTCTTTTAGGGGCAATTTTTTTTGTTTTTATTTCTCAAAAACCTTGAGTTCAAAATCTTTTTCGAAAACTCCGTAAGTAAAGTAGGAAATCCAATCACCAAGATTAATATATTTTGAATTCTGCTCCAGATCCAGCACCATAGGAAGATGACGATGCCCATAAATGAAGTAGTCTATCTTTTCGGTCTTCAGCTTTTCTTTGGAATAGATGATCAAAAATTCTTTGTCTTCACCTAAAAATGCTTTATCCTCTTCTCCGGAAATCATTTTGTTCTTTTGGGAAAGATACAAAGCCACTTTCATAGCAATATCGGGATGTAGCCATTTGAAAAACCATTGTGCCACCGGATTTGTGAACAGCTTCTTCATTCTTTTATATCCTTTATCTCCAGGTCCCAGTCCATCTCCATGAGCCAGCAAAAACTGCTTCCCGCCCATTTCAAAATATTGTTTCTGATAAAAAACAGTACATCCTATTTCCTCTTCCAGATAATCTTTCATCCAAAGATCATGGTTTCCCACAAAAAAATAAATGTGGATTCCCCGGTCTTTCAGTTCAGCAATTTTACCCAGAACACGTACATATCCTTTGGGAACAACATGTTTCCATTCATGCCAGAAATCAAAAAGATCTCCCATTAAAAATAAAACCTGAGCATCTTCTTTGATCTCATTCATCCAACGTATAAATTTCTCTTCACGGATCCGGCTCTCTTTAGGAGTAGGAGCCCCAAAATGCTGATCTGAAGCGAAATACACCTTTTTTCCAGGTTCTAAATTAATTGTTGTTTTTAACACTGTCTGAACTTTATTGGAAATGAATTATTAATTATCTTCTGCAAACCACTCTCCATAAGAGTTTTCGGTCTCATGAAGTTTAAGATAAGCCAGAGAAATTCCTTCAGGAAGTTTTGATTTTACTTTTGCAGCAATAGCATACAGCATATTTTCACAGGTCGGCTGGAAACTGCAGTAGATTACTTTGTGTCCCTTCTGTTCAAGGTCATCTCCCAGTTCTTTGTGAGGAGACAAGGCATTCACCAAAACGGAATGATCCCACACATCTACAATTTCAGATTTTACGATACTTTTGATATCTCCAAAATCCACCACCATCCCATTCTTAGGGTTTTCAATATCATTAATAGGTCTTCCTTTTACCGTTACAAACAGTTTATAGGAATGCCCGTGCATATTTTTACACTTCCCATCGTAGTTGTACAGTACGTGAGCTGTTTCGAATGTAAAAATTTTTGTTATACGTATCATAGTGCAAAGATATGACAAAACAGCTAAACACAGAAGAGACTGTTTCTATTACAGGTATTAAACTAATCTTTTAATCAATTCTTAAGGTTAAATTATTGTCTCTGGATCCGTCTGTATTGATTGCGTTGTAAGGAATAGTCAGCCAGCCACTTTTGTTCATCACGAATTTAAAACCATATGTTTTTCCATTTTCAAACTGTGATTTTGGTACTGCCAGTTCAAAAGTATTGTTCTTTTTAAGAGTCAGCTGATAAGATTTATTTTCACTGTTCCAGTCATTAAATGAACCTGCTACTGAAACAGTCTTGACAAACTCAGTACTTAGATTTTCAGGATATTGATAAGAAAAAATCACTTTGTCATTTTCTGTTCTGTATCCATATATTTCTTTCTTAAGGTCAGGATGTACAAAAGGTTCAGCTATGGTCATTTCTTCAACTAATGCATACGGATTCATTAGACGTTTATCCATAATTCCGGCAATATGATTAATCATTTGATACATTACAGGAAATCCTTTATTCGCGTTATACATGACGACAACAGCCATGTTGTTATCTGGAAAAATACTATAAGCACTTACGTTTCCGCCTGAGAATCCATATGACTTTATATTATTGTTATCTGTAATTTCCCAACCATGGCCGAATTCCCAGTCATTATTTTTATAATTAAACGGTTTCCACATCATCTTTTTAGTTTCGGGTTTCAGGAAATCATTTTTGCTGAAATGGATGCTCCACTGTAAAAAAGCAGGAAGGGTAACCGCCAGGCCATTGGCAGAATGGGCTCTCAAGCCACCAACCTCAGTTAGCTTTTCATACAGTTTCTTCTCAGGATTATAATTATATTTCCCCACTCTATTAGGGATTTCTTCAACAGAATTAGAAGAAAAAACGACCTGATTTCTGGATTCCGGAAATTGATTTTCAAGGATATACTCTTCGAAAGTTTTTCCTGTCATTTTTTCAATAATCATACTAATCAACATATAATTTGTCTGATTATACCGATAATGATCTCCAGCTTCAAATTCTATTTTTTCATTTGACAAGCGTTTAATAACTTCATTAAAGGTCGCTTTTTCAGGAAGATCTTTCGCATCTAACATATCCGGAAGTCCTGAAGAATGAGAAAGAAGATTTTTCACCTGTATGTTTTGCCAGTCTTTCGGCAGGTTGTCTATATACTTTGAAATCTTATCATCCAGCGACACCTTTCCTTCTTCAATAAGTTTAAAAAGACCAACGTTGGCAATTAATTTTGTATTGGAGTACACCCTGAACATGGACTTAGAACTCACTTTTTTATCAGTTTCCAGGTTCTCACGCCCATAATACTGCTGGAATGTTACTTTATCATTTTTTACAATTCCTACGGCCATTCCGGGAATTTCATTGATTTGAATAACATTTTTTATATAGCTGTCAATTGCTTTTGACTGTTCTGCTGTCTGACTGAATCCTAAAATGGATACATTAAAAAATATAGCTGCTAAAACGGATTTCTTCATTATTTGTTGATCTATCGTTGATAAGACAACCACAGGCTTTATTATGTTACAAAGATTTTTAACTTTTATTTTAATAAGTGTTCAAGCATATTTTATTTAGGTTTCAATGAATCAATTTCATATCCAAGCTCGGATAAATAATCCAGCCCATTTTGTTTTTCCATCTTATTCTTTCCACTCCAACCCTTTTCCCTTCCCTTTACGATAAGTTGTTGAATATATTTAGGCTCATTTATATTGATGTTTTCTATGGAATCTCTTACTGTATTCATCAAATTGATTCCAGAATTTAAGGGCTGCCCCATGAAATAATCATCAGAAGTAAGAAATTCAATGACTAAGGGTGTCTGCTTCTGTCCGCTTAAAAATATTCTCACCGTTAAGGTATTGGTTTCCGTACCTGCATGATATTTATCTGTGACAGAATATAGATACTCCATATTGTGGATAAGTATTTTTCTTAATTTACGTTTCATCTCAAGTTGTTTCCGCAATATTTTTCAATCCCTGAAGAACCGGATTCTCTCCACCTTGTGGCTCTTCCTGTATTGCGTTAGGTCTGTTATCTTCCTGTATGATTTCAAGTTTCGTTTTTCCGCCAAGATCGGTCAGAATATATTTCATCACAAAATAATTCTCAGGTTTATCTTCAAGGCCCGGTCTGGGGGCAAAGAGGTTATAGCTTAAACTGTCCGTTGGAATAAAGGTCAAAACGGTTCCCCATTGTTTAAATACATTCCCTTCCCACTCTGCTATAAACTCAATAGCACTTCCTACGATCCAATCTGTGAGTAGATTGCTTCCGTATTGCCATTGTTTTACCAACTCAGGTATTGTCAAAGTATCCCAAACTTTTTGTTTGGACGCATTGATCACTATTGTTGAAATATTTGTTGCCATATGCATCGGTTTTTCAGAATGATTATATATTGTTTTTAGCTTTATCTGCTACTGTATGTTATTATTTAAAATTTCTCCAGCCAGTTAGCCTCCAACCGTTTAATCTTTTTTGTTTCAGGATCAAATAAAACCCAAAGTGTACTTGAATCCACCAAAAGCTTGTCATTACAGTAAAATTCAACTTTTCTCGGTTGCTTAGCTCCTTCAGGAGGCAGAGGATAGGTTTTTATGGTAATATGATCATTCAGATAGGCCTGTTTTTTATATTGAATATGATGATCCAGAAGCATCCAGGCATCATTTTCATATTCTGTTTTATGTTTTAAAAAATCCCAGTGTTCGGCAGCTATTTCTTCCACCCAATGTACATACTGGACGTTATTGACATGCTGATTCTGATCAATATGTTCTTCTGTTACTTTTATCTGTTTTTGATATACTAAATCCATTATCTACAGCTTATTGATAATCAAATATAGAAATTTTTAAGCTCGAATTTTGCTGATATTTTTTTTATTTTTTCTCAAATTCTTCAAATCGCACTGGCTTTTAAATCCCATGAATTCTCCTATTTTTTGCGCCCAATAAAATTTTACACAAACTGCTAAGGATAAAATGCTAAAGGAAAACAAGAGGCTGTCTCAATAGGGCATTTTTTTATGACCAATATGTATGGTCACTCATCGGATAATCACTCTTAAGGGTTTGCCTTTGCAGAGTCTTTGTCATTCCGTAGGAATCCAGCCTGAAAAAAATAAAACGGGGGTTTAGATTCCTACGGAATGACACCCCCTGTATAGTTTCAATTCGTACAACTCGAAAAAGTATATCAATAGAAAGAGGCTGTCTCAAAAATACCCCTCTCTCGGACTCGTTTCTGACAAATTCTGTCATTTAGGAGATCCTCAGAGCTGTATTTTACCTTTTGGGACAGCCTCTTTATCCTATTTATATTTTTATCTTTTGCTGGTATCATAGGCTGGCATCCTCACTAAATTGCTTTTCAGGCCAGACAAAACCGACTCCACCAGGCAAATAACGCACCGTATCCTGAAGATAAAAAGTATTAATCCCTTGTATCATAAGTCCAAAGTTGTAGACGTATTTATCAACATATTCCTGATAAACACCAAATTCTCTATATTCATTATACAGCTCAAGAAGTTCTGCCAGGTCTTCATTGTGAATCCGTAATGCTTTAATGCATGCTTCTTCTAAAGAAATAGTATACTCTTCCTGTAATACTATAATCAGGTTAAATACTTCAGTTTTTTTTGCTAATTCTTTTGGGAGAGAGTGAAAATCATTTTGCCAGGCGACTACCCGAACCATCAATGCTTTTATCCTTTGAAAAACAGAGTGTTCGGAAATATGTTTTGGAATAACAAAACCCGGTAAAATTTCTGTCCAACACAGATAAGGATACATCAATACAGAATATTCCCGGATGGCTTTAAAAAGTGCAAGCGAAGGTGGGCGGGCAGCAGCTTTATAAGGAGTTTCCACCTCTATTCCATATCGGGTAGCACGATAAAAGTCTTCTATAAATCGTTCCATCCACTCCGCAGGCATAAAGGCAAGGTATTCGTCTCTCAGAAGTGCCACATGACGGTACAAGCCATTTTCGTCAGGTCCTGGATTATCTCCTTTTAATATAGCTGTAAAACGATCCCGCTGACACTCAATTTCCTCAAGAGAGGCATGTTCTAACTGGTCATCCAATACAATATAGAAGAGCATAAATTTATTACAAGGCAATACTTGTTCATAGCTCGCCTGTGGAAGCATTCTGGCAGTGCGGTACTGCAGTTTCATCCTTTTGTATTTCTCCCTTTGCTTCTCTGTCAAAAAAGTATAATCATTGTCAATCCAGAAATCCATATCCCTTCCCATTTGATCCACATGAGGATTAATCAGATCTGGCCAAGGATAATATCCCAGTGGCAAATAGTCTGCACTTTTATAATTATATTGTTCCATTGTGACTGTTTTATTGTTAAATACTATTTTTGAGTCCTTGCATTATATTTCAAAACTTTTCTCGTGTTCTAAAACACATAACTTGTCTAAAGTTTCAAACGATTCAATACACCTCGTCATATCAGGATTCTATATCAGGATTCTATATCAGGATAAGTATGGATTGGAAATTCAGAAGGTATATACCGAACAGTATCCCCATTATACCAGTCATCCAGCCCGGTTATATTCAGCAATATATGGTATACATAGTTCTCTGTTTCCTTCTGATAAATACCAAAATCAGGTAAGTCCTTTTGTATAGCATCCATTTCTTCCACATAGGAATCATGAATACGTTCAGTTTCCTGCATAGCCTCTTCAAGAGATAGTTTATTCTGATGCATTAGTACCAAAATATGGTTACACACTTCAAACTGGCCGTCAGCCATTTCTTTTTCTAATGTATACCAATCATTCTGGATAGACATAATCCTACACAACAATGTTCTAAGGCGCATGATAACAGGATGTTCTATAATAATCTTTGGCAACATAAAGTTGGTGCCGGCTTCAATCATATCTCCATAGACATACATTGCAATAGTATACTCCCTCATAAATTGTAGTCGCAATAAACTTGGATAACGGCCTTCGAGACGGTAAGGAGCTTCCTCCATGATGCCATAAGTTGTATAACGATACAAGTTTTTGGCCAGTCGCTCCATCCATTCAGAAGGCATATAAGTAAGGAATTCATCTCTGCATTTTGCAATCTGCCAGTACAGACCAATGTCAGTTGATTTAGGAGTATCCCCCAACATTACTCCTATAATACGGTCCCTCTCTATGGCCACTTTATCTACCGGCCAACGTTCATAATAGTCATCATATAAAGTAAGCCATATAAAGAAACGCGCTATCGGTCGGAGATGGTCAATATTGGTAGTTGTGGGTGACATCCAGGATGCTCCATTAGCCAAATTATGTCCTTTTATTTTTTCTGAGGCTTCGCTCATAAAGGGTTTATAATCTTCAACCAGCCACTGTCGTTCTTCTTCAGTAAAATAATAGGGATGAGCTGGAGCAATATGAGGCCATGGATATTTAAGACGTGGCATATTTAATTTTCGTTGCATGATTTTTTTATATTAATATTAAAAAATATTGAATTGATACACGAACATCCTTCTTTATTGAATTTGTTCTTTGCCCAATCTTTCCTTCAGTTCTAATGCACTTGGAAATTCAGTTCTGTTATAACGGTCAAGTTTAGTAGAAATATTTTTCCAACCACTGAGGACCATACTCATATAATGCACCCAATTAACAACAGCTTCCTGCCAGATACCAAAATCAGGAAGAGAGGCTTGCAGGGCTATAAATTCTTTCAGGTCTTCATTATGTAACCGCAGATCTTCCAGACAGGCCATTTCTAGTGAGACTTGTTGTTCATTTTGGATTACTTTCACAATGTTATAATAAATGCTATCTGTAGCTTCATCTTTTACAACGGATTGTACTTCATTGAAAAAAGTGACCAGATGACAGGCCAAAGCTTGGAGGCGGCGAATTACCGGATGTTCATGTATTTCCGGAGGCAGAACAATACCTGTTTCTACTTCTGTGAGTTGTAAGAAAGGATATAAGCAGATGGAGTCCTCCCTCAAAGCAATACACTCCGTTACCGTTGGGAACATCTTACTTTTCTTATACTTCAGCTCTCTTTCCAAGCCGACAAAATACCTATTGATCATTTGACTGAAGCGCAAAATTGACTCTTCCGGAATGAATTGCAGCAGCTCTTCTCTCAATGAAGACAGCATAGCCCCTAAAGGTATGGCTGATTCTGCAGCGCTTAGTTTACCATTCAGTATTGCAATAGATTGAGTACGTACATATTCAATATCCTCGGGTTCACTTTCTTCATAAAGATCATCATTATACAACGTCCAAAGCATTAACCTGCAAATGGGTTGAAATCGTTCAGCTGACGCTGTAGGAAACCACTGGGCAGCAATATGGGCTGTCTTGGTTTTTTTGTACTTTTTGCGCAGATCAGAATTCTTTTCATAAAGCCATAGATATTCTCCGTCGATCCACTGATTCTCAGTAATCTCCTGTAATTGATCAGCGTGGGGATTTTTTAATGTTGGGAATGGATACCTGAACTTATTGCGAAGCAGTTCAAGAGTGTTAAAATTTTCATTGCTCATGATTGTATGTTTTAATGGTTTTTGTTTTTCAGAGAATATGTGATATTATTTAAAATACAGGTTCTTATTTATAAAGATCTCCCATATTAAAAAAACAACATATCACACTCGCTACCAACCAGATACAATCACGAATAATATAAATCAAATATATATTTTTTTATGATTATTGTACTATAAAAATATTTTTTTTATTAAAAACAAATAGCCATCGAGATTAAAACCTTATTAATTTATTAAAACTCTAATTATCAGATACAGAATTTCAGCTATTCAAAGCACCAAAATCAAGAGGTGTAGTCAGTAATATTATCAAGTCTCTTAGCATTCTGGGATTCTTCAGCTACTTCCTCTACCCCAATATCCTTGATCTCCTTTATACCAACAATATAAAAAAAACGGAATCAGATGGTAATCCGATTCCGTTTTTAGAATATTTAATCTGTTGAAAGATTATTTAGATTTTGCTGCAGGCTTAGAAGTTGTTGCTGTCCCGCCTAATTTAGCTTTTACACTATCAGTAATATCCTCACTCCCATCTGTGTAGATAAGATTGTTGTTACCCTGTGAAGCTGTATCAAATACAAAGTTCAGACTTTTTTCTTTTGCTACTGCTAAAATAGCTCCACGTACTTTTTGCTGTAATGGAACCAACAATTCATTTTGTTTTGCTGAAATCTCCTTACCGGCTTGCGTTCTTGCTGTTTCTACTTTTTTTCCTAAAACATCTAATTCAGTCTGCGCTGCCATCAGTTCCTTAGTCACTGATTCTTTATTCGCTTCCGTCAATGTTTTTTCTTTATCTTGTGCTACTTTCAGTTTAGCTTGATAGTCACCGATTAACTTTTCAACTTCAGCTTGCTTGGTTTTAGTAAGGTTATCAATCGTTGCACTTATCGTTTTTACCTCAGGTAAGCTTGAGAAAACTTCATCAGTATTTACGCTACCTATTTTTTGCTGAGCATGTACAGTATTTGCGCTAAGCGCTAATCCTGCTGTAATAAAAAGGGCTTTAATTAAATTCATTTTGTTTAAAAAATTGTTTTTTTCGACTTCAAATATAATCCAAATTTTTATTACTTATCTTCAGACTTCTAAGAATAAAAAACCTTCCCGGAAATGAGAAGGTTTAGTATCAAAAAATATGGAAAAAATGACTAATGAAACTGAGCCGTTTCTGTAGAATCTTTCATAGCTACGGTAGCTGAAGAACCGTTTGTCACAACATTCTGTACTTCATCAAAATAGCCTGTTCCTACAAAAGACTGGTGCTTCACCGCTCTGAATCCTTTTTGTTGCAGTGCAAACTCACGCTCCTGAAGTTCTGAATATCCGGCCATTCCTCTTTCTTTGTAAGCTAGGGCCAATTCAAACATTGCTGTGTTCAGGGCATGGAATCCTGCCAGTGTGATAAACTGGAATTTATATCCCAATTTTGCCAGTTCTTCACGGAAACTAGACATCTCCTCAACGTTTAGCTTTGCTGCCCAATTGAATGAAGGTGAACAGTTGTAAGCCAGCATTTTCCCAGGGAATTTTGCGTGAATTCCTTCAGCGAATTTTCTTGCCTGTTCCAAATCCGGATTTGAAGTTTCCATCCAGATTAAATCCGCATAAGGTGCATAGGATAACCCTCTGTCTATACCCTGTTCTACACCATTTCTTACCACATAAAACCCTTCAGAGGTTCTTTCTCCTGTGACGAATTTTTTATCTCTGTCATCAATATCTGATGTTAATAAGTCAGCTGCATCAGCATCTGTTCTCGCAATGATAAGGCTTGGCACCCCTAAAACATCTGCAGCAAGACGTGCAGCAATCAACTTGTTAATAGCTTCCTGTGTAGGAACCAGTACTTTTCCTCCCAAGTGTCCGCATTTTTTAGCTGAAGAAAGCTGATCTTCAAAATGAACTCCTGCAGCTCCTGCTTCGATCATTTGCTTCATCAGTTCAAAGGCATTTAGATTTCCTCCAAAACCGGCTTCTGCATCCGCAATGATAGGAACAAGATATTCTTTATCTCCGTTTCCGCTTACAGACTGTACCTGATCTGCTCTTAATAAAGCATTATTTATTTTCTTCACCACAGAAGGTACTGAATTAGCAGGGTATAAAGACTGGTCCGGATACATTTCTCCTGATAAGTTAGCATCTGCTGCTACCTGCCAGCCAGAAAGATAAATCGCTTCCAGCCCGGCATCCACTTCCTGAACCGCCTGGTTACCTGTAAGGGCCCCTAGACCGGCAATATAATCCTGGTTATTTAATTTATCCCAGAATTTTTTAGACATTTCTGTCGCAATGGTATAATCAATCTTATAAGAGCCTCTGAGTTTTAAAACTTCTTCAGCAGTATAAGGTCTTTTTACTCCGTTCCAACGTGGGTTTGTTAGCCAATCTTGCTCTATAGCCTGGATTTGTTCTTGTTTAGATTTCATAATATTTGGATTTTGTTAATTTTGGATTAGGGATGAGTAGTCAGGTAATAGGAGCGAGAGTCTTGAGTATGGTTGTCAGTTGATAAGTCACACTCATTTAGGTGTATCACTACAACGCTCTCACGCTCTTACCCTCAAACTAAATAAAAGGATATGCTTTTAAGGTTAAAAATTCTTCAAAGTTTTCTGAGAAAATCAATTCATTGAAAAGTTCTTTGGCCAGATTAAATTTTCCGGTTTTGAAACGGTTTTCTCCCACGTAGTTTTCAATATTCTCCATTTCTTCGGTTTCCCATTGCAGGACCATACTTCGGGTCAATGTTCTGTCACCGCTTAAAACCGCTTCATTTTTCAACCACTGCCAGATCTGGGTTCTGGAAATTTCTGCGGTGGCCGCGTCTTCCATCAGATTGTATATGGCTGCTGCACCGGTTCCCATTAGCCAGCTTTCAAGGTAAAGAATTCCTACATTGATATTTTTTCTGACTCCTTTTTCTGTTATTTCTCCTTTAGGAATTTCCAGGAGGTCTGTTTCTTTGATATGGTATTCAAATTTTTTATCAATCTGATTCTTTTCAGGCATATACTGATCAAAAATCTCTTTTGCCACCGTAACCAATGCAGGGTGTGCTACCCAGGTTCCATCGTGTCCGTTCTTTACTTCACGTTCTTTATCGCTTCTTACTTTTTCAAAAGCAATTCTATTGGCTTCATCATCATCTTTTACCGGAATCTGAGCGGCCATTCCTCCAATGGCATGAACATTTCTTTTATGACATATTTCAATAACCCTTTTTGAGTAGGCACTCATAAAAGGAGACGTCATTGTTACCTGATCTCTATCCGGAACAATAAACTCAGGAAGGTTTCTTAGTTTCTTGATATAGGAAAAAATATAATCCCATCTTCCACAGTTCAGACCTGCGCTGTGCTCTTTTAACTCATATAGAATTTCATCAATCTGGAAGGAAGCTGTGATTGTTTCAATCAGAACAGTTGCTTTAATCGTTCCCTGAGGAATTTCCAGATAATTCTGAGCGAATACAAAAACATCATTCCACCAACGGGCTTCTTTATAATGCTCCAGCTTTGGAAGATAAAAGTAAGGACCACTTCCTTTTTCCAAAAGATTCTTTACATTTCTGAAAAAATAAATACCAAAATCAGTCAGTGAACCTGATGCTTCTTCTCCATTGATCTCAATATGCTTTTCTGGCAGGTGCAAGCCACGGGGGCGAACCAATAAAACAGCAGTTTTCTCATTCAGCTTATACGCCTTTCCATTTTCATTGGTAAAATCAATTTTTCTGCTCACCGCATCGGAAAGATTAATTTGGCCTTCGATGCAGTTTTCCCACGTTGGCGAGCTGCTGTCTTCAAAATCAGCCATAAATGTATGAGCTCCGGAATTCAATGCATTGATAATCATTTTCCGGTCAACCGGTCCTGTAATTTCTACTCTTCGGTCCAGCAAATCCTCCGGTAATGATGCGCAAGTCCAGTTTCCATTTCTGATCTCTTCCGTCTCGTATAAAAATTTTGGAAGAATACCTTTGTCGAATTCCTGCTGAGTTTTTTTCCTTTCTTTTAAAAGTTCCAGTCTTTTATCATTGAAATTTTGATGAAGTGCTGTCAGAAAGTCCAACAAATCCGGAGTTAAAATTTCTTCAAACTGCTTCTGAGTCTTTATTTTTAATTGAGCCTGCGTTTCCATAACTTGTTGATTTTGTGATTTGATGTTACAAACATAAATAAAAATTTTCACAATCAGCGAACGTTCGCTAATTTATTTTAAAAATTATTATGCGAATAATCGCATTCAATTATTTATATTTGAGTAATGAATCCAGAAAGTGACTTTATCAAAACAGTTTTCGGGCTAAAGCTGAAGCAACAGAGACAAAAGAAAAATTGGTCTCTCCAGGATCTTGCAGTAAAAACCGGATTATCAAAATCTTACCTCAACGAAATTGAAAATGGAAAAAAATATCCTAAACACGATAAAATCATCCAGCTTTCTGATGCCTTGAACTGTACTTTTGATGATCTGGTATCCACAAAACTGGATAAAAGCTTAGCGCCATTCAATGAAATACTGCAATCTGATTTTTTCAAAGAGGTTCCCCTGGAATTGTTTGGGATCAATAAAAATAATCTTATCAGTATTATCAGTGATGCTCCTAAAAAAGTAACTGCTTTTATCAATGCCCTGATTGAAATTTCCCAAAACTATAATTTAGGAAAAGAAAGGTTTTATTTTGCCGTATTGAGGTCTTTTCAAGAGTTGTATGATAATTATTTCCCGGACATAGAAGAAAAGGTCAACTTATTTACTCAAGAAAATCAATTGTATATTGATAAAAATCTAAAGGCTGAAGCCCTGGAAAATATTCTCATGGAAAAATTCAGTTATCAAATTCAATCTGAAGATTTCGAACAGTATGGAACCCTGGATAATCTCCGGTCTTTATTTGTGCCTGAAAAAAAATTATTGCTGCTCAACAAAAAACTTGAAAAAGATCAGAAAACATTCATTCTTGCTAAAGAAATAGCCTTCAATGTACTGGACTTAAGGGTTCGTCCAAATACTTATTCATGGCTTGATTTCGGAAGTTTTGAAGAAATTCTTAATAATTTTTATGCGTCTTATTTCGCCGGAGCTTTATTAATATCTAAAGACCCTGTCATTGAAAAAACTTCAGATTTTTTTAAGCAAAATAAATGGGAGCCTACAAATTTTGAGAATCTTATCAACAGCTTTACCAACTCCCCGGAAACGTTCTATTACAGGTTAACCAATATTCTTTCCGCTGAAATGGGGATCAAGGACTTGTTTTACTTATGCCTGGTAAAGAAGAAAGATTCTGATAAAATACAGATTTTAAAAGAGCTGCACCTCAACCACCAACAGGCTCCCCATGCCAATGCTATGCATGAACATTACTGCAAAAGATGGATTGCAGTGAAAAACCTGCATCATTTAAAGGAAAATGAAACGTTGACAGATGCTCAAATCTCCCATTATAAAGATCAGGGGATAAGCTATCTGGTTATCTCAACTTCTCAAAAAAATCCTTTTTCTGACGGAAGCAACAGAAGCTACTGCCTCGGTATCTTATTGAACCCTCAGACTATAAAAAAAATAAGCTTTATAAAATCTCCATCTTTAAAAACCATCAACGTGGGAGTGACCTGTGAATCCTGCAGTATTCCGGATTGTGAAGTAAGGCAAGCACCTCCTGTGCGCCTGGAAAAGGAACACTTTAATCTCAGTATGAAAAATGCTATTGAAAAGATCAGGAAAGAATTTTAGAGACTGAGACCTGAAGGATATGGAAGTTTAGGAGGGTGAATAGTTTAAAAATGGTTATTTAGTGAAAAAACAATTTCCTAACTTAGCTAAAAACACCCCGATGATGCTTGATTTATTATTCCCTAACCGATGCATCCACTGCAACAGGATTATTGAACCTGATCTTTTGGTCTGCGACTTATGTTTTAACCAGATTCATTTCACCCATTATGATTATTTTGGAAATAATCTTATCAAAGAAAAATGCAGGCTACTCTTCCCCGTTGAGCATACTTATGCTTTGATACAATTTGAAGAAGAAGGGGTAAGCAGAAAAATCATTCATGAGCTCAAATACAGAAGCAGGGAAAAAACAGGAAAAATTCTGGCAGAATGGACTATAGAGCGCCTGGATTTTAAAGATGCAAAACCTGACCTGATGGTAAGCGTTCCTTTACATCCAAAAAAGCTGCGGGAAAGAGGTTACAATCAGCTGCATCTCTTCACAGAAACCCTATCCGGCTTTTATCAAATACCATTTGAGCATACCTTGATTAAAAGAAATCATTATTCAAAAGCCCAGGCCCTGAAGGACAAGAAGCACCGTATTGAATCTGTCAACACATTTTCACTCAATACAGCGGTAACAGGAAAACACATTTTACTTATTGATGATGTTTTTACAACAGGAAACACCGTTTCATCTATTGCATGGGAAATTTTAAAAGCCGGTGATAATAAAATAAGTGTGCTGATCATGGCCGTAGATATTTAATAATTGAAGTTCACTGATGACAACTTCCAGGCTCACCTTCTGAAATCTTTCAAACTTCTTTCGTCCTCAAATTCTTTTTCTTAATTTTCCGGAAAACTATATCATCATGCCTCATCTTATTTTACTGCACGGCGCGCTAGGTCACAGTGATCTTTTCCATCCTTATGTGGAGCAGTTATCTCAGTATTTTACCATTCATACTCCTTTATTTTCAGGACACGGGAGTACCATGCTTCCTGCAAAAGGTATCAGTATTGAAAAATATACTCAGGAATTAGAAGAATATTGCAACAGTAACAATCTGGCAGATGTATATCTTTTCGGACACAGCATGGGAGGTTATGTTGCCCTTTGTTATGCTATGAAAACACCTGAGAATGTCAATTCAATCATCACTTTTGGGACGAAATTTGACTGGACTGAAGAGCAGGCTGTAAAAGAAAGTAAAATGCTGAACCCTGAAGTTATTCTTCATAAAGTTCCGCAATATGCACAACTCTTAGAAGCTCAACATGGTCAAAAATGGACAGAGCTACTTCCAGCGGTTGCTGATTTAATGGTTGATTTAGGGAAAAAGACACCGTTAAAAGACAATCTTGCCGGGATTAACCTCCCAGTCCAGATTATGGTAGGAGACAAAGACAATATGGTGACCATCGAAGAGAGTATCCATGTTTACAGAAGCCTTCCCCATGCAAAATTGGCCGTACTTCCGGATACAAAACACCCTATGGATAAAGTACGACCAACCTTGTTATTGGATATTATAAAAGATTTTTGGAATCTTTCTTAAATTATCTTTGAAGTTTTTCTCCGTAGCTTAAATCACCCGCATCACCAAGTCCCGGAGTAATATACCCTTTTGAAGTTAAGTTTTCATCAATGGCTCCCACCCAAATCTGAGCGTCAGGATAGGCATTCTGCACAGTCTCTACTCCTTGTCTTGATGCAATTGCTGCTACAATATGAAGCTGGGTAGGATTTCCGTTAGTCAGTAGATCTTTAATAGCTTCAATTAAAGACGCACCTGTTGCCAACATTGGGTCTGCTACGATCAAGGGTCTTCCTTCGATACTTGGGCAAGTCAGATAATCCTGCTTAATTGAGAAATAGTCGTTGGCATCGTGCTTTCTGTACGCTGCTACAAAACCACAGTCTGCTCTGTCTAAATAGCTCAGAATTCCTTCAAACAATGGAACTCCTGCTCGTAAAATTGTAGTAATAACCGGCTGTACCGCGATTTCTCTGCTTTTTATCGTATCTAAAGGAGTTTGAATTACAACTTCTCGGTACTCCAGCCCTTTGCTGATTTCGAAAGCTGCAATCTCTCCGATTCTTTCCATATTTCTTCGGAATCTCATCCGATCATGCTGAACTTCCACGTTTCGAAGTTCATTAATCCATTCATTTACAAGAGAAAAATTTTGTGATAAAATACTAAGCATGAATACCTTAAGTTTTAAAATTACAGTTAATCGACATTGAATTTCTACAAAATTACAATTAAAAAATGAATCTGCAGGAAGCGTCGAAATGAATACGTATATCTATAAAAAATCTGGTAAGAATATTTCCTTACCAGATTTTTATTTAAAAGTCATTTTATTTTTGTCTGAAATACACTTCAATAGGAACTCCGGTAAACCCGAATTCTTTTCTCAATTGGTTCTCAGCAAATCTTTTATATGGTTCTTTCACATACTGTGGAAGATTACAGAAGAATACAAACTGTGGTGATGGCGTAGGAAGCTGAACACAGTATTTAATTTTAATATATTTTCCTTTATTGGCTGGAGGAGGAGTTTGCTCAAAAATAGGAAGCATCACCTCATTCAGTTTTGAAGTTTTAATCTTTTTCTTTCGGTCATTATACACCTCCATTGCAACTTCTACCGCTTTTAAGATTCTTTGCTTCGTTAAAGCAGAAACAAATAGAATTGGAATATCCTGGAACTGTCCTATTCTATCTTTAATAGCTTTTTCGAAATCACGCATTGTATTGGTTTGCTTGTCTTCCACCAAGTCCCATTTGTTTACCAAAATAACAATCCCCTTTCTGTTTTTCTGAGCCAGTCCGAAAATATTCATATCCTGAGATTCCCATCCCTGGGTAGCATCTACCATGATGATTACAACATCAGAAAACTCTATAGAACGGATAGATCTCATTACGGAATAGAATTCCAAATCTTCGTTTACCTTAGATTTTCTTCTCATACCGGCAGTATCTACCAATACAAACTCATGTCCGAATTTATTATATAAGGTCTGGATACTGTCTCTTGTAGTTCCGGCAATATCGGTTACAATATTTCTTTCTACATCCAGTAAAGCGTTGGTCATTGTAGACTTTCCTACGTTAGGACGACCTGCAATAGTGATTTTAGGCAATCCTTCAAACGGATCTTTATATTCTGTTGTAGGGAAATCTTTAACGATATCATCTAACAATTCTCCTGTTCCTGAACCTGTAGCAGAAGAAAGAGTATAATATTTATCAATTCCTAACTGATAGAATTCTGTTGCAGGAAGTTCTTCCTTAGAAGAATCTACTTTATTAATGACAATATAAATGGGTTTATTGGATCTTCTCAGTAAACGGAAAATTTCATAGTCTGTGTCAGTAAGCCCTTCTTCCACGTTCATCATAAAGATAATGGAAGTCGCTTCATCTACTGCCAGCTGTACCTGCTTACGGATTTCCTCTTCAAAGATATCATCTGTACCTACATCATATCCTCCGGTATCAATTACAGTGAAGTCTACTCCATTCCAGTCAGATTTTCCGTAATGACGGTCTCTGGTTACACCGGCTGTAGAATCTACAATAGCTTCTCTTCTCTCTAGTAAACGGTTAAAAAGCGTGGATTTTCCTACGTTGGGACGCCCAACGATTGCGACAATATTCGACATAAAAAATGTTTAATAATCCCTTACTATGCTCGGGACAAGTTATTAATGGGTTACTCCAACTTTTAGAGCCCAATTTTTTGCAAAGATAAGATTTTATTATTTAGTATTAAAAACATCCCTTGTTTCGAAAAATTTTCGCAAAAATAATTATTTGGATATCAGCCAGTAAACCCATAAGACAGGTAAAAGTCTTATATTATCTCCTTATTTCATTTTTATATTTAAAATAAATTCTATAATTTCGCAGCATCGAAACAGACCTATAGTGTAACGGTAGCACTCCGGTTTTTGGTACCGTCAGTCGGGGTTCGAATCCCTGTGGGTCTACAAACCATCCTTTTTTAAGGATGGTTTTTGTTTTTTATACATTCTTAATCAATTGCATTGAAACTATTTTTCAATTCAGTATTGGTACTATTCACTTACTTATTCATTCTCTAAATCTCATACTACAGGTCCTAAAATAAACATGATTTTAAGACGCTAAAAAGTGACAACAATCATATTAATTCACTTTACCATGAACCAAAAACTATATTAAAAACCTTTAAATTCGCAAACTAAAAATTATAACAAACCGATGAACAAAAAATTTATTTTACGGTTACTGCTATTCTTAACAGTGACACTATTTTTTTTCAATTCGTGTAGAACAGATGAAGTTACACAAGAAGAAAAAAGAACTGAAAGAGAAAAAATCGAAGCATTCAGTAGGTTTGAGAACAATCTAGCTTCTCAAAAAAAATCACAAAAAAGTAGCTCTGAATATATCAGCTATCATGAACCTTTTAAAGAGATTATTCAAACATTTATGAGGAATAATCCGTCTTACTCTAAAAGGTTTAATGATGATGTAGGAGATATTTATTTTAATATCAGAAGTATTACTTATGGAGAAACAACAAAAGGACTTGCCTACCCAATCATAAAAGACGGCTCAGTTAATGCAGTATTGGTAGGATTGGTGAATCCCAAAAGAGATTGGGTTAATTTTATAGTATTGAAAAATAATTCACCCGAAGTACAGAGTATAATTTCAAATTTTCAAAACGTTTATAATTCACCTTCAATAGCATCAAGAGGTAAACAGCCTGAGCAAACAGAAGAGATACTACCAGTTATAATTAATGTTTATGGAGATATTACCGGACCTGTTAATCATTATTACCAGCCTTATGTAGATTACGGAAGCAATGGTGGTGGAATGAGTGGAGGATCTGAGACCTACGGAGGTGGTAGTGGAAGTCAAACACAAAACCCTCAGGACCCTAAGAACCCGTGTGAAAAATCAAAAAATATACTGAGTAAGGCTGATGTGCAAGCAAAAATTACAGAACTTAAAAAACAATCTAAATTAGGTGGTGAGGTAGGCGTTAAAATGAAAGCAGATGGAACGACATCAGGAATAATTAGTGGTGGTGGACACGAAGTTGAATTAGGAGACACTGCTGGATATCAAGGAGGATATCATAATCATACCCCAACAGGTATTAAAATGCTTTCTCCTCCTGACATTGTAAAGATGCTGGATTTTTCAATGGCACAACCTAATGGAAATATTGCAGATGGTTTTATGGGAATGTTTGGTTCTGAAAAATGCTCAACCTGCCCAGATGGTTATAGATATTTTAATTACATGATTAATTTTAGTGGAACGGCACAGGAACTGGCAGGGTTTCTGTACAATACGACTTGGGATTTAGTTGAATTAAAAAGAACATACAGAGAAAAGGAAAAAGAGTTGTCTAATGATTCCGCCTTCACTAATCTTTCAAATGGTGAGTTAAATAATAAAGGATTGGAGAAGCTATTCTTTGATACCTTAAAAAATATGGGGATGGAAGGAAAAGTAAACCTACAGAAAATAGAAGATAACGGAACCGTAGAAAATATAACATTAAACAGCACTGGAAGTAGTACAGTTTCTACACCATGCCCTTAAAAAACAGCATTATGAAAACAATATATTTTAAAACAGCAATAATATTTGGTTTAATTGCAAATACAATATCGTGTAACGCTCAACAGCTTCCTTTAAATACTTTAATGGAAAATATACCTCAAAACGCATATATTAAAGATTTCAATAACGAATTAACACCCTATATTGGTACTTTTAAAGCAAATTATGGAGGAAATGAAATTACCTTATACATTACTAAGGAAGAAAATAAACCTACTAAAAGAATGCACAAAAATTTTTATAGGGATGCATTAGTAATAAAGTACATAATTAAAAATTCAACAGGTACTGTTCTTCAAAATACTCAAAATATGAATTTTACCCCTGATCAAAAATTTCATACAATTTATAGCACTAGAACCAAACCTGTTCAAAATACAATAATATTTAATTATGATGGTACAAATTGTGGGGTAGGCTGGGGAGATATTTATCTAAAAAAAATCAACAGTACTCAAATATCTTGGGAATACAGACCTGACGATATGGTTTTTACAACAGGAGATTGTCCACAAGGAACTGATAAAACTATATATTTGCCTGAAACAAAAGATTTGATATTTACTAAACAATAAATTCAATCGGACTTAATAAACAATATGATTGTGGTATGAAAAATACATTCTTAAAAAAATATCCCAAACAATCAACAAGAGATCCCTTACCCCATTGATAAATAATTTATTGACCCTAAATAATAGGCTCCAAATATATTAAAACAAAAAGACAGCATCACTGCTGTCTTTTTATATGATAGAGATGATCTCTTAATCCAAATCAAATCGATCCAGATTCATCACTTTTGTCCATGCGGTTACAAAATCATTGATAAATTTACCTTGTGCATCAGCACTTGCATACACCTCAGCCACAGCTCTCAATTCAGAATTAGATCCGAATACAAGATCAGCACGGGTAGCTGTCCATTTTGGCTGACCTGTTGAACGGTCTGTTCCTATATAGAGTTCTTTATCTTCTGACATGGCTTTCCATTGTGTTCCCATATCTAAAAGATTAACAAAGAAATCATTGGTAAGCACTCCGGGACGGGTAGTAAATACCCCATGTTTTGAACCGTCAAAATTCGTATCTAAAGCACGCATTCCTCCTACCAAAACAGTAAGTTCAGGAGCAGTAAGCGTTAATAACTGCGCTTTGTCTATGAATAAAGATTCTGTAGAAACTGAGAATTTTCTTTTCAGGTAATTACGGAATCCGTCAGCAATAGGTTCCAGGTATCCCATAGATTCTACATCCGTTTGTTCCTGAGAAGCATCCATTCTACCGGGAGCAAATGTTACTTTAACATCATGTCCCGCATTTCTCGCAGCTTTTTCTACAGCTGCTGTTCCGGCCAATACAATGATATCCGCCAGTGAAATTTTCTTGCCTCCGTTTTGAGCATTGAATTCGTTTTGAATTCTTTCCAAAATCCCTAATACTTTCTGTAGTTGCGACGGGTTATTTACTTCCCAATGTTTCTGAGGCTCCAGTCTTATTCTCGCTCCGTTGGCACCACCACGTTTATCACTTCCTCTGAAAGTAGATGCGGAAGCCCAGGCTGTAGATACCAGCTCGGAAACACTCAATCCGGAATCTAAAATTTTAGTTTTAAGATTTTCAATATCTGTAGCATTGACCAGCTCATGATTCACGGCCGGAATAGGATCCTGCCAGATCAGTTCTTCCTGAGGAACATCCGGTCCCAAATAACGGGCACGAGGTCCCATATCCCTGTGGGTAAGTTTAAACCATGCTCTTGAAAAGGCATCAGCGAAGGCATCAGGGTTTTCATAAAAATGTCTTGAAATTTTTTCGTAAACAGGATCCAGTCTCAATGAAAGGTCTGTAGTAAGCATTGTTGGTCTATGCTTTTTAGTGGAATCAAATGCATCAGGAATAATTTCAGCACCATCCTTTGCTATCCATTGGTGAGCTCCGGCAGGGCTTTTTGTCAGTTCCCATTCATTTTCAAACAGGTTTTTAAAGAAATAATTACTCCATTCAGTCGGAGTTTCTGTCCAGGTTACTTCAAGACCACTGGAGATCGCATCTTTTCCGCTTCCCGATTTGTAGCTGCTTTCCCAGCCTAATCCCTGTAATTCTATTCCTGCGCCTTCAGGTTCTTTACCTACATGATCTGCAGGACCGGCTCCATGAGTTTTTCCAAAGGTATGTCCTCCGGCAATCAAGGCTACAGTTTCCTCATCATTCATCGCCATACGTCCAAAAGTATCACGGATATCTTTAGCGGCAGCAATAGGATCAGGGTTTCCGTCCGGACCTTCAGGATTTACATAGATCAATCCCATTTGCACGGCTGCCAGAGGTTTTTCAAGATTTCTGGAATGAATATCACCATCTGCATTATCATCGGTAGGAAGAACTGCTGCATGTCCTTCTACTACGCCATCCGAACCGTGAGCATAGCGTACATCTCCACCCAACCATGTTTTTTCCGAACCCCAGTATACATCCATATCCGGTTCCCAAACATCTTCACGGCCACCAGCAAATCCAAACGTTTTGAATCCCATAGACTCCAGCGCGATATTACCAGTAAGGATTAAAAGGTCTGCCCAGGAAATATTTCTCCCATATTTTTGTTTGATTGGCCATAACAATCTTCTTGCTTTATCTAAACTAACATTATCAGGCCAGCTGTTCAGTGGGGCAAAACGTTGTTGTCCCGCTCCTGCTCCACCTCTTCCGTCTCCCACACGATAGGTTCCGGCACTGTGCCATGCCATACGGATAAACAAAGGACCATAGTGTCCGAAATCAGCCGGCCACCAGTCCTGAGAATCTGTCATCAATGCATGAAGGTCTCTTTTTACGGCTTCAAGGTCAAGGTTTTTAAATGCTTCAGCATAATCAAAGTCTTTATCCATAGGATTAGACAGTGATGAATGCTGGCGCAGCATATCAACTCTAAGCTGATCAGGCCACCATTCCAGGTTTTGGGTTCCGCCACCCGCTACATTCTTTTTCATAGTCCCATTATGAAACGGGCATTTACTGATGTCATTCGAATCTTTTTCCATTGTCGTTTATTTATTTTTTATATTGATTACTATAGTTTAAGTAAAGTTCTGTTGTTAAGAACATGACAAACTTACAATGTTCGCTCAATAAATACAATCTATTAATAATTATTTCAATGATAGTTAAAAACTATAAAGAAGCATTTCCGACAGCATCCAAACTAAAGACATAATTGTGGTATTAAGTTAGTGAAAATTCATATTAATGTGGACAAAAAACATCAATACCCTACTCAATTTAGAATAAATCAACGTAATATTTTCTGAAAAATAAATACATAAGAAAGCTAAAAGCAAGAAGTTTTATCCCTATCAAAGGGGAATCAATGACCTTTGTATCAATTAGTAAAAGTCTATGACTTATCTAAAGTTCGTGCTGCTATTTCCTTCCTCCGACTTTCCGCAAAATATTTCAATCTCTACTTAGCCTAAAAAATAATTTAACTACCTTTATCCTAATAAGAAATATGAACATCTATGAAAAAAGTATTAGTTGTCATTCTTGTGGCATTTATTATGATCCAGTTTTTTCCTATTGACAAGATCAATCCTGCTCCCACACCAGGTATGGATTTTCTTAAAATTAAAAACACTCCGGATCATATTGCTAAAATTATACGTACGTCTTGTTATGACTGTCATTCCAATGAAACCAAATATCCATGGTATGCCAATATTTCACCGGCATCATGGGTTGTAAAAAATCATGTCAATGAAGGCAGAAAACATCTTAATTTTTCTACCTTTGCAGTGTACGAATCTAAAAGACAGCTTCATAAGCTTGAAGAATGTTTAGAAATGATAGAAAAAAAAGAAATGCCTCTGGAGTCTTATTATTTGGGACATCAGAACGCAAAACTAACAGATGAGCAGCGTACAGCACTTTCTCAATATTTTAAAAAAGTAAAAGAGGATACCGAAAGAAGTATCATGTTTAATAAATAGAAATCATGAAAGACTGGAAAAACAAATATATTGTATTTTTTGACGGAGACTGTGGTGTCTGTAATTTCTGGGTACAATGGATTTTGGAGAGAGATAAGAAAGACCGATTTATGTTTGCTTCACTGCAATCTGATTTCGGACAGCAGTTTTTATCTGAAAGAGGATTGGAAACAAAGGATTTCAATACCATGTATCTTTGGAAGCCGGAACAATACTATTTGATTAAATCGAGAGCAGTACTTAAAATTGCTGACCTGCTGGGCGGAATCTACAAACTTTCAGCCGTTGGAAAACTAATGCCTGCATTTCTAAGTGATAAGGTTTACAATATGATTTCCAGAAACAGAATGAAACTGGCTAACCAAAAATGTTATTTGCCGGATCAGCATCAGAAGAAAAAATTTATTCAGGTCTAATCAGGCAGAGTCTCAATAATACATTTTTCGCTCTTCAAGAAAAGCATTTTTTCCTACCAAAACAGCAAAAAGTCATTCCATAAAAACCTAATCGATTTAATAGTAAAATACATTATTAAGGTTCCTCAAGAATGACTAGTATGATAAATAGATTAATTTTAAATTAATCGCTTTTAGTACTTATTGATTCAGTGACCAAATTGAATAACTATTCGGGGCACATTGGATCTTCACCCATTTATCTCCCTGAGTTGTAGGATACCAGCTTGAGCTTCCTGTAAAATCTTTGATCTGCTGACTGGCCCAATTGGTTTCAATCCATCTTTCCTGCCAGCTTGACGAAGTATTGATATAAACGACAAGCCCTGGATTTCCATTATACCCATTACGTCTTGCAATATATTCATCATTATCAGTATATAATATCGAAGTTGTTCCGGTAGCTTTATTATTATGAATCCAGATTAAGTTATTCAGCCTTTCTTTGTTCAGCCATTCTTCATAATCTCTGTAAAAAATGGTTGGATAGCCTTCATGAGTTAAAATATAAGCGTACGCCGGCATTTTATTGTTAATAATATCCGTGTCATGATTGGCAACAAAAGTGACTGCTTTATAAGGGTTCCTCTTCCACATCATATCATCATTTAAAACATTCAGATTCCCATTATCAAAAGCTTCATCCATTTTATAATAAGCAGCAAAATCAAATACGGAACTGTTTGCATTATTTGCCCACCACTCCAGTGTATTGACATTAGAATCCCATAATTCACCAACCGAAAATCCGCCCACCTTAGCGTTCCAGGTATTCACTACCCAAGGTCCGAACCCTTTTACATAATCAAATCTCCAGCCATCAAATTTCATCACATTCTTATAATATTTTGCTACAGAATCATCCCTTCCCCATAACCAATCCTGTACATGAGGATTGGCGTGGCACAGGTCTGGAAATCCACCGAAAGAACCTTCATCATTATTTCCATATGCATTTTTATAAAAGTCTTCATAGCTTCTTTGAAATTTTCCGGAAGCTACTCCTGAGAAGTTGGTCCAGGTATTCGTTCCGGTATAAGGATTGGCTTCAGACTGCCCGCCACTGTTGTGATTGATGACAATATCAGCAAACACCTGCATATTTTCGCTGTGCGCTTTAGTAATTAGTGCTTCCAGCTCAGTTCTCGATCCAAATCGGGTCTCGGTAGTCCCGTTTTGATTAAAATTTCCAAAATCATAATAATCTGTAGGATCGTATCCCATTGAAAGAGGGCCATTTTGAGCTTTGGAAGCCGGAGGAAGCCATACTGCTCCAATTCCGGCATTGGACCATGCTGTCACTTTATCTTTAACAGTATTCCACCAGTTACCACCTTCAGGAACATCCCAATAAAATCCCTGCATCAGAACTCCCCCACCGGGACCGGCTACAAACTTGCCTTGTAAAGACCCGGATGCTCCTCCCGTACTGAAAGGCCTCCCGTCATGATGAGTGACATTTACAATTTTGTCGTGTACTTCCTGCTCTTGTGAAGATTTATTGCCAATATCATCATTGCTCTCACAAGAACTGACAAGTGCTAAACCCCATACAGAAAGAAGAAAATATGTTTTTTTCATTGCAATATTTAATTATCAATCTACTAACCAAGTTACAAATTCCTTGCATACAAATTCTTATTCAGGTGAAATATTTTAATTTTAAATAATAAATTATAAGAAAGGTCAACTCCACTTTTCATTAAAAAATCATAAATTTTAAATATTCTCGAAACAATTTTTCTTTTAATCCATATATTTGCATACTATGGAATACAATACCCAAAAAACTCAGCTTCATATGCCCGAATACGGCAGAATTATACAACAGTTGGTTGAGCGCTGCAAAGAACTTGCTTCCAAAGAGGAAAGAAGTGAAATGGCTATGGCAATCATCGATTTTATGGGTCAGAGAAACCCACAACTTCGTGACGAAGAAAATTATAAACATAAACTTTGGGATCATCTTTTTATTCTGGCAAATTACGATTTGGATGTAGATTCTCCTTATCCGTTTCCTACAATGGAAGAATTGGCAGAAAAACCTAAAAGGATGGAATATCCGAAACTTCAAGGTGACTTTAAGTTTTACGGAAAAAGTATTCTTCAATTGATCGAAAAAGCAATTGAACTGGAGGCGGGCGATGAAAAAGAAGCCCTTATCGAAGTGATTGCCAACAATATGAAGAAATCTTATAATGTCTATAATAAGGAACATGTGACGGATGATGTTATTTTCCGCCACTTGAAGGAACTGTCTGAAAACAGGTTGGATCTTACAGGAATTGATTCTCTTGAAAAAAGTAAAATCTATTACACCAGTAACAACAACCGAAATAACAACAGCAACAGTAACAATAATAGGAGTAATAACAACAACAGCAATAACAAGAACCAACCTAACAAAAGAAGACATAACAATAATCATAAAAACAGAAAATAATGAGTGGAACATTTCAAATACGAGGAGGAAAAAGATTGCAGGGTGAAATAACTCCACAAGGGGCTAAAAATGAAGCTCTTCAAATTTTATGTGCAGTTCTGTTAACTGATGAGGAGGTTACTATTAAAAATATCCCGGATATCCATGATGTCAACAGATTAATTGAAATCCTGGGCGACTTTGGGGTAAAAATCACTAAAAACGGACATGGAGATTATACGTTCAAGGCCGACAAAGTAAATTTTGATTATATAAAATCCAACGAGTTCAAAAAAGATGGTGCTAAACTGCGTGGTTCTATCATGCTTATGGGGCCGATGCTGGCTCGTTATGGAGAAGCGTATATGCCTACTCCTGGGGGAGATAAGATCGGGAGAAGAAGATTGGATACCCACTTCCAGGGATTAGTAGAACTTGGTGCAGAATTTAATTATGATGAAGAAGAATATTTTTATTCTTTAAAAGCTACTGAACTTAGAGGAAAATTCATCCTGTTGGAAGAAGCTTCCGTAACCGGAACGGCTAATATCGTAATGGCTGCCGTACTGGCAAAAGGAAAAACAAGAATCTATAATGCTGCTTGTGAACCTTATCTTCAGCAATTGTGTAAAATGCTGAACAGAATGGGTGCAAATATTTCAGGAATTGGCTCTAACCTTCTTACCATTGAAGGAGTTGATTATCTGAGAGGAACTGAGCATACGATGCTTCCGGATATGGTAGAAATCGGATCATGGATAGGTCTTGCTGCAATGACAAAATCTGAAATTACCATTAAAAATGTAAACTGGAACCAATTAGGGGTTATCCCGAATACATTCAGAAAACTGGGAATTCAGCTTGAGCAAAGTGGTGATGACATTTATATTCCTGCTCAGGAACATTATAAGATCCAGAAATTCATCGACGGTTCTATTCTTACTATTTCAGATGCACCGTGGCCAGGGTTTACTCCGGATTTATTGTCTATTATCCTGGTAGTAGCTACTCAGGCTAAAGGAAGTATTTTGGTACACCAGAAGATGTTTGAATCGAGATTATTCTTTGTTGATAAATTAATCGATATGGGTGCTCAGATCATTTTATGTGATCCACACAGAGCCACCGTAATCGGATTGAACCAGGAAGCTCCGTTAAGAGGAACCACAATGGTTTCTCCGGATATCAGAGCTGGAAATGCACTTTTAATTGCAGCACTTTCTGCAGAAGGAAAATCAATTATCCACAATATCGAGCAAATCGACAGAGGATATGAAAATATCGATGGAAGACTAAAAGCTATTGGGGCTGATATTGAAAGAATATAAAATTATTTTTATTACTATAGAGCGTTCAGAGTGATCTGAGCGCTCTTTTCTTTGTTTACAGGATTCAGGGTCTGGATGAAAATTTTGCGGCAAAAGTAATTGTTGCCAGCTGTTCCCCCATCAGATCTTCGGTTTGTGATCTCCTGGAATTATAAGGAAAATCTTAGCTTTTACATAAAAAAGTGCCCGATTAAAACCGGACACTTTGAGTAATTAAAACTATATGAATCTCCCTTAAGAATATTTCCGGCAGAGATACTCTACCGTTGTACTCAAAAGTTTATTTTTATTCAGATAGAACTCTAGGTTCTGATAATCTTCTGAATTGACATTAATATATAACTGTACTGTACCAAAACTGTATCCGTTCACATATTCCACATTAGCAGACAACACTCTATGACAAATGCCCAATTGATTATAAATGGTATTCATTAAATGTTCGAATTTCATTTTCCCATTTAACTCTATTTCCAGGATCAATTCTTTTTTAGGCAGGGTAATTTTGTTTTGCAAAACCTGCAGGCCAGGATTAGGTGTAATCATCACTAAACATTTTTGGTTAAACACTTTCAGATTGTATTGCACTCTGCATTAAATCTGTGACAAAAATATAAAAAAATATTAGTCTACCAAATTAGTAGACTAATATTTTTAAAACTTTAACAAAAAAAAAGAAGCCATTATAGCTTCTTTTACCTCTTTTTATAATTCTTTTATTCTTTCCAGCTTATCTGAACCAGCCAATCCATTGGGGTTACAACCAGGTTCTCCTTCCGGAACCTTAAGATTTTTCTTTTGATAAAATTCTTCCCAAAAAACATTTATTTTTCCTGTCTTAGGATCTATGAACGTCATGGGTTCCAATTTGAAAATATGGTTTTCTCTAAATGCTCTTTCAATAAAATCTGAACAATAATAGGAGTTTTCGTCCAGGATATAATTGAAATTATAAGGTTTACCCAGCATTTGATTTGCTTGATCAACAGCTGATGGAATTGATTTCTGATATTCAGGCTTTAAACGGTATACCACGACTTTCTGGCCGTCTTCTTTCTGATCCTGAAGAAATTCTTTTAATTCCTGCTTTTGTGATCCTCCTTTTGGAGCTGCATGCAATACAAACAGTCTGTTTCCATTTTTTTCTAAAATACCAATATGATCAAAAGAAGCAGCTTTCTGCTTTTGTGTCACATTGTTAATTGCTCCGGAAAGTCCGGTTTCTTTTGCCGTTACAAAAAGTAGGTCACCGTTTTTAAGCTTTGATATTGGAGAAGCACTACAATTGACAAGCAGTACAATCAAAAAGAACAGGCTTCCTGCAAAGTTCATTTTTTTTAAAAAAGATATGTTAAATCTTAGCATTCTGATATTGTTTCGCCGCCAAAATTACAAAATAGAATTTATTACATTTGTAGGAAGTATTGATCTATTCTTCATATCAACCCAAACATTCCCTATATTCCTATGCCACATATTTTACTCGTTGAAGACGATGACAGACTTTCAAAATTGATTACCAAGGGACTTCAGGAAGCTGAGTTTGAAGTAACGGCAGCCTATGATGGAATAACGGGGCTTAAACTGGCATTACAAAAAGATTTTGATCTGATCATCACAGATATTGTCCTTCCTAAAAAAAACGGCCTTGAATTCTGTAATGAAATAAAGATTTTAAAACCCAATCTTCCGGTGGTAATGCTTACTGCTCTCGGAACGACGGACGATAAGCTGGAAGGGTTTGATGCCGGAGCTGATGATTACTTAACCAAGCCTTTTGAAATGCGGGAGCTGGTGGCCAGAATTAAAGTTCTTCTAAAACGTTTTTCACAACAGAGGCAGCAAAAAGTTTTTGTTCTTAAATATGAAGGCATTGAAATGAATCTGGAACAAAAAACAGTCAGCAGAGATCAGGTTCCCATAAAATTGACCCCAAAGGAATTTAATCTTTTGAAATTCATGCTGGAAAACTCTGAAAGGGTACTTTCCCGCGGTGAAATTGCGGAAAAAGTATGGGAAACCCATTTCGATACAGGAACCAACTTCATTGACGTATACATCAATTATCTAAGAAAAAAAATTGATAAAGATTTTGAAATTAAGCTTATTCATACCAAAGCAGGTATGGGATTTATCTTAAAAAAAGATTACGAAACGGGCATCATACATTAACCAAAGTGAACTAAAAACAAACGGATGAAAATAAGAACCAGGCTTACACTCCTTTTTACCCTAATCACGGCAATGCTTTTAGGGGTTTACAGCTTTTCTATTTATTATTCTTCCAAAGAAGCCAGAGAAAAATCTTTCTATAGCGAATTGCAAAACGAGGCTATTGCCAAAGCTGATTTGTTTTTCCAAAGCTCACTCCCGGAACAGGAAATGCATAAGCTGTACAAAAATAACAACAGAACACTTAACGAAGTTCAAGTCGCTATTTATGACTCTAATCACCAGCTCATTTATCATGACGATGCAAAAGTTGATTACGTAAAGGAAACTCCGGCGATGCTCTCGCAGATATTTCAAAAGAAAAAAATCAGCTTCTTTTTAAACAACTTACAGGTTATCGGGATGGTCTATCATCATTCCGGAAAATCGTACGCTGTAACCGCTGCTTCCTATGATAAGTATGGGTATGAATATCTCACTCATCTTCTTACCATTAGTATTATCGCTTTCATCAGCATCCTGATCCTGATTTACCTGGCCGGCATATTCCTTTCTAAAAAAGCATTGAGCCCCCTGAGTGAAATGGTGAATCAAATTAAAAAAATTACTGCCGGAAAATTACAGCTGCGCTTAAAAACGACCGGAGAAAAAGATGAACTTAACGAGCTTGCCCAGAATTTCAACGGAATGCTGAAGCGTCTGGAAAATTCTTTTGACTCTCAAAAACATTTTGTATCCAATATTTCACACGAACTCCGCACTCCACTATCCGCAATTATCACTGAGCTGGAACTGGCTTCTGAAAAAGAACAAACCAAAGAAGAATACCGGCAAACCATCCGATATGCGTTGGAAGATGCACGGAATATGGCCAAACTGTCCAACAGTTTAATGGATCTTGCCAAAGCAAGCTATGATCCTAATGAAATCAGCTTTTCTGAAGTACGCCTTGATGAAATACTTCTGGAATCTTACACCAAAATAACAAGAGAAAATCCGGCGTATAAAGTTTCTTTGAATATAGAAAATGAGGTGGAAGAACATCAGCTGATCACACAGGGAAATGAATATCTGCTGCAGGTAGCTTTCAATAATCTTATTGACAATGCCTGTAAATATTCCCCTGAGCATATATGTTCAATAGATGTGATAGCCCATAAAAATACACTTTCGATCAGTTTTACCAATACCGGCATCATTATTTCCAGGGAAGATTTACAGCGTATTTTTGAACCCTTTTACAGAAGTGAAACCTCAAAAAAGGAAAAAGGCTATGGTATCGGACTATTTCTGACAGAAAAAATCATTCATCTTCATCATGCAACAATTTCTGTAGCATCAGAGCATAATAAGACCATTTTTACAATACAGTTTGAAATACCAGAATCCTAATCATTTAACGATTTTCACACTACTCCACTGAAGTTTTACTGAAAACAGTAGTTCCTATACTGGCTGCGATCACACAGGCAATGGATATCCACTGTAAAAAGGTTAAACTCTCGGATAGGAATAATAATCCCGAAAAAGCAGCAAATGCAGGCTCCAGACTCATCAGAATACTAAAAGTTTTGGCCGGAAGTTTTTTAAGTGCCATCATTTCCAGAGAAAACGGTAGCGCACTGGATAAGATAGCAACTCCAAGTCCCTTTATAAAAAGGGTTGGTGTAAGATTGAAAACCGCGCCATCCCAAATGGTAAAAGGAATAATCACAAGACTTGCAAATAACATCCCGGTAGTAACAGCATCTTTTCCATCCATTATTTTAGCTACTTTTCCGCCCATTACAATATAACCTGCCCAAAACATCCCTGCCAGAAAGGCCAGTCCAAGCCCCAATAAATCTATATTGTTACTCTGCCAGGGCACGATAAGTAAAATCCCTACACAGGCCAATAATGCCCAGACAACATCCAGTAACTTACGCGACAGTGCCAGAGCCAGGAATAAAGGTCCGGCAAATTCTACCGTAACAGCCAGCCCTAGCGGAATTCGCTGAATAGCCATATAAAAAATAAGATTCATCGCCGCCAGTCCGATACCGTACAGAGCACAATATTTCCATTTTTGTTTAGTGAACTGTAAAAATTTTGGACGGTTAATCAAGGTGAGCAAAACAGCTGAGAGTACAATCCTTAAACTAACGGTACCAATAGCGCCGATGGCAGGAAAAAGCTGCTTGGCAATGGAAGCCCCACCCTGCACGCAGATTATTGCTAAAAGTGTAGCAGGTATCGCTACATTAGACTTTTTCATTTCTAAAATTTATAACTTATAAAACAACTTTGGAAAGAATTTTCCGGGATTAGGCAAACTCTTATTTTATCATTATAAACCGGGAAATTCCGAATGCAAAATAGCTTGCCAGCAAATGTATTGAAATTTTAGCGTTCAATATGGGTACAGTTTTCATTTATTACTAAGACTTAGTTAATGAATATTTCCTAATTATGTTCTCCAAATCCTTTCAAGGTTTCCTGCTATCCTATCCGGTTCAGATGATGATGTACGGTAAGAACATAGTCTTTTTTTTAAATCCTATACACAATATCATTTGACACTTTCCGATGTATACATTCATTTTCAAAGGTTATTTTCCTTCTGTTTTCTCTAATCATTTTCTAATAACATTCTAAAGCTTTTCTAACGGCTTCTCCCCAAAAGGAGGAATACCTTTGCAGCAAATAAAAACCACTATGGATACCGATCCTTCCCATTATTACTATAACTAGGCATTCAGCAATATATCTTTCTGTATATCGGCTGTTTGCCATACAACAAAAAGATTATGAATACACTAGAATTTACTCTTCGTCTTTTCACAGCATTCCTCCTGGGTGCCGGCATTGGTTTCGAAAGACAGTGGCGCCAAAAAAGTGCAGGCCTCCGTACCAATACACTGGTATGCCTGGGCTCTGCGGCCTTTGTACTGCTTTCCATCAGAATCGGCGGTGATGCTACAGGCAGAATAGCTTCCTATATTGTGAGTGGTATAGGTTTTCTGGGAGGAGGTGTTATTATGAAAGACGGTCTTACCGTAAGGGGACTCAACACTGCAGCTACTATCTGGTGTTCAGCTTCCGTAGGAGCCCTCAGCGCTATAGGACTTCCTTTTGAAGCAGCTATTACCAGCGGATTTATTATTCTCACACATGTCATTCTCCGCCCTTTAGGAGTAAAGCTTGGCAACAATATCAGCAGCAGAAATCATTATACCGAATATTTAATCAGTATCAAATGTAAAAGTGAGGTGGAAAACCACATCCGGATACAGCTGATGCAGTCTTTAAGCGGGAATGATAAAATATTACTGAAATCTCTCACCAGCGATGATAACGGCGTTCCTGAAAATGCCATCATTACAGCAGAAGTGCACGCTTCTACTCCACAGGACAGTTTCATGGAAAAAATAACCAGCAGACTTACTATTGAAGATAAAGTCATCAGGGTAAGCTGGGAAATTATAGGTACTGAAACTGATTTATAACATTTAACACCAACCCTGAAGCCATGTTAAAAAAATATTCCAACAAAAATCTCAACTCCGCAGCTCTTGTAAAATTGAAAGAAGCTGCATCAGAGAACGAAAAAATGATTTATGCTATGCTGGAAACTTCAGAAGAAGGGCTTAGCGAAAACACCGTAAAAGACCGTTTAAAAATATATGGTAAAAATGAAATTGCCACTCAGAAAGCACCTTCATGGCTGAAGCAGTTTGCCCATTCTTTTTTTAATCCTTTCAATTATATCCTTGCCTGTATTGCCGTGATTTCATTATTCATTGATGTTATCCTGGTGCCTGCAGATGAAAAGGACCTCAGCACCAGCATTATTATTTCAGTGATGCTTCTGTTCAGCACCACCCTAAGATTCATTCAGGAGTTCCGCAGCAATAAAGCAGCAGAAGCTTTAAAAAGAATGGTAAAAACCAGCTGCCTTACCAAAAGAAAGTTTAAAGAAAGTGAGGAAATAGATATCAGTGAAATTGTTCCCGGTGATATGATCATACTTTCTGCCGGTGATATGGTTCCTGCCGACTGCAGAATTATGAAAAGCAAAGATCTCTTTATCAGTGAATCCATTCTTACCGGGGAAGCATTACCTGTAGAGAAAAATGCTCTTCCCATCAAAGATGCAAAGAATCAAAACCCACTATCCTTACAAAATATCTGTTTTATGGGAACTAACGTGGTAAGTGGGTCAGCCACGGTTGTGGTAGCTAACACTGGTATTTTCACCTATTTCGGAAGCATCAGCAGAAGCCTGGTTTCCAAAAGATCCGAAACTGCTTTTGATATAGGTGTGAATAAAGTAAGTTTTCTGCTCATCCGGTTTATGCTGGTGATGACCCCCATTATTTTTCTTATCAACGGATTGGTAAAAGGAGACTGGATGCAGGCTTTATTATTTGCCATTGCAGTAGCTGTGGGACTTACCCCGGAGATGCTCCCTATGATTGTTACCGCCAACCTTGCGAAAGGAGCTGTTAATATGAGCAAGAAGAAAGTCATCGTTAAGCGGTTGAATGCCATTCAGAATATTGGTGCCATGGATATTCTCTGTACTGATAAAACAGGAACACTTACCCTGGACAAGATTGTACTGGAAACTCATCTCAATGTTCAGGGGCTTGAAGATGATGAAGTATTGAAATGGGCTTACCTCAACAGCTATCATCAGACCGGGCTCAAAAATCTGTTGGACCAGGCTGTTTTGGATCATGCCGAAGTTCACAACATGATGAAAGCAGATGAACTGTATCTGAAAGTAGATGAAATCCCTTTTGATTTTGAAAGAAGAAGAATGTCCGTTATCCTCAACACTTCCAATGGTAAACACCTGATGATTTGCAAAGGTGCTGTAGAGGAAATGCTTTCCTTATGCAAATATGCTTTAGATCCGGGAGAAGACAACAGTTTGCATATTGAGAATGATAATATTGTTCCTCTCGATGAATGTATGAAGCAGAAAATCATCAGAATGTCTGAAAAGCTCAATGCTGAAGGGTTACGGGTTTTACTGGTTGCAATCAGAGAATTTGACGGAAACCATCCATTGAATTATTCTGTTGCCGACGAAAATCAACTTACACTTACCGGTTTTATAGGATTCCTTGATCCGGCAAAGCCATCGGCGGAACCTAGTATCAAAGCTTTACATAAGCTGGGTGTGGAAGTAAAAGTAGTAACCGGGGATAATGATATTGTCGCTAAAAAGATATGTCATGACGTAGGGATTCCCGTTACCATGATTATGCTTGGTGATGAATTAGACAACAGAACCGATGAAGAGCTTAGTAAAGACATGGATCTTTATTCTGTTTTTGCAAAAGTAAGTCCGTTACAAAAGCAGCGTATTGTAAAAATACTGAGATCTAAAGGGCATACCGTAGGATTTATGGGAGATGGGATTAACGACGCTGCTGCCATTAAGGAAGCTGATGTTGGTATTTCCGTTGATACCGGTGCAGACATTGCAAAAGAAAGCGCAGACATCATCCTGTTGGAAAAAGATTTAATGGTTTTACGCAGTGGTGTAATCTACGGCAGAAGAACGTTCGGAAATATCATTAAGTATATAAAAATGACCGCCAGCAGTAACTTTGGAAACATGTTCAGCATGATCGGAGCCAGTGCATTACTTCCGTTTTTGCCAATGCTTCCGCTGCAGATTCTAACCCAGAATTTACTCTATGATATATCACAGTCTTCCATCCCCTGGGATACAATGGATAAAGATTTTCTGGAAAAACCAAAAAAATGGGAAGCCGACAGTATCAAAAAGTTTATGCTGTATATAGGTCCTTTGAGTTCCATTTTTGATTATCTGACTTTTGCTGTTATGTTCTTTATTTTCAAAGCCAATACTCCGGAGCATCAGAGTTTATTTCAGACAGGATGGTTTGTAGAAGGATTGCTTTCACAAACCCTGATTGTACATATCATCAGAACGAAAAAGATCCCTTTTATCCAAAGCTGGGCTACCGCCCCTGTAGTCGCTTTAACAAGTTTAATCATGCTGATTGGAATACTGATTCCTTTTACTCCCTTAGCTGTATATCTGAAAATGCAACCTTTACCTATGGGTTATTTTCCTTATCTGGTTGTCATGCTTACTGGATATTGCATCCTCACTCAGTTCGTAAAGCAATGGTTCATCAAAAAATTCGGACAGTGGCTATGATAAGTGTATGGCAAAATAAAAATCTGCATATAACTATTGCATTATAGCATCAGCTCAACTAGAAATAAATAATTAATTGGTTATAAACATTTTATATGAAAAATACCGTATTATCAATACTACTTTTGGCTTTTATTACCTCTTGTAAAGATCGCAAAAGTGAAACCCCACAAAGCCAGGACCTTCAAATCAAAGGAGATCATGTGATGATTCCTGAAAACAATCCTGTTTTAAAAACAATTAAAACAGAAGTGGTCACCGAAGAGGAACACAGTGATGGTGTAGTATCCGCAGGAACTATCCAGGCAATCCCCAATCATTATGCAGAAATTGCCAGTCCTTTTTCCGGAAGAATTACAAAATCCTTTATCCAGCTTGGTCAAAATGTTTCTGCGGGAAGCCCGCTTTTTGAAATCCTTTCTTCCGATTATTTTTCAGTTCAGAAAGATTATACAGATGCCTTAAATGATGTGCAGCTTGCAGAGAAAAATTACAGACGCCAACAGGATCTGGTAAAACATGGGGTCGGTATTCAAAAAGAGCTGGATGAAGCGGAAACAGATTTTAAAAATAAAAAGACCTCACTTTCTAATGCCTCCTCTGCCCTGAAGGTATACAACAGTAAAGGAGGAGGTATAGGAAGTCCCCTTATTGTAAGAGCTCCTATCAGTGGAGAAATTATTTCCAATAAGATTGTTAACGGTCAGTATCTGAAAGGTGACGCAGATCCTGTGGTTATTATTGCAGAACTTTCCAAAGTATGGATTTCCGGGGATGTTAAAGAAAAAGATATTCGTTTTGTCAATATCGGAGATCATGTCTCTGTAAAAATAAGTGCTTATCCGGATCGAAATATTACAGGAAAAGTATACCACATTAATGAAATAGTAGACGAAAATACCCGAAGTATAAAAGTCCTTATAGAATGTGACAATCCGGACAGAAAGTTAAAACCGGGTATGTATGCCACCGTTAATTTCTCAACGACTCCCGAAAAAACAGTTATGATCCCCGTTACGGCTTTAATGCAGCAGGATAATACTCAGTATGTATGGATAAAAACGGGAAAGAACCAATTTACCAGACGTTCAGTGGCCACAGGTGAAACAGACCAGAAATCAGTAAGAATTATTTCAGGATTAAAACCAGGAGAAACCATCATGACTGAGGGCGGAATTTATATGCTGGATGCAAAATAATATGAATGTGATAAAATGTACAATCTAAAACCTGTAAAGACCGTATCCTGTTCAGCACAATTACATGATACGCCACACTTTATATACTGTACAAAAATTAAGAATTATGAAGCAATTACTTACAATCTCTATACAGAAGAGGTGGCTGATGCTCGCGCTCTTCCTTTTACTAGGCTTTTTTGGTTATTATTCCTGGACCAGATTATCCATAGAAGCTTATCCTGACATTGCAGATGTCAGTTCACAGGTGGTCACACAGGTACCGGGACTGGCTGCTGAAGAAGTAGAACAGCAAATTACCATTCCGTTAGAAAGAGCTCTGAACGGACTTCCGGGAATGCATGTCATGCGAAGCAAAAGTACTTTTGGACTTTCTATTATCACAATGGTATTCGATGACGGTGTAGATGATTACTGGGCCAGACAGCGAATCCAGGAAAGACTGACAGATGTGGAGCTTCCCTATGGTGCACAGCCGGGGTTGGATCCCCTTACCTCTCCTATCGGCGAAGTCTATCGTTATATTATCGAAAGTAATACCCATAGTCTGCGGGAACTTACGGATTTGCAAAATTTTGTAATTATTCCACGCATTAAACAGGTTTCAGGAATTGCTGATGTAACCAATTTCGGAGGCATTACTACCCAGTTTCAGATCGAGCTGGATCCTCATAAACTAGAGCAGTATGGTCTTTCACTATCTGAAGTTACCGAAACTATTTCCAGAAATAATGTAAGCGCCGGCGGGAGTATGCTACCCCGGGGAAATCTGGCCTATGTTATCCGGGGGATAGGTTTGGTAAAAGATTTAACAGACCTTGGAAAAATTGTGGTGAAAACACAGAATGGAGTTCCTGTTTTCCTGAATGATGTAGGAACACTTAAATATGGAAACCTCGAAAGAAAAGGTATTCTAAGCTATACAGACAGAAAACGCAACTACTCCGAAAGTGTAGAAGGAATTGTACTTTTACTAAGAGGAAAAAATCCGTCACAGGTACTGGAAGGTGTTCATCAGGCCATTGAGGAATTGAATAAAGAGACCCTTCCTCCGGGGGTAAAAATCCATCCTTTCCTGGATAGAACAGACCTTGTAAAAACAACACTTACCACTGTATCCCATACCCTTACAGAAGGAATTGTGCTGGTTATTATTGTACTTATTGTATTCCTTGGAAGCTGGAGAGGTGCATTATTGGTTGCTATTACCATTCCGCTTTCCTTATTATTTGCATTTATCTTAATGCATTTCACTAATATCCCTGCCAATCTCCTTTCACTCGGAGCCATCGATTTTGGGATTATTGTAGATGGTGCCATCGTCATGTTGGAAACTATCCTTAAGAAAAGAGAAGATAATGCAGAAGAAACCCTGGAAGAAAAAACAATTACCCAAAGAGTGATTGAAGTGGCCAAACCTATATTCTTTTCCACCATTATTATCATTACTGCGTATCTCCCGTTATTCGCATTTGAAAGAGTGGAGAAAAAACTGTTTACCCCAATGGCGTTCACGGTAGGTTATGCCTTATTGGGAGCACTCGCGGTAGCATTACTTCTGATTCCGGGATTAGCCTATGTGATCTACCGTAAACCACAAAAAATATATCATAACAAATGGTTGGAAAAAATAAGTACTGCCTATGGAAAAAGAATAGAAAAGATCATGCAGACTCCTAAAAAAGTCATCATACCGGTCAGCATTGTATTATTATCTGCAGGAATACTTTCCTATACCGTAGGAAAAGACTTCCTTCCTGAGCTGGATGAAGGCTCTATATGGCTGCAGGTACAGCTGCCTCCCGGTATTTCTTTAGCCAAATCAAAAGAAATGAGTGATACCCTGCGTGCCCGAACACTGAAACACCAGGAAGTCACCTATATGATGATTCAGGCAGGCCGTAATGATGACGGTACTGACCCATGGACCGCTTCTCATTTTGAAGTATCTGTTGGTATAAAACCTTACAGCGAATGGCCTTCGGGAAAAACTAAAGCAGATTTAATTAAAGAGCTGGCCGCAGATTATAAAAATATGCCGGGATTCACGGTAGGTTTTTCACAACCTATGATTGACGGGGTTATGGATAAAATTTCCGGGGCTCACAGTGAACTGGTTGTAAAGGTATACGGAGAAGAATTCAAGGAGACCAGAAGGATTGCTGAAAATATAATGTCTACTTTGAATACCATCCCAGGTTCTGCTGACCTTGCCATCGATCAGGAACCTCCTTTACCTCAACTGCAAATTATTGCAGACAGGGATAAGATTGCTCAGTATGGTCTCAATGTGGCAGATGTAGCAGACCTTATTGAAGTTGCATTGGGAGGAAAAGCTATTTCCCAAATTTTTATCGGCAATAAAGTATATGATATTTCCTGTCGTTATACCGAAGACAGCCGCGACACTCCGGATAAAATAGGAAACCTGATGCTTACCTCAGCTTCGGGGGCCAAAATCCCACTGTCACAGGTAGCAGAAGTAAAATTAAGCACCGGTGAAAGTACCATTACCCGAGAAATGAATAAACGTCATCTCACCGTAAAACTAAATTTAAGAGGTACCGATCTTTCTTCTTTTCTGAAAAAAGCTCAGGATAAAATTGAAAAAGACATTCAATACGATCATGGAAAATACCAGGTCAAATGGGGTGGTCAGTTTGAAAACCAAAACAGGGCTTATTCCAGATTGGCATTTATTGTTCCGCTGGCATTAGCAATTATGTTTCTGTTATTGTATAGTGCATTTGGTGATTTCAGACAGGCTTTGGTGCTCATGTCTATCGTTCCATTGGCATTATTCGGAGGAATGCTGGCCCTCAATATACGCGGAATGTCTCTTAATGTGTCTTCTGCTGTCGGATTTATTGCATTATTCGGGGTAGCCATTCAGAACGGGGTCATTATGATTTCCCACATCAACGACCTTCGTAAAAAAGGCTATGATTTGAAACTTGCAGTCACCAAGGGAGCAAAAGATCGCTTCAGACCGGTACTGATGACGGCAACCGTTGCAGTAATCGGATTATTTCCAGCATCATTAGCTACAGGAATCGGTTCAGATGTACAACGGCCTCTGGCTACAGTGATCGTTTACGGATTGATGTTCTCTACTATTTTAACACTGTTTGTTCTGCCAGCTATTTATTATATGGCTGAACGCCGCAACGAAAAACAAAATTTAGAATCAGATGAAAATTAGAGCTCATTTTATCATACTATTTGCTGTGTTATTCAGCATGACAGATATCGTAAAGGCACAGGAAAAAGAACTTATACGTTTTGAAGAATACCTGAGTCTTGTAGGAAAGAAAAATCTCAGCTATGCTGCCCAAAAATATAACGTAGGTATGGCCGAAGCATCGATCCAGACTGCAAGTATGTTTCCGGATCCCCAATTGGAAATGGAAACCACCAACAATGGGGTAAGAGAGAATATGGGGTATGTTTACGGAGCTTCTATCGGCTGGACACTGGAGCTGGGAGGTAAAAGAAAAGCCAGAATAAATCTGGCCAGAAATCAATCTGAACTGAGCAAAATACAATTGCAGGATTTTTTCAGAAATCTCCGTGCCGATGCAGGTTTAGGGTATATCGATGCTTTAAAATCCAAAGCCCTTCTGGAAGTACAGCAGGACTCATACAAAAACATACTGCAACTGGCCAAGTCCGACAGCATCCGATACCGCCTAGGAACAATATCACTGGTTACGGCAAAACAGAGTAAATTGGAGGCAGCCTCCTTACTCAACGAAGTGTTTCAGGCTGAAAGTGCGGAGCTACAAGCATTAACCAATTTATCGGTATTTCTCAGTGACTACAAAATGACTGGCAGAGAGGTTACCGGAGATTTTAATGCTTTCAACAGAGATTTCAGTGTAGATGATCTGATCCTCCAGGCACTGAATGAAAGAACAGATTTATTAGCAGCCAGACAAAATACACAGATCGCCCAAAGTCAAATCAACCTTGAAAAAGCCAACCGTGCCATAGACCTTGGAATCAGTGCCGGCGCAGAGCGACATACTGAAGCGATCAATGAAATAGCTCCTTCACCAACTGTAAATGCAGTAAAAATAGGACTTAGCATTCCTTTGAAATTTTCAAACAAAAGAAATGCGGGATTAAAAATAGCGGAAATGGCCCATTCTCAGGCTGAGGTCGAGTACCAGCAGGTTGAGCAAAGCATACGGGCAGATGTGATGCAGGCTTATCAGCAATATACAGCCACTCAGAAGCAGGTAAAACAATTTCATAACGGAATGCTTACAGAGGCCAAAAGTATATTGGAAGGGATTACGTACAGCTACAAAAGAGGGGAAAGTTCTATTCTGGAGGTTCTGAATGCCCAGAGAACCTACAACAGTATCAGGAAAGACTATTACCAGTCTCTTGCAGATAATGCCGCTGCTTTAATTGAACTTGAGCGGAAAGCCGGAATCTGGGATATTGAATTTTAGAAAATAAAACTGAGAACATTTTTCATCAAAAAACTATAGGACTACAGATTAATTCCATATTCCTTTTTTTCCTTTATTAAAAAAGCTCTGAGATCTATATGATTCCGGAGCTTTTTTACTTATTTCTTGTATTGAGATTCATAGGTACTGATCCAATCTTCAGGAGTCATTTTTTTACTCAGCTCAGCAATTAATTCAAAAGGAATATCTTCCACTTTTTTGAAGCGGACACATGATTTTCCCATATCCAGCTTTCTCCTGGAATATTTGGGATATTCTGAAACAAACCATTCCAAAAGTTCCGGTCTGGAATACAGCCCCATATGGTATAATGCTATAAAATTTTTCTGAGAAGCCAGATTAATGAAAGGTAAAGGGGTATTGGCTGCACAATGATAGCCGGCAGGATAAGTTTTCAAAGGGACAACCCAGCCTATCATTCCATAATTGGTGGCATCCTCAAAACCCTTCGGTAAGTTTGTATGAATACTATCAAAAAGCTTCTTGAAAGCCTCCTGTCTCTCTTCAGGAATCTTTGAAATATAATCTTCAATGGACTTAGATAAAATTTGCATTTTCAGTTCGTTTTTAAAGGATCAAATTAATAAAAAAAATTCATCTCAGGATAAAAAAATGGCAGTACATCACTATACTGCCATACAATTTATTTACATAAAAAAAACTTATTTCTTCACTGCCTTTACAGTAGATTGAGTTCCATCTTTAAAATAAAGGGTAACAAAATACAGCCCGGTGTTCAGCATACTTAGATTAAGCTCTTTTACAGGGCCCTTAATGGTATTCACAATTCTTCCTGAGAGATCTACCACTGTGACAGATTTCACTTCTCTTGTATCTGATATATAGAGAATATCTTTAAAAGGGTTCGGATGAATTTCAGCTTTCTTGGTTACTTTATTCACTTCCGAAGTACTCAGCTGGGCATTTTCAACGGTAAAGTCATCTATATAGAAATTATAATCCAGACCTTCATTTACGGTTCCGGAAGTTCCATAAAATGCAAATACCGTATGGGCATTGGTATTGACCGTTAAATTATAACTGTATTCATTCGATGTGTTGGAAGGACCGTTAGCCGTATTCCAGGTTTGTAATATCGTCCACGTTGTTCCATTGTCTTCAGAAACCATAAAATGTACAATATCATCGCCTCCCATTAAAGAAGTTGCAGTTCCGGAATACGTTGTAACTCCATAGTTAAATTTCACTCTGTACCCGCCCGCTGAAAGATCGAATGGCACTGTTTTAAGCCAGCCCGTTCTATTGGTAGAATACAAATTCATATGGATGGACGGACCGTTAGCTGATGTATTTAAAAAATTACGCTGATCCCAATAGACTGTAGTTGCAGTAGGTCCTGTGGAAGGGCTTCCGCCAGAGATATTATTGGCCCAGCATGTCCCCGGAACGCTGCTGAAATTATTAGTATATGGAGGCACCAAAGCACCACAGAGCGTAGTAAATGACTTAAAGAATGACCATGCACTTTCACTCGTTGCAGTACTGCAATTTGTTCTTACCCAATAATAATAGGTTGTACTTGGAGCTAAACTTCCCAATGTATAAGAGGTTCCTGTCACATCCGAATAAACAGGAACTGTAGCGCTGGTAGGAGTTGTGGGACTTGTACTGTAATAAATATCATGGCTTACCGCTTGTGTGCCGGCAGGAACCGTCCATGAAATATCCGCAGAACTTGAGGTAACCGTTCCTGTAGCAGATAATGTAGGCGCTACACAATCAGTATAAACATCTGCCGAGAAAGCAAAAATATTGGCCACACCGGCACTACTGGTTTTGGTTATTGTAATACTCTGAATAGGTTTGGCCTGGTTGGCTGCATCAATATTTAAAACAGCCTGATATAATCTCGGATTAGTAGAATTGGCATCCAGCGCATCTGAAGTTCTGAGAATTCTACCAATCCCCTGAATTGCATAATTCATTCCTCCATACCAGTCTGTGATTCCTTGCCCGGTAAAAACCTGGGTCGTGTTGTCTGTAAAATTAACTGTCACATTTACTGTAGAGTTGCCACTTCCACTGGTCGAAAGCATGTATAATTTGAAAGCAGCCACAGGATTGGTAAATACCAGAGTCCCGGTATTTGCTCCTGCGGTATTACTGTTAATTCTTAAAGAATTATTTCCCGAATAATCTCCAAGCTGATAACTTAAACCCGGCGTTGAAGCCACTACTGAGTTTATAATCCCATTGGCAGGAAGACCATAGGTAAGTGGTGTACTGCTCGCAGTGAGTTGAAAATCCCTGGAGATAAAATTATAGGAAACTCCATCCACATCCATTGTGGTAGAAGCCATAGAAGGTCCTATCCCGTTGGCGATAACGTCAGCTGTATATCCGGACTGAACGGGCATAGGTTGAAAATTTTGAGCCATCATGAATGATGTCGAAAATAGAGCAATAGCAGGAAGTGCTCTCAAAAATAAATTTATTGTCATTTTATTCACATTTGAGCGGAAAATTAAGAAAAATATCAATATAAAAAGAATATTTTTATTGAATATTTAATTTAAAATTAATTTAATACTCATATTAATATTTAGGCATTAATATGATACGCTTTTAAAACGGAGATTTGTAACATAATGAGACGCTTCTTCTTACCGCTTAATTTTATTATTGAGAAATTAAATCTTATTTTTGCCATACAAATTTTTTAAACAATGCCGAATATTTCAAACAGAGCACTGCACATGCCGCCATCGCCGGTAAGAAAACTAGTTCCTTTCGCATTACAAGCAAAACAAAAAGGGATAAAAGTATACCACCTTAATATCGGGCAGCCTGATATTGAAACTCCGGAAACAGCTTTAAATGCTTTAAAAAATATTGATTTAAAAGTATTGGAATATGCCCTTTCTGAAGGTAATATAGAATACAGAAAAGCCCTTACTGAATATTATCATTCATTAGGTTTTGCTGATTTGACACCTGAGAACTTCATTGTTACCAATGGTGGATCAGAAGCCCTTAATTTTGCTATTTCTACATTATGTGACGATGGTGATGAGGTGATTATTCCTGAACCTTATTATGCAAACTACAATGGTTTCACCAGTACATTTAATGTCAATGTAGTAGCAGTTCCTTCTACTATTGATACAGGTTTTGCCCTGCCTCCGGTAGAAGAATTTGAGAAAAAAATCACAGAAAGAACAAGAGCTATTGTCATCTGTAATCCTGGTAACCCAACAGGATACCTGTATACCCGTGAAGAGTTGCAAAAACTTGCAGAAATTGCTTTAAAATATGATATCGTAATCATCTCTGACGAAGTGTACAGAGAATATGTATATGACGGAAAGCAACAGATTTCAATGCTTGATTTCCCAGAATTGAGTGAGAACTGCATCATAATAGACTCGGAATCCAAACGTTATTCTATGTGTGGAGTAAGAATCGGATGTATGCTTACCCGTTCTTCAAAAATCCGTAATGCGGCAATGCTTTTTGCTCAGGCAAGACTAAGTCCTGTTCTTTTGGGACAGATTGCTGCTACTGCTGCACACCAGAACGATGGTGCTTATATTAGAGCGGTAAGAGAAGAATACACCCACAGAAGAAATGTATTGGTTGACCTGTTAAATGCTATTCCGGGGGTCATCTGCCCTAAACCGAGAGGAGCATTCTACTGTGTAGCTGAGCTTCCGGTAGATGATACCGAAAAGTTTGCTCAATGGTTACTGGAAAAATATTCATTGAATAACGAAACCATTATGGTAGCTCCTGCCGGTGGATTCTACAGCAATCCTGAACTGGGTAAAAAACAGGTAAGAATTGCTTATGTTCTTAAAGAAGAAGATTTAAAGAGAAGTGCTGAAATCCTTAAAGAAGCTCTAAAAAAGTACAGAGAAGAATTTAGCCTATAAATTATAATATGATGCCGACAACAAAAAATATACATCTGAAAATACTGTTTTCGATCTTTTTGCTGTCGGCATTTTTTTCTTGTGACAAAAAGGAATCGGTACAAACAGCCCATAAAGATCCTTACGAGATTACATCTATCAGTATATCCAATATCGGAGGAAACCTTGGCTATTACAGAATTATAAAAGTCACCAAAGATTCTATCACCGTGGAAAAAGGAACAACCTCCACTCAAAATCACAAAAAATGGCATTCAGCTATCAATGCCAGCACCTGGAAACAGCTTACCTCATCCATCCATATGGTGGATCTTGATCATATAAAGAGTTCTCCAAGCCAGCAATCTGTAGACGGTATAGATGAAACTTTCCAGATCCGAACTCCGAAAAAGTCACATATTTATGTTAATTCTTATGTTGATACTGTACATTACAAACAATTTCAACAACTTAAAGAACATATAGACCACATTCTGCCAAAAGAATACAAATAAAACATGCAAGAAAATTTTTCCTTACAGCCTTACAACACATTTGGAGTTGACGCCAACGCTAAATATTTTACTGAAGTCAGCAATACCGAAGAATTAAAAGCAGCGCTCAGCTACTCAACATCTCATTCTCTTCCACTTCTTTTTTTGGGAGGCGGAAGTAATATTTTACTGACCAAAGATTTTGACGGCCTTGCTATTAAACTTAATTTAAAAGGAATATCCGAAGAAAACTTCAGTAATAATGAAGTGTTTGTCACGGCCAAAGCTGGTGAAAACTGGCATGAATTCGTGATGTATTGCTTACAGAAAAATTATGGCGGACTAGAAAACCTCTCTTTAATTCCCGGAAATGTAGGAACTTCTCCCATGCAGAATATCGGTGCTTATGGAACGGAAATTAAAGATATTTTTGTTAGCTGTCAGGTATTGGATCTGGAAGACCTTGAAGTTAAAACATTCAACCTTGAACAATGCCGATTCGGATACAGGGATTCTATTTTTAAGCAGGAAGGAAAAGGCAGATATGTTATTCTGGAAGTCACTTTTAAACTGACCCGGAAAGAACATCATGTAAAAACAGAATACGGAGCGATTACCTCTGAACTGAAACATCTGGGCATTGAAAACCCCACTATCCAGGATGTATCTCAAGCAGTAATCAATATCAGACAAAGCAAGCTGCCGGATCCTAAAGAAATCGGGAACGCCGGAAGTTTTTTCAAAAACCCTACAATTCCTTTGGTCCAGTTTGAAGCTTTACAGCAAAAGTTTGAAAACATTCAGGGATACCCTAATGGAGACATGGTAAAGGTTCCTGCCGGATGGTTGATCGAACAATGCGGATGGAAAGGGAAACAGATTGGGAATGTAGCCTCACACAAGCTCCAGTCATTAGTAATCATCAACGCAACAGGAAAGGCAAGCGGAAAAGAAATTTTTGACTTCTCCACGGACATTATCAATTCCGTGAAAGAGAAGTTTGGGATAGAACTTGAACGGGAAGTGAATATCATTTAATTAAAATACAAGGGCTGCTTCAATATTGAAACAGCCTTTAATTTTTACCGTTTTCTCAATGCATCATCTTATGTACGAGTATAAAACAGCAACTTATTCCGAAGTAGTTCACGTCCATTTTCCATAAAATCATTATTTTAGCTAAAAATAAAGACACAATATGAAAATAGCGATTCTGGGAGCCGGAAATATGGGACTATCTTTTTCAAAATCTTTTTTGAAGTACGAGCTGATCAAACCTGAACACCTTCATCTGATCATCCGAAATCCATCTAAAGTAGCTAAAATAGCTGAGGACTTTCCAAAGTCTATCATTTCAACTTTCAGCGAGGTTAAAGAACTGGATGCAGACCTGGTTATTATCGCTGTGAAACCTCAGGATTTTCTGCTTGTTGCTCAAAATATCCAGTTTACATTAAAGGAAAACCAGATGGTTTTATCCATTATGGCAGGAATCAATATCGATAAAATCCAAAAATCACTTAATCATCCGCTTGTGGTAAGAGCTATGCCTAACTCTCCTACTCTTTTGGGTATGGGAATTACGGGCTATACTGCTGCAGACGGAATTTCTTTCAGCCAGCTGATCAATATTGAAAGACTGCTCAACAGTACCGGCCGCTCTGTCTATCTGGAAAACGAGGATCTTTTGGATGGTGTTACTGCATTATCAGGAAGTGGACCGGCTTACTTCTACTATATTATTGACGCCATGATTAAAGCGGGAATTGAAATGGGCATTGAAGAAAACCTTTCCAAGCTTTTTGTCAAACAAACGATGCTGGGGGCTTACCACCTGATCAACAATTCTGAAAAAAGCCTTGAAGAGCTGATAAAAGATGTTGCATCCAAAGGTGGAACTACAGAAGCTGCATTAAAGACATTTGAAGAAAACAGCTTTAAAGACATTTTAAAACAGGGAATTCTAAATGCTGAAAAGCGAGCTAAAGAGCTCAACAACTAAGCTTTTTCTCTACAAATATTCTGATCTGCCAGCCCAAATACACCCCGAAAGTATTCAGGAGGATATCATCTACCTCAAATATTCCCATTCTGGTAAAGTATTGGAGCGCTTCTACAATAACAATAGCTGAAATGAAAGCAATACACAATGTTTTCAAATCCTTAAACCTTGGAAAAATCCAACCCAGAAAACCAAAAGGAATAAACATAATAATATTTCCTAAGACAATAATCACAATATCTTTCCATCCATCTGCAGTCTGAATAAATTTAATCGTAGAAAAAATAGGTTTTACGGTGATCAGGTTATCTTCATACTGATATCTGCCCATCCCCAAAAACATCAGGTAAAGCAAAAATAAGGTATAGGGAATAATTGCAATTTTGTATACTTTCTTTAACATCAGGTGCTAAGATATTCATTTCAAAAACATTAAATTTGTATATTAAAATAAATTAATGAAATACGTTTTACTTACACTTATTTCAGCAATGCTGCTGTCGGTTTCGTGGCCTACCTATGGAGTTCCTTTTTTTATATTTTTCGCCCTTGTCCCTCTCCTGATGATGGAACATGGAATTTCAAAATTCTCCAGCTATAAAAGAAAAAGCTGGATGGTTTTCGGACTTTCCTATCTGTGTTTTATCATCTGGAATATCGTCACTACAGGATGGTTATACGGCTCTAAAAATCCGGATGGAAGCCATTCTATGATGGCTGTTGTATTCCCTGTTTTGGTCAATTCACTTTTATATTCTTTGGTTTTCCAATGTTATCATTGGTACAAAAATGCCCAGGGAACGTATTGGGGCTTAGGATTTCTGATCGCCATCTGGATGAGTTTTGAAAAATTCCATCTGGGTTGGGAACTGACGTGGCCATGGCTGAATTTAGGAAATGTATTTTCTGAATATCCCAAGCTTATCCAATGGTATGACACCCTGGGAGCTACAGGAGGAAGTTTCTGGATCTTACTGATCAACGTTTTAATTTTCTACACCCTGAGAACCTGGGAAGCCGGAAGAAAGAGAAAAGACCTGATTAAAAACTCTTCAATTGTAACGGCACTAATTGCTGTTCCAATGATTATTTCATTAATCAAGTACAACAGCTTTAATGAAAAACCATCCGGACAGGTGAATGTACTGATGCTACAGCCCGATCTTGATCCGTACATGGAAAAATATTCAAAAGACAGTCTTACCATTGAAAATGACCTGCTGAAGCTGGCTGAAAATAATTCAAAAGGAAAAATTGATTATTTCATTGCTCCGGAAACAGCCATTCCGGGAAGAGGTTCAATTTCAGAAACCGGTTTTGAAAAAAGTTTACTGCTAAACAATATCAAAGACTTTTTAGTAAAACATCCCGGATCTGTTTTTGCTACGGGAATTTCTTCACACCGCTTTTATTTTGATCCGTTACAAGCGCCAAAAGAAGCCTACCAGATCAATTCCGGAGTTTGGGTGACGAGTTACAATACGGCCATTCAGCTAGCTCCCCATCAGAAAACACAGGTTTATCATAAAGGAAAACTTGTTCCGGGAGTTGAAATCTTTCCTTATATGAGCGTTCTTAAACCTTTATTGGGAGATGCCATGCTCAATCTGGGTGGCACAGTAGCTTCCTTAAGCACAGATAAAGAAAGGCTTGCTTTTTCAAATCCTTACAATAAGGGAAAAATAGCTCCTATCATTTGCTATGAAAGCATTTATGGTGAATTTGTTACTGATTATGTAAAAAAGGGAGCCAATTTCTTAGGGATCATGACCAATGATTCCTGGTGGGGAGTTTCAGAAGGACACAAACAACTTTTATCTTACGCCAGATTAAGAGCTATTGAAACAAGACGAGAAATTGCCCGTGCAGCCAATAGTGGAATTTCCGCACATATTAATGCCAAAGGAGAAGTTGTAGCCGATACTTTTTATGGTGATCAGACTACTTTATTTGCTAAGGTAAATCTTTATGATACGATGACTTTCTATACAAGAGCCGGAGATCTTCTTTCAAGGTTTTCAATCTTTGCCTTAGGTTTCCTGCTATTTTATTTTCTGATTAAAAGGTTCCAGAACAGAGCAAAGAAAGGATAGTTGTTATAGGATGATTGAATCTATTAGAGCATAAGCCCAAATGAAGGAAAAAATATTCAGATACAGATATTCTATCATTTTTCTATTTTATTGTATAATGGTATCTTATCTAAGTAAAAATGCAACGCTCATATTTGAGTGGAAAGTCATTATACAGGATTTTGCGGTTTATCATGACTATTATTATCTAGGGAAGCCCTCCAGCTATATGCCTCCTCTATATCCTTACTATTTACTTTTGATACAAAGTATATTTAAAATCCCTCAATGGATAATGATATCCTGTATTTTACAGTCTGTTATTCTATTTTTTTCAGTTTTATCACTTGTTCAAAAATTCGAAGAAAATGACAAGAATAAGAATAATTATTTCATTGCTTTTGCATGTATTATTTTCTTTCCCCCTATCCTTCTTGGCAGTACAAAAATTAGTTCTTTTGCGCTAACGGTTTCTATATTCAGCGTTTTCTTTGCTCTAATATTAAAATTATCAAAAAAAATCACCCTCAAAAATATAGTGTTGGTTTCAATTGTATCAATACTGGGATTATATATTCGGTATGAATTTTTATTCTTAATGATTATCTCAACAATCGTACTCATATTGTATAAAAAATTAAAGTACTACAGCCTCCTGATTCTGTTCGCATTCATATTGATCACATACCTTCCCTGGTGTATAAGAAATTATGAAAAAATAGGAACTTTTCATTACTCAACTTCTTTAAGTTATAATTTTGCAAAAGGAAATCATGAAAAATATGATATTTTCTCAAGCGGTAATTTCCCCTATGATCCGTCAAAAAAAATAATATTAACGGATGAGTATCTTCGCGCTAATTATGAAAATGAAAAGCAAATAGATAACTACCTCAATCAACTCAACAAGAATTTTATTTCATCACATCCTAAACTGTTTATTGAGAATAGTTTAAAAAAAATTGGAATTAATTTTTTGAATTACTATCCGGGGAACTATAACTTTTCAGGTAATACAGTCCCCTATTTATACAGTATTAGTTTATTAATTTTCAATCTGCTGTTAATTTATATATTATTTCAAAAGCTAAAATCAAACTTTACATTTCAAGCAGCATTTCTTGGGATATTATTTATATTTTACCTACTGTTTTATTCAATAGCTCCTTTACCAAGATATTTTTTATTCTATTTCCCTTTATTCTTTCTTTTTGTATTTCAATACTTCAGTTGTAAAATACAATCAGTTCTATTGAAAGGAAATAATAGAAGTTCTTTCCGACGGTAACTTAATTTAAATAACAAAACACTGTTTTAACAATAAAAAAAATGCTATATAAATGATTTTATGGAGTTATATTTCCTCATGAATGTTACAGGTTATATAGAATCTTGCATAAAAAAAGAGAAAAGCCAGCTGGACGTCTGGCTTTTCTCATTGATAGAAGATAGAATGATTCAATTACTTAATCGTAAGTTTCTTGGTGGTTATTTCGTTTTTTATCTTCAGTTTTAATACATAAATTCCTTTTGGTAAGTGAGAGACATTAATAGACTGGTCACTGTTCAAAGTAATATTCAGTTTTTTCCCATCCATTGAAAACATTTCAGCTTCAGAAACCTTTTCTCCTTTGATATATACTTTCTCAGAAGCAGGGTTCGGATATACTACAAGCTGCTGTCTTGCCATCGTATCACGCGTTCCTAATGTACTGTTTTCTGCAGAAGAATTAGAATAGGTTTTGGATGCATCTATTGCCTTGACGCTCCAGTACACATTCTGAACAGAAGGATCCAGCTCCAGAAACCATGATGGTGTTGTCACTATATATTTGGCAATATCTGTTGCTCCCGGCGTTGATCCAACACTGATTTCATATCGTAAAGCATTGACAGGCGTTTTATCATCTGTAGCCCCACTCCACGCAAAATTAAACCTGTTTCCGTTTCTTGTTAGATTCAGATTCGTGGGAGGTGTAGGCTTTGCATTGGCTTCCGTAGATGTATTTTTAAAAATCTTCGTCAGGGAAGGCATATCAGGATTTGACCAGTCGAATCCGCTCAACAAAATATCCAGATGGTGATCATTATTAAAATCAAACAGCTGAACAACTCCAGGACCTCCCAGGTTGTATATTCCCGTAGTGGCTCCCTCAGTAAAGTTTTGAGTGTTTGGATTATACAGATAGGTCTTTACCGCTGCATCATTATCATTCCCGGCAATTATAAAATCATAATAACCGTCATTGTTTAAGTCTCCAATGCTTATAGAGGCATCGGAAATATCGGGCAGATTAAGCTGATGAGTAGTCAGAGTACCCGTCCCGTCATTCATTAAGACAGCAAAATATCCGTTATCACTATCATCCTTTCCTGCCACAAGAATATCCTGGAAACCATCAGCATTAAAGTCTGCAAAGTCTATCTTTCCGCTTGTCAGAGGTTCAAAATCCTGGGCGAAGGTCAAAACTCCGGCCTGATTCATGTATACCCTGGAGATGGGGGCTCCATTAATATCAGATCCAATGATGACAAGATCTAAAAGCTGATCATTATTAAGATCAACCATTTTAAAGCTACCGTTCTGAGTTCCATCTACCCAGTTTTCAGTCATGTCAAAACCAGCTCCTGTATTCCGGTAAAAATCCAGGCTGTTTCTAAAACCTCCCCCATGGGAGTATTGAGTTCCATTAAGTGCATAATCCTGTCTTCCGTCGTGATTAAAATCAAAAACTTCTAGAGATCCATAAATTTTTCCGGAGAGGTTTTCTTCTTTTACAAAACCTGTTCCCGTATTCCTGAATCTGTATTGTTTATAATTAACCACATCCATATAGCTAAGTCCTGTAGAGACAATATCCAGCAGTCCGTCATTGTTAAAATCAATAAACTTGATATCTCCCAAATGCGTGGGCCCTACACCAAGCCCCGCATAAGAAGACAATCCTGAGCCATTATTCTTATAAACTTCATTATAAGTCATATCTGCTGTTCCATCTCCGTCTGAATCTATAGCTCCATTGAATACAATATCCATAGTCCCGTTATTATCAATATCAGCGATATCCGCTGCTGAGTAATAAAAATTGTTCATCCCCGTCTGTATTTCAGTGAAATTCTGAGCAGCTAAACAAATCGGCACCATAGACAACAGAATATAAATTCTCTTCATGTTATTTTTATTTAGATTAATTAAAAACAAAGATAGGCTATTAAATTATTTTCTATGAAGAAACGTTGCATGAAATATATCAGGCCTGCTCTACCACCCAATTCCGGCAATTCGGCTATTTTAAAATCAATATTATTAATCAGTAAGTTATTTACAAATATTTTCCAAAAGATTTGTCTATCTAAAAAATTCTTCGTTATTTTGCACTCTCAAATATTATACAAATAAGAACATCGAGATATGTCAAGAATTTGCCAAATAACAGGAAAGCGTGCAATGGTTGGTAACAACGTTTCTCACGCTAATAACAAAACGAAGCGTCGTTTTGAAATTAACTTATTGGAGAAGAAGTTTTACCTTCCGGAGCAAGATAAGCACGTAACACTGAAAGTATCAGCTCATGGATTGAGAGTGATTAACAAGATTGGAATCGAAGAAGCTATTGAAAGAGCTACTAGAAACGGATTGATTAAAAAGAATTAATACATCATGGCAAAAAAAGGAAACAGAGTTCAAGTAATCCTTGAATGTACAGAGCACAAAGAGAGCGGTATGCCAGGAATGTCTAGATACATTTCTACAAAAAATAAAAAGAACACTACAGAAAGATTGGAATTGAAAAAATACAATCCTGTTCTTAAGAGATCTACCCTTCACAAAGAAATCAAGTAATTTATAAATATAATTTACAATGGCAAAGAAAGTAGTAGCAACCCTACAAAGCGGTCAGTCAAAAAAAATGACTAAAGTGGTGAAAATGACTAAGTCTTCTAAATCAGGAGCTTACGTTTTCGAAGAAAAAGTAATGAATGCAGACGAAGTTGATGGTTATTTGAAAAAATAATCAAGACTTTATTTACAATATAAAAAACTACTCAGATTTTGGGTAGTTTTTTTGTTATCTTTGTTCACCAGATTATTAATCAATAAAATATGAAAAAGATTCTTGTTCTGTTTTGCACAGCAATTTTTCTATTTTCATTCAGTCAGAAAACTATGAATACCTTAGAATATAAAAGTTCTCCAAAAGTTTTCAGCATAAAAGGATTGTCACAAGCAGTAAGTATTGATTGTGGAACTTCTAAAATGGTTTTATTGTCTGGGCAGGTTCCCCTTGATACGGATGGAAACCTGATAGGGAACAATGTAGAGGAGCAAACACAGCAGATATTCAAAAATATAGACTACGTTCTGAAAGAATATGGAGGAACAACGAAAGACATTATAAAACTAGGAATATTTATTACAGATATTTCTAAAACACCGGATTTCAGAAAAATCAGGGATACCTATGTCAATCTTCAAAATCCTCCGGTAAGCAGTCTTGTAGAAGTAAGTGGTCTGTTCAGAAATGATGTGTTTATAGAAGTAGAGGCCACAGCAGTTATTAAAAAATAAATAAGAATAAACTAAAACTATGAGTTGGTTTAAAAATATTTTCAAAAAGGAAGAAAAAGAAACCTTAGATAAAGGATTGGAAAAATCCAGCCAGGGATTCTTTGAAAAAATGACGAAAGCCGTAGTCGGTAAAAGTAAAGTAGATGATGAAGTACTGGATAATCTGGAAGAAATACTGATTGCATCTGATGTAGGTGCTTCTACTACCATTAAGATTATAGGAAGAATTGAAGAGCGTGTTGCCAGAGACAAATATGTTAGCGTAAACGAATTAGATAAAATTCTTCGTGATGAAATTTCAGGACTGCTTCTTGAAAACCCTCACGCCGGAACCGGAAATATCGACGCCTCCAAAAAACCATATGTTATTATGGTGGTAGGAGTAAATGGTGTAGGGAAAACAACGACTATCGGAAAGCTTGCCCACCAATTCAAATCAGAAGGTAAAAAGGTGGTTTTAGGGGCTGCAGATACCTTCAGAGCGGCAGCTGTAGATCAGCTTACTATCTGGAGTGAAAGAGTGGGTGTTCCTATCGTAAAACAAGGGATGGGTTCCGACCCTGCTTCTGTAGCATTTGATACAGTACAAAGCGCTGTAGCGCAAAATGCAGATATTGCTATTATAGATACTGCCGGAAGACTTCACAATAAAATAAATCTGATGAATGAGCTTTCCAAGATCAAAAGAGTTATGCAAAAGGTTATTCCTGATGCTCCTCATGAAATTCTGCTGGTTCTTGACGGTTCTACAGGACAGAATGCATTTGAACAGGCGAAACAATTTACAGCAGCCACCGAAGTCAATGCATTAGCGGTCACCAAATTAGACGGAACAGCTAAAGGTGGAGTTGTTATCGGTATCTCAGATCAATTCCAGATTCCTGTAAAATATATAGGCGTAGGTGAAAAAATGCAGGATTTACAGCTTTTTAATGGTACGGAATTTGTAGACTCATTCTTCAAGAAAAGATGATTTATATCATGTTTTCCCTTATATTAGTACACAAATTATTTTTAAAATATTAACAATAAAAAATTTACAACTATGGGAATAATAACATGGATTTTATTCGGTCTTATTGCAGGAGCTATCGCTAAAATGATCATGCCAGGTACTCAAGGTGGAGGATGGCTAATCACTATTATCCTGGGAATTCTGGGAGCCTTTTTAGGAGGAGCTATAGGAGTTTATATTTTACATTGGGGAGATGTTGCCTCATTTTGGAATCCAAGAAGCTGGATCCTTTCTATTGGAGGAGCTTTAATCATTCTCTGGATTTATGGAATGGCCACAAAGAAAAGCTAATATTTAGCCAATACTTATTATAAAAAATAAAATCCCGGGTCTGAAATCAGATCCGGGATTTTGTTTACAATATAATTTAGTTAGTCGATTCTAATCTCATAAGGCATTGCCATCTTTACATCAGCCTGAAGCTTTTTGTCAGTAATCTGTTGTAAGATTTCATAATTGGCTTTTCCTATCTTATTTTTAATCAATTTTGCAGAAACATCTTCTTCATTCAGATCATTAAATATCTGTTCGAAAGGAGACATTCTTTTAGGAAATGAATCTACATGGTAAGATTTCAATCCTGCTTTCTGTGCTGCAAACTTTATGGCATCATTAAGGGTTCCCAAATCATCTACCAGGCCAATCTGCTTAGCACGTACTCCACTCCATACTCTACCACCACCGACATTATCAATCTGCTCAAAAGTCTGTTTTCTGTTTTGCGTTACAAAATGTACGAACCTTTTATAGGTACCCTCTACACCTCTTGTCATCATATTCACTCCATAAGGTGTCACTCCGTTCAGCCCGGAATAATACATAGAGTTAGCATTGGTAGCGACAACGTCTGCACGAATTCCATTTTTATTGGCAATATCTTTAAAATAAGGAATCACTCCAAAAACACCAATTGAACCGGTAAGTGTATTAGGCTCTGAATAGATTTTATCCGCAGCCATTGCCACATAATATCCTCCGGAAGCCGCATAGTCCCCAAAAGAAACAATCAAAGGCTTTTTCTTTTTCAGCTGCTGAAGTTCAAATAAAATCTCATCCGACGCATTAGCACTTCCTCCAGGAGAATTGATTCTCAAAACAACCGCCTTCACCTTCTCATCATCTTGAAGTTTTTTAATGTATTTTACATATTTATCAGCATAGATATCATTATATCCATCACCATTGTTAATAGATCCGGAAGCATATAATACCGCTACTTTTTCTCCCGACTTATCATCATCTGCATAAGAGCTTATATAATTAGCCAATGAAACTTTATTTAGCTTTTCATTGTCTTTCAGGCTTAGCTTCGACTTGATCATACCTTCATATTCTGTCTTTTGAACAAGTTTATCCGCAAGCTTATATTTTAATCCCAATTCAGGAATCATTCCGTACAAGCTGTCTACAACCATTTTAAACTGAGCAGTATCAATTTTTCTTGAAACAGCCATTTTATTGGATGTATTTTTCCAAAGGTCATTCAAAAGCGTACTTAGCTGCTCTTTGTTCTCCGGAGAAATATCATTCCGTAAAAAAGGCTCTACTGCTGATTTAAATTTACCATGACGTATTACTTCAATACCAATCCCATACTTATCAGCAAAATCTTTAAAGAAAGTAACTTCTGTAGACAATCCTTTCAGCTCAATACCACCTGCAGGATTCAGATAATACTGATCCGCTACTGATCCCAGATAATAGGAAGATTGTGAAACCCCGTTTCCATAAGCATACACAAACTTTCCACTTTTCTTAAAATCTTCAATAGCATTCCTGATATCATCAATCTGGGTCAGCCCGGCATTTAAATCATCCACTTCAATACTGATCCCTTTAATATTATCATCCGTTTTTGCTTTATTGATTGCTTCCAACGCATCATATAGAAGAACACTCTTGTTCTGGTTGCTAATTCCGAACAATCCACCTTCCTCTTCAGTAGGGCTGTCTATGATATGTGTTTTCAAATTAATCGTAAGAACCGAGTTCTTTTTTACCGTCACAGACTTATCATTCCCCATAGAACTGAACACAAGCATCATAATGAAAAAGATGAAAAATAAAGCGCAAAGTATCACAATTGCAACTATATTTGCCAAAACATTTTTAAAGAAACTTCTCATAAATCAATCAATTTTTTTAATATGTCGCAGCAAAAGGTGATTTTGTTACTAGGAAGTAACCTTGGAGAGCAAAAAAAAAATTTAGAGCTTGCCTTACAGAAAATTAGTGAAGGTGGAAATAACATTTCACAAATTAGCGAATTTTTAATGTCTGAACCCGTAGAATTTGCCAGTTCCAATATTTTTTGTAATATTGCAGCAATAATATTCACTCATCTTTCACCAATTCAACTGCTTGATTTTATTAAAGATATTGAAGTTGAAATGGGAAGAATTAATGATTCAAAAGTATCTGGAGGCTATGCTGATAGAATAATAGATATTGATATCATTACATATAATGAATTAAATTTTATATCAGAAAGATTAGAAATCCCTCATAAAAAACATCTTTTTGAAAGGGAATTTTCCAGAGTATTATTAAAAGATTTTATTTAAAACATAAAACATACTGTATGAAATTAGGTTTATTATTATTGGCTACACTGCCAATTGCAGCTTATGCGCAAAACAACAGTACTACAGTTAATTCTTCAACTGAGTACCCTAATACTTTTTCTTCAGGTTCCGCTAACGTACAACCATTCGACAACAAATCCAGACGATTCAATGACTGGTCAATTTCTGTGGGTGGAGGTGCTGCATTTATGGTCCACTCGGATCTTAAATCAATCAATAAGGACAAAACGAACTGGGGTTACAATGCTTACGTAAGCGTAGATAAGCAAATTTCTCATACTTTCGCTTTAAGCGTAATGTATATGAGAGGAGAAACTAAGCAAACAGGCCAGCTTCCAGGGGCAGCAGGTCAGTTAGCAGGTGTAGGTACCGCTACAACTCAATTTGATCAAATATCTTTACTAGGGGATATCAACTTCTCAAATTTATTAAGAAGAACTGATAATCATTCTCCTTACAGATGGGCATTCCATGGATATGCAGGAATTGGAGTTCAAGGGTTCAGAACCTCATTGCATGATAATGATGAATTCAGATGGAGCAATAGTCCAAAAAGAGTTCCTCTGTTTATCAAACAGGATATTGATATCAACTCTATCTTCTATCAAGGAGGTGTAGGAGTAAAATACAATGTTTCAAAACTTATTGATGTTGAAGCAAGAACCATGTACATCATTAGTGGTGATGATGAATTTGACGGTGGCGGATGGGCTGATGCCAATGATTATGATCCAGCGTCAAAAAATTCAAAATACAACATGCTTAATCCGAGAAGATCTGATAATGCATGGACAGTTAGTTTAGGAGTGTCTTTCAAACTAGGAAAACATGCTTCTCACTTAGCATGGCATGATCCACTTCAGGAAGGATATTACAGACTCAATGTTTTAGAAAACGCTACAAATGATCTTGTGGTATGTGAAAAAGGAGATGCTGATAATGACGGAGTATGTGACGATTGGGACAGACAACTTGATACTCCTGCAGGAGCAAGAGTAGATGGTGCAGGTGTTGCTCTTGACATGGACCTTGACGGAGTTATAGATTTATATGATAAATGCGTAACGGTTCCGGGACCTGTAGAAAACAACGGATGCCCAACAAAATAAGGTAAGCGATTTATCAAAAAAATATCAAATAATAATACACGATGAAATTTAATTTAGCAATTGCTGCATTAGCACTGGCAATCCCCACTGCTATATATGCGCAAGACAGCATTGCAGTTTCTAATGGAACGTATCCTAATACATTCTCTTCAGGATCTGCCAATGTTTCCCCATTTACTAACCAATCAAAGAGATTTAATGACTGGTCGATTTCAGTAGGTGCAGGTGTTCCTCTCCTTCAATCGGCAGATTTGACATCAATTAAGAATGGAAATGGTAAAAACCTTTTCGGATACTCAGCTTATGTAAGTATCGATAAAGCCATTACTCATGCTTTTGGTATTAATCTACAGTATGACAGAGGAGAAACGAGACAAGGTTGGTTCAATACTAAAGATGCTGCTCCTGATGCTACGGCTGTAGGTGCAAGAACTCAGTATGATGCAATCTCTATCTTGGGAGATATTAACTTCTCTAACCTTTTAAGAAGAGTAGATAACCATTCTACATACAGATGGGCTCTTCACGGATATGCAGGGGTAGGTACTATTGCCTACAGAGCATATCAGAAAGACAGCAAAGGACAGAGATTAATGACAGAAGTAAAACCTTTCAAACTAGGTTCTATGTTTATGCAGGCTGGTGCAGGTCTTAAATTTAAAGTAAACAGAAGAATCGACCTTGAAGGTAGATTGATGTATGTTGTTACCGGTGATGATGAATTTGACGGTGGCGGAGATGCATACAGCGCTATCAACAAGCGTTCTGAGCAGGTTTCAGATAATTTCTTCAACGCTACTTTAGGACTTTCCATCAAGTTAGGAAAACATGATTCTCACTTAATGTGGCATGACCCACTTCAGGAAATCTATTACAAGCTTGATGTGCTAGCGAATAAAAAGCAGGATATTGAAGTATGTAAAAAAGGAGATGCTGATAACGATGGTGTATGCGACGACTGGGACAGACAACTTGACACTCCTGCAGGAGCGAGAGTAGATGGTGCAGGTGTTGCTCTTGACACAGATTTAGATGGCGTTATTGACCTTTACGATAAGTGTGTAACTGTTCCTGGACCTGTGGAAAACAACGGTTGTCCTATCAAGAAAGATAACAATCAAACCGCAGTAGAAGTAGAGAAATCACTTAAAGATATCTACTTTAATTTCAATAAAGCTACGATCAGACCTGAATCTAACAGTAAATTAGATCTTGCCGCTTCAATTATCAAGGAAAACGGAGGTAATTACCTACTGACTGGTCACACGGATAGCAAAGGAAATGCAGCTTATAATCTAAGATTATCCAAAGAAAGAGCTGCTGCAGTAGTTGGTGCTCTTGAAAACAGAGGTATCAGTCAAAATGTACTGAAATCGAAAGGAGTAGGTTCTGCCGAAGCTACAATTCCTGCATCAGCTTCTGATGCTGAAAGATTAGCAGACAGAAAAGTTACTGTAAAATTCATAGAGGCTTCTGAATGGAATTCTATCCAAAAGAAAGATTATGAAGATGCTCCTGTAAAAAAATCAGTAAAAAAAGTTACTGGTAAGAAAAAGAAAAAATAATTTTTTATAACAAGTAAAAACCGAAAAGAATTCTTCTTTTCGGTTTTTTTTTCTATTACGATTTTTTTTACTTATCTTTATATCATTTTCAGGGCTAAAACTCTGGTATTTGCAAATAATAATTAGGTAATTTTTAAGCAATATAGAAAAAAATTAATATAAAATTAGTTTTTAATAAATAAAATCATTTAAAATAACTTAACTTAAAAAAATAACACTATGAAATTAAGTTTAGCAATTGTTGCATTGGCACTAGCTATACCAGGCGCCAACTATGCACAAGACTCAACGGCAGTTTCAACAGGAACGTATCCTAATACATTTTCTTCAGGGTCTGCCAATGTTTCCCCATTTACTAATCAATCGAAGAGATTCAATGATTGGTCAATTTCCGTGGGTGCGGGTGTTCCTCTCCTTCAATCAGCAGATTTGACATCTATTAAGAATGGAAATGGTAAAAACCTTTTCGGATACTCAGCTTATGTAAGTATCGATAAAGCCATTACTCATGCTTTTGGTATCAATCTACAGTATGACAGAGGAGAAACAAGACAAGGTTGGTTCAATACTAAAGATGCTGCTCCTGATGCTACGGCTGTAGGTGCAAGAACTCAGTATGATGCAATCTCTATCTTGGGAGATATTAACTTCTCTAACCTTTTAAGAAGAGTAGAT
>Ga0207709_10000160_pt1 | contig 91486 bp, 71 predicted proteins | sample KBSM34metaG_FD_184397 | JGI IMG/M metagenome (GOLD analysis project Ga0207709, IMG submission 184397) | Miscanthus rhizosphere microbial communities from Kellogg Biological Station, Michigan, USA - KBS M3-4 metaG (SPAdes) (version 2) | ecosystem: Host-associated > Plants > Roots > Rhizosphere >... | reverse complement strand
GTGCCCACGAAGGCGGCCGGGATGATGGCGAAGTACTTGGCCACGTCGTTGGCCACGCTGAAGGTGGTCAGCGCGCCGCGCGTCATCAGCATCTGCTTGCCGGTCTCCACGACCTCGATGAGCTTGGTCGGGTTGCTGTCCAGGTCCACCATGTTGCCGGCCTCCTTGGCCGCCTGGGTGCCGCTGTTCATGGCCACGGCCACGTCGGCCTGGGCCAGGGCAGGTGCGTCGTTGGTGCCGTCGCCGGTCATGGCCACAAGCCGGCCGGCGGCCTGGTGTTCGCGGATCAGGCGCAGCTTGTCCTCGGGCGTGGCTTCGGCCAGGTAGTCGTCCACGCCGGCCTCGGCCGCAATGGCCGCCGCCGTGAGCGGGTTGTCGCCCGTGATCATCACGGTCTTGATGCCCATGCGGCGCAGCTCGGCAAAGCGTTCGCGTATGCCGTGCTTGACCACGTCCTTGAGCTCGATCACGCCCAGCACGCGGGCACCGTCGGCCACGACCAGCGGCGTGCTGCCGCGCCGTGACACATCCTCCACCACCTTGAGCATGGCGGGCGGGAACTGGCCGCCCAGGGATTCAACGTGGCGGCGCACGGCGTCGGCCGCGCCCTTGCGCAGGCTGCGCGTGGCGCCGTCCGGCTGGGGCATGTCCACGCCGCTCATGCGCGTCTGGGCCGTGAAGGGCACGAAGACCGCATGCAGCGTGGCCAGGTCGCGCTCGCGCAGGCCATGCATCTCCTTGGCCAGCACGACCACGCTGCGGCCTTCAGGCGTCTCGTCGGCCAGCGAGGCCAGCTGCGCCGCATCCACCAGCTGCGCGGCCGTCACGCCGGGCGCGGGCAGGAACTCGCTGGCCTGGCGGTTGCCCAGCGTGATGGTGCCGGTCTTGTCCAGCAGCAGCACGTCCACGTCGCCGGCCGCCTCCACGGCGCGGCCCGAGGTGGCGATCACGTTGGCCTGCATCATGCGACTCATGCCCGCCACGCCAATGGCCGACAGCAGGCCCCCGATGGTGGTCGGGATCAGGCACACCAGCAGCGCCACCAGCACCGTCAGTCCCACGACCTGCCCGCTGCCCGTCAGCTCCACCGCAAAGGACGAATAGGGCCGCAGCGTAACGATGACCAGCAGGAACAGCAGCGTCAGCCCGACCAGCAAAATGGTCAGCGCCAGCTCGTTGGGCGTCTTGTGGCGGCGGGCCGACTCCACCATGGAGATCATGCGGTCGAGGAAGGACTCGCCGGGATTGACGGTGATCTGCACCACCAGCCAGTCCGACAGCACGCGCGTGCCGCCCGTGACGGAAGAGAAGTCACCACCTGCCTCGCGGATCACGGGGGCCGATTCGCCGGTGATGGCGCTCTCGTCCACCGAGGCCACGCCCTCGATCACGGTGCCGTCCAGCGGCACGGTGTCGCCGGCCTCCACCAGCACCCACATGCCCGAACGCAGTTCTTCGGCACCCACGGGATGCCAGCGGCTCTGGTAGTTGGCCTGCTCCAGCTTCTTGGCGACGGTGCTGCGCTTCATGCTGCGCAGGCTGGCGGCCTGGGCACGGCTGCGCCCCTCGGCCAGCGCTTCCGCAAAGTTGGCGAACAGCACGGTGAACCACAGCCACAGCGCGATGGCCAGGATGAAGCCCGCAGGCGCTTCGCCTTCGCCCGCCAGGGCCTGAGCCCAGAGCAGGCTGGTGAAGATGGCGCCCAGGTAGACCACGAACATCACCGGGTTGCGCCATTGCGCGCTGGGTGCCAGCTTGCGGATGGAGTCACCCAGCGCCTGGCGCACCAGCGAAGGATCGAACAGGGACAAAGCAGTTTTGCGCGACATGGCTTACTCCTTGGCGGCATGGACTGCCGCAGGCTGCAGCGTCGCGGCCGAAAGATCGTCCAGCGCCAGATTCAGCTGCAGCACGTTCACGCGCGGCTCGCCCAGCAGGCCCAGCACGCGCGGCTCCACCTGCTGGCGCAGCAGTTCCTGGACCTTGGCCACGGGCAGTTGGCGCTCGCGGGCCACGCGCGGCAGTTGCAGCTCGGCATTGGCCACCGAGATGTGCGGGTCCAGGCCGGAGGCCGAGGCCGTCACGGCATCCACAGGCACCGCAGCATCTGCAGCCAGGCCATTGAGTTCGCGGTAGGCCGCCACGCGCGCCGCCACGGACTCCTTGAGCGCCGCATGGGTCGGACCCTGGTTGGTGGCAGCCGACAGCGCAGCGTTGTAGGGCGCGGCCACCGTGGCATCGGCCTTGTCGGGATCAGGCGCCGAGGTGGCGCTGGGCCGGCCCTGGAAATAGCGCGGCGAGGCGAACTCCTGCCCGATCAGGGCCGAGCCCACGACCGAGCCCTGGCGCATGACCAGGCTGCCATTGGCGGTCTTGGGAAACGCAGCCTGGGCCACGAGCGTGGTGACCAGCGGATAGGCCAGGCCCGTGACCACGGCGACGAACAGCGCCGACCGCAGGCTGGGGCCGAACAGCGAGCGCAGCCCGCCTGGAATGGCCTGCGTTTGGGCCTGCGCATCAGCGCGCAGCACCGGCAAGGGGCCGGAAGTATGTGTTTGAACTTGCATCTCGAAACCTCCGCCGCACGGCCCTGCCAAGGCAGAACCGGCGGCCAAGAAAAAAACGGGCTCAGCTGGCTCAGGGATTCAGGGGTAGACCTGTCCTGACAGCATCTGCAGCTGCTCGACCACGGGCCCCAGGGCCAGCGAAGGCAGGAAGGTCAGCCCGCCGACCACGACCACCACGAAGACCAGCAGCCCCATGAACAGCGGCGTGGCCGTCGGGAAGGTGCCCGGCCCCGCAGGCACGGTGGGCTTGGCCGCCAGGCTGCCCGCCAGGGCCAGCATGGGCAGCAGCGTCAGATACCGGCCCGCCAGCATGGCCAGGCCGATGGTGGTGTTGAAGAACGGCGTGTTCGCATTCAGGCCCGCAAAGGCGGAGCCGTTGTTGGCCGTGCCCGAGGCATAGGCATAGAGCACTTCCGAGAAGCCATGCGGCCCCCGGTTGGCCAGGCTGGCCAGCGTGTCGGGCCAGACCGCCGCCAGCGCCGTGAAGCCCAGGACGGAGATGGGATGCGCCATCACGGCCAGCATCACCAGCTTGATCTCGCGCGCCTCGATCTTCTTGCCCAGGAACTCGGGCGTGCGGCCAATCATCATGCCGGCCAGGAAGACCGTGAGGATGGCGTACTGCAGCAGGTTGATCAGGCCCACACCATCACCGCCGAACACGCAGTTGAGCATCATCTGTGCCAGCGGCACCAGCCCGCCCAGCGGCGTCAGCGAGTCATGCATGGCATTGACCGAGCCCGTGGTGGCGGCCGTGGTCGTGGCCACGAACAGCGCCGTATCGGCGATGCCGAAGCGCAGCTCCTTGCCCTCCATGTTGCCGCCCGGCTGGGTGGCACTGATCTGCTGGTCGGCACCTGCGGCCGTGAGCAGCGGATTGCCTGCCTGCTCGGCCGTGAACACCAGCGCCAGAAAGCCCACGAACATCACCAGGCAGGCGCCGAACAGCACCCAGCCCTGGCGGCGGCGCAGCAGCATGGAGCCGAAGGCATAGGTCATGGCCGAGGGAATCAGCAGCATGCCCAGGATGTGGATGGCATTGGTCAGCGGCGTGGGGTTCTCGAACGGATGGGCCGCATTCATGCCGAAGAAGCCGCCACCGTTGGTGCCGATGTGCTTGATGCTCTCCAGGCTGGCCACGGGGCCCAGCAGGATCTGCTGGCGCGCGCCCTCCAGCGTCGTCGCCCAGACCTGGCCATCCAGCGCCTGCGGCACCCCCTGCCACACATAGACCAGGGCCACCACAAAGCTCAGCGGCAGCATCACGCGCCACAGCACGCGCACATAGTCCACCCAGTAGTTGCCCAGGTCCGATGCACTGGAGCGCGCCAGGCCGCGGATGAAGCCCGCAGCCGCGACCACACCCGTGATAGCACCCGCAAACATCATGAAGGTGATGGCCACCATCTGCGTGGCGTTGGACAGGCTGCTCTCACCCGAATACGCCTGCCAGTTGGTATTGGTCACAAAGGACGCGGCCGTGTTGAAGGCCAGATCCGGCGTCTGCGCCGCATTGCCCAGCGCATTCAGCGGCAGCCAGCCCTGCGCGCGCAGCAGCGCATAGCCCAGCAGCAGCATGGCGCCGTTGGACAGCAGCAGCGCCAGCCCGTAGCGCTGCCAGCCCATGCGCTCGGCCGGGTTCACGCCCAGGGCGCGAAAGCTCAGCCGCTCGATCCAGGCATGGTGCTCACTCGTGAAGCAGCGTGCCAGCCACTGCCCCATGGGCACGGCCAGCGCCGTCATCACCAGCAGCACCAGTGCAAATTCCATCCAGGTCAACCACATGGCGGTCTCCTTTCAGGCAGTCAAATCCGGCCCAGCGCCGCCACGAAGGCCAGCAGGCCCCCGAAGCAGCCCAGGCTCAGGGCGATAAAGATCAGGTCTTGCATCTGCGCCACCTCAGAACTGCTCGGGCCGCAGCAAGGCGTATCCCAGGTAGACAAACAGAGCCAGGGCGCCCAGGGCGCCCAGCCATCCGGTGATTTCGGTCAGGGTCATAGGAATTTCTCCCGCATCGGCACCGCTTGGCGGCACCTGTTGTTGCGATGGGGAAAACTCTAGGGCCGGGGCTGTCAAGGATGGGTTGAGATTGGCAGGAGCCGTATCAAGACGGCATCAAGAAGGTGAGCGGCTCCCCGCTGACCGCACTGCCACTACCCAAGGACCTGAACGCATCGTCGACGGCCCATGAACAGCAGATACCTCTCCGCCACCGGCCCACCGACTTCCGCGGCCGTGCCCGCGCAGGCCCGTCTTGAAGGCTCCAACGAGCGCCGCGCCTTCCTGGCCAGCGCCGGCCTGCTCGTGCTGGTCTATCTGGGATGGCTGCTGGTCTTCTGGCCCGGCGTACTGGGCGAGGACAGTTCGGCCATCCTCCAGGAAGTGGACAGGCCCGAGCACTTTCGCTCGGGCAAGAGCGTGTTCTGGTACTACTTCGTGCGCTGGACATATGGCGTCACCCACAGGGTAGAGGTGCCCGTTGCCATCCTGCTGTTGCTGTGCGCCCTCTTCTTTGCACGCATGTTGGCCTGGTACTGGGCGCGCGGGCACCGCCTGCTGTACGCCGTGCTGCTGGTCTTCGTCTGCGCGGCGCCTCACATGGTCTATTTCATGGCCACGCTGTATCCAGACGCCGTCTTCGCCGTGGCCTCCTGCGCCTTGCTGTTCGAGCTTTGGTGGATTTGCAGCCAGAAGCGACATAGCCATGCCAGCCTGGCCCTCATCGCGCTGGCACTGCCGTTTGCGGTTTTTGTGCGCGCCAACGGCATCCTCTTTCTGGCACCAGCCGTGGTTGCGATCTTTCTGGTCCACCGCAAAAGCCGCTTGCCGCTGTGCGCCATCATCGGCCTGTGGTGTGCCCTGGCCTATGCGGGCACGCAGATGCACAAGCCCGCTGCGCAAAGCGCCACGGATTCACTTGTGCTCTTCGAAACGGTCAAGCTGCTGCAGCCCAGGGCCATGAACGACCTCTGGCAAAAGCAACCCCTCATGAACGACCCCTGGGTACTGCAGTCGCCCAAGCTGTCGGCACGCACTTTGGAAATCCTGGAAGGCCATGCTCCGCGCCAGCTCATGCTCGCCTACTCGGACCCGGCCTACTGGGATATGTTGGTGTTCCATCCGCAGGGCCCTCAGCTCTTCAGCCTGACCGAAGAACAGCGCAAGGAGCTGGCGCATGAATTCCTGCGCTACAACCTCTGGCACAACCTGCCCGATGTGACGGCCAGCCGCGTCAATGTGCTTCTGTCGGCCGCGCTGGCCCAGGGCGGGTTTCCGGCGCTCGACTATGCCCGCTATGTGATCAAGCGCACCCAGGCGCAATCGCAAATGCGGATTTTCAGGCTGGATTCCGCAGAAACCGCGCTGCGTGGCCTGCTTCGCCAAAGTCATGCCTGGCGCTGGCTGCTGTGGACGCCCTGGCTGGGCTTTGCGCTGCTGGCCATGGTCCTGTGGCATGGCGTGCGCCAAAAGAACGTGCCAGCCCTGCTGATCAGCGTGCCAGCAGCCATTCACCTGATCGCCATTGCGGTCTTCGCTACTGCAGGCGAATATCGATACTTGCTGCCATTCTTCGCTCTCACGCCAGCTCTTTTGGCTGTACTCATATCTCGTCCCAGCATCTCCGGAGCAAATGCTGTAACAACCGTTTCGCCGAAGGCATTGGCGGATTCCTCCGACAACCCGCTTGCGACACACGCTCTGTAAAATGCGCCGGTTCGCCGCGGCCGCCAGCCGGTACGCGCGCCCTGCTATTTACCCATCTCCTGGACTCCCCCTTGACTTACGCCCTGGAAACCCGGCGCCGCCGGACTTTTGCCATCATTTCCCACCCCGACGCGGGCAAGACCACGCTGACCGAAAAGCTGCTGCTGTTCTCGGGCGCGATCCAGATTGCGGGCGCCGTCAAGGGCCGCAAGGCCAGCCGCCATGCCACCTCCGACTGGATGGAAATCGAAAAGCAGCGCGGCATCTCGGTGGCCAGCTCGGTCATGCAGATGAGCTACCGCGATCACGTGGTCAACCTGCTCGACACGCCCGGCCACAAGGACTTCTCGGAAGACACCTACCGCGTGCTCACGGCCGTGGACTCGGCGCTGATGGTCATCGACGCCGCCAACGGCGTGGAATCGCAGACCCGCCGCCTGATCGAGGTCTGCCGCCAGCGCGACACGCCCATCATCACCTTCGTCAACAAGATGGACCGCGAAGTGCGCGATCCGCTGGACATCCTCGACGAAGTCGAGCGCGAGCTGGGCATGCCCTGCTGCCCCGTCACCTGGCCCGTGGGCCAGGGCCGGCAGTTCGGCGGCATCATCAACCTGCTCAACCAGACCATGACGGTGTTCCAGCCCGGCAGCGAACGCCGCCCGCAGGACTTCGAGGCCATCCCCCTGGCCGAGGCCGACAAGCTGCGCGCGCGCTTCGGCCAGTCCTTCGACGATGCGCTGGAAAGCATGGAACTGGCCCAGGGCGCCTCGGCCCCCTGGGACCACGAGGCCTTCCTGGCAGGCAAGCTCACGCCGGTCTTCTTCGGCTCCGGCGTGAACAACTTCGGTGTCATGGAAGTGCTGGATGCCGTGGTGGACATGTCGCCCCCGCCCGGCCCCCGCAAAAGCTCGCTGCTGGTCAACAAGCAGCCTGTGGAAAAGATCATCCAGCCCGAGGACGAAGGCTTCTCCGGCGTGGTCTTCAAGGTCCAGGCCAACATGGATGCCAACCACCGCGACCGCATCGCCTTCGTGCGCGTGGCCTCGGGCAAGTACACGCCCGGCATGAAGATGAAGGTCCAGCGCACTGCCAAGGAGCTGCGCCCCACCTCCGTCGTGACCTTCATGAGCCAGCGCCGCGAAGCCGTGGAAGAAGCCTATGCGGGCGACATCATCGGCTTCACCACGCACGGCGGCGTCCAGCTGGGCGACACCATCACCGACGGTACCAACCTGCAATTCACGGGCCTGCCCTTCTTCGCCCCTGAAATGTTCATGACCGTGGTGCTCAAGAACCCGCTGCGCACCAAGCAGCTGCAGCAGGGCCTGATGCAGCTGGGCGAGGAAGGCGCCATCCAGGTCTTCAAGCCCGAGGCCGGCGGCAACATGCTGCTGGGCGCCGTGGGCCAGCTGCAATTCGAAGTCGTCCAGCACCGCCTGAACGCCGAATACGACTGCGACATCCGCCTGGAAGGCTGCCAGTACACCGGCGCACGCTGGATCACGGCCGACACCCCGGCCGAACTGCGCGAATTCGAGAACGCCTACCCGCTGCGCATGGCGCGCGATGCGGCCGATACGCTGGCCTATCTGTGCACCTCGCCGTATGACGTGCGATTGGCGCAGGAGCGGTTTCCGAAGATTCACTTTCATCCGCTGCGCGAGCATGCGGGGTTGGCTTTGCAAGGCCAGTAGTCAAGTCTGAATCATGGCAATTAGCTCAGCCACCCATCAAGGCAATAACTTCGATTTTATCCGTATCGTTGCGGCCTCTATGGTCCTGTATAGCCATCACTATGCGTTGACCGGTCAGATGGAGCCATCCTTTTTCGGTTTGTACAGTATTGGCGGACTTGCGGTCGTTATTTTCTTTATTATCAGCGGCTATCTGGTCATGAACAGCTGGTGGAAAGATCCCAACGTACTGCGATTCAGTTTGCGGCGTTTTTTACGCATATGGCCGGCATTGACTTTTGTCGTGGTACTCACTGCCTATGGGCTCGGCACATGGATGACCGAATTGCCAGCTCGGCAGTATCTTGAGCACGGAGCAACATCCAACTATCTGCGCACGCTATGGATGGAAATTCACTATGTTCTGCCTGGTGTTTTTACGCACAACCCCTACCCCGGTGGCGTCAATGGATCACTGTGGACCATACCCTACGAAGTACGTTGTTACATCGTGCTGGGTATTGCTGGCACCTTAGGCTTGCTTAAATTTCGGCCTGTACTTCTGCTTTGCGTGGCTGCTTTCATGGCATGGTTTCTTTCGCGCAGCAATGCAGACATCACAGGGGTCACGAACTACGGCCGAGAGCTCAGCGCCTTCTTTTTAGTGGGAGTCTCCGTGTGCGCCTTGGAAATCTACTGGCGCCGCAACCCCTTGCTGTGGGGTACCGGGGTCTTGCTCTCGTTCGTGGTTGCATGGCTCGCGGGCTGGCGGCACACAGCCATGTTGATCGGCCTGCCCTTTCTGATCATTTACGCAGCGACTCTCGCGACGCCAATCATTCGCCGCGCAGGACGATGGGGTGACCCATCCTACGGGATCTATCTGTTCGCCTTCCCCATCCAGCAGGTTGTGATTTTCTATACCTGGCCAAATCTCGGATTCACGGGGACGCTTTGCCTTGCCGCCCTATTGACAATAATACTGGCCTATGCCAGCTGGCACTTGATAGAAAAACAGGCACTCAAGCTAAAGCCTCGCAAACTGCACATCCGACACAGTGCAGAAAACATAAAAACCAGATTTACCACCTGATATACCGCGCCTGCAATCAATATACCAACAACAGATTGCAATCAAATAATACGCGCCATCCAGCATTTCGCTTCTCAAGCACTAGGCCAGTTGTTTCATGACATTTAAAAATTTTCTGGAACTCGAAAAGAAGACTTCATCCGGATTATATCTGGATAATCTCACTGGCATCCGAGCACTGGCAGTTCTATGGGTTCTTATTCTCCACACCTGGGCAATCACTGGCAGCGGAAGCGTAAATTTCAATATTCCATTCACAACTTATGAAATTGGAGTTGCGCGAGTCATCCGCATGGGAGAATGGGGTGTGGACATATTTTTTGTCCTGTCAGGATTTCTCCTAACCACACCTTTCCTGAGAGCAAGAAAAAATGTCTCTTTTATTGAAGGGACACTTGATTTCTACCGTCGCCGAGCGCTGAGACTGCTTCCAGCCTATTACTTCGCAATACTGGCACTCATATATTTCCTACTATACGGACTCGGAAAATTGCCGACTCCCGCAGAAATGCTTCAGCATGTGCTGCTGGCGAATACATGGTTTGAGACCCCTCCCTTGCGCGGTGCTTTTTGGTCTCTCCCGGTTGAAGCCCTGTTTTATGTATTCCTGCCATTCCTGATATTTGCAGCATCCCGCTGCAAATCATTTCATACAGTCTTTATTTTCCTCATATTTCTAACGATTGCGCTGAGATTCATTGTCATAAATACACCGACCATCCAATCCAAAGGGATCTTTCTCTTTTCATTCTTTGGCCGAATGGATCAATTCTCTCTCGGCGCCATTGCTGCATATTTCTGCATAAAGCATCCTGCCTCTCCCCGCAAGGGCAGCATCATTCTTATGGCCAGCATCATAGGCATGCTTATTTTCATCTCATTTATTGGCCGACGTGGGAATCTATTCGAGAACAGAGACCATTTCTACTACTTCTTCCAGACCATTGTCGGCATAATATCCGCAGCTATGATATACGGTGCTGCATCCCATAGTAAAATTGCCAGGCTTTTATTCGGCAATCGGGTCATGATATTTGTCGGAACCATCAGCTACAGCATATATCTCTGGCACACCATTATTCTTGACATCTTTGTGATGACAAACCTGCCACATGGCTTGACACCCGACAACAAGCTCGTTGCCACGATACTCTACACTTGGCCACCAATATTGATCGCATCCTTCTTGTCATATTTATTCATAGAGCGTCCTTTTCTAAAGGTTCGCCATGAGCCCGAGAACAATTCGGCGTCTTTCATCTCAAGGCGCCCAATTATTTTCCTCAGCCTCTCAGCCATTGCACTGGTCGCCCTGACTTATGCATCACAAGCAATATACCAAATAAACCACTAAGCAGTCTGCGCCAGCTCAATGACCCAAACAGCAAGTCCTTTGTTCACCGGGAAAACCAATGCCAGCAATGCCTGGTGGATCTTTGGCTTGATTGCACCTTTGATCATTTATGCAACCAGAGCCGCCCCATTCATCGCCAGCCCCGACGTCTCATTCGACACCGCCTTTACCTATCTACCACTTGCCAGAAGGCTGCTAAGCGATCCGGCAGAGCTTTGGAATAGTGTCGACATACTAAAAACTGCGCCAGGACCATTTGTCTATATGGCGCTTGGAAATGCCGACACCAACCAACTCAAGGCGATCAATCTTGCCATGGGACTGGCAATGGTGGTCATGTTTTTCGACGGAGGCCGTCGCATTGCCGGCGCAGCAGCAGCAGCCACAGCTGCGTGGCTTTTTGCACTCTCACCCTATTTGCCCCACCTCAGTACCTATGTCATGGTGGAGGCCCCTTTTCTTTTTCTTGTCACGCTATGGTTTTGGTCGTCCATATGGGCACTCGAACAGCATGGTTGGCGCAGCTTTGCGGGAGTTTTCCTTGCAGGAGTCACGCTCGCGGCAGCGACTCTGACAAGAGCCACTTTCATGTACTGGCTACCCGCTGCGATCATATTCTTTGGTTTGCTGGCAAGATTTCCATTTTTTGGATCTCGAAGTGCATGGCTTCGTCTCGCCCTCATCCATCTCACAGCTTTTGTTCTGGTTTTCAGCTACATAGCCCGAAATGCGGTGGTATTCGATAAACCATCCGTCGCAGCTGGTGCAGGTGCGGCCCTTTATTTCGGCAGCAACGCGATGCTGAAGGGACAGGAACCTCCATTTTTCGGATTGTCCCATGACGAATTCACCGTCGTAGACGATCTTTCGCACCTTTCCATCACTGGTGATAAACGCCTGATAGCAGTGGCACGAAACATCATCGCAGACATGCCATTGCCAGAACTCACCAAACTATATATAGAAAAGGCAGGTGCATTACTTTTCTTCAGCAAAAGCGATCTCAAGTACTACGGCCCTCGCATATGGCGCTCGGCACTATTGATACTCGCCGCCATCGGGTTTTTTCTCGGTCGCAGACACCCGATAGTCTGGCTGCTCGCAGGAACCGCTCTTTATCAATTGAGTGTACACATTCCTGTTCTCTACAATCCTCGATACAGCGTCACCGCACTGGAGCTGCAGTTGACGCTATTGGCAGCCATCGGCTTGAGTCTGTTGTGGCAAAGAAGGAAAAATCTCCGCATCATGTTGTTGGCCGTAACGGCCGTCTTGCTGAGCATTCTCGGCGGATCTTGGCATATGCGTTATAGCGCTCCTGTGTTGCCTGATCTTGAGGCGGTCCCGCACAAGGCACTTCAAATAGCCGATCCGTCCGAGCTGAGCGTTGAGGGCTTCGAACGAGATCCATTTCACGGCCTTTCAAATTCACCATCGGGCAGATTCTCAATCACTTGGGAAGGAAATATCCATCCTGTCAACAATTTGACAATCCTGCGACTGCGTATCCCTGATATGCGAGGCGAGTGCTCCAAGGTGTGGGTGAAATATACGAATCAGGCTGGAAAACTACGGGAAGAAATAATCAACATCAGGGGCTTCGGTCCAGGGCAGGATTTCGCACGAGGCATGCTTTTCGTCATGTCTGAAGGCGCCGGAAAATCCATCCAACTTGCCTTCGAATGCAAAGCGAATACTCAGATGCAACTCTCTGAAATAGGCCTTTATGAAGCAAGCCTAGGAATTTATTATCGTGCACAAGTCTTGCAGAAGCTAGAAAACCACCCCTGACATCCATATCTGAAGCAGACCCATGCCACTACATCTCATAGTTATCACCATCGCCTGCGTCTTCGGCATCTCCCTGGGGCAGATGCTTTTCAAAAAGGCCGCCTTGGCCATTCCCGCCGCTGCTTCCTGGCAACACTGGATGTTCAATGGCTGGTTGATCACCGCCCTTGCTCTCTATGGAATCACGACCTTGGTATGGATCTGGGTCCTGCGCCATGCCCCGCTGCATCTCGCCTACCCCTTCATGGGTCTAGCGTTCCTGATCGTTCCGTGCCTCGGATGGATGTTTTTGGGAGAGCCAATCCGCATTCCAACGCTTGTGGGTGGAGCACTGATTCTTGCGGGAATAGCGATAACTGCGCATGCATCCTGAAATCATGATCATGTGTGCGTTCCAGAAATCAGGGCGAACCCGCCATTCGCCATATATCGCCTTTTCCGTGAAAAAATGAAAGCCAACCTGCATTGGATACAGGCCTTGCGCGGCCTCGCAGCACTATTGGTGCTATTTTTTCATATGTCCCCTCACTGGGACCTCGTTCCCATGCTGGCAAGCTTGACCAGCCCGATGAAATGGTGGTTCTCCGGCGTGGACATATTTTTCGCGCTCAGCGGTTTTGTTGTCTACCGCTCGGCACGCAATACAGTGTCGGCAACCGGCTTGTGGCCTTTTGTCAAAAGGCGGCTACAGAGAATTTACTTCGGCTATTGGCCTATCCTTCTGTTGATAGCCCTGATAACGATATTTGTCTACGGCTCTGACCTTCCCCCACTCAAGAAAATGATATTCAGCACGCTGCTGCTGTATCCCAACATATGGGACAACTGGCTTCCTCCGGCCTGGTCCTTGACCATGGAGATCTATTTCTACCTTTGGATCGCACTGATAGCGTTGTTACCGCAGCGCCACCAGATCAAGGCCATCGTTTGTGCCATGCTGTTGCTGATCGCTTGGGGGGTTGGGTGCCTGGTTGTTGACCCTGCCGGTGTGTTCAACGGCCAGCAGCCCCTGCGCTATCTTCTGACAGGGCTTGGTCTGGAGTTCCTGGCAGGCGCGTTGGTTGCTCACGCCCATACATCGGGTTCTCGGATATTTAAGACTCCCATCCTGACCGTACCAATTTGTATCGTGCTGATGGCGGCAGGTGTGTCCCTGGGAATGACCTCGCCATACTTTGATCGAATCGAAATCATGCGTGCCGCGAGCTTCGGCGTGATGGGAGCAGCAGCTCTTGTTCTGGCACTCACGCTTGAGCAAACTCCGCTGACACCTCCAGCATGGCTCGTAAAGGTCGGCGATGCCTCATACAGCCTGTACCTGCTTCACACGTTCTTGCTGGATGCAAGTGGCAGGGCGCGTGTACAGCTGCAAATCGACAGCCCCACGGTCTTGCTGTTTTTCATGCTGGCATTACCAGTCACGATTGTGCTCATCAGCATGGTATGGTACCGCCGGGTTGAAAGGCCCATCATGGAAGCTTCATTCAGAGGGGGATCCCTGGCCTTGCCAAGGAAAATCCAGGCGTGAATCCCCTGATTGAGGCACAGCACGCTTCTGCTCGAACTTATCAACAGCCTCCCCGCCATACAGCAACAACGAGCATGAAAATCGCCGTCGCCATCCCCTGCTACAAGGTCACCAAGCATGTACTCGGTGTCATTCGCGATATCGGGCCTGAAGTCGAGAAAATCTATGCAGTGGACGATGCCTGCCCCGCTGGCAGCGGACGATTCATTGAGGAAAACAACACGGATACGCGTGTGCGTGTTCTCTACAACCCCGAGAACCGAGGCGTCGGAGGAGCCATAGTCACGGCCTACAAGGCAGCCATTGCCGACGGCATGGACATCGTTGTCAAGATAGACGGTGACGGCCAGATGGACCCCTCGCTGCTGCCGCTGTTCGTGCGACCCCTGCTGCGCCGCCAAGCCGACTACACCAAGGGCAACCGCTTCTACCGGCCGGAATCGGTACAGGACATGCCGCCGGTACGCCTGTTCGGCAATGCGGTGCTGTCCTTCATGACCAAGCTCAGCTGCGGCTACTGGAACGTAATGGACCCCACCAACGGCTATACCGCCGTGCGCACCTGCGTGCTGGCCGAGCTGCCTCTGGACAAGCTGGAAAACCGCTATTTCTTCGAAACCGACATGTTGTTCCGGCTGAACACCGTGCGCGCTGTGGTCAAGGATGTGCCCATGGATTCCGTCTACGCGGATGAGGAGTCCAATCTCAAGATCGGCAAGGTGCTACCTGAATTCCTGCGCAAACATGGCTCTCGCCTCTGGCGACGCTATGTCTACAACTATCTGGTGCGTGACTTCAATATAGGCACGCTGTACAGCCTGAGCGGCACTCTGCTGGTTGTGCTGGGCACTCTCTTTGGACTGTGGCATTGGATTGGCGGCAGCAACCACCCCGCCACCAGCGGCACGGTCATGCTGGCCGCCTTGCCCGTCATCATTGGCATCCAGTGCCTGATCGCATTTCTGCATTACGACGTCAGCAGTGTTCCCACCGAGCCAGTCAGCCTGTCTCTGGAAGACCTGGCCGGCGATTGATCAGCGCCTGGTGAACGCATCTGGCAAACCTACTCGTCGGATATCCATATGCATCAACTTCTCCGCCTTTCCGCTGCGGCGCTGTCATTTGGATACCTGACCCTTGCCACCGGGTCAGATGCGGCTCCTGTTTCCCGTCCACCGCTCATCCTGGCCCCCAGCATCGAAGGATGGTTCATCTGCGATGAGGCTGCTGGCAATGCGAAGTTGAGAACGCTCGAGGAATTGTTCAATTTCTGCCGCACGAGAGGCCTTGATGGCGCTCCAGCCATCGAGCAATTGCTGGACAAGCTGGAGCCGGGTGGACCTCAAGGCTCCGTCCAAGTGGGCTACACCATCACCCTGCCCCTGCTGACACTGTATCGGCATACCGCTCAAGGCTGGGAGATCGACGCAACCCGTGTGGAAAGCTTTTTGAATGTCATCCGCAAGGTGGAGCGCCCGGTTGTGGTCTACCTCATGGCAGATCACTTCGACTCCACAGGCCCCATCGTCGTCGACCTTGCCCAAGATTCCCGCAACCTGATGCAGTTGCGTGATGGCAAACGATTGGAGCTTGGCTATTTCGGCTATCGGATCATGCCGTACACACTGTCGGATGACCCCGCCATTGCCGTCAACCAGTACCGTTTCAAGGCACTGGAGTACGTTGCAAAGAGAATCCGAGCGCTTCCCGAGGCGGTGCAAAAGCGCATCGTCGCCTACACGCTGCCGGGCGAACTGCACCACATGTTCCCTGACTTCCAGAACGGCATGGGCGCCTACCAATCCATCCAGGTCACAGACTACAGTCCGGATTCCGTTGCAGGCTTTCGGCGCTGGCTGCAGTCCAAGTACAAGGATGTGGGGCAGCTGAAAAAGCAGACCGGACTGGATTACCCATCGTTTGATGCCGTTCCTGCACCTTCCAAGGACATTCGCAAGGAGCGCCTGAGCTCCTTTGGCGAGCACTATGACGCCTACGCAGGTGGCACGCTGCCGATTGCAGGCTGGCTGTGGGACCCAGAGCAGGCCGTGAAAAAGCTGGATCTGTACGTGGATGGCATATTCGTCGCGCCTGTTGCCCGCGGGCTGGGCAGGCTGGATGTCTACCGTGCCGTGGATGCGATCACCGATCCCAACACTGGCTTTCGGCATGATTTGGACTATCGAGACCTGCCACCAGGCAAACACATCGCGCAGGTCGTTGCCGCAACCCATGAACGACGGTACCTGCTGGCCAATGTGGAGTTCATGGTCGTTCCGCGCGATCAGAGCAAGGTATCGGCACAGCCTCCCAAGCGACTGGGATGGATGCCGAGGATCTCAACGCTGCGAGGAGTACGCACCTGGCTGGACATGCCAGCGGGGCCACAGGATCTCTACTACAACCCGTTGGCGCACGATTGGAACACCTACCGCGAATCGCAGGTGTACGGTCTTCTGAAAGCCTTCCATCAAAGGGCCGTAGATGCAGGGCTGCCGGCCGAAAAGATCTACTCGCATCAGATCGTGGCGAATGTGAACTCGTCCTGGAACCCGCAATTGCTTGCCTCCGACAAGACGATCGGTGGCGATACACCCTGGCGAACCGGCGTGAACATGTATGGCGGCACCACCAACAGCGAGTGGATGCGCAACTACATGAGGCAAATTGGCATCACCAGTTACGGCGTCCCAGAGTTCAACCCGCAGCAGTGGAAGCGCGAAGGAGGGCACCTGAAAGCCATGCAGTCGCACTATGACAACGGCGTAACCTTCATCAGTCCCTACTACTTCTCGCTGATTCCCGCCCGCCTGGGCGCGGCCGAACACGGCGTCAACCGCATGGAGCTGTCCCCCGACAACCCCAAGGACGGCTCCGACAAGTTCTACAAGGCCATCGTCGAATTCGCCAGGCAGTAGGATGGAGCCCTTGCGCGCACGGTCCGTGCGCGCAAACGCTGCCCTTTTACAAGCCGCCCCGGGCGGCTTTTTGCATTTTGACGACCGTGCCTACAACCCTCCAGCCGCTGTCCCTCTGGACACCTCCCGCATCGCCGCTCGGCATCCTCACCGACATCGACGACACCCTGACCACCGAGGGCGTGGTGCCGGACCATGTCGTGGATGCCATCGCCCGGCTCAAGCAGTCCGGCCTGCGCGTGGTGCCGATCACGGGTAGGCCCGTGGGCTGGAGCGAGCCTTTTGCCCAAGCTTGGCCCGTGGATGCCATCGTGGCCGAGAACGGCGCCGTGGCACTGCGGCGCAATGCGCAGGGCGGGCTGGACAAGCTCTATCAGCAGGACGAGGCCACGCGCACCGCCAACTACGCGCGCATGCAGCAGGTGCTGGCCGAGATCGAGGCCACCGTGCCCGGGGCGCTGCGCGCCACCGACTCGGCGGGCCGCGAATGCGACATTGCCGTGGACCACAGCGAATTCACCCAGATGCCCCAGCAGGACATCGACCGCTGCGTGGCCATCATGAAGGCGGCGGGCATGAACGCCACCGTCAGCTCCATCCACATCAACGGCTGGTTTGGCGCGCACAACAAGCTCGAAGGCGCGCGCTGGATCCTGCGCACCCTGTTCGACATCGACCTCGACGCCACGCTGGACCGCTGGATCTACATCGGCGACTCCACCAACGACCAGCTCATGTTCGAGCACATGCCCCACAGCCTGGGCGTGGCCAACATCGCGCGCTTCGTGCCCCAGCTCAAGCACCTGCCTCGCCATGTCACCCAGGCCGAGCGTGGAGACGGCTTTGCCGAAATGGCGCAGTACCTGTTGTCCCAGCGCCCCTGATCCACAGGGCTGAGGGCCGGTGCAGGCCTTCGCCCTCGAGCACCCCCATCGACCCCTCCTGATCTGCGGGACCCGCGCTCCCCCCCCCCCGCAGACACCATCACCCTCAGCACAGCCAACCGCCCGGCGCGGGCGGGCTGTGCACCCTCTTTCCCCCATTCGACAGAGCAAATCTAGGACTATTCCTAGATCAAGCATCAATTATCAGAATGCGCCCTATTTCATATAGCGGCGGTGCACACCTAGAATCCATCACATACCCAAAGAACAGGTTTTTGTTTCGCCTTTTTCTTTGACATATTCTCTCCTGCATCCCATCCGCGCCATTGGGCACTGGTGTATTTGAACAATTCAACTTCAAACATGCCAGAGAAACAAACCTCGCCCATCCCTCGCCAACGCTCCCTCATCCGAACAATTTCTCCATGTCAGCGCCACCACCTATTCCAGCATGATCGCAACCCCTGCAAATCCTTGACCATGCTGACAGTTACCAACCATTGGATTGATGAGGTGAACATGGAACACTGATGATTTATTAACCACTCAACCATTCACACACTCTCTTATTCCATCAGCGCATTCATCGCTGCTGGAATTTCATTTATCTCTTCAACTCGAGGGAATACCCATGAAAAAGATCGCATTGCTGACATCGGTTGCCGGCCTGGTCATGATGGCCATGAACACCGCTCAAGCAGCAGACGGCACCATCAACTTCACGGGCGAGGTGGTCACCACCACCTGCAAGGTGGACACCACGGTCGCCGGCGCCGCCAAGGACGGCGTGAAGCTGCCCAACGTGGCGAACAACCAGCTGGCCACCGTGGGCGCCACGGTCGGCCGCCAGGCGTTCTCGCTGGAACTCAGTGGCTGTGAGCTGGCCTCCAGCGCCACCGCCACGACGCCGGTCTCCAAGGTCGCCGTGTTCTTCGAAGCCGGCCCCAACGTGGACCTGGTCACCGGCATGCTCAAGCCCGCAGCGGCAAGCGGTACTGGTGCGCCCACCGTGGCCTCCGGTGTCCAGATCGCCATCGTGGATCCCAGCAACAACGAGCGCCTGAAGATCGGTTCCGCCCAGTCGCGCTTTGTGGACATCGACAACAAGGTCGGTGGCACGGGCCGGGCCGTCATGCGCTTCGCCTCCGAATACGTGGCCACCGGCCCCGTGACCGCAGGCCGTACCGACACCTCGGTGACCTACTCGCTGGTCTATCAGTAATCACTGACTTTCAGGCATATCGGCCGCCTTGCGGTGGTCGATATGCCGTGTCTTCAGCTTTCCCGACATGGGCCTGGCCCCATTCTTTCGCTCAAAACCCAGAGAGTTCTCCGATGCTGACGATCAAACGTTCATATGGGCTTGCTGCCATCCTGTTGTCCCTTCTTCTTGGAACGGCGGCACAGGCCAGCGTGACATTGACGGGCACGCGCATCATCTTCCCCAGTGGCGAGAAGGAAGCCACCATCCAGCTCACCAACGAAGGCAGCAAACCTGCCCTGGTGCAGACCTGGCTGGACAAGGGCAACAACCAGGAATCGCCTGAGAACATCGACGTTCCCTTCGTCATCACGCCCACCATCATGCGCATCGAGGCGGGCAAGAGCCAGACGTTGCGCATCATCTATTCGGGCGAAGCACTGCCTGCTGACAAGGAATCCCTGTTCTGGCTCAACGTGCTGGACGTCCCGCCCAAGGCGGAAATGGAAGGCGACTCCAACAATCTCCAGTTCGCCTTTCGCACTCGCGTCAAGCTCATGTACCGGCCCGGCAATCTGCCCGGCAATGCCCAGGAGGCTCCTGCCCTGCTTCAATGGTCGGCAGGCGTCGACGCCAAAAACCAGCCTGTGTTGAACGCACGCAATCCCAGCGCCTTTGTGGTCAATGTGGCTGGCGTTGAATTGCAGCTCAACGGCAAATCCTTCGAGGCAGGCGTTGGGCCCGTTCTTCCCGGCCAAGTGGCCGCCTTCCCAATCAAGGAACCTGCGGGTGCCAATATGGCTGGTGCGACCGGTGCCACGGTGATGTTCAGCAGCATCAATGATTGGGGCGCCAGTCTCAACCACGAAGCCAGAATTGGCAATTCCGCCCAATAAACAGGGCAATGCGAGCACAGCCACGCGAATCCCCCGTTCTCTCCGGTCTGATTATCTAATGCCACTGCATTTTCAGCCCGGCCAGCACACCGATACCCAGCGTTAATACCCGGCGAAACGGCATCGGTCTCTTTACCGGGACTGGCACATCGGCCTTGGCCGTTCGCTTTGCATCGGGCGCACAGCATTAGGAGATAAGCAAATGATCAGGCCAGTCTTTCCAGATTCAGAAAAGGGAATCAAAAGCCGGCATACAAGGCAAGGAAAAGGAACAATGCCGGGGCCAGGCCAAGGCCCTGCCGGATATTTCCAACTGAAGCCCGGCCATGCGCTGCTGCTCTCCGTGCTGGTCTGCTGGCAGTCCGAGGCCCAGCAGGGCCAGCAGGTCAAGGAAGTCACGACCTCCACGTCCACCGGCCAGTGGCAGCCCACGCCGGCTGCCGTCGACTTCGACCCCAGCTTTCTGAACACCGGCAAGCAGACCATTGACGTCTCGCGCTACTCGCGCGCCAACGTGGTCACGGCAGGCAGCTACAACCCAGACATCTACATCAACGGCAACTGGGTTGGCCGCAGCGAAGTGCAGTTCAAGGCACTGGCTGGTTCGCAGGACGCGCTGCCCTGCCTGGACAAAGCACTGCTGGAGAAGGTGGGCATCGACCTCTCGCGCCTGCCGCCCGAGGCCGCCTTGAAGCTGGTGGCCGACGGTGGCTGCAACCGTCTGGACCAGATCGTTGCAGGCGCCTTGACCAGTTTCGATTTCGGCAAGCAGCGACTGGACCTGAGCGTGCCCCAGGCCTCGCTGCGCCGCTCGGTGCGCGGCTATGTCAGTCCCGACCAATGGAGCGCCGGCGTGCCTGTCGGCCTGCTCGGCTACCAGTTCAACACCTACCACGGGCGCTCCAGCAACGCAGAAAACACCACGCAGAGCTACCTGGGCCTGAACGGCGGCGTCAACATCGACCGCTGGCATTTCCGGCACAACGGCTCCTTCAGCTGGGCGGACACTGGACGGGGCAACTACCAGAACATCTCCACCTACGCACAGCGCGACATTGCCGACTGGTCTTCCCAGCTCATACTGGGCGACACCTACACGGGTGGCGACCTGATGGACTCCACCTCGTTTCGCGGCATACGCTTGAACAGTGACGACCGCATGCTGCCCGACTCCCAACGCGGCTACGCGCCCGTGGTGCGCGGCGTGGCCAACACCAATGCCCGAGTCACCATCACGCAGAACGGCATCAAGCTCTACGAAACCACGGTGGCGCCCGGCGCCTTCGTCATCAATGACCTCTATCCCACGGGCTACGGTGGCGACCTGCAAGTCAGCATCACCGAGGCCAATGGTGCCGTGCGCAGCTTTGCCGTGCCTTACGCGGCCGTGCCGCTGTCGCTGCGCGAGGGGCAGGACCGCTACAGCCTCACGGCGGGCGTGGTGCGCCACCTGCCCAATACCTCGCCGCTGTTCTCGCAGGCGACCTGGCAGCACGGCTTCACCAACATGCTGACCGGCTACGGCGGTGTGTCCGTGGCCAAGGGCCATATCTCGCCCATGATTGGCGCGGCGCTCACCACGCCCTGGGGTGCCTTTGGTGCAGACATCACGCACGCCTCCACCAGCATTCCCAATGACGGCTCCTTTTCCGGACAGAGCTTGCGTGCCAGCTACGCCAAGTCCTTTGCGCAGACCGGCACCCACGTGGCCATTGCCGCCTATCGCTACTCCACCAACGGATTCTTCGGTCTCAACGACGCCATGCGCGCACGGGATCAGGCCAATCTGCTACGGCCCTCCACGGACCTGTACCGGCCTCGCAACCGCGCCTCTCTGGTCATGGGCCAGCAGTTTGGCCCCGGGGGAGGCAGTCTCAGCCTCACGGCGTCCACTGCCAAGTACTGGAACCGCCAGGGCTCCAACGTCGACTACGCCATTGGCTACAGCAACTCGTTCCGCAACATCTCCTACAACCTCTCCGCGGCGCGCCAGCGCGATGCCTGGGGACAGTCCAACACGTTCCTGCACGTGGGCCTGTCGATTCCGCTCAGCATGGAGCGCGGCATGATGCTCTCCACCAATACCAACCGCGACTCGCGCGGCCGCGTGCAGGCCCAGGCCAACCTGTCCGGGCTGCTGGGCGACGACAACGCCATCTCCTACGGCCTCAGCGCCAACCACAACACCGGTGGCATGAATGGCAGCAGCACCAGTGCCAGCGCCAACGCCACCTACCGCGCATCGCAGACCGAACTCAGCGGCAGCGTCAGCGCCAGCAGCGGCTACCAGCAGTTCTCGGTAGGCGCGCGTGGCGCCATCGTGGCCCACCCGGGCGGCGTGACGCTGTCGCAATCGGTGTCTGACACCTTTGCCATCGTGGAGGCCAAGAACGCGGAAGGCGCGCGCATCAACAACGCGCCCGGCGTGAAGGTGGACAGCCGGGGCTATGCCGTCGTCCCGTATCTGACGCCGTTCTCGATGAACGAGGTCTCCATCGATCCCAAGGGCCTGTCGACGGACGTGGAACTCAAGGAAACCAGTCAGCACGTCGCGCCGCTGGCCGGCGCCGTGCCACTGCTGGTGTTCAAGACAGCCTATGGCCGCTCGGCCGTGATCCGCGCGCGGCAGGCCGGCAACATGCCTGTGCCCTTTGGCGCCAGCGTGCTGGACATGGACGGCAAGGAATTGGGCGTGATCGGCCAGGCCGGCAAGCTGCTGGCGCGCGGGCTGTCAGACCAGGGCGAGCTGCAGGTGCAGTGGAAGACCGACACCGGCATGGTGGGCTGCAACCTCTCCTATACCCTTCCTGAAAGAAAGCGCAGCACCACCTACCAGCCGCCGCAAAGCCTGGAACTGCCCTGCGTGGCCAGCAACAAGCTGCTGCCTGCGGCCACCGACGTGGCATCCGCCAAGCCGGGCAAGACCGCGGCAACCTCAACCGCAACCACCAATGCCAAGACAGCCGTGGCAGGCGCCCCGGCCTCCAACGCTGCGTCAGCCGTGGCTCTGGCCGGCATGACCCAGGAACGTACGGCAGCAACGGCACCGGCCACGGTAGTCGCCAGCGCCCCGGCAGTCACTGTGGCGGCAGTGCTGCCCGCTCGTGCCACACAGCCGAGCGACAACCAGCAGGCACTGAAGCTGGAGCGCAACCTTGACGGCCTGCGCATGAGCGTCAAGATCAGCGCCTTGCCCACCACGGTGCCAGTCACCAGCAACACGGGCAGAACTCCCGTGGCGGCAGGGCACGACGCAGGCACCGGCAAGCACAAGCCGCCGCAGCAAACCCTGCGGGCTGACCGTCCGCTGGCCATCCTGCAGCCCAGCCTGAAGATCAGCGCCTTGAAGGCGGCTGACAAGACCTGAATCTGAGGCGAACCCTCTTCCCAAAAGAGGGTTCGCGCTAGCCCAGGAAACGCCACATGGTGCGGCAACCGACAAGCATTTCGATAGTGCCCTTTTACGCGCCAGCGGCACGCAGCACTGCGCGGCCGTACCGTACACAACGCACTCTTGCAGTCATTGGCTCGTGCTGCCACGCCTGCTTGCCGTTTGACGGCTGCAACCGGCGGCTCGGCTGCGCAGCAGATTGAAAAATGAGCGGTTCAATATGCAATACCGTGCCGGCAGCAATTCTGGCCAACTCTTGGTCTATTTTAAATAAGCAGACCATTAAGAATTACCCCTCAGGTGCTCACCTGCCGCGTATCCGCCCCCTATCAATCTTCTTTTGGGAAATGTGCATTTTTCGTCTTCCACGCCCGTGAGCACCACTTCGCAGAGCTGTAGGCAATACCAACCAGTGGTTTGCAGGCAGCGCCGTATTCTGGCACGGCAAACTGGATATTCCCTTGAAGGCCCGCCATCTGAACACCGCTCCCCAGGTGACGCCGGGCAAGGCCAATGGTGCGGCCACATTCACGATGAGCTATCAGTAGCACGGTCTGATACTTCTGAGCCTTTGGGGAACCAACTTTCATGCGTGCATTGGGCAGACCTTACCCGATGCTCGAAAGGAAACTCCGTGAAAAATGCACTTCGCATCCTCAAAAGTTCATTTATTCCATTGACTTGGGCCTTGACTACCCCTTCAACATGGGCCTTGTGCAAATTGAACACCAGCGACGGCTTGCCGTACTTTACGGCCGAACTCTCCGGCATGACAGTTCCCGAATTCGCACCTGGTGACTACGACATTGGAAGCACCATCTACAAATACAGCGGCCCGTTGAAACTTACCAATAAAATCCCAGAATCCAAGAAACCACAGTTTGAATGTGTTCCTGGAATAGAAGACTACCTCACTGGCATCGGCCCTCATGAAAATGGTCTTTATGCAGCCCCTGGAACCATCAAGAATATCAAGTTAAAATTAAGCGCCTTCACAATTCCGTTCCCTTTTTTGGTCTACTCAACAGTTCCAAAGACAAGTGGCAATTGGAATGAAGCGAGCTTTTATTATGATATCGAATTAATCAAAACGGGCCCCATCTCCAGTGGGGGCACATTATCTGGCTCATTCGCTCAATCCCGTGCCAATGATGCGACCGGACAATTGCTGGTCGATTTTCGTTTCGCGGGCCCGGTCGTCATTCGTCCCCGCGTTCCTACCTGCAAGGTCAGGATGAAAGAAATAAGGTTCGACATGGGCGCCGTGCTCATAAGGTCGTCCGGTGGCGTGGGAGCCACCAGCGCCAGCAGCGAGGAACAGAACATTCAGCTGGACTGCTCGGGCGGCGATACAGGGACCGCAACGCAGGTGTACGTGACACTGACCGATGTGACCGACCGCAACAACACGTCCTCCAACCTCACGCTGAACAGGACCTCCACGGCACGAGGCATTGCCGCGCAAATCCTCAGCAACGGCAAGCCGGTGCGGTTCGGCGCAGAGGCGGACGACACCAGCCGATGGTTGGCGGGCGACGTTCCCCAAGGGCAGACGGCGTTCTCGATTCCGCTGCAGGGACGCTACGTGCAGACGGAAGACCGGGTTGTACCCGGCAGCGCCAACGCTTCCGCAGAGTTCACCATCCATTACCAGTAAGCGCAGGCGCTGGAGCCATCCGCAGGACGACCCGGGAAGCCGTGACAGCGGCCCGCCTGGACGGGCTCCATGGGACCCAGCTTGCCTGAGTAAATACAAAGGGTTTACCCCCTATCAAAAAAGGTGCAACCCATGTGAAATCACGCCGAATCCGGTTGCACCCCAGTCATCGAAAAAGCACTTTCCCTTTCCAATCCATTATGTCCACCACCGTAGGCATCAAAGTCGACGACGCCTTGCGCGAGCGCATCCGCGTCGCAGCCCAGCAGATGGGTCGCACACCGCACTGGCTAATCAAACAGGCCGTCGTCCAGTACGTCGATGCGCTGGAGCGCGGCGCAACCACCATCCGGCTTGCAGGCGCAGGCGACAGCCCTGGCGATGTCGCGATCGAAGAGGCGCAACCCAACGCTGGCCAAGAGGTACAACCTTTTCTGGAATTCGCCCAGTCCATCCTCCCGCAGACGCCGTTGCGCGCTGCCATCACGGCCGCCTGGCACCGGCCCGAGCCCGAGTGCCTGCCGGTGCTGCTGCCGCTGGCACGCGCCCAGGATGCCCAGCAGGCCGACAAGGTGCGCGAGCTGGCGTCCCGGCTGGTGCAGGGCCTGCGCGATGCGCCGGCCGGCAGCGGCGTGGCGGCGCTGGTGCAGGAGTTCTCGCTGTCCAGCCAGGAAGGCGTGGCGCTGATGTGCCTGGCCGAGGCGCTGCTGCGCATTCCCGACCGTGCCACGCGCGATGCGCTGATCCGCGACAAGATCAGCAAGGGCGACTGGCGCGCCCATGTGGGCCGCTCGCCCTCGCTGTTCGTCAACGCGGCGGCCTGGGGCCTGGTGCTGACGGGCAAGCTCACGTCCACGAGCAGCGAGAAGAACCTGTCGTCGGCGCTGACGCGCGTAATTGGCAAGGGCGGCGAGCCGCTGATCCGCCAGGGCGTGCACCGCGCCATGAAGCTGATGGGCGAGCAGTTCGTGACGGGCCAGGACATTGCCGAGGCGCTGGCCAACAGCCGCGCCTATGAAAAGCAGGGCTTTCGCTACAGCTACGACATGCTGGGCGAGGCGGCCGCCACCGATTCCGACGCACAGCGCTACCTGCAGGCCTACGAGCAGGCCATCCACGCGATTGGCGCGGCCTCGAATGGACGCGGCATCTTCGAGGGGCCTGGCATCTCCATCAAGCTGTCGGCCCTGCACCCGCGCTACAGCCGCGCGCAGTACGAGCGTGTGATGGCCGAACTGCTGCCGCGCGTGCTGCAGCTGGCCGAGCTGGCCAAGCAATACGACATCGGCATGAACATCGATGCCGAAGAGGCCGACCGGCTGGAGCTGTCGCTGGACCTGCTGGAGGCCTTGTGTGCCGCGCCCTCGCTCAAGGGCTGGAACGGCATAGGCTTTGTGGTCCAGGCCTACCAGAAGCGCTGCCCGCAGGTGCTGGACTACCTGGTGGACCTGGCCCGCCGCAGCCGCCGCCGCCTGATGGTGCGCCTGGTCAAGGGCGCCTACTGGGACAGCGAGATCAAGCGCGCCCAGGAAGGCGGCCAGGCCGGCTACCCGGTCTATACGCGCAAGGTCTATACCGATGTGAGCTACCTGGCCTGCGCGCGCAAGCTACTGGATGCGCCCGATGCCATCTACCCCCAGTTCGCCACGCACAACGCGCAGACCCTGGCCAGCATCTACCACTTGGCCCAGGCCGTGGGCGGCAGCTACTACAGCGGCCAGTACGAGTTCCAGTGCCTGCACGGCATGGGCGAGCCGCTGTACGCACAGGTGACTGGCCCGGCCTCCGAAGGCAAGCTGGCCCGCCCCTGCCGCATCTATGCGCCCGTGGGCAGCCATGAGACGCTGCTGGCCTATCTGGTGCGCCGCCTGCTGGAGAACGGTGCCAATACCTCGTTCGTGAACCGCATCGGCGATGCCTCCGTGCCGGTCTCCGACCTGGTGGCCGACCCGGTGGACGAGGTGATGAAGATCGCACGCCACGAAGGCCGGCTGGGCGCCCCCCACCCTCGCATTGCGCTGCCGGCCGATCTGTTCGCGCAGCAGGGAGACAAGGCAGGGCAGGCCCGCGCCAATTCCCAGGGCCTGAACCTGGCGCACGAGCAGCAACTGGCCTCGCTGGCCGCCGCGCTGCTGCACAGCACGCGCCAGACCTATCTGGCCGCGCCCGCGGATGCCGACCTGCCTGCCGACCCGGCGCGTACCGAAGGCTGGCAGCCCATGCGCAACCCGGCCGAGCTGTCCGACATCGTGGGCTGGGTGCGCGAGGCCACGGCGGCCGAGGCCGAAGCCGCCGCCGCGCGCGCCGCGCAGGCCGCGCCCATCTGGGCCGGCACACCACCCGCCGCCCGTGCCGACGCGCTGGCCCGCGCCGCCGACCTGCTGGAGCAACGCAGCCAGCCGCTGATGGGCCTAATCATGCGGGAAGCAGGCAAGACCCTTTCCAACGCCGTGGCCGAAGTCCGCGAGGCCGTGGACTTCCTGCGCTACTACGGCGCCCAGGCGGCCGCGCATTTCGACAACGCCGCGCAGCGCCCTCTGGGCGTGGTGCTGGCCATCAGTCCCTGGAACTTCCCGCTGGCCATCTTCTGCGGACAGGTGGCTGCGGCCCTGGCCGCCGGCAACACGGTGCTGGCCAAGCCTGCCGAGCAGACACCGCTGACAGCCGCCGCCATGGTGGCCCTGCTGCACGAGGCTGGCGTGCCGCGCGACGCGCTGCAGCTGGTGCCGGGCACGGGCGAGACCGTGGGCGCAGCCCTGGTGGCCCATGCCCAGGTGGCGGGCGTGATGTTCACGGGTTCCACCGAGGTGGCGCGCCTGATTGCACGCCAGCTGTCCTGCCGCCTGTCGCCTGCGGGCCGCACCATTCCACTGATTGCCGAGACCGGCGGCCAGAACGCCATGGTGGTGGACTCCTCGGCCCTGGCCGAGCAGGTGGTGGCCGATGTGCTGGCCTCGGCCTTCGATTCGGCCGGCCAGCGCTGCTCTGCCCTGCGCCTGCTGTGCCTGCAGGACGAGGTGGCCGACCGCACGCTGACCATGCTGCGCGATGCGCTGCAGGAGTGGAACCTGGGCAACCCCGACCGCCTGAGCACCGATGTGGGCCCCGTGATCGACGACGCGGCGCGCCGCCAGATCGAGCAGCACATAGAGCAGATGGCCGCAGCGGGCCAGAAGGTCACCCGCGTTGAACGCAAGGACGGCGTGCTCAATGGCCACTACGTGGCCCCGGCCCTCATCGAGATCGACAGCACCACGCGCCTGCAGCGCGAGGTCTTCGGCCCCGTGCTGCATGTGATCCGCTTCAAGCGCGAGCAGCTGGACGCGCTGGTCGATGGCATCAACGCCACCGGCTACGGCCTGACCTTCGGCGTGCACAGCCGCATCGACGAGACCATTGCCCACCTCACCCAGCGCGTGCATGCGGGCAACATCTATGTGAACCGCAATGTGATCGGCGCCATGGTGGGCGTGCAGCCCTTTGGCGGCATGGGCCTGTCGGGCACGGGGCCCAAGGCCGGCGGCCCGCTGTACCTGCACCGGCTGGCGCAGGGGCCGGCCAGCGCGGCGCTGTCCGTCTTTGCGCGGGCCGAGTCGTCCGCCCAGGCACCGCTGCAATTGCTGGGCCTGCTGCGCGAGACGCTGTCCAAGGCACCGCCCCAGGACATGTCCGCCGATGAGCAGGTGCAGGCCCTGGCCGCCTGCGACGAGGCCCTGGCCGCCTCGCGCCTTGACGCCGCCATGCTGCTGCCCGGCCCCACGGGCGAATCCAACCGCTACCGCCTGCTGCCGCGCGGCCCCGTCTGGGCATTGCCGCGCACGCCGCTGGGCCTGGTGGCCCAGGTGGCAGCAGCCCTGGCCAGCGGCAACGCCTGCCATGCCGTGCTGCCCGACAACGGAGCAGGCGCCGACAGCGGCTGCGCCGCCACCTGGCAGGCGCTGCGCGCCGCTGCGGGCGATGCCGGTGTGCCATGGCTGCACAGCGCCAGCGCCGAAACGCTGGCTGATGCACAAGCGCCCATGGCCGCCTTGCTGTTCGAGGGCGACGGCGACGCCCTGCTGCAGGTCTGCGCCCAGGTCGCCGCGCGCGACGGTGCCCTGGTGCGCGTGGAAAGCCGCAACAGCGACGAGCTGCATGCGGGCCGCGGCTATGACCTGGCCGCGCTGTTCCACGAGCAATCCATCAGCACCAATACCGCCGCCGCAGGCGGAAACGCTCAACTGATGACCATGGCTTGAACCGCCGGGGCCGGCACAACCGGCCCCTGGCAAGCGCCCCGCACTACCCGAAAAAACACGACCAACGCAGGACACTTCAATGCAATTCAACTGGAACGACCCGACGGCGATCATGTTCGCCATCTACCTGGTCGCCATGCTCGGCATCGGCGCCATCGGCTACTTCAGCACCAAGAATCTTTCCGACTACATCCTGGGCGGCCGCAGCCTGGGCAGCTTCGTGACGGCGCTGTCGGCCGGCGCTTCGGATATGAGCGGCTGGCTGCTGATGGGCCTGCCCGGCGCCATCTACCTGTCGGGCCTGTCGGAAGCCTGGATCGCCATCGGCCTGATCCTGGGCGCCTACCTGAACTGGCGCCTGGTGGCGGCGCGGCTGCGCCTGTACACCGAGCGTGCCGGCAATGCGCTGACCCTGCCCGACTACCTGGCCAACCGTTTCGAGGACCACTCCAACGTGCTGCGCATCGTGACGGCCGTGGTGATTCTGGTGTTCTTCACGCTGTACTGCGCCTCGGGCGTGGTGGCGGGCGCGCGCCTGTTCGAGAACATGTTCGGCATGCCCTACAGCACGGCCCTGTGGGTGGGCGCGCTGTGCACCATCGCCTATGTGTTCATCGGCGGCTTCCTGGCCGTGAGCTGGACGGACACCATCCAGGCCTCGATGATGATCACGGCGCTGATCCTGGCGCCCGTGATCGCCTGGCTGGCCGTGCAGGGCCATCTGCAGCCGGGCCAGGACCTGCACGCCATCGTGGCGGCAGAGAAGTTCGACCTGTTCCGTGGCGCCAGCTTCGTGGGCGTGGTCTCGCTGCTGGCCTGGGGCCTGGGCTACTTCGGCCAGCCGCACATCCTGGTGCGCTTCATGGCGGCCTCGTCGGTGCAGACCATTCCCTCGGCCCGCCGCATCAGCATGACCTGGATGATCCTGTGCCTGGCCGGCGCCGTGGCCGTGGGCTTCATCGGCATCCCCTACTTCGCGGCCAACCCCGGTGGCGCCGCCGCCGTGAACGCCAATGCCGAGACGGTGTTCATGGAGATCACCAAGCAGCTGTTCAACCCCTGGATCTCGGGCGCGCTGCTGGCGGCCATTCTGGCGGCCGTGATGAGCACGCTGTCGTGCCAGCTGCTGGTGTGCTCCAGCGCGCTGACCGAGGACATCTACCGCACCTTCCTGCGCAAGAACGCCAGCCAGATCGAACTGGTCTGGATCGGGCGCGCCATGGTGCTGCTGGTGGCCTTGATCGCCATCGCCATCGCCAGCAACCCCGACTCCAAGGTGCTGGGCATGGTCAGCTACGCCTGGGCCGGCTTCGGCGCCGCCTTCGGCCCGGTGATCATCCTGTCGCTGTTCTGGAGCCGCATGACGCGCGGCGGCGCGCTGGCCGGCATCATCACCGGCGCCGTGACGGTGCTGGTGTGGAAGCAGTTCGGCTGGCTGGGCCTGTACGAGATCATCCCCGGCTTCATCCTGGCCTGGCTGGCCACGGTGGTCGTCAGCCGCATGGGCCCTGCGCCTTCGCAAAGCATCCTGAAAGCGCATGCGGCGGTGGAGAGCGAGTTCGAGCGGATCGGGGCACGCTGAGCCGTGCGCACGAAGACGGCACCCCTGCCATGACGCAAAACGCCCGATGCCTGCGCCTCGGGCGTTTTTGCTTTGATGCACGCACTCGAAAGGCCATACAGCCGCTTTACGCCTTCGGCATGCCTGTATAAAATTTTATACAAGGATCTTCCATGGAGCAGGACAAAGACATCCGCTGGGTCGGATCCTCATACGACGATCTGCGGGACTTTCCCGCAGGCCCCAGGCGAGATGCGGGCTTTCAGTTGAGCAAGGTTCAGGCAGGCCAGGAACCGGAGGACTGGAAACCCTTCGACGACGTGGGCGCCGGGACACGGGAGATCCGCGTGAGGGACGCCAGCGGAGCGTTCCGGGTGATGTATGTGGCCAAGTTCGAGGAAGCGGTCTATGTATTGCACTGCTTCCAGAAGAAATCACAGGTGACAAGCCGGCACGACAAGGACATCGCATCGGCGCGCTACCGTGCCGTGGTCCACATGAGAAAGGCCAACAAATGAAGATCGATACAGAAATCCGCCATGTGACCAAGGCGAAGGCAAACCTCTTTCTGGAGCTGGGCTTTCCTGAAGACGAGGCATTGAAGCTGCAAGCTGCATCGCGCCAGCAGATCAACGACACCCATCTTCTCAAGGAGCAGCTGATGGCGGAGCTGGCGCAATGGATTGCACAGCATCACCTGAAGCAGTCAGACGCGGCAGAGATCCTGATGGTGTCCCGCCCGCGCATCTCGGATGTGGTGAACAGAAAGACTGCAAAGTTCACCATTGACGCCCTGGTTGAAATGTTGAGCCGCGTGGGAAAGCCGGTGCGTCTGTCCATTGGTTGATATGCCGATCGCTGCCCACGACATCGCCAAATCAGATGCACCTCAACGCACATGACGAGCGCTTTGTACGTGGTCGCCACAAGGGGAGTGGTCACTACAATCCATGGGCTCTTTTTTTCATCGCCGGGCCGCCCCAGGATGAAAAGCGGCCCCCTGCGGGGGACCGCAGACCTTGCCCTGCAAGGGGAGCGTGGGGGCCATTTTTCAACACACAACAAGTGAGACTGCCGCTATGCAAATGATCCGCCGCACCCTTCTTTCGACCTGCGTGGCCGCCATGGCGGCTGCTTCGGCTGGCGCCGTACTGGCCCAGACCAAGGAGGTCAAGGTGGGCTACGCCCTGGCCGTGAATTCGCACTACGGCGCGGCCGCCCAGGCCTGGGCCGATGCGGTGGAAAAGGGCACGAACGGCGCCTACAAGTTCAAGCAGTTCCCCGCGTCCGCCCTGGGCGGCGAGCGCGAGCTGATCGAGGGCCTGCAGCTGGGCACGGTGGAGGCGGCCATCGTCTCCACGGGCGCCATCAGCAACTTCGTGCCCGATGTGGGCGTGGTGGACATTCCCTTCCTGTTCCGCGACACGCAGCATGCGCGCGCCGTGCTGGACGGCGCCTTCGGCCAGGAGCTGCTGGCCAAGTTCAGCAAGCGCGGCCTGGTCGCGCTGGCCTGGGGCGAGCAGGGCTTTCGCCACCTGTCCAACAACAAGCACGCCGTCAACGGCGTGGCCGATCTCAAGGGCCTGAAGATCCGCGTGACCGAGAACCCCGTGCACATCACGGCCTTCCGCACGCTGGGCGCATCGCCCACGCCCATGTCCTGGCCCGAGGTGATCGGCGCGCTGCAGCAGGGCACGATCGACGGCCAGGAGAACCCGATCTCGGTGCTGGCCTCGGCCAAGCTGTGGCAGGTGCAAAAGCACCTGACGCTGACGGCCCATGTGTACGCGCCCATGGCCCTGCTGGTGTCGCCCTCGTTCTGGGGCACGCTGAACGACAGCCAGAAGGCGGCCTTCACGCAGGGCGCCAAGTCGGGCGCCATCGCTTCGCGCGTGTTCGTGGACACGGTGGAGAAGAAGGGCGTGGAAGAGGCCAAGAGCCATGGCATGCAGGTAGTGGAGAAGGTGGACCAGGCCGCCTTCCGCACGGCGCTGGAGCCGGCCTACAAGGAATACGCGAAGAAGTTCGGCCAGAAGACGCTGGACACCATCGCCAACGCCAAGTAATCCCCTGACGCATTGCGGGCTGCGGCCCGCAATGCAGGGCGCCCCGCTGCGGGCAACACCTGTGGCCCCGCACGGCGCCCGCGCCGATGATCTGACATCCGGCGGCAGCCCGGCCCTTGCGCCACTCCCCTCCTGCCCTCGCCCACTCCTATGCTCAACCGAATCGAACGCGCCCTTGTGGCCTGCAACCGCTGGCTGCTGATCGTGCTGCTGCTGGCCATGGCCTGCATCGTGTTTGCCAATGTGGTGCTGCGCTACACCACGGGCGACTCCATTGTCTGGGCCGAGGAAGTGGCCCGGCACATGATGATCTGGGTCACCTTCCTGGGCGCGGGGCTGGTGCTGCGCTTCGGCGGCCATGTCGCCATCGACAACCTGCACCGCTCGGTGGGCACGCGCAAGGCGCAGTGGCTGCGCCGCCTCGTGGTGCTGGGCGTGGGCCTGTTCTGCGCGGTGATGGCGGTGGCCTCGTCGCAGTACGTCTGGGCCACGCGCTTCCAGACCACGGCGGCCACGGACATTCCGATTTCCTTCGTCTACGCGGCCATGCCCGTGGGCTTCGTGCTGATGCTGGTGCATCTGCTGTTCATTGCGCGCGGGTATATCGCAGACGGCTCGTTCGCGGAGTCGGATGAGATGGATGCCGACGCAGCCGCGTCGATCTGATCCACCAGGCAGACACATCATGGGTATCACGCTTTTCATCGCCATCATCGTCCTGCTCACGCTGGGCTTTCCGGTGGCCTTCGCGCTGGCGATCTCCGCCGCGCTGGCCGTCTTCGTGGGCGGCCGCTATCCGCAGCTCATCGTGTTCAAGGAGATGTTCACGGGCATAGACAGCTTTCCGCTGATGGCCGTGCCCTTCTTCATCCTGGCGGCCGAGCTGATGTCGGGCGGCGCGCTCACGCATGTGCTGCTGCGCTTTGCAGCGCAGTTCGTGGGCCATCTGCGCGGCGGCCTGGGCTATGCCAATGTGTTGTCGCTGACGCTGTTCTCGGGCATTTCGGGCTCGGCCCTGGCCGATGCGGCCGGCCCCGGCTCGATGATGGTCAAGATGATGGACAAGGCCGGCTACGCGCGCTCCTACGCGGCGGCGCTGACGGCCAGCACGGCCATCGTGGGGCCCATCATTCCGCCGTCGGTGAGCATGATCATCTACGCGCTGCAGGATGAGAACGTGTCGGTGGGCGGGCTGTTCATGGCCGGCTTCATCCCCGGCATCCTGATCGCGCTGGCCATGGCCGCCGTGAACTGGTGGGTGTGCAGGAAGCGCGACTACCGCTCCACCGAGCCGCGCCCCGACGGCCGCACGATGTGGATCAACAGCTTCAAGGCGATTCCCGCGCTGATGCTGATCGTGCTCATCGTGGTGGGCATCCGCTTCGGCATCTTCACGCCCACCGAGGCGTCGGTGGTGGCCGTGTTCTACGCCCTGGTCTGCGGCAAGTGGGTGTACCGCACGCTGCAGTGGTCGGCGCTGCCGGGCATTGCGGCGCGCTCGGCCATGCTGACGGCCTCGGTGCTGCTGGTGATGGCGACTTCGGCGGCCTTTGCCTGGGTGCTGACGGTGGAGGGCATTCCGCAGTACCTGTCCGAGCTGATAGTGAGCTGGGAGCTGTCGCCCACCCTGTTCCTGATCGCGGTGAACATCCTGCTGCTGGTGTTCGGCATCTTCATGGAGCCGCTGCCCGGCGTGATGATCCTGGTGCCCATCCTGGCGCCCATTGCGTTCAGCCTGGGCATCGATCCCACGCACTTCGCCATGGTGGTGATCGTGAACCTGACCCTGGGCATGATCACGCCGCCCGTGGGCGGGCTGCTGTTCGTGACCTCGGTGGCCACGCGCGTGTCCATCACCGATCTCACGCGCGAGATGCCGCTGTTCCTGCTGGCGCACTTCGTGGTGCTGTGCCTGCTGACCTTCATCCCCGCGCTGTCCACCTGGTTGCCGCATACGCTGGGCTTCCAGTGACGACAAGGGCCTCCGAGTGAGGCCCTTTTTTTTGCCGCCGGGCCGCCCCAAGGCAAAAAGCGGCCCCTGGGGGGCAGCGGACCTTGCGCAGCAAGGGTAGCGTGGGGGCCTTTTTTGCCGCCGGGCCGCCCCAAGGCAAAAAGCGGCCCCCTTGGGGGGCAGCGGACCTTGCGCAGCAAGGGTAGCGCGGGGGCCTTTTTTCTGGGGTGCCCAGCGCCTCAGAAGAGCAGGCCGGCCATGCGCTGGGCCGTTTCCTTCAGGTGCGGCAGGCCCTCCAGCGCCTGCGCCAGCGGCATGCGCGCCTCGGGCGCATGCACGGCCAGCGTGGCGCGGCACTGGCCCTTGGCATCGCGCACGGGCACGGCCACGGCGATCATGCCGCGCATGAATTCCTCGCGGTCGCAGGAGTGGCCTTCGCTCACGATGCGCGCGCATTCATCGGCCAGCGCCTCGGGCGTGGTCAGCGTGTTGGCCGTGCAGGCGGTGAGTTCCACGCTGTCCAGAATGGCCGCGCGCCGGGCCGCAGGCATATGGGCCAGGAACAGCTTGCCGCTGGCCGTGGCGTGGATGGGCACCATCGATCCGGCCTCCAGCTGGATGCGCAGCGGCCAGTGGGTCTCGACACGGTCCAGGTAGCGCACGCGCGTGCCGTCCAGCACGGTGAGGTTGCAGGTCTCGCCCAGACGGGCCACCAGTTGGGACAGCAGCTCATGGCGCAGGGCCTGGCGTGGGTCGGCTTGCAGGGCGCGCACCGCCAGGCTCAGCAGCTTGGGGCCCGGGGAGAAGCTGCGGTCACCCTCATGGCGCAGCAGCCATTGCCGCGCCTCCAGGTGGGAGCACAGGCGCGAGGCCGTGGCCTTGGGCAGGTTGAGCGCGGCGGCAATATCCATGAGGCCCGGCGGGGCCTCGGCCTGGGTCACGAAATCGAGCACGGCCAGGGAGCGATCGGAGACCGAGTTCGCTTCGTCCTGCCGTGCAGGGGTGGGGTCCGGGGCAGCGCTGGCAAGGGATGGCGGCATGGGGCGGTGTCGTGTCGTGTGGAAGGCCGGAAACGCTTTCGATCATGCCTGATCGCCAGGAGGCGGCAAGGGTTTGCGCGGGGTTGCGGTCCACGGCGGCAAAGAATAAGTTTCACTTAAAGGAACAAATAGTTCCTTCAAAAGAAACTCAAAAGGAGCCACTGCATGCCGGACCCCATCGACAGCTATGACTACGTGATCGTGGGAGCAGGCTCTGCCGGCTGCGTGCTGGCCGCGCGCCTGTCCGAGGACCCGGCCACGCGGGTGCTGCTGCTGGAGGCCGGCCCGCCGGACCGCTCGCCCTGGATCCACCTGCCCATCGGCTACGGCAAGACCATGTGGAGCCCCGTCTACAACTGGAAGTTCGAGACCGACCCGGACCCCAACATGAACGGCCGGCGCATCTACTGGCCGCGCGGCCGCACGCTGGGCGGCAGCAGCTCCATCAACGGCCTGATCTACGTGCGCGGCCAGCGCGAGGACTACGACCACTGGGCGGCGCTTGGCAATGCGGGCTGGTCGTATGAGGAGGTGCTGCCCTACTTTGTGAAGTCCGAAGGCAATGCGCGCGGCGCCTTCCCGGGCCATGGCGCGGACGGGCCGCTCAAGGTCTCGGACATCGGCGCACAGCATCCGCTGATCGAGGCCTTCATTGCCGGTGCAGGCCAGGTCGGCGTGCCCCGCACCGAGGACTTCAACGGCCGCGACCAGGAGGGCGCGGGCTACTACCAGCTCACCACCCACAAGGGCCTGCGCTGCAGCACGGCCAAGGCCTATCTGGGCGAGGCCCGGCGCCGCCCCAATCTGTGCATTGAAACCGATGCCATGGCCACGCAGCTGGTAGTGCGTGGCCGGCGCGCCACCGGCATCCGCTACCGGCAAGGCGGGCAGGAGCGCCAGGCCCAGGCGCGGGCCGAGGTGATTCTGTCGGCAGGCGCCATCCAGTCGCCGCAGCTGCTGCAACTGTCGGGCATAGGCCCGGCCGCGCTGTCGCAGTCTCTGGGGATTCCCGTGGTGCACGATCTGCCGGGCGTGGGCGAGAACCTGCAGGACCATCTTCAGATCCGCCTGGGCTACGAATGCAGCCAGCCCATCACCACCAATGACCAGCTCAATTCCTGGGTGGGCAGGACAAAGCTGGGGCTGGAATGGCTGCTGTTCCGCTCGGGCGCGCTGGCCGTGGGCATCAACCAGGGCGGCTGCTTCATGCGTGCGCTCAGGGACGAGCAGGGCCGGCCCGTGGCGGACACGCCCGACATCCAGTTCCACGTCTCCACGCTGTCGGCCGACATGGCAGGCGGCCAGGTCCATCCGTACTCGGGCTTCACCATGTCGGTCTGCCAGCTGCGGCCCGAGTCACGCGGGCAGTTGCGCATCCGCTCGCGCGATGCCTTCGAGCCGCCTTCCATCCAGCCCAACTACCTGGCCACCGACCTGGACCGCCGCACCAACGTGGCGGCCGTGCGCGCGGCACGCGCCATTGCCGACACGCCGGCCATGCGCCCCTTCGTGAAGCGGGAGGTCAAGCCCGGCCCCGATGCACACAGCGATGCGGAGCTGCTGGAGTTCTGCCGCAACCACGGCGCCACCATCTTCCACCCCAGCGGCACCTGCCGCATGGGCAGCGACGCCCTGGCCGTGGTCGATGCGCGGCTGCGCGTGCACGGCATGGCCGGTCTGCGCGTGGTCGATTGCTCGGTCATGCCCACCCTGGTCTCGGGCAACACCAACGCGCCCGTGGTGATGATGGCCGAGAAGGCCGCCGACATGGTTCGCGAAGACAGGCACGGAGAGACAGGGCAGCTCAAGGTCGCATGACTGCCCGTTCCTGCATCCCGGCAATGCGACAGACAACCAGGAGACAGCATGACGACGGCAACCGATCCCAGGGTCATCCGCAAGGTGGTGACCTCCGCGCTCATCGGCGCAACCATCGAGTGGTATGACTTCTTCCTGTACGGCGTGGTCGCCGGCATCGTGTTCAGCAAGCTGTACTTTCCCAGCGACGATCCGCTGATCTCCACCCTGCTGGCCTACACCACCTTTGCCGTGGGCTTCGTCACACGGCCGCTGGGCGGGGTGATCTTCGGGCACTTCGGCGACCGCGTGGGGCGCAAGAGCATCCTGGTGGTCACGCTGATGATCATGGGCGTGTCCACCTTCCTGATCGGCCTGCTGCCCACGCATGCGCAGATCGGCGTGGCCGCCCCCATCCTGCTGCTGCTGTTGCGCGTGGCCCAGGGCATAGGCCTGGGCGGCGAATGGGGCGGTGCCGTGCTCATGGCCTACGAATACGCGCCCAAGGAAAAGCGGGGCTTCTACGCCTCCCTGCCCCAGGTGGGCCTGGCCATCGGCCTGTTCATGGCCTCGGGCGTGGTGGCCCTGCTGTCATGGCTGTGCACCGAGGAGCAATTCATGGCCTGGGGCTGGCGCGTCGCGTTCCTGATCTCGGGCCTGATGGTGGCCGTGGGCATGTACATCCGCCTGCATGTGAAGGAGACGCCCGAATTCGCGGCCGTCAAGGCACGCAATGCCGAGACCGCGATTCCCTTCATGGACATGATGCGGCGCTACCCCGGCAATGTGCTCAAGGGCATGGGCGCACGCTATATCGACGGCGTTTTCTTCAACGTCTTCGGCGTGTTCTCGATCAGCTACCTGACCTCCACCCTGCAGATCAGCCGCACCGACGCATTGATCGGCGTGATGGTCGCCGCCGTGGTGATGTGCTTCACGATTCCGCTTTTCGGCCGCCTGTCCGACCGCCTGGGCCGCAGCCGCGTGTATCTGTGGGGATCGCTGATCACCGCGGTCTCGGCCTTCCCGGCCTTCTGGCTCATGGCCCACAGCGGCGGCAATGTGCTGCTGATATGGATCGCCATCGTCGTGCCCTTCGGCATTCTCTACGCGGCGATCTACGGTCCCGAAGCCGCCCTCTTCTGCGACCTGTTCGACGCCAAGGTGCGCTACACGGGCATTTCCTTCGTCTACCAGTTCTCGGGCATTTTCGCGTCCGGCATCACGCCCATCATTGCGACGGCGCTGGTCAAGACGGCCGGTGGCAGCCCGTGGCTGGTGTGCCTGTATGTGGTGTTTGCGGGAGCGGTATCGGCCTGGTGTGCCTGGGCGATCGGGAGGGATGGGCAGGGTGCCCGCGCCTTTCGGCCCGTGGGCAATGCCAGGGCAGGCCTGTGAATGGATGGAATTCGGGCGCTTTCAAGAAAGTTGAATACGCACGCCGGAAAACACATTGCCGGCGTACGAACCCATTTCACGGACTCCAGCAAAAACCACTCAAAACCATCGCACTGTTTCTCTTTATAAAGACGATGGCTAGAATGCCCATGCATTTTCTTAATCAGACAGAGAGGGACCATGTTCAAGAAAGCATTGGCAGCAGCCATCTTGCTGGGCTGCGGCCTGGCGCACGCATTCATGCCCAGCAATGGCACCTGGGTCGTGACTTCCGAACTCAACGGCAAGCCGGGTCGCGGACTCGCCCTTGATGCGCAGAACGGCACCCTGGTCATGCAGATGTATGCCTACGAGCCCAGCGGGCAGCCGAGCTTCTACATGACGTCGGGCGCCTTGACCAACAACCGTTTTTCAGCGCCGCTGATGCGCTATACGGGTGGCCGCTATCTGGGCAGCGGCCCGATGTCGGGCACCGAAGACCGCAATATGGGCCAGGTCAGCATGCGCTTCACCAGCGGCGTTTCGGGATTCATCACGCTGCCCGGCGAGCAGGAAGTGGCGATTTCGCGCTTCAACTTCGGTTACCCCGCCGTGGCATCCAGCCTGCGCGGAATCTGGGCGCTGACTTCGTTCGGCAGCGAAGGCGTTTTCTCCGAAGTCGTGAATATGCAGCTGCAGACACCCGCCACGGCGAACGGAAATGGCCTGATGGAAACGGCAGACCGGCTGTTTGGCTGCGAACACCAGATCCGGGGCAATCTGGCGGGCGGCGTGCTGTGCGTGAAGATCACCAGCTCTGGCCAGTTGCTGCGTTCCTACTACTTCGTCTACAGCGTGAACGAGGGTGAAGGCAGTTCCCGCACCAATGGAACCCGCCCCGAACAGGTGATGGTTGTCAAGCGCCTGCTTGACCCGAAGGGCGTGGGCACAGGCATCGTCTACGCGGCCGATGCACCCGTGGACCCAGTGCCCACCGTGCTGCACGACATCATCGAAAACCTGTCCTTCAACGCCGCACCTCTGCCAGCCGAGCAGGAGTGACGCCCCGCTGCCGGCTACCCCTCAGGGCAGCGCCGGCAGTTGCTCCGCATGCCGCAGGTCCACATGCTGCTGCAGGAAGTCGAGCACGGCGCGCGTGCGCGGGGGCAGGCGGTCGGGCTTGCCCAGGTAGACGGCGTGGATGGGTTCCAGGTCGCCCGTGTTGAATTCCTCCAGCACGGGCACCAGCCGGCCGGCGAGCACGTCGGCCCAGGCGTGGTACAGCGACAGGCGGGCCAGGCCCGTGCCGTGCAGCGCCAGCTCGCGCATCACATCGCCGTCGTTGACGCGCACCACCTCCCCGATATCGACGGCCACGCGCTGGCCGTCCACCAGAAATGGCCAGTGCGGTATGGCGCGCTGGTAGCTCCAGCCCAGGCGCACATGGTGGCCCAGCTCGTCTGGATGCAGGGGCCTGCCCATGCGGGCCAGGTACTCCGGTGAGGCCAGGATGACCTGCCGCGTGTGGCCCAGCAGGCGCGCGACCATGTCCGAGGGCGGAAGCTGGCCCCAGCGCACGGCGATGTCCGTGCCGGCCTCGACCAGGTCCACGATCTGGTCCGTGAAGCTCAGTTCAAGGCTCAGCCCGGGATGGCGCTGCAGCAATTGCGGCACCAGGGGCACGAGCAGCATTTTTCCGGTCGATGAGCTGGTGTTGATGCGCACCAGGCCGCGTGGTTCGCTGCGCACGGCCACGCAGGCCTCCAGTTCCTCCAGGTCGGCCAGCACGCGCTTGCCGCGCTCGAACAGCTGGCAGCCTTCGGGCGTGAGGTGCAGGCGCCGCGTGCTGCGCTGCAGCAGCTGCACGCCCAGGCGCGCCTCCAGCCGCGACATGCTTTTGCTCACGGCCGAGGGCGAGATGCCCAGGTGGCGCGCAGCGGCCGAGAGGCTGCCGCGCTCGGCCACCAGGATCAGCATTTCCAGCTCGGCAAAGCGGTTGGCATCGGCGTTGCCTGTATCGGTGGCCGTGGGTGGGGCAAGTGCGGGCATGGCGTCTCCTGAAAGAAATCATCTATTCCACACAGGAACAGATCCGTTTCCATTATTCCATCTACACAAAGGTATGTTGCAGTGCGACATTAATGGACATCACACCAAGGATCACAAGGAATCCGTCCATGCCTCTTTCCCTACTCGCCCTGGCGGCCGGTGCCTTTGGCATCGGCACCACGGAATTCATCATCATGGGCCTGCTGACACAGGTCAGCCAGGATCTTCACATCAGCATTCCCACGGCGGGCTCGCTGATTTCGGGCTACGCCATCGGCGTGGCCGTGGGCGCGCCCGTGCTCACGCTGCTGACGCGCCAATGGCCGCGCAAGCGCCTGCTGCTGGCGCTGATGCTGATCTTCATCGCCGGCAACCTGGCCGCCGCGTTCGCGCCCAGCTATGAATGGCTGATGTCGGCGCGCGTGCTGACCTCGCTGACCCACGGCACCTTCTTCGGCGTGGGCGCCGTGGTGGCCACGGGACTGGTGCCGGTGGACAAGAAGGCGTCGGCGATTGCGCTGATGTTCTCGGGCCTGACCCTGGCCACCCTGCTGGGCGTGCCTGCCGGCGCCTGGATCGGCCAGATGTTCGGCTGGCGCAGCGCCTTCCTGGCCGTGGCCGCGATCGGCGTTCTGGCCTTTGCCATCCTGGCCGCCTTCGTGCCGCGCGACCAGGGCCGCCCCGAGGTCACGCCGCTGGCGCAGGAGCTGGCCGTGCTGGCCAACGGCCAGGTCTGGCTGGGCCTGGGCATCACGGCCTTCGGCTTTGCAGGCGTGTTTGCGCTCTACACCTATGTGGAGCCGCTGCTGACTCAGGTGACCCGCATGGGCGACAGCCTGGTGGCACTGACCCTGCTGCTGTTCGGCGCGGGCCTGGCCGCAGGCAATCTGCTGGGCGGCAAGCTGGCCGACCGGGGCGTGATGCGCGCACTGGTGTGGAGCATTGCGGCGTTGATGGTGGTGCTGGCGGCAGGCCGCTGGGCCTTCGGGAACCAGGCCGTGGCCATGGCCTATGTGATCGTGCTGGGCATCGTGGCTTTCGCCACGGTGGCACCCATGCAGATGCGCGTGCTGGACCAGGCCGGCCCCCAGGGTGCCAACCTGGTCTCCAGCCTGAACATTGCGGCCTTCAACCTGGGCAATGCCCTGGGTGCCTGGGTTGGCGGCCTGGCCCTGGCCGGTGGCCTGGGCCTGGTCAACCTGGGCTGGGCCGCCGCCGCGCTGACGGCCGTGGGCCTGGTGCTGGTCTTCTGGAGCAGTCGCCTGCCCGCCGGCTCCGCACGCAGCGCAGGCGTGGCCTGCGCCTGAGGCTCAACGGGCAAGCACGGGCTTGAGCGCCTTGCCCGTGTGCGTGCCCGCAGCCACCAGATCCTCGGGCGTGCCGGCCGCAATGATGCGGCCGCCGTCCTTGCCGCCTTCGGGGCCGAGGTCGATGATCCAGTCGGCCTCGGCGATCACGTCCAGGTCATGCTCGATGACGACCACGCTGTGGCCCGCATCGACCAGGCGGTGCAGCACGCGGATGAGCTTGTCCACATCGGCCATGTGCAGGCCCACCGTGGGTTCGTCCAGCACATAGAGCGTGTGCGGTGCCTTGTTGCCGCGCCGGGTCACGTCGTCGCGCACCTTGGTCAGCTCGGTGACGAGCTTGATGCGCTGGGCCTCGCCGCCCGACAGCGTGGGCGAGGGCTGGCCCAGCGTGAGATAGCCCAGTCCCACGTCCTTGAGCAGCTGCAGCGGGTGGGCGATGCTGGGCATGCTGGCGAAGAACTCGACGGCCTCGTCCACCTCCATCTGCAGCACGTCGCCAATGCTCTTGCCGCGCCAGGAGACGGCCAGGGTCTCGGGGTTGAAGCGCGCGCCGTGGCAGACCTCGCAGGGCACCTTCACGTCGGGCAGGAAGCTCATCTCGATGGTGCGCATGCCCTGGCCCTCGCAGGCCGGGCAGCGGCCTTCGCCGGTGTTGAACGAGAAGCGGCCGGCCGCGTAGCCGCGGGCCTTGGCCTCCAGCGTTTCGGCGTAGAGCTTGCGGATGGTGTCCCAGAAGCCGATGTAGGTGGCCGGGCAGCTGCGCGGGGTCTTGCCGATGGGGGTCTGGTCGACCTCGAGCACGCGGTCTATGCCCTCGAAGCCCTGCAGGCCCTTGCAGCCCGACAGCGCAGGCGCCTTGCCCGCGTCCATGGCATCGCGCCCGGCCTTGGTGGCGCGCTGGCCCACCCAGGCGGCCACATTGGCCAGCATCACGTCGCGCGCCAGCGTGGACTTGCCCGAGCCGCTGACGCCCGTGACGGCCACCAGGCGCTTGAGCGGCACGCGCGCATCCACGTTCTGCAGGTTGTGCAAGTGGGCGCCGCGCACGGTCAGCCAGCCCAGTGCGTCGGAGGCGGGTTCGGCTTCGACAACGACAGGCGCGGCCTTCTTTTTGGATTTGGATACCTTGACAGGCGCGGGTTCCGGCACCGGTTCGGCCACTGCTGCAAGCTCGGCGGCCGCCTGCGGCGGCTGGCCTTCGCCCACCCAGCGGCGCGGCTGGAACGGGTGGCGCATGGCATGCAGCAGGTAGCGGCCCGTGATGGAGTCCTCGGCCGCCATGATGTCGGCCGCCGTGCCCTGTGCCACGAGGCGGCCGCCACGTATGCCGGCGCTGGGGCCGATGTCGATGATGTGGTCGGCGCGGCGGATGGTGTCTTCGTCATGCTCGACCACGACCAGGGTGTTGCCCTTGTCGCCCAGCTTGTGCAGGGCGTTGAGCAGGATCTGGTTGTCGCGCGCATGCAGGCCGATGGTGGGTTCGTCCAGCACATAGCACACGCCCTGCAGGTTGCTGCCCAGTTGCGCGGCCAGGCGGATGCGCTGGGCCTCGCCGCCCGACAGCGTGGGCGCGCCACGGTCCAGCGTCAGGTAGCCCAGGCCCACTTCCTCCAGGAATTCGAGCCGGCTCTGGATCTCGGGGATGAGGTCGCGCGCAATGTCGGACTCGCGACCGGACAGGGCCAGCGCCTGCACCCATTGGCGCACGTCGTTGACCGACAGCTGGGCGATCTCGGCAATGCCCACGCCATGGAAGCGCACGGCGCGCGCCGTGGCGTTCAGGCGTGTGCCCTGGCAGGTGGGGCAGGTCACTTCGGCCAGGTCTTCGATTTCCTGGCCTTCGAACTTGACCTCCCGGCCCCGGTTGTCCTCGACCAGCAGGGTGTCGTCATAGACCTTGCGCTGGTCCTTGGTGAGCTTGACGCCCGTGCCCACGCAGTCGGGGCACCAGCCGTGCTTGCTGTTGTAGGAGAACAGGCGCGGGTCCAGCTCGGCATAGCTGGTGGCGCAGACCGGGCAGGCGCGCTGGGTGGAGAACACCTGCAGGCTGCCGATGCCGGCCGTGCTCCGGCCGCCGGCCATGGCATCGGCCAGGTTGTCCAGGCCCGACAGCACATGCAGCACGCCCTTGCCTGTTTCCAGCGCCTGCGCCAGGTGGCCGCGCAGTTCGCGCTCGTTGGCCGCCGTGACGGTGACGCTGGCCACGGGCAGTTCGATGGTGTGCTCCTTGAAGCGGTCGATGCGCGGGAATCCCGTGGTGGGCAGGAATTCGCCGTCCACGCGCAGATGGGTGTAGCCGCGCGGGCGCGCCCAGTCGGCCAGCTCGGTGTAGACGCCCTTGCGGTTGACCACCAGCGGCGCCAGCAGGCCGATGGTCTGGCCCCTGAACTGCGTGAGCAATTGGGCCGCGATGCTTTCCGCCGTCTGCGGCTGCACGGCGGCGCCGTCGTGGATGCAGTGCTGCGTGCCCAGCTTGACGTAGAGCAGGCGCAGGAAGTGCCAGACCTCGGTGGTCGTGCCCACGGTGGACTTGCGCCCGCCGCGCGACAGGCGCTGCTCGATGGCCACGGTGGGCGGAATACCGTAGACCGCGTCCACCTCGGGCCGGCCCGCAGGCTGGACGATGGAGCGCGCATAGGCGTTGAGCGATTCCAGGTAGCGGCGCTGCCCTTCGTTGAACAGGATGTCGAAGGCCAGCGTGGACTTGCCCGAGCCCGAGACACCCGTCACCACGTTGAACTTGCCGCGCGGGATCTCCACCGACAGCTGCTTGAGGTTGTGCTCCTTGGCGTTGACGATCTCGATGGCATTCCTGGCCGCGGCGCCCGACATGGCATGCGCCTTGCGCTGGCTCTTGTAGAGCATGGGAGCGACCTCGCGCACGGCCTCGCCGCCCACGCCCATCGCCAGGTCGTACTCGCGCAGCGCCTGGGCCGTGTGCGAGCCGGGAATCTGGCGCACTTCCTCGGGCGTGCCCTGGGCCACGATGGCGCCGCCGCCGTCCCCGCCTTCGGGGCCGAGGTCGATCAGCCAGTCGCTGGCGCGGATCACGTCGAGGTTGTGCTCGATGACGATCAGCGAGTGCCCGGCCTCCAGCAGCTTGCGCAGCGCGCGCATGAGCTTGGCGATGTCGTCGAAGTGCAGGCCCGTGGTGGGCTCGTCGAACAGGAACAATGTGCCCTTCTTGGCCAGCGCCTGCTTCGACTTGGCCTGGGACTTGGCCGCTTCGGCCAGGAAGCCCGCGAGCTTGAGACGCTGGGCCTCGCCGCCCGACAGCGTGGGCACGGGCTGGCCCAGCTTCACGTATTCCAGGCCCACATCGACGATGGGCTGCAGGGTGCGGATGACCTCGCGGTCCTGGGCGAACAGCAGGGCCGCCTCGGCCACGGTGAGCTCCAGCACATCGGCCACGTTGAGTTTGCGCGGCTGCAGCTCGCCGGCCGCGTGGCGCTCGATCGTGACTTCCAGGATCTCGGGGCGGTAGCGCGTGCCGTTGCAGTCAGGGCAGCGCAGGTAGACGTCGGAGAGGAACTGCATCTCCACATGCTCGAAGCCCGAGCCGCCGCAGGTGGGGCAGCGGCCGTCGCCGCTGTTGAAGCTGAACTTGGCGGCCGTGTAGCCGCGCTGGCGCGACAGCGGCGCAATGGCGAACAGCTCGCGGATGGAGTCCCAGGCGCCCACGTAGCTGGCCGGGTTGGAGCGCGCCGTCTTGCCGATGGGCGACTGGTCCACGAACATCACGTCGCTCAGGTGGTCAGCGCCCAGCAGGCGCTCGAAGGCGCCGGCCGCATCCGTGGGCTTGCCGAAGTGGCGCATCAGCGCGGGCACCAGCACGTCCTGGATCAGCGTGGACTTGCCCGAGCCGCTGACGCCGGTGATGGTGACCAGTCGCTGCAGCGGAAAGTCCACGTCGATGCTGCGCAGGTTGTGCTCGCGCGCGCCTTCGAGGATGAGGCGCGGCGTGGATTCGGTCACCATGCGCTTGAGGCCGAAGCCCACCTGCTTGCGGCCACCCAGGTAGGCGCCGGTCAGCGTGTCGGCATGGCGCAGGTCCTCGGGCGTGCCGTCGAACACGATCTGGCCGCCGCGCGCGCCGGGGCCGGGGCCCATGTCGATCATGCGGTCGGCGGCGAACATCACGGCCGGGTCATGCTCGACCACGACCAGGGTGTTGCCTGCATCGCGCAGGCGCTGCATGGCCTCGGTGATGCGTTCCATGTCGCGCGGGTGCAGGCCGATGCTGGGCTCGTCGAGCACGAACAGGGTGTTGACCAGCGAGGTGCCCAGGGCCGTGGTCAGGTTGATGCGCTGCACCTCGCCGCCCGACAGCGTGCGGCTCTGGCGGTCCAGCGTGAGGTAGCCGATGCCCACGTCGCACAGGTACTGCACGCGCGCCATGATTTCGGCGTGCAGCATCTTGAGCGCCTGGGCCTCGCCGTCATGCAAGGGGGCGTCGGCAGCCGGCGCCAGCTGCTGAAAGAAGTCGCGCAGCCGCACCAGGGGCAGTTGCATCAGGTCGTGCAGGCACAGGCCCGGCAGCGCGTCCAGCTGCTCGCGGCTCCAGGCCACGCCCTTCGGCATGAAGCGGCGGTAGCGGCCTTCGTCGCCGGGCGGCAGCACGGCATCGGCGGCCTGCTTGCCGCCCAGGCGCCACAGCAGGCTTTCGGTCTTCAGGCGCGCGCCGCCGCAGGTGGGGCATTCGGTATAGCTGCGGTACTTGGACAGCAGCACCCGGATGTGCATCTTGTAGGCCTTGCTCTCCAGGTATTCGAAGAAGCGCTTGATGCCGTACCAGGTCTGGGTCCACTTGCCGTTCCAGTTGGGCGAGCCGTCCAGCACCCAGCTTTTCTGCGCGTCGGTGAGCTTGGCCCAGGCCGTGTCGCGCGGAATGCCTTCGGCCTCGGCATGGCGCATCAGGTCGTCCTGGATCTCCTTCCAGGCCGGTGTCTGCACGGGCTTGATGGCGCCCGTGCGCAGCGTGAGCTTGTCGTTGGGGATGACCAGCCCCCAGTCCACGCCGATCACGCGGCCAAAGCCACGGCAGGCCTCGCAGGCACCCACGGCGGAGTTGAAGGAGAACAGCGAGGGAATCGGCTCCTGGTAGCTCAGGCCGCTTTCGGGACAGTGCAGGCCCAGCGAGAACTTCCACAGCTGGGGTTCAGTGGGCTGGGCACCTGCGGCTTCCACGGCGGACTCAGGCAGCACATAGACCGTCATGTGGCCGCTGCCGCGCTTGAGTGCGACCTCGATGGCCTCGTAGACACGGGCACGCTCCACATTGCCCAGGCGGAAGCGGTCGGCCACCACGTCCAGCATCTTGACCTTGAGCGGCGCCGCCGCCTTGGCCTTCTTGCCCTTGGCGTCTGCAGCAGGCTCCACGGCGCCGGCCTTCTCGGCCTCGCGTTCGGCCTGGACCTTGGTGAAGCCGCTGGCCGACAGCCATTGCTCCACCTCGGCGGCCGTGGTGTTGGCGGGCAGCTCGACGGGGAAGGTGATGGCGATGCGCGGATCACCGGCCTGCCGGCAACGCTCGGCCAGCTCCTCCAGCACGCTGTCGGGCGTGTCGTGGCGCACGGGCACGGCAGTGTCGCGGTCGAACAGCTGGGCCGCACGCGCGAACAGCAGCTTCAGGTGATCGTTGAGCTCGGTCATCGTGCCCACGGTGGAGCGCGAGTTGCGGACGGGATTGGTCTGGTCGATGGCGATGGCCGGCGGCACCCCCTCCACACGGTCCACGGCCGGCTTGTCCATGCGGTCCAGGAACTGGCGCGCATAGGCCGAGAAGGTCTCGACATAGCGGCGCTGGCCTTCGGCATACAGGGTATCGAACACCAGGCTGGACTTGCCCGAGCCGCTGGGCCCCGTGACCACGGTCAGCTCGCCGGTACGGATGTCGAGATCCAGGTTCTGGAGATTGTGCTGGCGTGCGCCGCGAATTCGAATCAGACCGTGCGTCATGGGTGTTCTGTGGTCAGTGGGAGCCAAACATTCTAGGCAGTCCATGCGTCAGGCATCAGACGCTTCTCAATACCTGTATTTTCATACAGGTTAAACAAAAGATACCCCCTCGACGCATCCGCGCGACCATAAAAAAACCCCGGAACCAGTCCGGGGCTCGTGCCTCTTGCCGAGGGCTTACTTGGCCATCTGCACGGAGGCAGGCATGGCCTGCTCACCCGGCACACCCTTCACCTGGGTGACGGCCAGCAGCGAGACGACGACAAAGGCCAGGCAACCGGCCGCGATGATCCTCATGGTTTTTTCCTTGATCAGGCTTTGAAAAGACGGGCCCAGACAAAAAGGCCCCGCACCTTTCGGTACGAGGCCTGATATGGCAGGCAGGTGCTGATTGGAACAGACCTGCTTTGCTCGCGGCTTACGCCGCGCGGCGATCAGAATGCGTGACGCACGCCCAGCGCGAAGGAGGAGAAGTCCGCGCCCTTCACACCGGTCATGTAGTTGGCGCCGGCCTTGTTGTCCACCTTGGTGTAGTAGCCGTAGACCTTGGTGCGCTTGCTCAGGTTGTAGTTGTAGCCCAGGGTCCACTGGTTGGCACCGGAGTCGGCAATGTTGCTCCACTTGTTGGCGTGGCCCAGGTTCACGTGGAACTCGGAAGCGCCCAGGGTGTACATGCCCGACAGACGGAAGTTGTTGCGCGTGCCGCGGATTTCTTCGTCGTTGCGCTGGTAGTAGCCGCCCAGCACGAACTGGCCGAGAGTGTAGGCAGCGCGGAAGGCCAGCTGCTTGTCTTCGTCGAACTGGCTGTAGCCGGCGCCCAGGGCCAGGGGGCCCACGTTGTAGTTGGCGGCCAGGTCGTAGCCGTTCTTCTTCTTGGCCAGGGCGGTGGCCTTCTCGTGCATGGAGACCGAGCCTTCCACCGTCAGGCCGCCGAAGTTGGGCGTGGTGTAGGAGATCTTGTTGGCGGTGCCCAGGCCGCTGGCGAACCAGACGGGATCGAAGTACAGCGCGTCGGAGGACGAACCCGTGTCATGGTTGTGCATGCTCACGTAGTCGGCCGTGGCGAAGTACGAGCCGGGGAAGAAGTTGCCCAGGCGCAGCATACCGAAGTTGCCCGACAGGTTCACTTCGCTCTGGCGGCCGAAGGTCAGCGCGCCGGTGGAGGAGGAGCCCATGCCGGTGTCGGAAGCGAAGCCGCTTTCCAGCACGAAGCCGGCCTTCAGGCCGCCGCCCAGATCTTCGACACCGCGCATGCCCCAACGCGAGGAGTTGTTCTCCATCTTGCTGACGCTTTCGTCACCGATCTTCTGGCGCTCGATCGTGGTGTTGATACGGCCATAGATCGTGACGCTGCTTTGCGCCATCACGGTGGTGGAACCCAGCACGGCCAGCACGGCCAGGGCAACGCGGTTCATCTTGATCATCTCGGCATCTCCTTGGGATTGTTGAGTGGGTATTCTTGAAATCTCAGGGCCGACTCCGGCTCTAGATCAGTGCCATTTGCGGCTGCTGCGGATTCTAGGTGCGGGCATGTCAAAAAATGTATGCCTGCCTCTGAAAATGCGCCATCTGATGCTTTGCTGCCACAGGCATGACATGGAAAACCATTAGAAGCACCCAAAGAAAAAGCCCACGGCAAACCGCCATGGGCTTTCATCAATGCAGAGCCGCAAAACACCGCCGGATACTGCGCACACCGCATGCAACCGACGCGGCCCAACTCAGAGACGCCGAGCAAGAGCCGCCTCGCGGCGATGGCGTCGTCCCCCTCCCGCGAAGCGAGAGAGGGGGAAGGCGCGTCAGCGCCTCAGGGGGAGCCCTCAATCATTCGCGTAGATGTCCACATCCTTGGTCTCGCGCAGGAACAGCGTGCCGATGATGGCCGTGGCGCCCGCGATGACGATGGGATACCAGAGGCCGCTGTACATATTGCCGGTCTGGGCCACGATGGCGAACGACATGGTGGGCAGCAGGCCGCCGAACCATCCATTGCCGATGTGATACGGCAGGCTCATGGAGGTATAGCGGATGCGCGTGGGGAACAGTTCCACCAGCATGGCGGCGATGGGCCCGTAGACCATGGTCACGAGGATGACCAGGTAGGTCAGGATGGCGACCATCATGACCTTGTTCATCTTCGCGGGGTCGGCCTTGGTGGGGTAGCCGTCCTCGGCCAGCACCTTGGCCACGGTCTTCTTGAACTCGGCGTCCTTGGCCTTCGCTTCCTCGGGGCTCAGGCCCTTGATGGAGAACGAGGGGATCTCGGTGCTGCCGATGCGGATGAAGGCCGTCTTGCCGGGCGCTGCGTCCTCGGAGTCATAGCTGACCGAGCCTGCGGCCAGCAACTGCTTGGCCACGTCGCAGGAGCTGGTGAACTTGGAGGTGCCCGTGGGATTGAACTGGAACGAGCATTCCTTGGGATCGGCGACGATGACCACCTTGCTCTTGGCCTGTGCCGCAGCCAGGTCGGGGTTGGCCGCTTCGGTCAGCGCCTTGAACACGGGGAAGTAGGTCACCACGGCCAGCACGCAGCCCAGCATGATGATGGGCTTGCGGCCTATCTTGTCGGACAGCGAACCGAAGATCACGAAGAACGGCGTGCCGATGATCAGCGCCGCCGCGATCAGCAGATTGGCCGTCACCGCATCGACCTTGAGCTGCTGCGTCAGGAAGAACAGCGCATAGAACTGCCCCGTGTACCAGACCACGGCCTGGCCGGCGGTCAGGCCGATCAGCGCCAGGATCACGATCTTGAGGTTGCGCCATTGGCCGAAGGACTCGGTCAGCGGGGACTTGGAGACCTTGCCCTCGGCCTTCATCTTCTGGAAGGCCGGCGACTCGGACAGCGTCATGCGGATCCACACCGAGATGCCCAGCAGCACGATGGACAGCAGGAAGGGAATGCGCCAGCCCCAGTCCGCAAAGGCCTGCTCGCCGATGGAGGTGCGCACGCCCAGGATCACCAGCAGCGACAGGAACAGGCCCAGCGTTGCCGTGGTCTGGATCCATGAGGTGTAGGCGCCGCGCTTGCCGTGCGGCGCATGCTCGGCCACGTAGGTGGCCGCACCGCCGTACTCGCCGCCCAGGGCCAGGCCCTGCAGCATGCGCAGGCCGATGAGGATCACCGGCGCCGCCACGCCGATGCTGGCGTAGGTGGGCAGGATGCCGACGATGAACGTCGACAGGCCCATGATCAGGATGGTCACGAGGAAGGTGTACTTGCGCCCGATCATGTCGCCCAGCCGCCCGAACACCAGTGCGCCGAAGGGCCGCACGATGAAGCCGGCCGCGAAGGCCAGCAGCGCGAAGATGAAGGCCGATCCCGCATCGAGCCCGCTGAAGAATTGCTTGGCGATGATGGCCGCCAGCGATCCGTAGAGATAGAAGTCGTACCACTCGAAAACCGTGCCTAGCGACGAGGCAAAGATCACCTTGCGTTCTTCCGGAGTCATGGGCCGCGGGGTCGCCTTGACCCCCGCGCCTTGCGATGCGTTGATAGCCATGTCTGTCTCCTTGATTTATTGAATTTGCAGCGGGTTTGACATTGGCCCGCCAATTCACTATCCGCCTGCCTGCTGACGCGAATCTGACTCACCTCTTACAGAAATTGACGGCGAACTGAACGATTTCTTACTAACTCAGCAGCAACCCTGATGCCGTCTTTTTCCATGTGAAAAGCACCGTAAAAACCCTGCCAAACCATGCTGCACTGCGTAAGCACTCGGTCAGAAGCGCTTTCCAGAATGCGCCGCAAGGCTGCAGATCCATGGGGCTGCCGCCGCGATTCCAACTTCAGGAGACAAACCATGACCGATCCGGTGGTAGACAAAATACAGCGCCATCCCAAATACCAGGAGTTGCGATCCAGACGCAATCGCCTGGGCCTTTTTCTGACGCTGCTGATGCTGGTCGTTTATTACGGCTATATCGCGCTGATTGCCTTCGACAAATCATTTCTGGCCCAGCCCATTGGCGCGGGCGTGACCTCGCTGGGCATCCCGATCGCCATGGGCGTGATCGTCTTCTCGGTGATCATCACCGGCCTATACGTGCGCCGCGCCAATGGCGAGTACGACAAGCTCACCCAGGACATCCTGAAGGACGCCACGAAATGAAGAATTCCGCACAACGCATGCTGCTGGCGCCCGCCGTGGCGCTGGCCCTGACGGGGCCCGTGCTGGCCGCCGGCGGAGATGTCGGCGTGGCCGCCAAGCAGGCCACCAACTGGACTGCCATCATTCTCTTCACGGCCTTCGTCGTGGCCACGCTGTGGATCACCAAGTGGGCCGCGGGCCGCACCAAGTCGGCCGCCGACTTCTATACGGCCGGTGGCGGCATCACTGGCTTCCAGAACGGCCTGGCGATTGCGGGCGACTACATGTCGGCCGCCTCCTTCCTGGGCATCTCGGCCTCGGTCATGGCCAGCGGCTATGACGGCCTGATCTACTCCATCGGCTTCCTGGTGGGCTGGCCCATCCTGACCTTCCTGCTGGCCGAGCGCCTGCGCAACCTGGGCAAGTTCACCTTCGCCGACGTGGCAGGCTACCGCTTCTCCCAGACACCGTTCCGCGCCTTCGCGGCCAGCGGCACGCTGGTGGTGGTGGCCTTCTACCTGATCGCGCAGATGGTGGGCGCGGGCCAGCTGATCAAGCTGCTGTTCGGCCTGGACTACTGGATCGCCGTGGTGCTGGTGGGCGGCCTGATGATGATCTACGTGCTGTTCGGCGGCATGACGGCCACGACCTGGGTGCAGATCATCAAGGCCTGCATGCTGCTGGCCGGCGTGACCTTCATGGGCTTCATGGTGCTGGCCAAGTACGGCTTCAGCCCCGAGGCGCTGTTCGCCGAAGGCGTGCGCGTGCGCTCCGAGATCGCTGCCAACAACGGCGCCGACCCCTCGGCCGCGGCCAAGGCGGGCCTGGCCATCATGGGCCCGGGCGGCTTCATCAAGGACCCGATCTCGGCCATCAGCTTCGGCATGGCGCTGATGTTCGGCACGCTGGGCCTGCCCCACATCCTGATGCGCTTCTTCACCGTGCCAGACGCCAAGGAAGCGCGCAAGAGCGTGTTCTGGGCCACGACCTGGATCGGCTACTTCTACGTGCTGATCTTCATCATCGGCTTCGGCGCCATCACCCTGGTGCTGACCAACCCCGAGATGGCCGATACGGTCAAGGGCGTGATCCACGGCGGCGCGGGCACGGCCAACATGGCGGCCGTGCTGGTGGCCAAGAGCGTGGGCGGCGACGTGTTCTACGGCTTCATCTCGGCCGTGGCCTTCGCCACCATCCTGGCCGTGGTCGCGGGCCTGACGCTGTCGGGCGCCTCGGCCGTGTCGCATGACCTGTACGCCACCGTGATCAAGAAGGGCAAGGCCGACAGCGCCGCCGAGCTGCGCGTCTCGCGCATCACCACGCTGACGCTGGGCGCCATCGCCGTGCTGCTGGGCATCGTGTTCGAGAAGCAGAACATCGCCTTCATGGTGTCGCTGGCCTTCGCGGTCGCGGCCTCGGCCAACTTCCCCCCGCTGCTGCTGTCGGTGCTGTGGAAGGACTGCACCACCAAGGGCGCGGTGATCGGCGGCTTCATGGGCCTGATCTCCTCGGTGGGCCTGACCGTGGTCTCGCCCCCGGTGTGGGAGGCCACGCTGGGCAACCCCGCAGGCTCGGCCTGGTTCCCCTACGCCTCGCCCGCGCTGTTCTCCATGACCATCGGCTTCGTGGGCGTGTGGCTGTTCTCGGTGCTCGACAAGAGCGCCCAGGCCGCCAAGGAACGCGCCATCTTCCCCGCGCAGCAGGTGCGCTCGGAAACAGGCCTTGGCGCCTCGGGTGCTTCGGGCCACTGAGCCACCGAGCCCCTCAGGCACCCACCATGAAAAGCCGGGCCCAGCGCCCGGCTTTTTCGTTGGCGTGGCAGCAGCCGCCCTCAGATTGATCGGCTGGAGAAGGCGCGCGATCGGATCTGCGATGGCCGGCGCCGTCCAGGCCTCTAGACTTGCGGGGTCTGCGCAGCTTCGCGTGTGCAGCACCGCTTCCCTCTTCAACGCACAGGACAGATCCGACATGCAACTCATCAGCCAAAGCTTCCAGGACGGCCAGGCGATTCCCGGCGAATTCGCGTTTGCGGTGCCCGATGCGGCCTCGCACGTGGCGCTGTCGTCCAACCGCAACCCGCACCTGGCCTGGAGCGGCGCGCCTGCGGGCACGCAGTCCTTCGTCGTGGTCTGCCATGACCCCGACGTGCCCAGCCGCGGCGACGATGTGAACCAGGAAGGCCGCGAAGTGCCGGCCAGCCTGCCGCGCGTGGATTTCTTCCACTGGCTGCTGCTGGACATTCCGGCCGCCACCACCGAGATCGCGGCAGGCGCCCATTCCGACGGCGTCACGCCGCGCGGCAAGAGCGGCCCGGCCGCCCCCGGCGGCCTGCGCCACGGCATCAACGACTACACGGGCTGGTTCGCGGGCGACGAGCAGATGAAGGGCGACTACTTCGGCTACGACGGCCCCTGCCCTCCGTGGAACGACAGCATCGTCCACCACTACATCTTCACCGTCTATGCGCTGGCCACGCCCACGCTGGCGGTCTCCGGCGAGCTGACCGGCGCCAACGTGCGCGCGGCGCTGCAAGCCGGCCAGGTGCTGGGCAAGGCCAGCATCACCGGCCTGTACAGCCTGAACCCTGCGGTCTCCGCCGCTTGAGCGAACGCCTTTCCGGGCGCCCTACGTCGCGCCGGCCAGCCTGCGCAGCTTGATGAAGGCCAGCGCCGCCATCACGGCGTCGTTGAGCGCGTCGTGGGCCTCGCGCTGCGGCAGGCCCAGGTCGGCCATCAGCGTGGCAAAGCGCAGGTCGATCTCGGGCGCCTGCTGCTGCCAGGGCAGCAGTTGCCGGAAGCGGTGGTCGTAATACAGGGCCGAGACCTCGATGCGCTCGTTGGGCAGGCCCGTGCCCAGCCAGGGGCGCAGCACGCGCTCGATCATGGCCACGTCGAATTCCAGGTAGTAGCCGACCAGCGGGCGGCTGCCGATGAAGCGCAGCAGCTGCGCCAGCGCGTCCTCGATGGCCAGGCCCCGGGCCAGGTCCCGCTCGCGCAGGCGGTGGATGCGCACGCTGTCGCCGGGCACGCTGCGCGAGGGGCGCACCAGCAGCTCCAGGCGTTCGCTGGACAGGATGCGCTCGCCCACGATGCGCACGGCGCCGATGGAGATGATCTCGTCGCAGCGCACATCCAGGCCCGTGGTCTCGCAGTCCAGCGCCACCCATTCGCCGGGCGGCGGCGCGTTGAAGAGAAAGGCATAGGCGGGGTCCGCCAGCCTGCGCCGCTGCCAGTTGCGCCGCAGGCCCGCCACCCAGCGCTGCAAGGGCGCCGCGCTCATACCGCGTCCAGCCGCAGGCGCTGGCGCAGCAGTTCGCGGAAGCGCCGCACCACGGCCAGCGTGTCCTTGAGCAGGTCGCGCTCCAGGCTGCTCAGGCGTGCCGGGTCCACATGGCCGGTGACGGGGCGGCCCAGGTCGATCTCGGCCAGTCCCGCCTGCAGGCGCAGGCCCATGAGGAAATGCAGGCCCTGGAGCAGCTCCTGGCCCTGGGCGCCGTCGAGCACGCCTTTGTCCACCAGGGCCGCGATGCGCTCGGCCGTGCCGGTGGCGGCGATGCGCTGGGACAGCGCCAGGCTGCGCACGCCATGCACGATGGGGAAAATGCCGGCCTTCTTGAGGTGCACGGGCGCGCCCTCGCCGCCGCGCCCCAGCAGCCGCTCCCACCAGCTGCCCGGCTCGTGCGCGAAGGCGTCGACGGCCGAGGCGAAGCGCGCCACCTGGGCATCGCTGTCCAGGGCCAGCGCCATCAGGTCGCGCCGCACCGTGGCCAGCAGCGCGGCATCGCCGGCCACGGCATGGGCGTCCAGGAAGATCGCCAGGTGCATGAGGCCCTCGGGGCCGGGCAGGATCAGCCATTCGCGCACCTGCCTGCCGAAGCTGGCCACCGTGCCGCGCCATTGCGGATTGCTGAGCATGATGCCGCCCGGGCATTCGGGGTAGCCGAAGCGCTGCAGCTGCGCGGAAAAGCGCGCGCAGATGGCATCGAGGTCCTGGGGCGGCGCATAGCCGTCGCGCAGCAGCAGGCCGTTGTCCTGGTCGGTCTTGAGCAATTGCTCGCCGCGCCCCTCGCTGCCCATGACGAAGAGGCAGCTGTGGGCCACCAGGTCCGGCGGCGCCAGCATCTGCCAGGCACGCTCGAACAGGCGGGCATTGAGCTGCTGCACCAGCCGCGCCATCAGGGCCACCCGCGTGCCGCCCCGGTGCAGGGCGGCCACCAGGCGCGTGATCTGGGCGGCGGCCTGCTCCAGCGCCTGCAGGTCGGCGGCCTGCTCGATCTGCACGGTGATGAGGTGGGAGTGGTTGGCCAGGAAGCTGAACAGGTCCAGCGCCTCCAGGATGCCCAGCACCTGGCCCTGTGCATCCAGCACGGCCAGCCGGTGCACGCGGGCGCGCAGCAGCACGACCAGGGCATCGCCCAGCTGGTCGTCGCGCGCACGGTGAACACGGGCTGGCTGGCGAATTCGCCCACGGCCAGCCGCTCCAGCGGGCGGCCGTCAAGGATGGCGCGCTGCAGCGTGGTGCCCGTGAAGATGCCCAGGCCGCCCTGCGGCAGTCCCGAGACCAGCACGCAGGTTGTGCGCTCTGCATGGAACAGGCGCACCACGGAGACGATGTCGGTGGCCGCATCCACCACATGGGCGGCACGCAGATAGGCCTGGTCCACGCGCGCCAGCGTCAGCGACTGCAATTCGTGCCGGTCGGCGCGCTGGGCCAATGTGCCCAGCTTGTGGCCCAGGTCGGAGAACAGCAGGGCGCCAAAGGCCGTGTTGCGCGCGATCAGCTCGCCCACGGTTTCGCGCGCAAGCTGGTAGGCGATGAGCTCCTCGGCCACGGTGAAGCGGCTGCCCGTACGGCCGGCCACCAGGGCGCGGCCGTCGAAGCTGTCGTCGGGACCGTAGCTGGCCAGCACCTCGTCGCCCTCGGTCTGCACCACATGGCCCTTGATGATGACGAAGAGGTGGGTGGGCGCCGAGCCGGCGTCCAGCACCACGGCGCCCTCGGGAAAGTAGGCGATGTCCACGCCATCGCGCACCAGCGCCTGTTCGTCGGGCGTGAGGCAGTCGAAGGGCGAAGCGGCGAAGTTGAAGGCGTTGGGCATGGGGCGGGACCGTTGTTCCAGCCCCGCCATTCAACCCTTCAGGCCTTGCTCCACGCTTGCAGCCGCGTCCCAGCCGCTGTCGAACCAGCCATCGTCTTCCAGGTAGGCACGCAGCATGGGCAGGCTGTCCAGGCCCCAGAAGAGGCGGCCGTCGACCTCCCACGCCGGCACGCCGAACAGGCCTTGCGCGGCGGCGGCGTCGGTGTTCTCGCGCAGCAGGCGCTTGGCGTTGTCCGCCGCATCCGTGCGCAGCTGCGGCCCCAGCGTGGCGCGCAGTGCGTCGAGCCGCGCGGGGTCCAGCGCGTCGGCGCCGCCCAGCCAGACATGGCGCAGCACGGCGTCCGCCACGAAGCGGTTGATGGTGCCGTCGTCGCTGCACTCCAGCGCCAGGCGCAGCAGCGGCAGCGGGTTGAACGGGTGGCGGGCCGGCATGTCCAGCCCCACGCCCGTGGCATGGCCCAGCCAGCTCACATGGCGGTAGGTCCATTCGCGCTTGCCCGCGATGCCGGCCGGTCCCGGGTTGGCGTGGCGCTGCAGCAGCGCGCCCAGCAGCACGGGGCGGTACTGCATGTGGTGGCTGATGCCCTGCAGCGCCTGCGGCAGTTGCGCGAACGCCAGCCAGGCATAGGGCGAGATGAAGTCGAGATGGAAGGTGATCTGCTTCATGGCGGGTGCGTCGTGATGGGGATCTAGGGTGCGGTGGCCGCGATGCCTGCGCGCTCCAGCAGCGCGTTCCAGATCGCCAGGCGCTGCGGCGCATCGGACTTGGACCAGGCGCGGATCTCGTCGATGGTGCGAAAGCACCCTTCGCAATGGCTGCGGTCGGGCGTCATGCGGCAGACCGAGATGCAGGGCGAGAGCACGGGTTCCTCTTCGGCACGCGGAGCGTATGCGGCGCGGGCCTTCTGGGCCAGCATTTCCTTGGGGCCCATCATGCCGCCACCTCCTGCACCACGTCGGCCCAGGGCGCGCCGGCCAGCAGTTGCAGCGCAGCCGGCGTGGCCGCGAACACCGCATGCGGATGGCCGGCAGCCGCCCAGACCGTGTCGAAACGCTGCAGTTCCCGGTCCACCAGGGTCACGGGCGTGTTGGCATGGGCCACGGGGCTGACGCCGCCGATGGAAAAGCCCGTCTGCGCCTTGACGAAGTCGGCATCGGCACGGCCCACGGGGCCGACCAGGGCGGCGACCTTCTTCTCGTCCACGCGGCGGTCGCCCGATGCCACGACCAGCACGGCCACGCCGTCGCTGCGGCGGCGGAAGATGATGCTCTTGGCCACCTGGCCCACGAGGATGCCCAGCTGGTCGGCCGCTTCCTGGGCCGTGCGCGCGGCGCCGTCCAGCATGCGCGGTCCGTCGCCGTGGCCGGCCTGCTGCAGGAAGGCCGCCACGCGCTGCACGCCTTCGGGAAGATGGTGGAGTTCAGATCCGCACATGCTCACACCGCCTCGCATGCAGACGCGCTGGCGCGCTTGGTGAGCAGGGCCTTGGCCACGCGCGATTGCGTGGGGCGGCCCAGGTGGTCGCTGATGAACTGGCCGGCGTCAATCAGCTTGTCCAGGTCGATGCCGGTCTCGATGCCCATGCCCTGCAGCATGTAGACCACGTCCTCCGTGGCCACATTGCCCGTGGCGCCCTTGGCGTAGGGGCAGCCGCCCAGGCCCGCCACCGAGGTGTCGAACTGCCACACGCCCAGCGACAGCGCGGCCAGCGTGTTGGAGACGGCCTGGCCGTAGGTGTCGTGGAAGTGGCCCGAGACATCGTCGATGGCGAAGTGCTGCAGCGTGGCCTCGATGGCCTTGCGCACCTTGACGGGCGTGCCCACGCCGATGGTGTCGGCCACGCCCACATGCTGCACGCCGATGCCCTTCATGAGGCCGGCCAGGTAGGCCACGCGCTCGGGGGCGATCTCGCCTTCGTAGGGGCAGCCCACGGTGCAGCTCATGGCGCCGCGCACGTAGATGCCCTGGGCGCGGGCGGCTTCGGCCACGGGGGCGAAGCGCTCGATGCTTTCGGCAATGGAGCAGTTGATGTTCTTCTGGCTGAAGGCCTCGCTGGCTGCGCCGAAGACCACGATCTCGTCGGGCCACAGTTCGCGCGGCGCCGACAGCGCGGCCTCCAGGCCCTTCATGTTGGGCGTGAGCACGCTGTAGCGCACGCCGGGGCGGCGGACGATGCCGGCCATGACTTCGGCGTTGTCGGCCATCTGCGGCACCCATTTGGGGCTGACGTAGCTGGTGACCTCGATTTCCTTGAGGCCGGCTTCCTGCAGGCGGTGCACCAGCTCGATCTTGACGGCGGCGGGCACGGGCTGTTTTTCATTCTGCAGGCCGTCGCGGGGGCCTACATCGACGAGTTTGACGCGGGAAGGAATGCTCATGGGGTGTTCTCACCGGGATGACGGGTACGGCCCCTATTGTCCAGGCTTGCAGGCCCGGGCACCACCCCATATCCTGACGGGCCATGCACAACGGCTGCCAGCGCCCCCTTCAGCCCGGCAGGGACGCCATTTCCTCGCGCAGCATCTCCACCATGCGCGCGGCAGCCGGCGACAGGCGGCGGCCGCTCAGGCGCACCAGGCCGATGGGGCGGCGCAGCACCGGCCGTGCCAGCGGGCGCGCCACCACTTCCGGCCGCTGCACCACCTGGGCGGCCAGCAGCGGCAGCGCGCTCACGCCCAGATCGGCGGCCACCATGGCCGCGATGGTGGCCAGGTGCTCCACGGCGTACTGGGGCGCAAAGCGTATGCCGTGGGTCAGCAGGGCCTCGTCGGCGTACTGCCGCACGCTGGTGCCGGCCGGCATGGAGATGTGGGGCAGATGAGCCACGTCGGCCCAGCCCAGATCGCCGCGCCCGCGCGCCAGCGCATGGCCGCGGCCCAGCAGCAACACGAAGCGGTCGGAGGCCAGGGGCAGGTAGTCCAGGTCGGCATAGGCGGGGTTGGCCGCCGTGAGCGCAAAGTCCACGCGGCCCGCGCGCACCATGTCGAAGGCCGGTCCGGCCAGGCTGTCGAACAGCTCCAGGTGCACGCCCGGATGCTCGGCCGCGAAGCGCGCCAGCACGCGGGGCAGCAGGCCCGCGGCCAGCGAAGGCAGGGCCGCCAGCGCCAGCCGGCCCACCTGCACCTGGGCCACCTCCTGCACGCGGCGCACGGTCTCGTCCATCTGGTGGCGCAGGATGCGCGCCTGCTCGGCGAAGACCTCGCCGGCCTGGGTCAGTTCCACGGCGCGCGTGGTGCGCTCGAACAGGCGCGCGCCCAGCATCTCTTCCAGCCGCGCCAGCGTGCCCGAGACGGCCGACTGCGACAGGTGCATCTGCAGCGCCGTGCGCCGAAAGCTCAGCGAATCGGCCAGCGCCAGAAAGACATCGACCTCGCGGGCCGACCAATTGATCTTCATGGCCGATCAGTTTATCGAAAAATGCGTCTTTACCGTTCAATGACGGCTGCCTAGACTGCGCCTCAAATCCATGAAATCAGCAGGAGACAGCATGCACAGCAGTTCGCCGCGCAACGCGCGCACGGTGGTCGTCGGGGGAGGCACCATGGGTGCCGATGTGGCCGTGGTCCTGGCCCGGGGCGGCGCCCTGGTGACCGTGGTCGACCCCGGCGCGGCACGGCGCGAGCTGCTGCTGCAGCACATTGCCATCGAGCTGGCCACGGCCGGCTTTGCCCGGTGCGCGTCCCAAGTCTCGGTCTGCGCGGCGCTGGAGGATGTCGCCTGGGACGGCGTGGCCCTGGTGGTGGAATGCATCACCGAGCGGCTGGATGCCAAGCAGGCGCTGTTCGCCGAACTGGAGGCACATGCGCCGGCCGACGCCGTGCTGGCCAGCAACAGCTCGGGCTTTCCCATCAGCGCCATCGCCAGCGGCCTGCCCACGGCGCAGCGCATGCTGGGCCTGCACTTCTTCATGCCCGCCCACCTGGTGCCGCTGGTGGAAGTGGTGCTGGGCGAGCGCAGCGACCCGGCCCTGGGCCAGTGGCTGCACGCCTTCATGCGCGGCTGCGGCAGCGTGCCGGTGCTGGTGAAGAAGGATAAGCCCGGCTTTCTGGCCAACCGCATGCAGCATGCGCTGTCGCGCGAGGCCTTCGCCCTCATCGACGAGGGCATTGCCTCGCCCGAGGATGTGGATGCCGCCGTGCGCTTCGGCTTCGGCTTCCGCTTCCTGGCAGCCGGTCCCGTGCTGCAGCGCGACCATGCGGGCATCGAAGTGCATTGCGCGGCCGCCGCCACCATGTACCCCACGCTGTCCAACACCGATGTGCCGGCCCAGGCCCTGCGCGATCGCGTGGCGCGCGGCGATCTGGGCATGAAGACCGGCAAGGGCTTCTTCGACTGGCCCGAGGACCGCCGCCTGGCCGAGCGTTCCCGCTACGACGCGCTGCTGCGCCAGGGCCTGGCCCTGCTGGCCAGCGAGCTGCCGGTGCCGGAGCAGGCACAGGACACGCCATGAGCACGCAGGTCCCCACGTCAACCGCGTCGCCCACGTCAACCACGTCGCAGTGGAGCGACCCGCTGATCGTCACCGTGGCCCCCAACGGCGCCTACAAGCAGCCGGCCGACCACCGAGCCCTGCCGATCACACCGCAGGCGCTAGCCGCCACGGCACGCGCCTGCCTGGATGCCGGCGCGGCCATGATCCACATGCACATCCGCGACGCCCAGGGGCGCCACAGCCTGGATGTGGACGGCTACCGCGAAGCCTGGCGCGTGGTGCGCGAGGCCGTGGGCACGGACATGGTGGTGCAGATCACCAGCGAGGCGGCCGGCGTCTACCGCGCGCCCGAGCAGATCGCCATGGTCCAGGCGCTGCGGCCCGAGGCCGTCTCCATCGGCCTGCGCGAGATCGACCAGCCCGAGATCGGCGATGCAGGACTGGCGCACTTTTTCACGGGCCTGGTGCGCGACCAGGTCATGGTGCAGGTCATCCTCTACGACGTGGCCGACCTGCGCCGCTGGCAGGCGCTGCGCGCCCAGGGTGTGGTGCCCGAGGCGCCCTGGTTCCTGCTCTTCGTGCTGGGCCGCTACAGCCCGGGCCAGACCTCGCGGCCCCAGGACCTGCTGCCCTTTCTTGCGGCGCATGACGGCGGCGAGCCCTGGGCCGTGTGCGCCTTCGGCGCCACGGAAAACACCTGCATCGCGGCAGCCGCCGCGTTTGGCGGCCATGCGCGCGTGGGCTTCGAGAACAACCTGCTGACGCGAGACGGCCACACCGCGCCCGACAACGCCGCCCTGGTCCGCCAGGCCGTGGTGTCCGCCCAGGCGCTGGGCCGCCCCCTGGCCACGGCCGAAGACATACGCCGGCGCTTCACACCGGGCTGAGCACCAGGCGCCTTACAGGCCCATAAGCCGATAAGCCCATGAGCCCGCACAAGACGGGCCTTCCATTCCAACCACAGGCAGGAGACACAACCATGCAACAGCCCACCCACGGCACGCGGCGTGACGCCATCGCCAAAATCAAGGCAGCCACCGCATTCACGGCGCTTCCCATGGCCTTCATGGCCCTGGGCCTGGCGGGCCAGGCCTCGGCCCAAACCCCGTCGCCGGCGTTCCCCAGCAAGACCATCCGCTTCGTCGTGCCCTATCCGCCCGGCGGCCCCACCGACCTGATGGCACGCATGCTGCAGCCCGAGCTGCAGCAGCGCCTTGGTGTGACCGTCATCGTGGAGAACAAGAGCGGCGCGGGCGGCAACCTGGGCAGCGCCGAGGTGGCCCGCCAGGCACCGGCCGACGGCCACACCCTGCTGCTGGCCGCCAGCGGCCCCATGGCCGTGAATTCCTCGCTGTACAAGAGCATGCCCTTCAACCCGCTCAAGGACCTGGAGCCCGTGGTGCAGCTGTCGGCCTTCCCGCTGGTGCTGGAGGTCCATCCCTCGCTGGGCGTCAAGACCGTGGCCGAGCTGCTGGCCCTGGCCAAAACGGGCAAGACGCTGAGCTTTGCCTCGGCCGGCAACGGCACGCCCCAGCACCTGGCGGGCGAGCTGTTCAACTCCATGGAGCAGGTCAAGCTGGGCCATGTGCCCTACCGGGGTGCGGGACCGGCACTCAACGACCTGATCGGCGGCCAGGTGGGCGTGATGTTCGACATCGTGGGCAGCTCGCTGCAGCACATCCAGGGCGGGCGCCTGATCCCGCTGGCCGTCACCTCGGCCGAGCGCAGCAAGGTGCTGCCCGATGTGCCCACCATGGCCCAGGCCGGCGTGCCCGGCTACCAGATCACGGGCTGGCATGGCATTGCCGTGCGCGCGGGCACGCCGCCCGCCGCCATCGACAAACTCAATGCCACGGTCAACGCCATCTTCAAGGACCCGGCCTTTCGCACGCGCTGGGAAGCCATAGGCACGCCGGCCGTGGGCGGCACGGCGGCCGAATTCGGCGCCTTGATCAAGAGCGACTCCCAGCGCCTGGGCGCGCTGGTGCGCAGCACCGGCGTGACGCTGGATTGAGCGCGCCCGTCAGTAGCCGCGCCGCAGGTCCACGCGGCCGCTCACGGCCTCGCCCCGGCTCAGCGCCGCGACCTTGCCCACGATCTGCTCCACGCTGTCGCGCGCCAGGGTGCGGGCCGAGGTGTGGGGCGTGAGCGTGATGCGCGGATGCCGCCAGAAGGCATGGCCGTCGGGCAGCGGCTCGGTGCGGAACACGTCGAGCAAAGCGCCGGACACATGGCCCCCGTCGATGGCGGCGATGAGGTCCTCGTCCGCCACATGGCCGCCGCGTCCCACGTTGATCACATAGGCGCCCGGCTGCAGCAGGGCCAGGCTGCGTGCGTCGATGATGCTGTCGGTCTCGGGCGTCAGCGGCAGCAGGTTGACGAGGATGCGGGTGGCGCGCAGAAAGGCGTCGAAGTCCTGCGGGCCGCAGAAGCCACGCACGCCGTCGATGGCATGCGGCGTACGGCTCCAGCCGTTGACGGGGAAATCGAACACCGTCAGCGCGCGCGCCACGCGCTCGCCCATGCGGCCCAGCCCCATGACGCCCACGGGGTAGTCGGCACGCCGGGGATTGGGCCGGTGCTGCCACAGGCCGGCGGCCATGTCGGCCTCGTAGCCGTCCAGACCGCGGAAGAAGCGGATCACGGCCTGGCTGACGTATTCGGCCATCTGCACGGCCATGCCGGCGTCCTCCAGGCGGTAGACGGGCAGCCCGGCCGGCAGGCGCAGCGGCAGCAGCGCATCGACGCCGGCGCCGATGCTGAACAGGGCCTTGAGGCCCGGCTGCTCGTCGATGAAGCGCTGGGGTGGCGCCCAGACCAGGGCGTAGTCGGCCTGCGGCGCGCCCGGCGACCAGATGTCCACCTCGGCGCCCGGCAGGGCCGCGCGCAGTCCTTGCAACCAGGCATCGGGCCTGGTGTCTTCGCAGCAGAAAGTCACTCGCATAGGGGGCCAAGCCTAACGGCCTGGCGACGCCCACGCGCGACTTTTGCGCAAAACTGTCTTGCCTGCGGGCTCAGCTTTCCAGGCGCAGCAGCTCGGAGCCTTCGGTCACCTGGTCGCCGGGCGCATACAGCAGCTCGGCCACCACGCCGTCGCCGGGCGCGGCGATGGTGTGCTCCATCTTCATGGCCTCCATCACGGCCAGCGGCTGGCCCTTGCTGACCTTGTCGCCGGCCTTGACGGCAAAGGAGACCACCTTGCCCGGCATGGGCGCCGTCAGGCGGCCGCCTTCGGACTGCACCTCGCCCGCATGGGCCAGCGGATCGGCCAGGCCCAGCACGGCCGCGCCCTGGGGGGCGAACACATGGCATTGCTCACCCTGCACATGGACCTGGGCGCTCAGGCGCTGGCCCGCGAACTGCACGTCGAAGGCGCCGTCCCCGGCCTGTTGCCAGGACAGCAGGCCCTCGGCGAGGGACTCGCCCTCGCCCACGGCCAGTTGCAGCGCGCCGTCATGCAGGTAGCGCAGGCGCGCGGGCACGGCGGCCTCGCCCTGGCGGAAGTCCCAGCGCCGCTCGGCCACGCCGTGCGAGCGCCAGCCGTCCCGGCGGCTGAAGGGGTCGGCGGTTTCCTGCGCGCGCTCGGCCTGCAGCACCTGGGCCACGGCGGCGGCCACGGCCTGGGCCTGCGGCAGGCGCTGCTGGTGGAACAGATGCTGCTTCTCGCGCTCGATCAGCGCCGTGTCCAGCTTGGCGGTTGCAAAGGCATCGCTGGCGATGACCAGGCGCAGGAACTGCACATTGGTGGCCAGGCCCACGATGCGTGTCTCGGCCAGGGCGGCATCGAGCCGCGCCAGCGCCTGTTCGCGCGTGTCGCCATGCACGATGAGCTTGGCGATCATGGAGTCGTAGAAGGGGCTGATGGCATCGCCCTCGCGCACGCCGTCGTCCACGCGCACGTCGCCGACACGGAAGCTGGCGCAGTCGGGCTTGCGGTAGACATGCAGGGTGCCGGTGGCGGGCAGGAAGCCGTTGTCGGGGTTCTCTGCGCAGATGCGCGCCTCGATGGCGTGGCCGGTGATGCGCAGCTCGTCCTGGCGCTTGGGCAGGGGCAGGCCGCTGGCCACGCGCAGCTGCCAGTCCACCAGGTCCTCGCCCGTGATGGCCTCGGTCACCGGGTGCTCGACCTGCAGGCGGGTGTTCATCTCCATGAAGTAGAACTTCATGGCCTCGGGCTGGTCGTAGCCGCCAGGCTGCTCGACGATGAATTCCACCGTGCCCGCGCCCACGTAGTTCACGGCCTGGGCGGCGGCCACGGCGGCCTCGCCCATCTTCTGGCGCAGCGCAGGCGTCATGCCGGGCGCGGGGGACTCCTCCAGCACCTTCTGGTGGCGGCGCTGCACCGAGCAGTCGCGCTCGAACAGGTAGACGCAGTTGCCCTGGGTGTCGCCAAAGACCTGGATCTCGATATGGCGCGGGCGCAGCACGTATTTCTCGACCAGCACGGCGTCGTCGCCGAAGCTGTTGATGGCCTCGCGCTGGCAGCTGGCCAGGGCGGCTGCGAAGTCCTCGCTGCGCTCGACCAGGCGCATGCCCTTGCCGCCGCCGCCCGCGCTGGCCTTGATCAGCACCGGGTAGCCGATGCGGTCGGCCTCGCGCTGCAGCAGCTGCGGGTCCTGGTCGGCCCCGTGGTAGCCGGGCACCAGGGGCACGCCGGCCTTTTCCATGAGCTGCTTGGAGGCCGCCTTCAGGCCCATGGCGCGGATGGCCGAGGGCGGCGGGCCGATGAAGACCAGGCCGGCATCGGCGCAGGCCTGGGCGAATTCCTCGTTCTCGCTGAGAAAGCCGTAGCCGGGGTGGATGGCCTGGGCGCCCGTGGCCTTGGCGGCCTCCAGGATGCGTTCCCAGCGCAGATAGCTGTCCTTGGGGGCGCTGCCGCCGATGTGCACGGCCTCGTCGCAGGCCTGCACATGCTTGGCGCGGGCATCGGCGTCCGAGTACACGGCCACGGTGCGCACGCCCATGCGGCGGGCGGAAGCCGCGACGCGGCAGGCGATTTCACCGCGGTTGGCGATCAGGATCTTCTTGAACATGCGTTATCTCCAGTGTTTTCTCTGCAGCCCCGGTCATTCGGCGACCGGCGGCTATGGTTTTTGATTCATCGCGGGAGACCCGCCCAACAGCGAGCGCAGGCGCTGCACCACGGCCTTGAGAAAGCGCCACAGCGCCCAGGTCAGCAGCCACAGGGCGATGACCACGACCAGCAGCACGGCGGCGAAGGCCAGCGGATGCGTGAGCGCCAGCCAGATCGCGCCCACCGAGGCACCGTCCTCCACCAGGCTCGCGCCCACGTTGGAAAACGGCTCCGGCGAGGTGTTGATGGCCGCGCGCGCCGTGCTCTTGGCCACCTGGCTGGACAGGGCCAGCGAGCCGCCCATCAGGGCCGCCATGGTGGCCATGGTCGCGCTGTCGGCGCCGAAGACGCCGGCCGCCAGCGCCGCGCCCGCAGGGATGCGGATCACGCTTTGCAGCAGGTCCCAGACCGAGTCCACGCCGGGGATCTTGTCGGCGAAGAACTCCACGAACAGCAGCGCGCCGCTGGCGAACAGCAAGGCCGGATGCTCCAGCACATGCAGCCCGCCCGGCAGCGCCACCCAGCCCAGCGCCCCCAGCAACCCGGTCACGAAGACCACGGCGTAGAGCCTAAAGCCGCTGGCCCAGCCCAGTGCGGCGGCCAGCGCCAGCAGGCCGGCCATGTCCATGCCGCTGGTGGCCTGGCCCACGCGCTCGGCCACTTCGCCAGCCGCCTCGCTGACCGTGTGGTGCACGGCCGGGCCCGGGTACAGACCCACGGACTGCAGCCACTGGACGAGGGAGTCGGTCAGGGTGCTCATGGTGTTGGCTCGGCGTTGGCTCGGCGTTGCTCGGTGGTGGCGCGATGAATGGGCAGCCCGCGCGTGTCAGGCCAGCCAGGCCGGCTTGCGCTTTTGCAGGAAGGCCTGCACGCCCTCCTTGCCCTCGGCGCTGGCGCGGATGTCGGCGATGCCTTCGACGGTGGCGGCGATCAGCTGCTCGTTGATCTCGCGCTCGGCCACCTCGATCACCAGGCGCTTGCAGGCGCGGGCGGCGGCGGGACCGGCGCTGACCAGGTGCTTGAGCAGGCCGTCCACGGCGTTGTCCAGCTCGTCTGCCGCCACCACGCGGTGCACGAAGCCGATGCGCAGCGCCTCGGCCGCGTCGAAGCGTTCACCGGTCAGGAAGTAGCGGTGGGCGGCGCGCGCGCCCATGGCGCGGATCACGTAGGGGCTGATGGTGGCGGGGATGAGGCCGATCTTCACCTCGGACAGGCAAAAGCCCGCGCCCTCGGCGGCCACGGCCATGTCGCAGGCAGCGACCAGGCCCATGCCGCCCGCATAGACATCGCCCTGCACGCGCGCGATGGTGGGCTGCGGGCATTCGTAGATCACGCGCAGCATTTCGGCCAGCAGGCCGGCGTCCTCGCGGTTCTCGTCGCGCGAGTAGTCGGCCATGCGGCGCATCCAGTTGAGGTTGGCGCCTGCGCAAAAGGCCGGCCCCTCGGCGGCCAGCACCACGGCGCGCACGTCGCTGCGCTTGCCCACGGAGTGGAAGGCCTGGGTGATGTCGGCGATGACCTCGTCGCTGAAGGCGTTGCGCACTTCGGGCTGGGTCAGCGTGATGGTGGCCAGGGGGCCCTGGAATTCGAGGGTCAGTGCGGTGGTTTTCATGAAGTACCTCGCTGCAAGGAAAGAGGGGCCGCCGTCACATGCGGAACACGCCGAAGCGCGTGTCCTCTATGGGAGCGTTGCGCGTGGCCGCCAGGCCCAGCGCCAGCACGCGGCGCGTGTCGGCAGGGTCGATGACGCCATCGTCCCACAGGCGCGCCGTCGCGTAATAGGGGTGGCCCTGATCCTCGTACTGCTGGCGGATGGGGGCCTTGAAGGCCTCTTCCTCCTCGGCCGTCCACTGGCCGCCCTTGGCCTCGATGCCGTCGCGCTTGACGGTGGCCAGCACGCTGGCCGCCTGCTCGCCGCCCATGACCGAGATGCGCGCGTTGGGCCACATCCACAGGAAGCGCGGCGAATAGGCGCGGCCGCACATGCCGTAGTTGCCCGCGCCGAAGGAGCCGCCGATGATGATGGTGAACTTCGGCACGGCCGCCGTGGCCACGGCCGTGACCAGCTTGGCGCCGTGGCGGGCAATGCCTTCGTTCTCGTACTTGCGGCCCACCATGAAGCCCGTGATGTTCTGCAGGAAGACCAGCGGGATCTTGCGCTGGCAGCACAGCTCGATGAAGTGCGCGCCCTTGACGGCCGATTCGCTGAACAGGATGCCGTTGTTGGCGATGATGCCCACCTGCATGCCCTCGATGCGCGCAAAGCCGCAGACCAGGGTGGCGCCGAAGCGGGCCTTGAACTCGTCGAAGCGGCTGCCGTCCACCACGCGGGCGATGATCTCGCGCACATCGAAGGGCTTGCGCGTGTCCACGGGAATCACGCCGTACAGCTCGCCGCCGTCGAACAGCGGCGCCTCGGGGGGCAGGTCGCCAGCCGCCGGCTGCTTGGCATGGTTGAGGTTGGCCACGGACTGGCGCGCCAGCGCCAGCGCGTGGGTGTCGTTGTGGGCCAGGTGGTCGGCCACGCCCGACAGGCGCGTGTGCACGTCGCCGCCGCCCAGGTCCTCGGCGCTGACCACCTCGCCCGTGGCGGCCTTCACCAGCGGCGGGCCGCCCAGGAAGATGGTGCCCTGGTTCTTGACGATGATGGACTCGTCGCTCATGGCCGGCACATAGGCGCCGCCGGCCGTGCACGAGCCCATGACCACGGCGATCTGGGCAATGCCCTCGGCGCTCATGTTGGCCTGGTTGAAGAAGATGCGGCCGAAGTGCTCGCGGTCGGGAAACACATCGTCCTGGTTGGGCAGGTTGGCGCCGCCCGAGTCCACCAGGTAGATGCAGGGCAGCCGGTTCTGCGCGGCGATCTCCTGGGCGCGCAGGTGCTTCTTCACCGTCATCGGGTAGTAGGTGCCGCCCTTCACCGTGGCGTCGTTGCACACGATCATGCAGTCCACGCCGCTGACGCGGCCGATGCCGGCGATCAGGCCCGCGCCGGGCGCGTCGTTGCGGTACATGTTGAGCGCGGCCAGCGGCGCGATCTCCAGGAAGGGCGTGCCCGGGTCCAGCAGCATGGCCACGCGGTCGCGCGGCAGCAGCTTGCCGCGCGCCACGTGCTTGGCGCGCGCGGCCTCGCCGCCGCCCTCGGCGACCTTGGCCACCTGGGCCTGCAGGTCTTCGACCACGGCGCGCATGGCGGCGGCATTGGCCAGGAAGTCCGCCGAACGCGGATTGAGTTGGGTGCCCAGAATGCTCATGTGTGGCCTCTTCTTGTGTTTGCCCGATGCGGGCGCTTGGTTTTTTCGAATGTGCTGCAAAGAACGGCGGCCCGGGCTGGGGAAAATGCCGTATGCACACCGTTGAAATCGTCTTGCTCGTTTTGCTGCTGGGGGCACTGACCGGCATTGCCGCGCGCTATGTGCGCGCCATCCCGCTGCCGCTGATACAGATCGCCCTGGGAGCGCTGATCGCCTGGCCGCAAAAGGGCCTGCACATCGCCTTCGATCCCGAGCTGTTCCTGCTGCTGTTCATCCCGCCGCTGCTGTTCGCCGACGGCTGGCGCATCCCCAAGCGCGAGTTCTTCTCGCTGTACCGCCCCATCCTGCGCCTGGCGCTGGGCCTGGTGCTGTTCACGGTGGTGGGGCTGGGCTGGCTGATCCACTGGCTGGTGCCCGGCATGCCGCTGACCGTGGCCTTTGCGCTGGCCGCCGTGGTCTCGCCCACCGATGCCGTGGCCGTCTCGGCCATCACGCGCAACCTGGGCATGCCCGAGAAGACCATGCACATCCTCGAAGGCGAGTCCCTGCTCAACGATGCCTCGGGCCTGGTGGCGCTGAAGTTCGCCATTGCCGCCACGCTGACCGGCCTGTTCTCTTGGACCGAGGTGGCCAAGGAATTCATGTGGATGGCCCTGGGCGGCCTGGGCGTGGGCACGCTGATCGGCTGGGGCTTTTCCTATGCGCGCAGCACCATCACGCGCCGCCTGGGCGACGTGGCGGCCACGCAGATGGTGCTGCTGCTGATCCTGCTGCCCTTCGCCGCCTACATCGTGGGCGAAAAGATCGGCGTGTCGGGCATCCTGTCGGCCGTGGCCGCGGGCATTGCCACCAACTTCGCCGACCTGGAGCGCAGCAGCTACATCAGCGAGCGGCTGCAGACCGAGGGCACCTGGAGCATGGTGGAAGCCTCGTTCAACGGCGCCATCTTCCTGCTGCTGGGCCTGCAGCTGCCCTCCATCATCGGCGTGACGCTGCACGATGCGGGCAGCGAATGGTGGGTGCTGGTGGGCTATGTGGTGATCATCTCCAGCGCGCTGCTGCTGATGCGCTGGATCTGGCTGACCCTGGGCGTGCAGCGCAGCCTGGCTCGCGCCCACTTCCAGGGAAAGATGGCAGAGCGCCCTTCCCACCTGCTGAACCTGGCCACCACCATGGCCGGCATACGCGGCGCCGTGACGCTGGCCGGCGCGCTGTCCGTGCCCATGCTGCTGAACAACGGCCAGCCCTTTCCGGGCCGCGAGATGCTGATCTTCCTGGCCACGGGCACCATCTTGTTCACCCTGGTGCTGGGCAGCATCGCCCTGCCGCTGATCCTGCGCCGCATGCCCCAGCCCGGCGAATCGCCCACGGTGCGCGAGGAACGCCTGGCGCGCGTGGCCGCCTGCCAGTCCGCCATTGGCGGGCTGACGCTGAGCGAGGAAGAGATCCAGGGCCACACGCCCGAATGGGTGGCCATGCACCAGGAGGTCATGGGCCACCTGACGCAGGAGTACCGCAACCGCGTCCAGCTGCTGGACGACGGCAGCGGCACGGCCTCCAGCATCGAGATCCAGCGCGAGGCGCCCGAAGTCGTGCGCCAGCGCAAGCTGCGCTACCTGCTGGAGATCGAGCTGCGGCTGCGCTGCATCCACCAGGAGCGCGACGCGCTCTACGCCGAGCGCCAGGCCCACCGCATCAACGACGAGTCGCTGCGCCGCCTGGTCAGCGAGCTGGACATGCAGGAGATCTCGCTGCGCAAGCGCCTGGTGGTGGCGCGCCGCGCTGCAGCCTCGGCCGTGGCCGCACCCGAGGGCGGCACGCACTAGGCGGCACGCGGTGGACAGCTGGCGGCAGCGCATGAAAGCAGCCCTCAGGCGGTCCTGGCCGGGCGCAGATCCAGCATGGCGATCATCTCGTCGCGGATCTTGAATTTCTGGATCTTGCCGGTCACCGTCATCGGGAAGGCCTCGACGAAGCGGATGTAGCGCGGCACCTTGTAGTGGGCGATCTGGCCCTTGCAGAAGTCGCGCACGCCGTCTTCGGACAGCGTCTGGCCGGGCTTGACGATGATCCAGGCGCACAGCTCCTCGCCATAGCGCACGTCGGGCACGCCGACCACCTGCACGTCCTGCACCTGCGGGTGGCGGTAGAGGAATTCCTCGATCTCGCGCGGGTAGATGTTCTCGCCGCCGCGGATCACCATGTCCTTGATGCGGCCGACGATGTTCACGTAGCCCTGCTCATCCATGGTGGCCAGGTCGCCGGTGTGCATCCAGGCCTCGTCGTCGATGGCCTCGCGCGTGCGGGCCTCGTCCCCCCAGTAGCCATGCATGACCGAGTAGCCGCGCGTGCACAGCTCGCCCGAGACGCCGGGCGCCACGACCTCGCCCGTGGCCGGGTCGACGATCTTCACCTCCAGGTGCGGCTGCACCTTGCCCACGGTGGACACGCGGCGCTGAAGCGGCGTGTCGGCATCGCTCTGGCAGCTGACGGGGCTGGTCTCGGTCATGCCGTAGGCGATGGTGATCTCGGACAGGTGCATGTCGCTGACCACGCGCTTCATCACCTCGATGGGACAGGGCGAGCCGGCCATGATGCCGGTGCGCAGCGTGCTCAGGTCGAACTCCTTGAAGCGCGGGTGGTCCAGCTCGGCGATGAACATCGTGGGCACGCCGTGCAGGCCCGTGCAGCGCTCGGCCTGCACGGTCTCCAGCACCAGCAGCGGATCGAATCCGTCATTCGGGTAGACGATGGCCGAGCCATGCGTGAAGCAGGCCAGGTTGCCCAGCACCATGCCGAAGCAGTGGTACAGCGGCACGGGAATGCACAGCCGGTCCTCGGGCGTCAGCCGCATGCACTCGCCGATGAAAAAGCCGTTGTTCAGGATGTTGCGGTGGGTCAGCGTGGCGCCCTTGGGAAAGCCCGTCGTGCCGCTGGTGAACTGGATGTTGATGGGGTCGGTGTTCTTGAGCGTGGCGGCCACGGCGTCGATGCGCGCATCCTGCGCATCACCGCGCGCCAGCAGGCTGGAAAAGCGCAGCATGCCGGGCTGCTCTTCGCCCTGCCCTGCGACGTCGATCCAGACCACGCTGCGCAGCTGGGGCAGGCGCGCGCAATGCAGGCGGCCGGGCTCGGCCGTGGCCAGCTCGGGGGCCAGTTCGCGCAGCATGCCCAGGTAGTCGCTGGTCTTGAACTGCGCCATGGTCACCAGGGCCTTGCAGCCGACCTTGTTGAGCGCGTATTCCACCTCGGAGGTGCGGTAGGCCGGGTTGATGTTGACCAGCACCAGGCCGATCTGGGCCGTGGCCAGCTGCATCAGCACCCATTCGGCGTTGTTGTGCGACCAGATGCCGACGCGATCGCCCTTGTCCAGCCCCAGGCCCAGCAGCGCGCTGGCCAGGCGGCGCGCCTCGCTGTGCAGGCCGGCATAGCTGTAGCGCAGGCCCTGGTGGCGGCTGACCAGGGCCTCGCGCTCGGGCTGGCGGGCCGCCATGTCGGCAAAGAAATCGCCGATGGTCTGCTCGATCAGCGGCACATCGGTGCGGCCTTGGGCATGGCTGGAAGCGAGCGGGGCGTTCTGGGCGGGCATGCGTTGTCTCCTGTGTCGTCGGCGGCGCCTGGGACGGGCAAATGCAGTGGCCTGCCCCGTCACGGCAGCTATTGCGTGGCAGCATAAGGGCCAACCCCGAGCAGAACAGGCCACGAAGGTTGCAATAATTGCCAGCATGTTCACCCCCTCGCTGGTCAAGACCCCCCTGCCCCAGGCGGCCGCCACCATGGCCTCCGCACACCCTGCAGTCACGCCCATGGCCTTTGTGCAGGCCATTATGCTGGCCTACGAACGCCGGGGCATCAGCGCCCTGTCCGCCCTGGAGAAGGCACAAATCGCGCCAGACTCCGTCAAAGAGCGCAACGAGTGCATCACGGCGCTGCAGATGGAGGCACTGTCCGATGCCGCCATGCGCGAACTCGACGACGAGGCCCTGGGCTGGTTCTCCCGGCGCCTGCCCTGGGGCAGCTACGGCATGCTGGCACGCGCCAGCATGGGCAGCGAGCAGCTGGGCCTGGCGCTGGCGCGCTGGTGCCGCCACCATGGCCTGCTGGCCGACGACATCCGCCTCACGCTGACGCAGGAAGACGGCTTGGCCACGCTGGCCATCGAGGAGCTGTCCACGCTGGGCGCCATGCGCGAGTTCTGCCTGCTGTCGGTGCTGCGCAATATCCACGGCCTGGCCAGCTGGTTCATCGATGAGCCCCTGCCGCTGCGGCGCGCCTGCTTTCCCTTCGATCCCCCGCCGCATGCGGGCGTGTATGCGCTGCTGTTCCCGCCGGGCGAGGTGGAGTTTGGCGCGGCCCGGGCCTGCCTCCAGTTCGACGCGCGTTTTCTGGATATGCCGCTGACGCGCGACGAGCCCGCGCTGCAGCGCATGCTGCAGCGCGCCCTGCCGCTGCAGGTGCGCCCCTACCGGCGCGAGCGCCAGCTGGTGCAGCGCGTGCGCCAGCTGCTGGCGGCCGACGCCGAATGCCTGCAGACGGCCGACACGCTGGCGCGCCAGCTGCACCTGTCCCAGCGCAGCCTGCACCGCCAGCTCAAGGAAGAAGGCGCCTCGCTGCAAGCGCTCAAGGACGAGGTGCGGCGCGAGCGTGCCGTGGCGCTGCTGCTGCGCACCAGCCGGCCCATCAAGCGCATCGCGCAGTCCTGCGGCTTTCTCAACGACAAGAGCTTCATCCGCGCCTTCCGGCTGTGGACGGGGCTGTCGCCTTCCGAATTCCGCAAGAGCGCGCGAGCCCGGCCCGAGTGAGGGCCGCGCGCATCCTGGCGCGATTTGCATCCTGCACGACAGCCGCCGTCCGCGCATCTGGCCTAGGCTTTGCGCATGCACCATCTCCACCACTGCGTCAGCGCGCGCTCCTTCCGCGCGCTGTGGATGCTCGAAGAATTGCAGCTTCCCTACACGCTGCACATGCTGCCGTTTCCGCCGCGCGTGCTGCAGCGCAGCTACCTGGAGCTCAACCCGCTGGGCACGGTGCCGCTGCTGCGCCACGGCGAGTCCAGGCTGACCGAGTCAGCCGCCATCTGCGAATACCTGGCCGCCCTGCACCCCGGGGCGGGCCTGTCCGTGCAGCCGCAGGAGGCGGGCTTTGCGGCCTACCTCAACTGGCTGCACATGAGCGATGCCACGCTGACCTTCCCGCAGACCCTGGTGCTGCGCTATGCGCACTTCGAGCCGGCCGAACGGCGCCAGCCCCAGGTGGCCCAGGACTACCAGCGCTGGTTCCTCGCGCGGCTGCGCGCCGTGGAGCAGGCCGTGGAGCAGCGCGACTGGCTCGCGGCAGACCGCTTCACCGCTGCCGACGTGGCCGTGGGCTATGCGCTGATGCTGTCGGCGCACCTGGAGATGGAATCGCAATGGGGGCCTGCCACCCAGGCCTACTGGCAGCGCCTGCAGCAGCGGCCCGCCTTCCAGCGGGCGCTGCAGGCCGAGCAGCAGGCCGCGCGTGCGCAGGCCGTGGACGAGACGCCTTCGCCGCGGCTGCGCTAGGGCCGGCTCAAGCCCAAGCTCAGGCGCTGGCGCTGGCCTGCCCGATGGCGCGCAGCATGGCAGGCAGCTCGCCCATGTCGCCGAACACGCAGCTGGCGCCGGCTTCGAGCAGTTGCTCGGCCGAGGCATGGCCCTGGTCGGCCGGGAAGTAGCCCCAGACCGTGGCGCCTGCGGCCACGCCGGCGGTGACGCCGGTCACCGTGTCCTCGATGACCAGGCAGCGCGCCGGCTCCACACCCAGGGCGGCGGCGGCGGCCAGGTACACATCGGGAAAGGGCTTGCTGCGCGGCAGCTCATGGCCGCTGAAGACGCGGCCCTCGAAATAAGGGGCCATGCCGACCTGGGCCAGCTGCATCTCCACCTTGGCGCGGTCCGCGCCCGAGGCGCAGGCGATGCGGCCAGCGCACAGCGCATGGGATTCGCTGACGGCGGACAGCGCGCCGTCAATGGCCACCAGCTCGGCGCGCAGCGCGGCGTTGCGGCGCTCGTAGAAGGCGGTCATCCATGCGTCGGTCAGCGGCTTGCCGGTGCGCGCCTCGATCAGCGCGGCCTGGCTGCGCACGGTCTTGCCGATGAATTCGCGCAGGCATTCCTCGGTGCTGATGGGCCAGCCCGATTCATTGAGCATGGTGCACAGCACGCGGTTGGTGATGGATTCACTGTCGACGAGCACGCCGTCACAGTCGAAGAGCACGGCCTCGAAAGCAGTCATGGATGGATTCTCGAAACAAACTGAGCAAGGGCGCCCTGGGGCGCCCTTGCTGCGGAAAATGGCCGGATTATGCGCCGGCCGCGCATGCCTGTGCCCTGCTCAGGGGAAGGAGGCACCGGCCAGCGGATGGACCATGCGCTTGACGTTGCGCACCGAGATGGAATGGAACTGGCCATCGTCGGTGACCACATCGCCGAAGGCGAAAAAGCCTTCGGCCGCGTTGCGGTTGAACTGCTCCAGGCGCTGCGCGAGGCTGGCGTTGTTGGACACGGATTCGAGGCGGTACTCGATGGCGCCCTGCTGGTCGCCGCTCTTTTCGTACAGCTGCACGCCTTCGGTATTGCCGCGCAGCACCAGGGCGCCGCGCAGCAGGTGGCCCTTGGCACCCATCTCATCCAGGCGCTGCTTCAGCGCCGTGCCGTTGGCCATGCCGAAGGGCGCGGCCAGGGCGAACACCGCGTACTCGAAGGCCGGCGCCTTGGAGTCCTTGACGTAGAGGTTGAACATCTCGTCGCCCGAGATCAGCGGGCCCGTGTAGCGGAACCCCCGGCCGCTCATCTCGGCCAGTTGCTGCGTGAAGCCGGACGTGTCCAGCGCACCCACGGCGGGGCGCGTCTCGTAGCTGTAGGTGGCGGCGGCGCTGCTGCTGCGCACATAGAGGTTGCGCAGGTCCTGCGTGCTGCTGGGGAACGCCATGCCCGACTTGTACAGGTAGCCCTGCGCACCCTGCGCATTGAGCTGGGCCACCAGGGCCGAGACGCCCGCCACGTCGGCCACCATGCGGTAGTCCAGGCGCGTGCCGGTGTGGGCCGTGTCGGTGACGTAGAAGTCACCGATGGGAACGGGGAACGTCGTGCCGCCCGAGGCCAGGCTGTAGGTGAAGGCATAGCCTTGCGCCCCCAGCGTGTTCATGGCGGACAGGGCCGCGTCGAAGTTTTCGGCAGCCGTCTCCATGCGGTACTGGCCGGTCACCGGGGTCGTCGTGCCGCCGCCGGGGTTGCCGGGCGTGCCGGGGTTGCCGGGATTTCCGCCATTGCCGGGATCTCCGCCGCCCGGTTCTCCCAATCCACCACCACCGCCGCCGCCACAGGCGGCCAGGGTTCCCAGAAGCATCAATGCCGCACTGCGGCGCGTGAGCTGTACCATCTTCATGACTATCTCCCCTTCTCGTTGAATACGTGCCCGTTCCATGCGGAATCTCAGGGCATCGGCGGCGATTTTGGGGAGTTGGCCGACATCCGGTCACCCCCCGGCCGGGGGGTAATCGTTACGATGTGCGCAAGGTGTATCCGGGCGCGCCCTGGCGCTCCAGCCCTTTCGACATGCCTTTGCGCGGACCATGCACAGCCATCCCCTCCTGACCGATTCCTCCTGTCTCCAATCGGGGCGCTATGCCCTGGTGATCGACGACCACCCGCTGACGGCCATGGGCGTGTCCGAGTTCCTGAAACAATTCGGCCTGTCCGAAGTCCATGCCGTGGCCGATGCGGGCGAAGGCCTGCAGTGCATGGCCGGCAGGGGATCGCCGCATCTGGCCATCGTGGATTTCTGGCTGGGTGCCAGCGCAGGCACGGACGTGGTGCGCGAAATCCGCACGCTGGCGCCCGCCTGCCGCGTGCTCATGACCAGCGGCGACACGCATGGCGCGATTGCCCTGAAGGCACGCGCGGCCGGGGCCCATGGCTTTGTGCTCAAGTCGCAGCCGCCGCAGGTGCTGCAGCAGGCCGTGGCGGCCCTGCTGCGCGGCGAGACCTGGTTCCCCGCCGCCCCGCTGGCGCCGCAGTCACCGGGCGGCGCCCATGCCATCCGCATGACGGCGGCCGAGCTGGGCCTCACCCCGCGCCAGGCCCAGGTGCTGGACCTGGTGCTGCGCGGCCTGCCCAATCCCAGCATTGCGCAGTTGCTGCACCTGTCGCCCCACACGGTCAAGGAGCATGTGGCAGGCGCCCTGCAGCGCCTGGGCGTGCACAGCCGCATCGACGCCATCACGCGCATGCAGGGCATTGCGCTGGAGCTGCCGCCCTCCGTCCCGCCGACCGATACGGTTCAGGCGCCGGCCACGGCCAGCCTGCGCTGAAGCAGGGCCAGCAGCGCCAGCGGGTCCACGGGCTTGCGCAGCAGCAGATAGCCCAGTTCCTGCGCCTCTTGCTCCAGCGCCGGTGACGGCTCGCCACTGAGCAGGGCGCCCGCCGCCTGCGGCGCTTGCGCCAGCACTTTCTGCAGCAGCGCAAAGCCGTTCTCGCCCCGGGCCAGATGGTGGTCGCACAGCACGAAATCGGGGTGCTGCCCCGCCGCCAGCCAGTCGGCCACCTCGCGGCCTGTGGCAGCCACATCCACCTGCAGCCCCCAATCGCGCAGCAGGCCGGCCAGGGCCCGCGCCACCTGCGCATCGTCATCGACCACCCAGCACCGGCCCTGGAGCAGGGGCGGCCGGGCCTGCGCCTGTGCCTGCGGTCCTTCGGACGGTCCCTCGGACTGCGGCAAGGCCGCCTGCACATTCAGGCTGGACGGCAGTTGCAGCCAGAAGCAGGACCCCCGCCCTGGCGTGGACAGCAGGCCGTGCTCCACGCCCATGCGCCGCGCGGCTGCGGCCACGACGGCCAGGCCCAGGCCCTGGCTGCTCACGCCGGGCAGGTGGTCGGCCGCAGGCTGGGCCGCGCGCCGGGCCGCCTGGCCTGAGCGCGCGCGAAAGTGCGGTGCGAAGACATGGGGCCGGTCTTCGGCCGCAATGCCCAGGCCCGTGTCCCAGACCTCGATGCGCCAGCCCCCGCCGTGCACGCGGGCGGCCAGCAGCACCCCGCCGTGCTGGGTGTAGCGCAGGGCGTTGTGCAGCAGGTTGAACACCATCTGGCGCAGCAGGGCCTCGTCGGCACGCACCCGGCTGTCCATGCCGCGCGCCACGCGCCAGCGCAGCACCAGCCCGCGCTGGCGCGCCTCGGCCGCGAACAGGCGCGTGGCATCGCCCAGCAGAATGCGCAGGTCCATCACCTGGGCGCGCAGCTCCCAGGTGCCGTTCTCCAGGCGCGACAGGTCCAGCAGGTCGTTGCACATGGTGCCCAGCGACTGGGCACAGGCCTGGGCATCGTCAAGCACGCCTGCCAGCGCGCCGTCGGCATTGCGCTGGCGGGCGGTTTCCACCAGTAGGCCCAGGGCATGCAGCGGTTGGCGCAGGTCATGGCTGGCGGCCGACAGGAAGCGGCTCTTGGCTTCCAGCGCCTGTTCGGCCTGCTCCTTGGCGGCCAGGTAGCGCTCGGCCAGCAGTTGGCGGTCACGCTCCTGCGCCCATTGCTGCAGCATGAGCTGGCGCGCCCCCCAGGCATGGCGCGCGATGGTGGCGCCATACAGCATGAGCAGCGGCAGCAGGTACAGGCCCCTGTTCGGGAAGTACCAGACCACGGCCAGCAGCATGGCGCCGTACAGCACGCCGAAGAAGCGCTTGAATACGGCAGAGGCCGGCGCCAGGAAGGTGGCGGCCGAGGCCACGACGCCGCACAGCACCAGGTAGATGAAAAGCCGGAATTCATGGCCGCTGCCATGGGTCAGCGGTATCGCCAGCGCCCAGGAACCGGCGTTCAGCAGGGCCATGCGGCCCATCACGCGCTCCCAGCGCTGCAGCCGCGCTGGCAACTCGGCCGAGGGCACGGCGGCACCCAGGTCCCGACGCAACTGGCGTCGCAACCCGACAAAGACGCAGGCCATGAACGCCATGCCCAGCCACCACAGCAGCAGCGGCACCTGGAAGGCGCCCGTTTCGTGCCGCTGCAACCAGACCACGATGCCGGGGATGATGAGGGCCGCCGCCTCGGACGAGCCCCGCGATGCGATGGACAGCAGCAGCCGCTGGCGCTGCTGCAGTTTCCACAGCGGCTCCGCAGGGCCGCCGTCGTGTTCAGAACTGGTCGCCATCCACGTAGAGCCAGCGCCCGGCTTCGCGCACGAAACGGCTGCGCTCATGCAGGCGCACGGCGCGGCCGCCCACGCGGTAGCGCGCGACGAATTCCACCTCGGCACTGTCCTCGCCGGTGCTTCGGAAGTCCTTGACCGCCAGCCCCAGCCAGCGTGCCGAAGGCTCGAAGTCCAGCGTGGCAGGCCGCTGGCTGGCGTGCCAGGTGGCCAGCAGATAGGCGGTGTCCTCGCGCACGAAGGCGCTGTAGCGCGAGCGCATCAACGCCTGGGCGTCGGGCGCAGGGCAGTCGCCGAAATGGTCCAGGTAGCGGCCGCAGCAGGCATCGAAGGCCAGGGGACGGCCCTTGGCATCGTGCTGGCCGCAGGGACAGGCCGGGGAGGTGGCGGCAGCGCTCATAGCGGCTGGCCCTGCGGAACTTGCGGAACTTGCGGAATTTGGGAGAGGACGGCGCGGGAGCAGGAATGCATGTCAGTCACGGCCGCCTTGCTGCGACCGGGTTCTTGATGGAGGACAGGCGGGCCATGATACTGACCGCGGGCCCTCGGGCCTGTAAGGAGAGCCCATGTTTTCAATGTCGGTCCCGTGGTGGGAGTTCGTGGTGCGCGGCGTGGCCGTCTACCTGTTCTTGCTGGTGTTCCTTCGGCTGACGGGGCGGCGCCAGACGGGGCAGTACGCGCCGTTCGACCTGGTGCTGCTGCTCATCCTGTCGAATGCGGTGCAGAACTCCATGAATGCCGGGGACAACTCGCTGATCGGCGGCATGGTCTCGGCCTCCACGCTGATCCTGTGCCATCTGCTGCTGTCCTGGCTGACCTTTCGCTTTCCCGCGCTGGAGCGACTCATCGACGGCAAGGCCAAGGCCCTGATCAGGGACGGACACCTGAACAAGGACCTGATGCGCGAGGAACGCATCACGCGCGACGATATCGAGGCCGCGCTGCGTGCGGGCGGCTGCCTGCACCTGCGCGAGGTGGAGCGCGCCACGCTGGAGACCGACGGCAGCATCACCGTCGTCCTGCGCCGCCGCGACAGCGAGAACGAGGGCGATCCGCCGGTCTGACCCCCTGCCCGGCAGGCCCTGTCAGTCGAGCTGCTCCAGAAAGCGCTCGATGGCCAGGTTCACGGGCTGCGGATGCGTGAGGTTGGCCGCATGGCCGGCACCCGGCACCTCCACCCACTGCGCCCTGGGCAAGGCCTTGGCCATGGCGCGTGCACGGTCGGGCGCGATGGCGGTGTCGTCCGTGCCATGGATGACCAGGGCCGGCACATGGATGTCGGGCAGGCGTGGGCTGATGTCATCGCGCTGGGCCAGCGCCAGAAAGCTCTGCCCCAGGTTGATGGGCGTGGCCTTCTTCCATTTGGCACGCCAGGCCGCCGCGCCGCTCCAGCCCTGGCCCAGGATGGTGCGCTCCACCGTGGACGCCATGTCGTCGCTGAGGCCATGCTCCATCCAGGCGCGCAGCAACGCTTCGTGGTGGGGCATCTGCTCGGGGTCTTCCAGCATGGCCTGGGTGTCGATCAGCACCAGCGCGCGCACGATCTCGGGGTGGATGAGCGCGCAGCGCAGCGACAGATAGCCGCCCTGCGACATGCCGACCAGCACCGCGCGCTCCACGCCCAGGTGCTCGAGCAGGGCGGCCAGGTCGTCGGCCGAGTCGTAGTAGTCGAAGGGTGCGCACTGCTCGGGGTCTGCCGTCTGGCCATGGCCGCGCTCGTCCCAGCTGATGCAGCGAAAGCGCCCCTGCAGTGCCTGGACCTGGGGAGCGAACATGGTGTGGTCCATGAGCAGCCCGTGCGAAAACACCAGGACCGGGCCTCTCCCGCCCGTGTCCTCGTAGTACAGGTTCTGGCCGTTGACGGAAGCGATGGGCATGTCGGGATCTCCTGCGAAGGTGGTCACAAACCTGCCGGAAACGGCCGCCCGCCTCTCTCGGGCACCGTGCCGGCGATGCTCCATGCTAAGCCCTGCGGGTGTCAGGGCCATCCGGCCCGACCCGCAGCGTGGGGGATTGGCCTCAGGCCAGGGCGCGCTGGATGAGAATTTTCTGCACGTCGCTCGTACCTTCGTAGATCTGGCAGACGCGCACGTCGCGGTAGATGCGTTCCACGGGGAAGTCGCTGACCACGCCATAGCCGCCCAGGGTCTGAATGGCGGCGCTGCACACGCGCTCGGCCATTTCGCTGGCGAACAGCTTGGCCATGGCCGCTTCCTTGAGGCAGGGCAGGCCGGCATCGCGCAGGCTGGCCGCATGCCAGATCAGCTGGCGCGCGGCCTCGATCTGCGTGGCGCAGTCAGCCAGGCGAAAGCCCACCGCCTGGTGGTTGAAGATGGGCTGGCCGAAGCTCTCGCGCTCCTTGGAGTACTGCAGCGCGCAATCGAAGGCCGCACGCGCCATGCCCACGCTTTGCGCGGCAATGCCGATGCGTCCGCCTTCCAGCGCCGACAGCGCAATCCTGTAGCCCTCGCCCTCGGCGCCGATGAGGTTCGCGGCGGGGATGCGGCAGCCCTCGAACTGGATCTGGGCCGTGTCCGAACTGTGCTGGCCCAGCTTGTCCTCCAGCCGCAGCACCTGGTAGCCGGGTGCGGAGGTCGGAACGATGAAGGCGCTCATGCCGCGCTTGCCCGCCGCCTTGTCGGTGACGGCGATGACGATGGCAACGTCGCCGTTCTTGCCGCTGGTGATGAACTGCTTGACGCCGTTGATCACGTAGTCGCTGCCGTCGCGCGTGGCCGTGGTGCGCAGCGCCGAGGCGTCCGAGCCCACATGCGGCTCGGTCAGGCAGAAGGCGCCCAGCATCTCGCCGCGCGCCAGCGGCGCCAGCCATTGCTGCTTTTGCGCCTCGCTGCCGTAGCGCATGAGGATGGCGTTGACGGGGCAGTTGGTGACGCTGATCACCGTGCTGGTGCCGCCGTCGCCGGCTGCGATTTCCTCCAGCACCAGGGCCAGGCTCAGGTAGTCAAGGCCGGCGCCGCCGTACTCCTCGGGCACGCAGATGCCGTAGGCGCCCAGCGCCGCCAGGCCCTGGTGCACGTTCTTGGGAAAGTGGTGTTCCTTGTCCCAGCGTGCGGCATGGGGCGTGATTTCGGTGCGCACGAAGTCGCGCACCGCATCACGGATCATTTCCTGGTCTGCGTTGAGCAGCATGTCTTGTCTCCTGATTCTTGTTTCGTTGTTCGTTGTCTGTTGCGCTGGCCGGATCTGCCGTCGGATCTACCAGGCGATGCGCTGCCCGTCGTGGCGCAGCATGCGGCCCCGGTCGGCCGGCGTGACGCCGGCCAGCGTGCGCACCAGGCCCTGCACGCTTTGCTCCACGGTGAAAGTGGCGGCCGCGCCACCCATGTCGGTCTGCACCCAGCCCGGGTCCAGCGCGACCACGGTGGCGCCCGGCCATTGCGGCTGGGCGCTGGCCACGACCATGTTGAGCGCAGCCTTGCTGACGCGGTAGAGCCAGGCGTCGGATTCGGCGTCGGCCAGCAGCGACATCTGGCTGGAGAACAGGCCGAACACGCCGCCCGCCGCCTCGACCAGCGGCGCCACCTGGGGCAGCACCTGCATGGCGCCCAGCACATTGGTGTGCATGACGCGGTCGAACTGCTCGCGCGTGGGCGGCGTGGCCGAGCTGTGGGCATCCCACACTCCGGCCACATACAGCGCCAGCTCGATCTTCTCGCCGTCGAGCTGCCAGGCCAGGCCGCTGACGCTGGCCGGGTCGGCCACATCCACCAGCAGCACCTTGGCGCCCGTGGTCTCGACGCGCTCGCGGTCGGCCTCGCTGCGCACCGTGGCGACCACGCTGCGGCCCTGAGCCGCATAGGCCTCCACCAAGGCAAAACCAAGCCCGCGCGAGGCTCCCAACACCAGAGTGACTGCCATGTCTTTCGACCTTTCAAATGGAATGCGGTCAGCGGCCCTGCTCGTCCGCGATCTGCTTTTCGTAGCGCTCGACCATGGCCTCCTGCGTCTCGGTGGGCGCAGGCAGGCCGATCTGCTGGTGGACCATCTGGTTCACCGAGGGCATGACGTTGCGCGACACCTGGGACTCTGGCTTCCAGAGCCGGGCGCGCATCAGGGCCTTGGCACAGTGCAGATAGGCCTCTTGCACCTGGATCTCCAGAACGATCTTGGGCCGGAAGCCTTCGCTGGCGAACAGCGCCGTGTAATGGGCCTCGTCGCGCAGCTTGGCCACGCCATTGACGCGCAGGGTCTCGTCAAAACCCGGCACCATAAACAGCAGGCCGATGCGCGGATCGGCGATCAGGTTGCTGAAGCTGTCCAGACGGTTGTTGCCGCCCGAATCGGGAATCAGCAGCGTCTGGTTGTCGGGCGCCTTGATGAAGCCCGGCTTGCCGCCGCGCGGCGAGGCATCCATCATCGCGCCCGCCCCGCCCCCCGTGGCCACGATGCACAGCGGCGACAGCGCGATGAAGCGCAGGCAGTGCCGGTCCAGGTCCACCTGCTGCTTGAGCAAGGCCCTTTCGGCCGGCATGGCATACAGGCTGCGCAACTGTTCTTCGCTGGTGATCATGGTCGAGAGGTTAAGGTAATAGCGGATCGGCCGATCCAAGTCTAGCTCTCTGGACGTCTGTGGCGCTGCCCATAAAACTGGCGCAATGCAAATCAGAGACACCGAGGAAGGGCCGCCCCGCACCGAGGGTGTCGTCCCCCTTTCAGGGGGAGGGCGCGCAGCGCCTCAGGGGGTGACCATTTCTATCGCCATGGCTGTTCCCTCGCCGCCGCCTATGCACAGCGTGGCCAGGCCGCGCTTGCCGCCGCGCGCCTGCAGGGCGTGCAGCAGCGTGACCAGGATGCGCGCACCGCTGGCGCCAATGGGGTGGCCCAGCGCACAGGCGCCGCCGTTGACGTTGACCTTGTCGCGCGGCACGCCCAGCTCGGCCATCAGGGCCATGGGCACGACGGCAAAGGCTTCGTTGACTTCCCACAGGTCCACGTCCGCCGCCGTCCAGCCGGCCTTCTTGAGGGCCTTCTGCGTGGCGCCCACGGGGGCCGTGGTGAACCATTCGGGCTCCTGGGCATGCGTGGCATGTGCAACGATGCGCGCCAGCGGCTTGCAGCCCAGCTCCTTGGCCGTGGATTCGCGCATCAGCACCAGGGCGGCGGCGCCGTCGTTGATGCTGGAGCTCGATGCGGCCGTGATCGTGCCGTCCTTCTTGAAGGCGGGCTTGAGGCTGGAAATCTTGTCCAGCTTGGCCTTGGCCGGGCCTTCGTCGATGCTGACCGTGACGTCGCCCTTGCGCGTGGAGACGGTGACGGGCGTGATCTCGGCGGCGAAGGCGCCGCTTTCAGTGGCCGCCTGGGCGCGCTTGACGCTTTCGATGGCGTAGGCGTCCTGCTGCTCGCGCGTGAAGTGGTATTTGGCGGCGCAGTCCTCGCCAAAAGTGCCCATGGAGCGGCCAGGCTCGTAGGCGTCCTCCAGGCCGTCGAGCATCATGTGGTCATAGACCTTGTCGTGGCCCATGCGGTAGCCGCCACGGCCCTTCTTGAGCAGGTAGGGTGCATTGGTCATGCTTTCCATGCCGCCGGAGACCACGACATCGCGGCTGCCTGCGACCAGCTGGTCGTGCGCCAGGATGGTGGCCTCCATGCCGGCGCCGCACATCTTGGACAGGGTCACGGCGCCCGTGCTGCGCGGCAGGCCGCCCTTGAAGCCGGCCTGGCGGGCGGGCGCCTGCCCCTGCCCCGCCATCAGGCAGTTGCCGAACAGCACTTCGTCCACTTTCTCGGGCGCCACGCCCGCGCGCTGCACGGCCGCCTTGATGGCGGCGCCGCCCAGATCATGGGCCGCGAGGTCGGCGAAGTCGCCCTGGAAGGCGCCCATGGGGGTGCGGGCTGCGCCGACGATGACGATGGGGTCTTGCATGCTTGTCTCCTGGGGTGTCGTGATGGTGAAAGAAAGGGAAAACGGGTCAGGCCAGCCAGCGGCTGCGCTCGTAGGGGAAGACATCGTGGACATGGCCTTCGCGGATGCGCTGCTGGTGCGCCTGCCAGAAGGCGGGGTCGAGCAGGTCGGCATGGTGGCGCATGAAGACTTCGCGCACGGCCGGGTTGCCCAGCAGAAAGGGCGCGAAGGTTTCCGGGAACACATCGCGCGGGCCCACGGGGTACCAGACCTCGCCGCTGAGCTCGTCCTCCTCGTTGCGCGGCGCGGGCACCTGGCGGAAGTGGCAGTCGGTCAGGTATTCGATCTCGTCGTAGTCGTAGAACACCACCTTACCGCCGCGCGTGATGCCGAAGTTCTTCCACAGCATGTCGCCCGGAAAGATGTTGGCCGCGACCAGATCCTTGATGGCATTGCCGTACTCGATCACGGCGCTCTCCAGGCGCTGCCGCGGTGCCGGCAGGTCCAGCCCGTCATCGAAGCACTCCTGCAGCAGCATGTTCAGCGGCACCATGCGCCGCTCTATGTAGAGGTGGGAGATGATGACCTCCTGCCGGCCATCGCCGTCGCGGTCGCTGATCTCGACCTGGCTGGGCGCATGCTCCAGGATCTCGGCGATCAGCGCATCCGAAAAGCGCTCGCGCGGGAAGGCGACCAGGCTGTACTCCAGCGTGTCGGCCATCCGCCCCACGCGGTCGTGCTGCTTGACCAGGCGGTACTTGGCCTTGACCTGCTCGCGCGTGATCTCCTTGGGCGCGGCGAAGCGGTCCTTGATGAGCTTGAACACATAGGGAAAGCTGGGCAGGTCGAACACCAGCATGACCATGCCCTTGATGCCGGGGGCGATGCGGAACTGGTCGCGCGAATGCCGCAGGTGGTGCAGGAAGTCGCGGTAGAACAGCGTCTTGCCCTGCTTGGCCAGGCCCAGGGCGTTGTACAGCTCGGCGCGCGGCTTGCGCGGCATGAGGCTGCGCAGGAACTGCACGTAGGCGCTGGGCACGTCTGTATCGACCATGAAGTAGGCGCGCGCAAAGCTGAACAGGCCGTGGAAGTCCTTCTCGCCGAACAGGGCCGCATGCAGCACCAGCCGGCCGTTGTCGCCGTGCAGGATGGGCACGGCCCAGGACAGCTCGGCAAAGCCGTTGATGATCTTGCCGACGATGTAGGCGCCCTTGTTGCGGAAAAACAGGCTGGACAGCACCTGGATCTGGAAGTTGGCGTACAGGCGCATGGCCTGCAGCTGCGGCTCCAGGCGCTCGGCCAGGCGGGCGATGTCGCGCTCCAGGTCCTCGAAGGGGCGCTGCAGCGCGAATTGCTCCACGACTTCGCGCAGCGTCTGCGGCAGCGTCTCGCGCGTGGGGTAGAAGGCCAGGTAGGCCGGGCGCGCAGCCGGCTCCTGGTTCTCTATGTATTCGGTGCTGACGGCGGGCCGCACGAAGATGAAGTCGTTGTGGAAATGCGTGCGGTGCAGGATCTTGGTGGTGACCGAGTTGAAGAAGGTCTCGGCCAGCTCCGGCTGCAGGTGGTTGACCATGAGCCCGATGTAGTGGCGCTTGATCTGCTGCCAGACCGGCATGGGCTGGGCGCCGGCCGCAAATTCCTTTTCCAGCCGGCGCACGCATTCGCGCACCCGCAGGTCGTAGAACTCGATGCGCTCGCGCTGGGCACGCTGCTGGCCCAGCCAGTCGGCAGTTTCGAAGCGGTGCTTGGCGCGGGCGGATTCGGCGCGGAACAGGCGGTAATGGCGATTGAAGCCATCCATCATCGCCCGCGCGATGTCATGGGCAAGCAGGGTGTCCTGGGCAGGCATCGGCATGAAGTCTCCCGGGGTCCAGCCTGCCATGGCCGCTCAGTCGCGCTGGCGGCTGGCGACCAGCTCGACAGCCTCGGCATGGATGTTGGCGATGCCGCCGACACCGGGCACGGTCATCTGCAGATTGGTGATCAGGCCGTCCTTGAGGCCATAGCACCAGCCGTGCAGCGTGACCTTCTGGCCGCGCGCCCAGGCATCCTGCATCACCGTGCTCTGCGCCACATTGATGACCTGCTCGATGGCATTGAGTTCGCACAGCGCATCGTGGCGCCATTGCGGGGACAGGCTGGCCAGCAGCGCCTGGTGCTTGTCGCGCACGTCCTTCACATGGCGGATCCAGTTGTCGGCCAGGCCCACGCGCACATCCTCCAGTGCCGCCAGCACGCCGCCGCAGCCATAGTGGCCCACGACCATCAGGTGCTCGACCTTGAGCTGGTCCACCGCGTACTGGATGGTGGACAGGCAGTTCAGATCGCTGGGCACGACCACGTTGGCCACGTTGCGGTGCACGAACACCTCGCCGGGCTCCAGGCCCGTGATCTGGTTCGCAGGGACGCGGCTGTCGGAACAGCCGATCCACATGTAGCGGGGTTTTTGCTGCGACAACAGCCCGGTGAAGAAACCGGGCCGGTCACGCTCCATCTGCTGGGCCCATTCGCGGTTATGGACAAACAGTTCTTCGATGGAGGTTGTGCTCATAAGCAATCCTTTTGTTGGGTCAAACTCAAGAACGGCGCGGCAGGCGGGTGCGGGATCAGCAGGTCTCTGCGAACAGCTCGCGGCCGATCAGCATGCGACGGATCTCGCTGGTGCCGGCGCCGATCTCGTAGAGTTTCGCATCCCGCCAGAGGCGACCCAGTGGGTATTCGTTGATATACCCATTACCTCCATAGATTTGAACGCCTTCGCCGGCCATCCATGTCGCCTTCTCGGCGCACCACAAAATGACGCTGGCACAGTCCTTGCGAACCTGGCGAACATGCTCCGTTCCCAGCAGATCGAGGTTTTTGGCGACCGTATAGGCAAATGAGCGGCCCGCTTGCAGCACGGTGTACATGTCCGCCACCTTGCCCTGGATGAGCTGGAACTCGCCAATGCTCTGGCCGAACTGCTTGCGGTCATGGATGTAGGGCACGACGTTGTCCATCACCGACTGCATGATGCCCAGCGGCCCGCCGGTCAGCACGGCACGCTCGTAGTCCAGGCCGCTCATCAGCACCTTGGCGCCGTTGTTCAGCCCGCCCAGCACGTTCTCGGCCGGCACCTCGACGTTCTCGAACACCAGCTCGCCCGTATGGCTGCCACGCATGCCCAGCTTGTCCAGCTTCTGGGCAATAGAAAAGCCCTTCATGCCCTTCTCGATCAGGAAGGCGGTCACGCCGCGGGCGTTCAGCTCGGGCTCGGTCTTGGCGTAGACCACCAGGGTGTCGGCATCGGGACCATTGGTGATCCACATCTTGGTGCCGTTGAGCAGGAAGTAGCCGCCCTTGTCCTCGGCCTTGAGCTTCATGCTGATCACGTCCGAGCCGGCGCCGGGCTCGCTCATGGCCAGCGCGCCCACATGCTCGCCGCTGATCAGCTTGGGCAGGTACTTGGCCTTTTGCGCCTCGTTGCCGTTGCGGTTGATCTGGTTCACGCAAAGATTACTGTGCGCGCCATAGGACAGGCCCACCGAGGCACTGGCACGCGAGATCTCCTCCATCGCCACCATGTGGGCCAGGTAGCCCATGTTGGCGCCGCCGTACTGCTCGGACACGGTGATGCCCAGCACGCCCAGGTCGCCGAACTTGCGCCACAGGTCCATGGGGAACTGGTCGTCGCGGTCGATCTCGCCGGCACGCGGTGCAATCTCGGCCTGTGCGAACTCGCGCACGGCATCGCGCAGCGCGTCGATGTCCTCGCCCAGTTGGAAGTTCAGGCCCGGCAGGTTGGAAAGGCTCATCTCGTGTCTCCTGTGGAAATTTGGTGAAAGAACGCCGCCCGGCTCAGTCGGCCAGATCGCGGCCCTGCACGCACATCAGCGTGCAGCCCATGGTGGCAATCAGTTTTTCGCGGCCTTCGTCGATGGCATAGGCGCGCCCCTCGGTCACGATGATCGTGCGGCCCGGCTTGATCACCCGGCCTTCCATGCGAAAGCGCTGGCCCTTGGCGGGGGCCAGCAGATTGATCTTGAATTCGATGGTGAGCACGGCAGCATCGGCCGGCATCAGGGTCAGCCCTGCATAGCCGCAGGCGGAGTCCAGCGCCGTGGAAACCATGCCGGCATGCAAAAAGCCATGCTGCTGCGTCAGCCCGGGCGCCCAGTCCAGGCAGACATCGACGGCACCGGGCTCCAGCAGGGACAGCTCGGCGCCCAGGGTGTGCATCGCGCCCTGGCGTGCAAAACTGTCTCGCACACGGCGGGCAAAGTCGCTGTTGGCAGGTTCCAGGCGGAGCACGGTCAAGGCAAGCCTCACAAATTACGTTTACGTAAACGTCAATTATGAAGCATTTTTCCCATCCAGGTGTTTCAACAGAGTGCGGGCCTCGGATTCCTGCTCTCGCACCTCGGCCAGGTTGGCCTGCAGGTCGGCCAGGCGGTCCTCGAGCTGGCGGCGATGCACAGCCAGCACTTCCAGGAATTTGCGCAGTTGCACGCCCGTGTCGCGGGGGCTGTCGTAAAGATCGATGATCTCCTTGGCTTCGTTCAGAGACAGCCCCAGGCGCTTGGCGCGCAAGGTCAGGCGAAGACGTGTGCGATCACGCGCGCTATAGACGCGATTGCGCCCGCCAGGCCCGGCGCGCTCGGGCTCAAGCAAGCCCATGTCTTCATAGAAGCGGATGGCCCGGGTCGTGAGATCGAACTCCTTGGCAAGATCGCTGATGGTGTAGGTAGTCGACATGGCTGGAGAGTCCGCCAGCATCCACAGCCGGCGGCCATGGGAATGCGACGTTGACGTTAACGTCAATGCTAGCGGAATTGGCCACAGGAAACTGCGCCGGATGTTGCATCCGGGTGCGACAAAGAAGCCCGGCAGGAATAAAAAGAGAGCGCGTCAGCGCTCTCTTTTTCTGGGATGTCCGTTTTGGATATCCGTTTTGGATGTTCGTTTGGCTATCCGTTTTGGCGGTTCTGCCTGTTTCTCCATTTCCTGCGGCCCAATGCAAAAAACCCCGTAGCTTTGGGCTACGGGGTTTCTTGGGCTGTAAGAGCCTGACGATGACCTACTTTCACACGGGAACCCGCACTATCATCGGCGCAAAGTCGTTTCACTGTCCTGTTCGGGATGGGAAGGAGTGGTACCAACTTGCTATGGTCATCAGGCATAACTTGTTGTCATGCTGCTCATGGAGCAACACAACGAATTCATAGAGTCTGTAATCAGCTTTGTATTTTGACTGCGCCTTACTTGGCATAACCACCTTGATGATCACGTCATCAAAGTTATAGGGTCAAGCCTCACGAGCAATTAGTATCAGTTAGCTTAACGCATTACTGCGCTTCCACACCTGACCTATCAACGTCCTGGTCTTGAACGACTCTTTAGGGGGCTCAAGGCCCCGGCAGATCTCATCTTGAAACGAGTTTCCCGCTTAGATGCTTTCAGCGGTTATCTCTTCCACACTTAGCTACTCGGCAATGCCACTGGCGTGACAACCGATACACCAGAGG
>Ga0207709_10000158_pt1 | contig 91810 bp, 87 predicted proteins | sample KBSM34metaG_FD_184397 | JGI IMG/M metagenome (GOLD analysis project Ga0207709, IMG submission 184397) | Miscanthus rhizosphere microbial communities from Kellogg Biological Station, Michigan, USA - KBS M3-4 metaG (SPAdes) (version 2) | ecosystem: Host-associated > Plants > Roots > Rhizosphere >... | reverse complement strand
TTGTGCTGGCGACCATAGCAAGAGTGAACCACCTGATCCCTTCCCGAACTCAGAAGTGAAACCTCTTAGCGCTGATGGTAGTGTGGGGTTTCCCATGTGAGAGTAAGTCATCGCCAGCTCATTATTCGAAACACCCTCAACTGTTAAGTTGAGGGTGTTTTTTTTGCTTGAAAAATAAATATTTATAATTATATTGTTATTGATGTATAACTTTTAATCATAAATAGGAATTTAAAGGTAAAAGTATGGGGAATACATATAATATTTATAAAATTAGACCAAATAAATATGATGAATTAATAGAAAAAATCGAAAAAGTTGATTTGGTCGAGCAAAAAACTATAATCTCAGGAAATTATGAGATGACATTTTATTTTTCAGAAAAGTTAAAGGGAAATGAAATATGGTGGTGGACAACTTATAGAGAATTTTTTAATAAAGATGTAAAAGCACCTAGTAATCACTTTTTTTATGGCTTATTGCTATGTCGGAATACAGATGATAATAAAGAAATATATGCTGTTAGTTTAGGTAAATCCCATTTTTATTTATCAAAATTTATAGAATTTGATTTTGGTATTAGCTTGGCTGTTAGAATGGCTGATGAAAATACAATTCTTTTGAAAAAGAGTAGATATTTTACAGGTACAAAAAGACAAGATATTTCCTCATATGCAAGTTTTGTGAAGGACAGTTATGAATCTGGTGAATCAGTTGAGCATATAAAACTTAAAGCGACAGATAAAGAAATATGGGGAGAGAAAAATATAATTTTTGCCGATTCTATCCAAATGGATATTAATAAAAGGCCAGAGGAATTAGTTGAAATCTTTAATAGTATCAGTGATACAGCAAAAGGGAACCCTATTATTAACTTACCGAAATTGGAAGCTGTAACGGATGAAATTTTAGTAGAAGAATTAGATAATGAGCTTTTAACATCATTATTAGACCATAAATTTGCTGTTGGAATCGAGGAAATCAAAGCCTTTGGTATAAATATTTGTTTTAGTTATAGTGAATATAGTTATGAAATTGTTTATAGAAAGGAAAAAGGAAAAACTTCTAGAAGGGAGTTAGGTAATAGTTTAGATATTTTAGAAATTGCTAAATTTGTTGAAGATGAAAAAGTAGTTAATTTAGACAATCTTAAAATACAATTTAAAAGGGAGGATAGTGGTGTTTATACTAGTCCAATAAAAGAAGTTATTGACTATTATAAGGAACTAGAAGGCTATTGCTATTTCTTAAAGAATGGAGAGTGGTTCTGTTTTAATTCTACTTTTATGGAATATCTTAAAAGATCTTTAGATAATATAGAGACTATTTTGAAAGAAGATTTAATAGAAACAGAATATTTGAAATGGAGAGCTGAAAAAGCAGAAAATCTAGATCAAGAAGTGGCTACTGATAATAAAATTTTATATAGAGAATACTATTTTAATCAGAAATTAAGTCAAGAAGACGGCTATGTTTTGTTAGATAGACAACTCAAGGAAATTAGAGCAATAGAAACAGGGAAAAGAAAACATAAGATTGAGGTTGCTGATTTGTATAAAGATAATGAAATTATATCAGTTAAAATTGCTAGTAAACCAGAGTCTTTAATCTATAATATTGAGCAATCAAAGACATCAATAGAACTTATAATGCAAAAAGAAGTAAATATTGAATATACTATTAATTCAGCAGCTTTATGGTTTGTATTTGATAAAAATATTCAGAAAATTACTGATATTAGTTCTATTCAATTTTTATTAGCTATAGATTCATGGAAGAAAAGAATAGAGTTTTTCGGGCTTAAACCTAGAATTTATATTTCTAAACACAATAAATTTCAACAACTTATAAGTATAAGCTAAAAGATTTTATTTTGAAAAATAAATTTTTGCATATATTTCATATTTGCGAAACTGTTCTTTGTTATTTTAAATACTTTAATAAATATCGTTTTTTGAACTTAAAGTATTAAAAATATATAAAACTTAATGTTTTCTACTTTCCTGTTTATTTGACAGGCCTATAATGATTCAGAATCATTCCAAATTTAATAAGGATATAACATGTCTACCGACCAGCAATTTCCAACTCCCAATAATTTAGGGATCGCAGTTTATTCAAATAATGCAGAAGCAATTGGTAATACACCTTTAGTTCGTATCAATCGTTTGATTAAAACTGATGCAACTGTATTAGCAAAAGTAGAAAGTAGGAATCCTGCATTTTCTGTGAAATGTCGTATTGGAGCGGCACTTATTGCAGATGCAGAAAAGCGTGGTGTGTTAAAAGAAGGCATGCATATTATTGAACCAACCAGTGGTAACACGGGGATTGCGTTGGCTTTTGTTGCAGCGGCTAAGGGTTACCCAATTACTTTAACTATGCCTGCAAGCATGAGTCTTGAGCGTAGAAAAGTATTAAAAGCACTCGGTGCCAATTTAGTTTTAACTGAACCTGCGAAAGGGATGAAAGGTGCAGTTGATGAAGCTATGCGATTAGCAGCTGAACAACCAGATGTTTATTTTCTACCTCAACAATTTGAAAATCCAGCAAATCCACAAATCCATGTGGATACAACTGGTCCTGAAATTTGGCAAGCAACAGGCGGGCAAGTCGATATTTTGGTTGCTGGTGTAGGTACTGGTGGCACAATTACTGGTATTTCTCGTTATTTCGAACAAGTTCAAAATAAACCTTTGTACTCTGTAGCCGTTGAACCTGCTGAGTCTCCAATTATTACTCAAACTAGAAATGGTGAGAATATTACACCTGCACCACATAAAATTCAGGGAATTGGTGCGAACTTTATTCCAAAGAATCTTGATTTAGATCTTGTTGATGAAGTCCTACCAATAACTAGTGAAGAAGCAATTCAGTGGGCAAGAAATTGTGCAACGCAGGAAGGCATTTTAGTGGGTATTTCAAGTGGAGCAGCTTTGGCTGCGGCTGCTAAAATTGCAGAACGTCCTGAAAATGCTGGCAAAACGATTGTTGTTATTCTTCCAGACAGTGGAGAACGTTATTTATCTTCTGTTCTATTTGAAGGTTTATTTGACGAATAAAATTACTTGTATAAAAAGCCCATCAACAGATGGGCTTTTTATTTGACCTTAATTTATAAGGCGCTTTTTAGAGCTTTTTGATGACGTTTAACAGATCGGGCATATTTCTTAGCTTTGTGACGTGTCCAGAAACTTCGCTCATATCCTGTAGGTCCAACATTGTAATAAGCAGTGGCTTTAAACCAACTATCCGCTGACTGATAATAGTGATTTAAGATATAAGCACCACATTGAATATTTGTAGATTCATCATACAAATTACCAGCACAAGTTTGTTGCCAATAGCTGGGAATAATTTGAGTTAAACCTACTGCACCCGTAGGTGATAGCGCGTTAGTATTGTAACTCGATTCTTGTCTTATGACCGCGGCAAGTAAAAGAGGAGGTACATTATATTGATCAGCACTTTGAATAATAATTGGAGATAACCGATTTGCTGTGCTTTGTGGAACAGAATAAGCTTTTTGTAGACCAGACGAGAGCTTATTTGAACGCCATGAAAATGAACCACTATTCGGGCCTAAGCTCGTACATCCCGTCATTATTGTCATTAAAACAATTGTAAAAAATTTGAGGCTCAAAATGTGTATTTGAGTTGGTTTAAAATAATTGTTAGATAAAGATGAGGTAAGCAAAATATAAAACCGATAATCAAGTTTCAAATGAAATCATGGTATTCAGCTGTAACTAATGGATCAATATAAGTTCTGTTGCTCAGCACAAGAAAATAGTGATAATTTTGTATGATTAAAATGAAAAAACCCCGACATCCTGTCGAGGTTCCTTCGTATTCAGCTTATGTAGCTAACTCCTGTCAACTACCGCTTCCTGCGTTCTTATTCTTCTTCAATGAGACATCCTGTCTCTCTATGTTTCATATATTATAAAAAAATACTAAAGCTGGATATCCGCAATTCACCGCAAGTTTTGTACGTTTTAACTTACAGATATACTTTTTCAACTTTCTTAAATACGATGTCGACTAGTTTCTGTGCTACAGGAGTACAGATCAACACACTTGGGAAATCAAATATCCACGCAATACCTCATGCGGATATCTATAATGAAAAGAAATTTTGAACTGAGCCTAGTGCTTTGAACGTCGTACTTCCCTAAATTATAAATGACATCATTGCAAATAAAATGAGCGAAAATAAAATCCTTTGTGCTGTCATAATCTTACACTCCCAGATAAGCATTCAAGGTCATTACAAAATTACTTCCAAACAATCGAGCAGTTTTAATGTCTCCGTCATCAAACCTATCGGGACTACTACCGTGTTCAGCCTGAGCCATTAATCCTGACCATGAACCAAGACGATTAGCTGCTTCAGAATAAGGCACACCTTGATGTTGCTCGGGCAGAATTGGATTACCGATCCATAACATGCCATGTTGCATGCAAAAGGTAAAAAGTGAAATTAATGTCGATTGTTTATCACCCGCGGGAAGGGATGATACGGTAAACCCAGCCGCTAGTTTTCCTTTAAAGCTCTGTTTTTTCCACAATGGACCAGTTGCATCCATGAGTTGTTTTAATTTGGAGGACACTCCGCCTAAGTAAGTCGGAGATCCCCAAATTAAGCCATCATATTGGATAAGTATTTCAGGGTTTTCAATGAGATGTTCAGCATTCAGTAGATCTACTTTAATATTTTTTTGGCTTAATACGCCAATTTGAAGTTGCTGAGCAATAAACTGGGTATGACCCTGACGACTATGGTAAATAATAGCAACGGTTTTCATGAGATTTTCCTTTATTTTAAATTTGAAAGATTTTTGCAGTGAGATATAAACCACAGCCAAAAACACTATGGTTAAGCAAACTTTTTAGACAATTCAAAAATGGATGAGGGGTTTTTGAAGAAGCGAAACCACTACCCATAGCAGGTTGCATAATAAAAAAAGGAATGAGAACAGTGACTAAACCAAAAATTAGTGCTGAGTAAAACTGAGGATGAATGAGCCAATCGGAGCCCACAATGCAAAGAAAGCTCAAGGCAAAAATCAGCCCAACGCTATAGTGTGTGATCCAACCCAGTAAATATTCACCCTTAATTTGAGGGCTTTGGGCAATGGATTGATGTATGAATTTGCCTTGAAATATCCAACCAATCCAGCGTCCGAGAAAGGTAAAGTTTAAGGTTGGAATTTTGAATAATTTTAGTATTAACAGCCAGATATCCATAATTACTGTTGCCCCGATACCGAGGCATAAAGCTTGAAAGAACAATGTGGAGATATTCATTTTTACACCTTGCTTTTATACGTATGAAACGTGATAAATTTATTGTGCAAGTTGAAGTTCACTTGAAGTCAAGAGGGTATTATGGATATTGGTGAAGTCGCGAAAAAGGCACAAGTCACAACAGCAACGCTACGTTTTTATGAAGAGAAGGGATTAATTAAATCAATAGGGCGGCAAGGTTTACGCCGGCAGTATGGTAAACAGGTGCTTGATCAATTGGCATTAATTGCTTTAGGTCGTGCTGCGGGTTTTTCTTTAAATGAAATCGCCACAATGTTTGGACAAGATGGTAAACCTGATCTTGATCGTCAAAAATTAAAAGATAAAGCTGAACAATTAGAGCAAATGGCAAAGCGATTACATTTTATTAGTCAAGGATTACAACATGCAGCAGAGTGTCCTGCTGAAAACCATATGAAGTGCCCGACGTTCCAGAACTTTTTGAAAGCAGCAATTGCTGGAGAATATCTGCCAACAAAACTTTAATCAGTTTTATCAAAGAGATTCAATTTTTGCTGTGTATTGAATAGTTAGCTTGTCATATTTTCGCCATAAAGATTTCATCTTTTTGAAGTAAAAACTTCATATAAGCTTGATTAAATTTGCTTAATTTTTTACCGACTGTATAAAACCATGAGCAAAAAAACTTTAGTCGCATTATTATGCTGTGCCAGTTTAGGATTGACGGCATGTAACGATGATAACGATCAAGAACAAACCTCACCCACTGAAAACGTTACTGAACCGACCCTAATTTCTTTTGCTAAGTTACCCGTAGAAACCTACGCTGCTGGTCCAGACTCTGGCGCATATGTGAAAGGTGCAAATGGAATTTATCCTCCATTTAAAGGTCAACCTGTACAGGGCTTTTCTGCTGCATTAAAAAATGAAGATGGCAGTTATATGGCAATGGCCGATAACGGGTTTGGGACTCAAGATAATTCATCAGACTTTTTACTTCGTATCTATAAATTAAAGCCTGATTTCAAAACTAAAGCTAAAGGCACGGATCAAGTGACTGTGCAAAGCTTTATCCAACTGCGTGATCCAAACAAGTTAATTCCATTTAATATTGTTAATGGTGATACAGCTGAGCGTTTATTAACGGGCGCTGATTTTGACCCAGAGTCAATGCAACGTACTAGTGATGGGACTTATTGGATTGGGGATGAGTTTGGTCCTTATTTACTTCATTTTTCAGCAGATGGTGTGTTGTTGGATGCTCCGATTGCTTTGCCAAATCCACTAAATCCGACGCAAGAACTTCGCTCTCCTCAAAATCAGTTCAATAAAGCGCAAATTAATTTTGTAGAGCCTCTAGTTCAGCAAAGTGGTGGTTTTGAAGGAATGGCAATCTCTCCAGATGGCCAATATCTCTATCCTCTTGTAGAGAAACCGCTTAAATCAATTCGAGAAACGGAAAGACAATTATTGATTTCCCAATTTGACCTGAAGAAAAAAGCTTATACAGGAAAATATTATTGGTTTCAGTTAGACAGTAAGGCAACCAATATTGGGGACTTCCAACTCTTTAATGATAAAGAAGGCATTATTATTGAGCGTGATGCGACTCAGAATAATTTAGGCGGATATAAAAAATTAATTCGTATTAAATTAAATGAGTCAGGCCAACCAGTAAGTCGCGAAGATTTAGTCGATTTAATTAAAATTGCCAATCCTAATTTACTTTATGGCACAGCAAGAGCAGGGGATATTGGGACAGAACAAGTTTTTGCCTTCCCATTTGAAACCATTGAAGATGTCATTATTGAAAATAGTACAACGTTGACTGTTCTAAATGATAATAACTTCCCTGGGTCTACAGGGCGTAACGCAAAATTGGCTGACGATAATGAGATTATTCAAATTCGTTTGCCAAAAGCCTTGTTCTAAGCCCTGTAAATAAGTGAGTTAAAACTGCGGTGGGTTTTATTCCGCCGCATTTATTAGAAGAATAAAATATTGAATAAACTTTAATCAAATTAATTTTTATATCCTTGTTTTCGTTTGTTTTATAAACAGCGAAAATGAATGGAATTCATGTTAAAATGATCGGCTTTCATCTTTAGATGTCACTCCTCCATCTGCTAGCCGAGATTCGCAAGCCATGTCTACTGCCTACACCATGCAAACTGCGCCGAAAGCGTTGTTTGATTACGACAAATATTGGGCGTCGTGTTTTGAACCAGCGCCATTTTTGCCGATGTCACGAGAAGAAATGGATCAACTAGGCTGGGATGCGTGTGACTTCATTTTAGTTTGCGGTGATGCCTATATTGACCATCCGTCATTTGTTTCAGGTGTGATTGGACGTGTGCTTGAGGCACAAGGTTTTCGTGTCGGAATTATTGCACAGCCAGACTGGACCAATGTTGAAAGCTTCCGCGTTTTAGGTAAGCCTACCATTGCTTGGGGTGTGACGGCAGGTAATATGGATTCAATGATCAACCGTTATACGGCAGATCGTAAAATTCGTTCAGATGATGCTTACTCTCCAAACAATGAGCCGAACAAACGTCCTGACCGTGCAGCAACAGTATATTGCCAGCGTTGTCGTGAAGCATTCCCTGATGTACCTGTGTTATTAGGTGGAATTGAAGGCAGTTTACGTCGTATTGCACACTACGATTATTGGTCAGATAAAGTTCGTCGTTCGATTCTGATGGATTCAAAAGCCGATTTGCTTATGTATGGTAATGGTGAGCGTGCCATTATTGATGTGATGCACCGTTTGGCTAAAGGTGAAAAAATCCATGAGATTACAGATGTTCGTGGTACAGCATTTATTATTAATAAACATAACAAAGCATCAAAAGCAAAGTTTGTTGAAGTTGCGAGTAATGATGTAGATACGATTGGACGTGTTGATCCAATTATTAACCCATATGTCATGACTGAAGATATTGATGGCTGTGAGGTTGAAAAAGAAAAAGGTAACTCATTAGCTCAGTATCAAGATTTCCAGAAAGAGATTGTTGCAAATCCGATTGTGCGTGAAGGCGACAAACTAGATGACGATACTCAAATCGTTCAATTAAAGCCGGCACCGTCAAAAGCAATTAAACATAAGTTACCTCCACGCGAGTTAGCGGTCATTCGTTTACCTTCTTTTGAAGAAGTGTCAAATGATCACGTGCTTTACGCGCATGCAAACCGTATTTTGCATCTTGAAACTAATCCGGGTAATGCCCGTGCTTTGGTTCAACGCCATGGTGAACGTGATGTCTGGATCAATCCTCCACCAATTCCTCTAACCACTGAGGAAATGGACTATGTGTTTGATCTTCCATATGCACGTTTGCCTCATCCAACTTATGGCGATGCTCGTTTCCCTGCATTTGATATGATCAAATTCTCGGTCAACATTATGCGTGGCTGTTTTGGTGGCTGTACTTTCTGTTCGATTACAGAACATGAAGGACGTATTATTCAAAACCGTTCTGAAGACTCAATTTTACGTGAGATTGAGAAAATTCGTGACACGGCACCAAACTTCACAGGCATTATTTCTGACTTAGGCGGTCCAACAGCAAACATGTACCGTTTGCATTGTAAAGACCCTGAAATTGAAAAGAACTGTCGTAAACCTTCGTGTGTATATCCGGGCGTTTGTCAAAACTTGCATACCGATCATGCACCTTTAGTACAGCTTTATCGTAAAGCGCGTGCGATTAAAGGTGTGAAGAAGATTCTGATTGGTTCAGGTTTACGTTATGACCTTGCAGTATTGAACCCTGAATATGTGAAAGAATTGGTGCAACATCACGTTGGTGGTTATTTAAAAATTGCTCCAGAGCATACCGAAAATGGCCCTTTATCTAAGATGATGAAACCGGGTATTGGTACATATGATCGCTTCAAGCAAATGTTTGACCGCTTTAGTAAAGAAGCAGGAAAAGAGCAATACTTAATTCCTTACTTTATTGCAGCACACCCAGGTACTTCAGATTATGACATGATGCACCTTGCAATTTGGCTTAAGAAAAATGGTTTCCGTGCCGATCAGGTACAGACGTTCTATCCATCGCCAATGGCAACAGCAACCACCATGTACTATTCGGGCAAAAACCCGCTTGCTAAAGTAGCTCGCTATACTGAAAAGGTTGATATTGTAAAAGGTGACAAGCGTCGTCGTTTACATAAAGCATTCTTACGCTACCATGATCCAAACAACTGGCCATTACTTCGTGAGGCCTTAAAAGAAATGGGTCGTGCCGATTTAATTGGTAATTCGAAACAGCATTTGATTCCGACCTATCAGCCACAAGGTACTGCTGAAGGTGAATATAAATCTGCGCGTAAGAAGAACTCGTCTGTGGCGGGAGATTCAGCAAAACGCGGTCAGGGGCAGACTCGCTCAGCAGCAGGGCAAAAACGTCCACAAAAAGGACAGGTTCTAACCCAACATACTGGTTTGCCTCCTCGTGAAACAGGTGAGAAAAGACCGTTTAGTGGTAAAAGTAAACCAAAATCAAAAGCTCGTGGATAATGATAAAAAAGGCTCTTAAACAGAGCCTTTTTTGTTTTTAATGTGTCTATTTAAATCGCATAGTGAGATTTTTGCAGATTTAAAGTACAAAAAACGTAACGAAAAATGATAAATACCATAAATCTGACGAGCTGCACTTGATTGTTGTTGACTCTATGATTATAAATAATGTGAGGGTGGCTAAATTTAAGCCAAGCTTGATAACTACAAGTGAAATTACTAAGTGAACCTTTTAAAGAACGGCTGTGTCGTTATCAATTAAAACAAAGTGTGATCTAGCAAAATCATTATAAAAAACTTAAAGGATTAAGCCCATGTATTATCTAATTACGATCTTATTATTATTTTTGGCTGTTGTGATGGCAGTGAAAAGTCTTTCACGAAGGCATCAACATGATAGTGCCTTGAAGCGCCGTGCAGTATTAACGAGTCATGAGCAAATAACATTAACCAGACTACAAACAGTTTTGCCTAAATTTACAGTATTGGCACATGTATCCTTTGATGCACTATTAACTACAAAATATGCGCATACACGTCGAAAATATCAAAATATGGCAGCTGATTTTGTTGTACTTGATCAAAATTATCAGGTTGTTGTAGTTGTTGTTCTTGGCGAAAATGGTTTACGCCGAGCGCATCAACAATATGAACGTCGTCTGTTGCAACTCGCTGGTTATCGTGTGCTGCATTACAGTGAGGTACCTGACTATCATGATCTAAGAAGAGACTTATTGAGTCCAGAAACAGAGATGGCAACTTTACATGCAACGCCACAGCTAGAAAGAATGTCAAATGCTTTTGTGAAGTCTTAAAAAGTAGGTAACGTTGGATTGAGATAAGCGTTCGGTGCAATAAAGATTAAAAATAATTGTGCCTAATCTTGAATAACAAGTATGGGCAAGCTTAGCAATTTGATAAGCCCTAATAAGATACTGACATTAATTATTTAAGCAGTAAAAAATTGAGCAATATAACTAGAGATATTGCTCAATTTAATCTCGATTTATATTTATAAAAATTATGGAAGTACCGCAACAACCGTCATTTCTACAAGCACGTCCGGCGTATAAAGTTTGGACTCTACACAAGTACGCGCTGGTGGATGTCCTTCACTAATCCATGCATCCCAAACAGCATTCATCGCTGCATAATCTTTTTCGATATCTTTTAGAAAAATCATGACAGAAAGAATGTGGGTTTTATCGGTTCCAGCTTCTGCCAATAAGCGATCAATATTATCTAAAGTTTGCTGAGTCTGTGATGTAACATCTACGCTTGTATCATCTGCGAGTTGCCCAGCTAAGTGTACTAAATTACCTGAAATCGCAACTTCGCAGTAGCGTGAAGTAACGTGTAAACGCTGCACAGACATAAGCTTTACCTGATTTAAAAACAATAGAAAAGATTGTACTTGATTGAATTAAGCAGTGGAATTTTTTTAGTTGATATTGGTGGCTATAATTAATTAATTAATTAATGACAAGATTTATTATAAATTGCTAATATCTGCATTGAATAAAATAATATATTGGACATGATCATGCGAAAAAAAATAGAGATTATTATATTGGGAGGATTATTGGGAATGACAACAATAACGCATGCTATAAATCCTGATCAAGAATATATATTGTTCTTTGAAAAATATAAACAGTTGTCAAATGAGAGTGATCCAAAAGGAATGGAACTCTATGCAGACAATGCCAAACTTCATCAAAAACAAATCACACCGGATGGTATTGAACAAAGCATGAGTATGTCTGGGAAAAAACTAAAAGAACTATTTTTAGAAAATCAAGAAATGCTTCAAAAGCTGGGATATACATCTAACTATAGTGATGTGAAAGTGACGAGAAGTCAAAACTCTGCAAAGATTTCAGCGACGAGATATAGCACTAAGAACTGTTTTACAGATAGTGATTACTATATGGTGGTTTCTCGTGGGGTGGATAAACAGTTATATATTACAGAGGAATATTCTACAAGTGTCCCTCAGAATTTGTGTAAAGAAAGTATTAAGGATGATTTGCCGCTACAGTTAACTTTTGGGGCCAAGATGATCAATAAAAACTTGCCTATGCAAGTAGATCGAGAAACAAATTTAGAACATGTTGAGGCCCAAGGGAAAGAATTAACGTTGAATTATCGTCTGATTCATATAACGTCTGCGGATATGCCTGCTGAATGGGTACAAGCAATGGAAGTTAATGGTGTTCCTGAAATTGTTAAAGGTGTTTGCGATAATATAAAAATGAAAGAATTATTAAATAAAGGAGCGCAACTTAATTTAAAGTATTTATATAAAGATAATGTGCCATTAACTAAAATTAAAATGACCAAACAGGACTGTAATATATAAATGTTTTTATTAAAGAATAAATTATAATAAAAGGGCACATTTGTGCCCTGTAATATTCGGATTTGGTCGTCACGCCAATCACAGGACGGTATGCCAAAAGTAAAGGTTGCTTTAAGCATGTTGCAAATACATGGGTAATGAATATGCGCTGATTAGGTTACTCTAAACTTGGAGCAAAAGGGAATAGATTTTGTTCAAAATCCACTCTTTTTGAGTGAAAAGTAGTCAATCACCAAAGGTTAAGTTGAAAGTCATCTGATTGAGTTTGTAACTGATAAACCCCTATACCAATTAAGCGGAACTGGAAATGTTCGGGAATCTGCATTTCATTTAATAATAAAAATAAAACTTGGATTAGGTCGTGTAGCGACTGAATAGGTCTTTTAAAGCTTTTACTATGTTGTAAAGTCTGAAAATTCTTGAGTTTAAGTTTGACATTAACACCACGTGCATTGAGCTGTTTTTTCTCTAAGCTCTGCCAGACTTTTTCGGCTAATCCCTGCCAATAGGGCTGACATTGAGCTAAAGTAAAATCACTATCAAAGGTAGTCTCTTTTGATATTTGTTGGCGAGCTCTTTCAGCTTGAACAGGTCTATGATCAATCCCTTGCGCATATAGATAGAGCTGTTGACCATATTTACCAAAGTGGTGAATTAAAATAGCCTCTTCAATTTTTTGTAAGTCACCCAGCGTATGTAACTGAAGCTGTTGTAATTTTTCCTGAGTGACTTTACCCACACCAGGAATTTTTTTAAGTGGAAGATCTTGAATGAAATTAGCAACCTGCGAAGGTTTTATTACGCATAAACCATTCGGTTTATTCCAGTCAGAGGCGATTTTTGCTAAAAACTTATTGGGTGCTACACCTGCCGATGCAGTCAGACCAGTTAATCTGAAAATATCTTCTCGAATATGCATGGCAACTTCAGTTGCACTCGCAATCTGTTTTAAATTCTCAGTGACATCCAAATAAGCTTCATCTAAAGATAATGGCTCAATAAGTAGCGTATATTGCTGAAAGATCGAGTGAATTTGAGCTGAAACTGTGCGATATTTTTCAAAATTTGGTTCAATAATAACGACTTGAGGGCATAGTTTTCTTGCCTGACTCATCGACATGGCTGAACGCAAACCAAATTCGCGGGCAGGGTAAGATGCAGCAGCAATTACAGCTCGCGGATGATGAGACGAAATAACAACGGGTAAATGCCTTAATTCAGGTTGTTCCCGTAGCTCGACTGATGCATAAAAGGCATCCATATCGATATGAATGATTTTGCGCATATTATTGTGCTTTCACGATGCCTTGCTGCTGTAAAAATTGGTGCCATTCTTTGACTGAACCCTCATAGACATTTAAGTCTACAGGCTTTGTTATGCCTTCAATTTTACCTTGATTACTATGCTGCCAAAAGAGCCATTTTCTTTTATCTTTGAGTTCAGGTTTAGCTTCATAATCGCGCACCCAAAGGGGAGTAGCAGAAAAATTTCCAACTAAGACAATGTGATAAAAAGTTCTAGAAATATAAAAGATGGGCTGTTTGCCATAATGCTGTTTTAAGCGATCATGCATGATGCCAATTTCTTTAATTAATTGTTCTTTGGTGTATGTATTAATACAGTTACTGTCGTATTCCAGATCAATAACTGGCGGAAGCGCATCTGATTTTTTAGGCACAGTCGCAATAAAGTTATCTGCTTGTGTTTTACCATCTCGACATAGACGGTAAAAGTGATAAGCCCCTACATGAAGCCCATGTTCACGAGCTTTGAGCCAGTTTTCTTGAAATTTTGAATCTTTATAATCACCACCTTCAGTCGCTTTTAAATAAACGAATTGGAACTTTTCTGGTGATATTTTTTTCCAGTCAATGTCACCTTGATGGTGAGAGACATCGAATCCCTGAACTGGATAATCTTGTGCCACGGCTTTTTGTTGATAGAACAGACCAAAATAAGCCAATACTCCCATAACACATGCCAAGCCAATTCCGATTAAAGTATTGTGCTGTGCTGTGAAAAAGGTTTTAGCCAGTTTGGTCATGCAAAACTCATTAAAGATGTTAGGCCGCCATCATAACGTGATTCAAGAGTGATAAACCACGCTAAAAGTGCAACAGCTTATACAGGGGTATTTTTGGGAATTTGCCAGAAGATAAGTGCAGCAATGACATTGATACAACCGAGGCAAATTAAAGTGACATGGAATGCTGTTGTCACATGATCGGCACCATAATAACTGGTAAATACATTAATGAGTGTACCTGCCAGCGCCACGCCAATACTCATTGATAGCATCATGATCATCGATAAAAAACTATTACCGCTACTCGCATCTTGTTGAGGCAAATCTTTTAAGGTCAAAGTGTTCATTCCAACAAATTGTAATGAGTTTAATGTGCCAAATAAGAAAAAATGTAAGGCTCTAAACCAAGTTGGAGTGTCGACTGTCATGATGGCAAAAGAGGCAATACATAACCCGACCAGTGTTGTATTGATAAGTAAAAAACGTCTATAGCCAATTTTCTGAATAATCGGTCTGACGATTGGCTTTGAAAATAATGAACCTAAAACCAGAGGAATCATCATTAAACCCGCAATAAAAGGTTCAAAACCAAAAGCCACTTGTAGCATGAGTGGTAAAACAAAAGGTAAGGCATTACCACCAAAGCGGGCAAAGAAATTACCTAAAATACCAATCGCATAAATTTTATTTCTAAAGAGTCGACTGCGGAATAATGCGTTTTGATGGGTATGAGAATGATAGGCATACCAAAGTGTTGCGATTATGCCGATGACTAATAGCGAAATGCTGAACCATTTTGAATATTCAGGTGATGCCAGATGTTCGATACCCAAAGACCATCCAATCATTGCTACCACTAATAAGATGAAGCCGCCTAAATCAAATGTTTTGACTGAAGGTTCTTTTAAATTAGGCATGACTTTTAATGTCATTAAGATGCCTAAGATACCCATAGGAATATTGATGAGAAAAATCCAGTGCCAAGTTGCAACTTCAACTAACCAGCCGCCTAAAGTTGGACCAGCCAAAGGTCCGAGTAAACCTGCAAGACTCATTAAGCTCATTGCAGCTAAGAACTGAGTTCGGGGAATAATTTTTAAAAGAGATAATCGACCAACAGGGAGTAATAATGCTCCACCCACGCCTTGGATAACTCGGAAAACTAATAGCTCATTGAGGCTCTGAGAAAGACCACAACCTAAAGAAGCCAGAGTAAAAATAACGATTGCCGATAAGAAAATATTTCTAACACCAAAGCGGTCTGCTAACCAGCCACTTAAAGGAATACAGGCAGCTACTGATAAAACATAGGCCACTACTACGCTGTGCATGCGTAATGGATCTTCATTTAGATGATGAGCCATTGCAGGAATAGCGGTGTTTACAATCGTTGTGTCCAAAGCCTGCATAAAAAAGCCAATGGAAACCAAAAGAACGAGTAGGCGATATTCAGGTTGCAAGGCTTGGTGAGTCGGCGTGGCATTCATAACATTTGAAAGTTAACGTTTTGGTCTAGTGTAAAACAAATTGAAAGTAAAAAAAGTAAGACAATGTTGAGTACCCCTTTACTAAATCTAAGTACTTTTAAAGGCACGGTGAAAATAGTTAAAACAAAAAAAGCGGCAGGACCGCTTTTTTATGGAGAGTAGGTGGGCAACTAGACAACAAATCTTTTTGGCATTTTTAAGTTTTTAATCACGTTATAAATTTGATCAACGTCTTCGCAGATAATCAATTTAGCGCGGTGTTGAAGTGGGAGAAAACCCTCTTGAACCGCATGATCTAACTGAGCAATCAATGCATTATAAAAACCATTTACGTTATATAAAATCATGGGTTTTTGATGTTGGTTGAGTTGACCCCAAGTGGCTATTTCCAATATCTCTTCGAATGTTCCTAAACCACCCGGTAATGCAACAAATGCACTTGCACGTTCAGCCATCATGGCTTTGCGCTCATGCATGGTTTCTACCACGTGTAATTCGGTTAATCTTGAGTGTGCTTCTTCATAGTTGAGCATAAAATCAGGGATCACTCCCACAGCTTCACCGCCATTTTCGAGTACGCTGTCGGCTACTTGTCCCATTAAGCCAATGCTTGCACCGCCGTAGACCAAACCAAAGCCTTGCTCAGCAATTCCGCGAGCGAGCTCAATTGCTTTTTCTCGATAGATTGGATTATTTCCTACACGTGAACCACAATATAATGCAATAAGAGGTTGTTTTGTTTTTACAGCTGTTATAGATGAATCATTTACTGCCATTGTTAATACGCTATTCATTGCTTTATTTTCACCTTATCACGTTCATATTTCTTGTCTACACTAAGCCAAAGATATGACAACTTTATAAGCAGATTTATAAGAAAGATTCATGTTTTGTATGGGTTTGGTGAATGCCCGTCATGAATAAATAAAAATGATGAATTTCTATTAAATCTTGCCTATACTAAAAATTCGTTTAACAACATATGAACAAATATGGGTAGTGGTTGTAGTCGCTCCGTTTTAATTTCTTGTCCTAAAAAAACATTTTCCCTCCTTTGTATGGGCATGCCTGCTGTGTTGCCAAATAAAGATAAAATTCAGTCAGCGCAGGAGCAGGATCGATGATCTTTGAATGGATGTCTGATCCCGCTGCTTGGGTGGGCTTAGCAACTTTAATCGTTCTTGAAATTGTATTGGGGATCGATAACCTCGTTTTCATTGCTATTTTGGCCGAAAAACTGCCGCCAGAGCAGCGTGGTAAGGCTCGAAAACTGGGATTAGTATTAGCCTTAGGAATGCGTCTAATACTTTTAGCTTCGATTGCTTGGGTTGTGACTCTGACTGAACCACTCTTCCATATTCTTAATCATCCATTCTCTGGTCGTGATTTGATTTTGTTGTTCGGTGGTGTGTTCTTGCTCTTTAAAGGCACCATGGAATTGCATGAACGAATGGAAGGTAACCAACTTCATAAAGAAGATAATCCTGTTCATGCTGCGTTCTGGATGGTCATTGTCCAGATTGTTGTGCTTGATGCTGTGTTCTCGTTAGATAGTGTGATTACAGCTGTAGGTATGGTGAAAGAGCTATCAATCATGATGGTTGCCGTTGTAATTGCTATCGGAATCATGTTGTGGGCATCAAGACCACTCATGGACTTTGTTAATAAGCATCCAACGGTCGTTATTCTGTGTCTTGGTTTCTTGATGATGATTGGTTTCTCTTTGGTCGTGGAAGGTTTTGGTTTCCATATTCCGAAGGGCTATTTATATGCTGCAATTGGCTTCTCTGTTTTGGTGGAAATTATCAATCAGAGCATGCGCCGCAATCAGGAAAAGCTGGTTACAACCACAGACTTGCGTTATCGCACGGCCTCTGCGGTTTTACGTATGCTAGGAAGTAAAAACAGTGGCTCTAGCTCAGATACACAATCTTCTGATAAAGAGGACGTATTAGCTACTCAAGCTTTTGCAGATGAAGTTTTTGATGAAGACAATGGTGTTTATCATAGTGTACTTGTGCAAGGTGTTCTTGGTTTATCAGAACGTCCAGTAAAGTCCGTAATGACGCCACGACCTGAACTTGAATGGATTGATTTAGACGACGAGCCGGAAGTTTTAAAAGAACGTTTAATGTCAATGACACACTCTCGTTTGATTGTTGCACGTGGTGAACTTGATAATATTGAGGGTATTGCACTCACTCATAAAGTTTTGAATGGCTTTATTGAAACTGGTGTAGTCGATTTCCAAAAGCATTTACGTGAACCCGTCATTGTGCATGAAAATGCTCAAGTACTTATGGTGATGGAGCAATTACGTCAAGCGCCTTTACAAATGGCAATCGTTTTAAATGAATACGGTTCAATTGAAGGTATTGCAACACCAATCGATATCTTAGAAGCAATTGCGGGTGAATTCCCAGATGAAGATGAACTAGATGCAGCCGCTGAGAGCTTGGAAGATGGCTCATTAATACTTGAAGGTTCAACCGACATTCGCCATGTATCTTTGTTATTAGGCCGTGATTTGGTTGATGAAAGTGAACAGTATTCTACTTTATCGGGCTATTTGTTATTCCATTTAGGTCGCTTGCCTGAAAATGGTGAAACTGTTGAAGCAGATGGTTATCGCTTTGAAGTGGTGACGATGGAAGGCCATAAAATCGAGAAAGTTCATATTGTTTCTATCGAACAAGATGAATCAAAAGATTAAATGACATTTTAAGTCTAGAAACATCATAAAATAGCTCAAATCTGAGCTATTTTTTTATTTGAGAAACACAGAATGACTCAACACACTTGTCCATGTGGAAAAGGCAGCTATGCAGAATGTTGCGAGCCTTTACATTTAGGCACAGCAAAAGCCCTAACAGCAGAGCAGCTTATGCGTTCGCGTTATAGTGCTTTTGCATTACAGCAAATTGACTATATTGTGAAAACAACTGCTTTAGGTCAGCAAGCTGCGCTTGATAAAGAGGCTATTGCAGACTGGAGTAAACAAAATCAATGGTTGGGTTTAGAGGTGGTCAATGCCAAAGAAAAATTAGACAAAACGCATGCGCAGGTTGAGTTCAAGGCCCATTATCATGATGGACAAAAAGCTCAGGTTCACCATGAGGTTTCACATTTTGTATGTCACCAACAACAATGGTTTTTTCTTGATCCGACTGTAGAAATGAATGTCACGATGAAACAACCGTGTGTATGTGGCTCCGGAAAAAAATTTAAACAATGCTGTGCACAATTCATATAACTTTACCTTAAAATACGCCCACCGTTTGGCCTGAGGGAAAGGGCGATGTTACTCACCGTTATTTATATTATTGCGATTACTGCGGAAGCCATGACAGGAGCATTATCTGCTGGGCGACGGAGTATGGACTGGTTCGGTGTCGTACTGATTGCCTGTGTGACGGCCTTGGGTGGTGGTTCTGTACGTGATGTACTACTCGGCCACTATCCTTTAACTTGGGTAAAACATCCTGAATATTTGGTTCTGACTTGTTGTGCTGCATTTGTCACAATCATTATTGCCAAATGGATGCGTCACTTACATAACATCTTTTTGGTGCTCGATGCTTTAGGTTTAATCGGGTTTACCATCATTGGTTGCCAAATTGCATTACAAATGGGGCACGGTTTTGTCGTATCCGCTGTAGCTGGTGTATTGACCGGAGTTTCTGGCGGTATTTTACGTGACATTTTATGTAACGATGTCCCATTTGTTTTCCGCCGCGAACTTTATGCGAGTATTTCTTTTGTGGCGGTCATCTGTTATTGGGTATGTCAGGATTTAGGATTAAGTTTAGAGTTAACCGTCATTTCAACCTTAATTTTCGGTTTTACCCTGCGTTTGATTGCCATCTATTTTGGTTTAGAAATGCCTAAATTTATTTATAAAGATGATGATGCAGAATCGGCTTCTTCAACCGACGAACATTAATCATGCAGAATGCTATGTGAGCATGCTATAACAATTAAATATATTGTCTTGCTCACTAATTCTTTCCAGTAGAGTTTTTCCTATGGACCTGATTTCACGTATACAAAATCTTCCAATCGGCAAATTCCACTACACATTATTGTGGGTGGTTGGGCTAGGTTGGATGTTTGATGCGATGGATACAGGAATCATTGCTTTTATCATGACAACTTTAGTCAAAGACTGGGCGCTAACTCCAGCCGAAAGTGGCTGGATTGTGAGTATTGGCTTTGTGGGAATGGCGATTGGAGCAGTTTGTTCGGGGGCTTTAGCAGATCGATTTGGCCGTAAGACAATATTTGCGACCACCATGGCAATTTATAGTATCGCGACGGCCTTATGTGCATTTGCTCCAGATTTAAAGTGGTTATTAATTTTTCGTTTTATTGTTGGCGTTGGTCTTGGTGGACAGTTGCCTGTTGCGGTAACACTGGTTAGTGAATATATACCCGCACATGTACGTGGTCGTTTTATTGTACTCCTTGAAAGTTTTTGGGGTTTAGGTTGGTTAGTTGCTGCATTAATTTCTTATTTTATTATTCCTAAGTTTGGTTGGCATATTGCATTTCTCATGGGTGGCCTCCCACTGATTTATATTTTAGTGATTTGGAAAAAACTTCCCGAGTCGATACCGTATCTCATTAATCGTGGTCGTATTGAAGAAGCACATGCTTTAGTTCAAAAATTAGAAGCTCAAGCTGGTGTTCAAATTGTTCATCATATTGAAGTCATGCCTGTAGCTATACGACAAAAGGTTTCTTTTAAACAGCTTTGGAGTGGTCCTTTTGCACGCCGTAGTTTAATGCTCTGGCTCATTTGGTTTGGGATTGTCTATTCCTACTACGGTATTTTTACTTGGTTGCCGAGTTTATTGGTGAAACAAGGCTATGACATTGTTAAATCTTTTGAATATGTTCTTCTTATGATTTTGGCACAGCTACCAGGTTACTTGGCAGCTGCATGGTTTGTAGAACGCTTGGGCAGAAAGATTACACTGGCTTCTTTTATTGGCTTTTGTGCATTGTCTGCATATTTCTTTGGACAAGCTGATAGTGTGAACAGCATTATGTTTTGGGGCTGCCTCATGTCATTCTTTAATTTAGGAGCATGGGGAGTGTTATACACCTATACGCCAGAGCAATATCCAGCCAATATTCGAGCTTTTGGTTCTGGTTGGGCTTCGGCAATGGGGCGTTTAGGCGGGATTTTGGCACCGATCGTCGTTACACATATGATGGTGGCTAAGAACGGATTTAGCCACGTTTTTATGATGTTTACAGTTGTTTTGCTTTTGGTTGCTACTGTAATTTTGATATTGGGTGAAGAAACCCAAGGAAAAAGATTAGAGTCGATCGGGCTTTAGTTTTGCCTAACTTTATAGCAAGTAACTAAAAATATAGAGAGATGAGACATAATTTGACGCTCAGGTGACAGACTCCCTCTTGTGTCTGTAACATAGCCCACTTAGCATAAGACTCATTTAAAATAACGACTGATTTGGAAGATAAGCTGACTATGACCAGCCTTGCGCATCAAGCGACAGAAAACCGCTCTGTAGCCGAATTTACTGAACAGGCTTACCTGAATTATGCCATGTACGTCATCATGGACCGTGCATTGCCACATATCAGTGATGGTTTAAAGCCTGTACAGCGCCGTATTGTATTTGCCATGAGCGAATTAGGGCTGAAAAATAGTGGTAAGCCAAAAAAATCAGCTCGTACAGTCGGTGATGTACTTGGTAAATACCATCCTCATGGCGATTCTGCATGTTATGAAGCCATGGTATTGATGGCACAGCCGTTTAGTTATCGCTATCCTTTAATTGAAGGACAAGGTAACTGGGGGGCGCCAGATGATCCTAAATCATTTGCTGCGATGCGTTATACCGAAGCAAAACTTTCTGCCTACAGTGAGTTATTGTTAAATGAGTTAGGGCAGGGCACAACTGACTGGCAAGATAACTTTGATGGTTCATTAAAAGAACCCATTACGTTGCCAGCACGTATTCCTAATATTCTACTTAACGGCACAACGGGGATTGCTGTTGGTATGGCGACAGATATTCCGCCGCATAATTTACGTGAAGTGATTAAAGGAACGATTGCCTTAATTCGTAATCCGCAAACTTCAGATGAAAAATTGGCTGAATATATTCCAGCGCCAGATTTACCAACAAAAGCTGAAATTATTACTCCACCAGAAGAATTACTCAAAATCCAGACTACTGGTCGTGGTAGTTACCGCATGCGAGCGGTGTACACCATCGAAAAAAATGAAATCGTGATTACTGAATTGCCTTATCAGGTATCGGGTTCTAAGGTCATTACTCAAATTGCCGATCAAATGCAGGCTAAGAAGCTACCATTGGTAGTAGATATACGTGATGAGTCGGATCATGCAAACCCAACACGATTAGTGATTGTACTTCGTTCAAATCGTATTGATGCTGAAGCGGTGATGAGCCACTTATTTGCAACGACAGACTTAGAGTCAAGCTATCGCGTTAATTTAAACATGATTGGTGAAGATGGGCGTCCTCAGGTGAAATCGATTCGTCGTATTTTGCTGGAATGGATCGAAATTCGTAAAAAAACGGTAACTCGCCGTTTAGAATATCATTTAAACCGAATTGAAAAACGCCTACATATTTTGGCGGGTCTTTTAATTGCTTACCTTGATATTGATACGGTTATCCGCATTATTCGTGAAGAAGATCAGCCTAAACCTGTATTGATGGAACACTTCAAGATTGATGAAGTGCAGGCGGAAGCAATTTTAGAACTCAAGTTACGTCATTTAGCAAAACTTGAAGAGATGGAAATCCGTCAAGAGCAGGATGAACTTGCAGCAAAAGCAGCCATTATTCGTGAGCAATTAGAAAATCCTGAATCTTTAAAGAACCTGATTATCGGTGAATTAAAAGAAGACGCGAAAAAGTTTGGTGACGAACGCCGTTCTCCAATTGTGGTACGTGCTGAAGCTGTCCAGATTAAAGAGCAAGACCTTGTACCTGCAGAAACAGTAACGGTTGTTTTATCTGAAGCAGGTTGGATTCGTGCCGCAAAAGGTGCAGATGTTGATGCAGAAAATTTAAACTACCGTGCTGGCGACCAATATTTAAGTCACGCTGTGGGCAAAACCAATCAACGGATTTATTTCCTTGATGAGACAGGGCGTAGTTATGCTTTACCTATCAGTAGTTTGCCATCAGCAAGAGGTTTAGGTGAACCATTAAGTTCCAAACTTGCTCCTGCAAGTGGTGTGTCGTTTATTCAGGTTTATCTAGAAGATGAAGCGTCTGATCTTATCGCTGCTAGTACATCAGGTTATGGATTTAAAACTCAAGCCAAACAGCTAGATACCAATGCCAAGGCAGGTAAAACATTCTTGTCGGTGCCTGAAAAATCAAAAGCTTTACCATTAATATCTGCTCAAAATATGACACATTTGGCTGTGCTCAGTTCAGCAGGTCGACTCTTAATCATTGATTTGGCAGAGCTCCCAAATTTAAATAAGGGTAAAGGTAATAAGTTGATACAACTTGAAGCGAAAGAGCAAATTTTATCCATGACAACCCTGAACTTAGATGAAATAATTCAGGTGGTTGCAGGGCAACAACATTTAAAATTAAAAGGTGATGATCTACAAAAATACCTGGGTAAACGAGCTTCAAAAGGTCAGCTCTTACCACGTGGATATCAAAAAGCAAATAAACTGTTGATTCAGAGATAAAGCTAGCGTCTGGCAACATAAATACGCTATATATGGCAACATGTTCAAGCAATGAACTGAACTTGTTGGTATTGAATAACGATTAAAAGGACAGCAATTTGGAGTACGTAATTTGTACTCCATGCAAAAAATTTGGCAGGGTTAAATTGTCAAAACTTCTGTCTCATAATCTTGTTCGAAAGTGTCATGAATGTGCCAATAAGTTTTAAATATGTTCTGGCACCAAGAAGCTAAAGAATAGCTGGGGCATTGAATAACAGTTATTACTAAGGATTACGAATCGGAGATAATGGCATTATGGAAAAAATTTGGTTTGCAGAATACCAAAAGACAGGGATTCCAGAAACAGTAGCATTGCCTGCGGAAAATACCTCACTTGTTGATATTTTTGAGAGTAATTTCCAAAAATTTGGTTCTCGTGATGCCTTTATCTTTATGGATAAAGCGATGTCATTTAATGAGTTGGAGCTTGCAAGCCGTAAGTTCGCGACCTATTTGCAAAATTTGGGGTTAGCAAAAGGAACTCGTGTGGCAGTGATGATGCCGAATGTGTTGCAGTATCCTGTAGTTGCATTAGCTGTCTTACGTGCAGGCTTAGTATTAGTGAATGTTAATCCACTTTATACCGCGCGTGAACTTGAGCATCAATTAAATGACTCAGGTGCAGAAGTACTTGTGATCATCGAAAACTTTGCCAGTGTTTACCAAAGCATTTTAGGTAAAACTCCAGTGAAGCATGTTGTAGTTGCATCAGTAGGAGATATGCTCGGTACACTCAAAGGTACTCTAGTTAACTTTGTATTACGTAAAGTACGTAAGCAAATTCCGGCTTGGAATATTCCGGGACACGTTAAATTTAATTCGGCATTAAATAAAGAAAACTCGAGTAATTATAAGCGCCCGACGTTAACTTTAAGTGATACTGCTGTACTTCAATACACTGGTGGTACGACGGGTGTTTCAAAAGGTGCAGAGCTTACTCATCGTAATCTTGTAGCAAACTTACTTCAGTGTGATGGCATTTTCCAAAGTAAATTTGGAGCAAACGATGGTGCTAAAGGCGACCGTATTGTTTGTGCATTGCCGCTTTATCATATTTTTGCGTTCATGGTTTGCGCGATGTACGGTATGTATAAAGGTCAGGCAAATATCTTGATTCCGAACCCTCGTGATTTACCAGCTGTTATTAACGAACTGCGTAAATATCAACCATCATTCTTCCCAGCGGTAAATACATTATTTAATGCTTTAGTGAATAATGAAGAGTTCAGACAACTTGACCATAGCAAGTTAAAAATGGCGATGGGCGGTGGTATGGCCGTTTTACCTTCTACAGCAGAAGCTTGGAAGAAAATTACGGGCACAACCATTATTGAAGGTTATGGTTTGTCAGAAACCTCACCGGTAGCAACTGCAAATCCACCTGCTTCTACTGAATTTAGCGGCACCATTGGTATTCCGTTACCTTTAACTGAAGTTGCCATTTTAGATGATGACGGTAAAGAAGTTGCTTTAGGTGAGCAAGGTGAAATCTCGATTCGTGGGCCTCAAGTCATGAAAGGTTATTGGAACCGCCCTGATGAGACAGCTAAAGTCATGACAGCAGATGGTTTCTTCCGTACGGGTGATATCGGCGTTATGGATAGCCGTGGATATACAAAAATTGTAGATCGTAAAAAAGATATGATTTTGGTCTCTGGCTTTAACGTTTACCCAAGTGAAATCGAAGAAGTTATTGCTAAACATCCAAAAGTATTGGAAGTTGCAGCGATTGGTGTTCCAGATGAAAAATCAGGTGAAGTGCCAAAACTCTTTATCGTGAAAAAAGATCAAAGCTTAACGACTGAAGAAGTTTTGAGCTTTGCTAAAGAGAACTTAACAGGCTATAAGCGCCCTCGTTATGTTGAGTTTATGGATGAATTACCAAAATCAAATGTAGGCAAAATTTTACGTAAAGACTTACGTAAACCAGCTTAATCGGTTAATAAAAAAAGCGCCTTAGGGCGCTTTTTTTATTTTATATTTTATGACTTTTTATAAACCAGCGGTCTATATAAGGGCGTCCAATTCCAACCATCCCCACAAAAACAAGCATTGTGCCGAGTTGCAGGCGTAGGTGAGTTAAATCAAGCTGACCATAACTTAAATAATTATCTGCTAAGCAATATATCGTAATCACAATGAGCCAGTGCCACAAAGGAAGTCGTTTAATACCGACAGCAATAAAGGTAATTGTTAAAATAACAAAGGTGCCAAGTGTCGATTGCCAATTTAAATTTGCACAAATCACACTCAGTAAAAAAGCGACAATAGGGAGTACGATCTTTAATATGCGATCTATCTGAAGTTGATTCTGTTTTTGCTTATCCAAGACTTCAAACAATTCTTTTTGATCAGGTTGTTGCATACATGGCCCTATTCATCAGTGTTGACAAGTGATTGCATAAAATTTCAGGTAAAAACGCAATGTTATGATAGCATGATCAATAGTATTTTCAGTGATGGATGGCACTATGCAGGGCATCAGCGGCATTATCTATATTATTTTAGTGGCATGTTTACTGCCATATGCATTTACCGCAATTGCAAAAATTACAGGTGGTTTTCAGCCTGCCGATAATCAAAACCCGAGAGCTTTTTTTGCCAAAACAACTGGTCTGGCTGCTCGCGCTAATGCCGTACAACAAAATAGTTTTGAAAGCTTACCTTTATTCTTAACGGCTATTTTAATGGCCGAATATATGGTTGTTCCAGAATATTTTATTCTGAGATTAGGTTGGGCATATATTATTTTAAGAGTTATTTATGGGATCTGCTATTTAAGTAATTGGGCAACTTTACGCTCGATTGTCTGGTTCTTATCTATATTGTGTCCAATCTTCTTATTAGTGGTCACGATTAAACTGACTTGAGTGTCATTCTGTCATCATTCATATCAACTTTCGCGTGTGCACATTGTATAATCGGCATCATTTTGATGATATCCACGCTATAATCGAGTGGATTTTACATCTGACTTCATAACGAAAGAGTATTGATATGAGTTACAGCGATATCCCAGCAGGTAAAGATGCCCCAAATGACATCTATGTCATCATTGAAATTCCTGCAAATGCAGCACCAATTAAATATGAAATCGACAAAGATTCTGATGCATTGTTTGTAGACCGTTTCATGGGCACAGCAATGTTCTATCCAGCGAACTATGGTTATGTTCCAAATACTTTGTCTGAAGATGGCGACCCGTTAGACGTACTTGTTGTAACTCCACATCCTGTTGCTGCTGGTTCTGTAATTCGTTGCCGTCCAGTGGGCAAATTAAAAATGGAAGATGACGGTGGTATCGATGCGAAATTAATCGCTGTTCCACACGAAAAATTGTCTCCACTTTACAAAGATGTGAAGGAATATACAGATCTTCCTCCATTGTTGATTAGCCAAGTTGAGCATTTCTTCAGTCACTATAAAGATTTAGAACCAGGTAAGTGGGTAAAAATCAGTGGTTGGGAAGGTGCTGATGTTGCTAAAGCTGAAGTACTAAAAGCAATTGAAGCTGCTAAATAAGCTTTAATTTATAAGCTCAGAGTTTCTCAATTGAGATTCTGAGCCTAATAAAAAACCTACATCTGTTGCCAGACGTAGGTTTTTTTATGCTTGATAGATCTATGAATTAGAATAATTTCACAGGGATATCAAGGAAGATACGCCATTCATTAGTGTCTGGCATATAGTCTGCAGTATAAGCGTCGTCAGCACGGTAGATTGAATTACGTAAACGTAAGCTTGAACCTTTAGCAAAACCACTTTGAACTGTGTATTTTACTTGGTTGAAGAATTCACTTTCGTTTGAGTCGTCTGCACCGTTAGATGTTTTGATATCCCAACCATATACATAAGCTGTAGTCCAGTTTAGCCCTGGTAATACACCTAACTTGCCAAAGTCGAGACTATATTGGATTTGTGCAGATTTTTCATCATTACCAATGAAATCAGACAAATAAGAGTTTGGCAAATACACACTTTGGCCGCCGTCTTGGTTCGAACCATAGTTATAACCAATGTTACCGCTGTTTTGTTGGTACGCTAACATCACACTATGTGGGCCAGTCGCATAAGTTCCTGAAACTGCCCAAATATTATTGGTTTTGTCTTCACCAGCTGGGCCAGTTGCGTATGACAATGAAGCATTTTTATCAAATTTAGTATGATAACCACTGAAGTCATAAGTAAGTGAGCTGTCATTAGCAAGAGGTTGCTTGTAGTTCACATTGACATAATGGCGATCAAGTTTGTCTTTTACATCAACGCCGTAGTAAGAACCGTTGAGTTGATCATCAAACTTATATTTTGCACCCCAAACAATGGCACTATCTAAACCATTTTGGTCAGTCGCAATTTGGTCAGAATATTGGTTTTTAGTGAATTTACCAGCAATTACTTCTAAATCTTTAATTTCATGGCTGGTTAACAATGTACCTGTGAAATATTCAGGAACCATACGTGCAGTGTTACTTGCAAGAACAGGCAAATCAAGTACTTGAGTACCATAACGTACAGTCGTATTCGAGAAACGAGCTTTTACGCTACCACCACCACGTGTCCATTGATCGTACGGATTTTCACGTACGCCATTGTAACGAGGAATCATTTGGTTGCCGTTATTGTTATTTGCACCGATTTTGAATGAAAAATCACCAACTGCGCCAACACCAAAACCAACGATACCTGTGGTAAAGCCGGAATCTAGCGTAACGATTGCTGATTGAGCAAATGAACTGTCATCTTCAACGTTATTTTTCTTGTCACGTTGAATATAACCTGTACGGAAGAGAATAGAACCGTTCGCATCTTCAACAAATCCTTTTGCCTCACTTTGCTCACTTGCCTGAGCTGAGGAAATTATTGCCGCAGAAATGAGAACTGCTAATGTAAGTTTTTGTGCATTTAGCATATTTAAAGAACCTCATAAAAACGATAAATCCTGTGCCTTGTTATTGTTCAGGGCCTAGGATTTGAATCAATTGTATAAGTAATCTATAAAAAAGATATATTTTTGTTGATTTTATTTTATATATGCTATGCAGAAATTGATTAATGTGTTACTGGTTGTTTAGTAAATTTATTATTAAGCTTTTATACTTAATGTATTGTTTAAAATAAAAAAAGTAATTTATTTTTTAGTGGATTTTTACCATTTATTTTATATTCTAAGCTCAAAAAATAGTTGATTCTTGTGTTCATTTTTTGCTCTTTTTTATTGGATATGTTTACTTTTTAATCTTGTCTTAAGTTGATTTTTTTAACAGTTTATTTTCAATACCCTCTAAATTGTTACTATATAACATTATTTTTAATGCATGATGTGCAAAAAGAGATCACTATAATAAGCCAATCGAATTTAATTGATTTGATCAAATTTAGTGCGATATTTTGCGTAAATTTTGTGCATTACTCTTTTTGCTCATATTATTGCTTAAAAAAGACCCAAAATAGTTCATAAGTTTTAAAACAGAAAAAAATGAAGAAATCTAATTAAAAGAAATGCCCATTCACAGACCATTACAAGCTCGGCTTTAAGAAATTTACGTAATTTTTATATCTCTTATTCAAGTTTAAATAGAAATTTTACATTGAGTAAATGGATACTGCTGACGTCGCTAATTTATTTCCGACAAGGTGTTTTCTCATGTTGCTCTTTTCTAATCGGATAGATGTCTTATTTTATAATATTGTTTTTTATGAATATATTTTTATAAAAATTAAATGGAATTTTTATTGTAGAGATATTTTGATTTCAATATTAATGATATGCAGCGAAGGGGAATATGGACTTGGCACAGCAATTGCTAAAGCTTAAGTAACACAATGTGTTTTATATACATAAATCGTGCATTCATTATGGGGGAGATCAAAATGATGAAATTTGCACTTAAGACCTTAGGTCTTGGTATTTTCGCAGCTGGTTCAACCATGGCTATGGCTGAAGAAGCACCATCTTTTTATGGTATCACAGCAACAGGTAGTGTAGCGGCAACTACAGACTACCGCTTCCGCGGTGTTACACAATCGTCAAATAACCCAGCCATTCAAGGTGGTTTCACTTTTTCTCATAAGTCAGGTGCCTATGTCGCGCTGTGGGGTTCAAGCGTTGACTTTAATACACCTGGCGTTTCAACTGAAACCGATATCTCTTTAGGTTATACAAATACATTAAAACTGTCAGATAAGCTGGCACCGACCTATGACGTGGGTGTAATTCATTACGGCTATATTGGTTCTGACTCAAAATTTACTAACCCATACAATGGGGATACTGGTTTTGATTTTAACGAATTTTATGGAAAATTAACTTTTGCTGATTCTTTATTTAAAGGTGATGCACTTAGTGTAGGCGTAAGCTATTCAGATGATTATTGGGGTCACTCTGATGAGTTCTGGTACTTTAACCTAGGTTATTCAGCACCAATTGCAGACACAGGCTTCACTGGACTTGCTTCAGTTGGATATAACAAACTCAAAAATAAAGACTCTTTACTTGTAGTTGCGGGTGGACCAGGTGAAGACGATAGCTATATCGATTATAAAGTGGGCGTGAATTATAACATTTTGGGTATTGTTGCTGAGCTAGATGTTGTGGGTACAGACATTAGTACTTCTGGTATGACTGATGCTCAGAAAAAACCTTACGACACAGGTCTAGTATTTAGTTTAACTAAAACATTCTAAGTTTATGCGGTAAAAAAAAGCGGGTTTATTTACCCGCTTTTTTTATTAGTCCTCTATTTGAGTAAGTAACTGTTTTAAGTGACTAAGCACAACATCATTTGCTTTGATCAGAGGTTTACGTGGCGTACCCGCAGAAATACCTTTTAGCTGCAAACCTGCTTTAATCGTTTTAGGTAAACCACCACTTACGATAAAGCGTAGTAGAGGGAGTTGCTGGTAAAATGATTTTTGAGCCTGATTTAAATTACCATTTTTCACATGCTGAATAAGTTGTTGGGGGAGCTGACCTAATAGATTAGGCGCTGCTGTACACCAACCACTAGCTCCTGCACATAAGGCTTCTAAAGCTAGAGGATTACAGCCGTTATAAAACGGGAGTTCTCCTTTTGATAGCTCATAAATTTGATGCATACGCTGAATATCACCGCTACTTTCTTTTACCATCGTAATGTTTGGAATCTGATTAAACATACGCACGATTAACTCTGGAGACATATCAACACCGCTAGTTGCAGGGTTGTTATAAATCATAATCGGCAAAGTCGTTGCTTGTGCAATTGACTGATAATATTCAAAAATCTCTTGATCTGTTAGCTTCCAATAAGATACAGGAATGATCATCAGTGCATCTGCACCATAGCTTTGCGCGATTTGGGCCTTTTTGATTGCTTGATCCGTCGTGAGTTCTGAAATTCCAATAATGACAGGTAAGCGTTTATTAATGCTTTCAATTGAAGTTTTAGCCACTAAGCACCACTCATCCCATTCAAGATAAGCGCTTTCGCCAGTACTGCCTAGAGGTGCGATGGCATCACAACCATTTTCAATAAGCAAATCGAGCATCTGCTTTAAAACAGCAATGTTAATGGTGTTGTCATTAGAAAATGGGGTGACAGGATAGCCAATAATACCGTTTAGTTTCATGGTAGAAGTCTCTTTTTAAATGCAGTCGGAATGTTTTTTCAAAGCTTTACGTGCGTAATAAGCAAAGTTCACTTTGTTACGTTTGTCGGTAGATACCCAGTCATGAGCTTCGGTGGCCAAATCGTGGGGGATAGGCTGAATTTGTCCAGCAGACATCGCTAGCAGCTGCAATTGAGCTGCGCGTTCAATTAAAAGAGCCAAGTTACATGCTTCTTCAATGGTTTTTCCCGTGACCAGTTGACCATGGTGAGACAACAAAACAGCACGGTTTTTACCCAAAGCAGAAGAAATCAAAATACCTTCTTCATTGCCCACAGGAACACCCGGCCAATGGCCTACAAAAGAGCAATCTTCGTAAAGTGCGCAAACATCCATTTGAGAAATCATGAGCGGAATTTGAAGCATGGAAAGAGCTGCTACATGAGTCGGATGCGTATGGATAATGCAATTCACCTCTGGGTGTTCTTTATAAATCCATGTATGAAAACGATTGGCTGGGTTTGCCATTCCTTCTTGATTGATTGGTTCTAAATCTTGATTAACCTCAAGCAAGTTTGAGGCAGTAATTTCATCAAAGCCTAAACCGAAACGTTGAGTAATAAAGGAATTTTTATTTTCACTACGACATGTAATTTGGCCCGCTAAACCAGCATCATGGCCATGGTCAAATAAAATACGACAAGTGAGTGCAAGCTTTTGGCGGTCAGTTAAATCTGAATCGCTAATCCACTTTTGCATGTCTTGCTGTGCATGTTGCATCAGATCTTGTTTGTTTACAGAAGCAGTCTTCATCTCTTCTCCAGTCCAGTTGACCAAATTAAGTAGGTGAAGGCAGAATAGAAAACAACTGGGTGAATCAATACATCCAGTTTTTACAAGTTATATGGTCCAGATGGGGCGAATATGCTAAGACCTTGGCAAATACATTTTCGTATCGATGAAAGAGAAGAAAAAACAGTTTTTTTAAAACTGACCAACTTGATTAGTCAGGAGATTTTAAGTGGTCGCTTGGTGCAAGGGACTATGTTGCCCGGGTCTCGTAGCTTGTCAAAAGAATTGGGAATTAATAGAAAAACCGTACAAGCGGTATATGAAGAATTGGAGGCCCAAGGCTGGCTTGTGACTCGTCCTCGAAAAGGCACATTTGTGGCAGATATTTTGCCGGAAAAGCAGCTCCAAATAGACTCTGTAAATGAGCGAAAAGTTAATGATAAGCCAACTATTCAAGAAGCTGCTTTATATCCACACAACGATGGTGTGCCTGACCCAAGGCTTATTCCGTATGAGTTATTTTCAAGAGCCTATCGGCATGCATTGATTAAAATTACCCAAAACCAGTACATGGGTTATGGAAACCCCCAAGGTATGATTGAGTTAAGACAAGCCTTACAAAAAATGTTGTCGATGGAACGTTTTATGAGTGTTGCCGAAGATGAGATTTGTATTGTACGTGGCAGCCAGATGGGAATTTTTCTTGCATCCCGTGCACTACCTAATCGACAGGGAGTGATTGTAGTTGAAGAGCTGTATTATCCCTCTGCTTTTAAAGCGTTTCAGTCAAATGGGTTTCAGGTCGTTTCTGTCAAATTAGATGAACAAGGTATTGTCATTGAGGATTTAGAACGGATTTTACAAGAACATTCAGTTGCTGCCATTTATACAACTCCGCATCATCAATATCCCACAACTGTCACGATGCCAATGAGTCGCCGTCTTCAGCTCTTAGAACTTTCAAAAAAATGGGGGTTTTATATTATTGAAGATGATTATGATCATGAATTCCACTATGACAGTCGGCCTATGCCACCCTTAGCGAGTTTGCCTCATTCTGAGTTGGTCATTCATGTTGGCTCATTATCTAAGGTTTTTGCACCTGGTATTCGTTTGGGATACATTGTTGCATCTCAGACTATCATTCAATCCATTACTGAAGATATTTTATTGATCGATCGACAAGGTAATAACATTACGGAACTTGCTTTAGCAGATTTAATGCAGCGCGGTGAAATCAAACGACATATTCGTAAAATGAAAAAAATATATCAGTTACGGCGTGACCATGCCTTAACTGAATTTAGCAGAGTTTTTTCAGGTGATGTCCAGATTCAACCTCCAGCAGGCGGAATGGCTTTATGGATGAAATTCCAGAAATCTTTTACTAAAGAGCAAGCCTTAAAATTAGACGGACTCAACATGGATACAGAGCATAAGTTTAGACAGGATGGTTCTTCTAATCGTTGTATTCGTTTTGGCTTTGCAGCTTTATCAGAGAAAGAAATTACTTCTTTAATCGAGAAGTTAAATGAGGTTCTTAATAAAAGAACAGCGGACTCATAATCCTTTGTTCTAATCTTAGTGCTGATTATCTCTGATAAGACAGCGCTGTTGTAAGATGAGAGCTTTGAATTACATCACTTTGAGCTAAATCGACAATGGCCCGTGCTACTCGTAAAACGCGATGAAAAGTTCACTCTAATTGATCTTGATACTTTTAATCTCTGAGACAAAGCTAAGCAGGAACGGTGTAATTTGTGACTTATATTCTTCAGTTTGTAGCATCTCAACAATTTGTTCAGGCGATTTGCTAAGAAGTGAGAAGCGTAAAAATAAATCTTCAAAAAAATTGTTACTCACTGTCGAAAGTACTCTTCTTAAAGAAACTAGCATATCGTCGCCGCGGCTAGATGCATGAACTAGAACGATAGGCTTGTCTATGATTTCGGTGCGGGAAACCATCCAGTCAATTGCATTTTTAAGACCGCCTGGAATACAGCGAATATATTCAGGACTTGAGATGATAATGCCATCTGAGCCAGAAACAGATTTGATAAATTCTTCTACTACAGCAGGCGTTTTTTCTCCCTCATCATCTGGAGAAAAGATAGGCAAAGTATTAATTTGATCGAAAACTGAAAATTCAATACTGGACGGTGCTATATCTTTCATTGCTCGTAATAGCGCTGTATTTGTCGATGCCTCTCTTGCACTGCCGGAGATAGCCAAAATTTTCATAGCGTCCTCTTTGCCTTCTTATATAGGCAGTAATAAATTCTTTAATTAACAACTCATATAAATATTAAAAAACAGCGGACTCACGATCCGCTGTTTTTTTCATTTGTTAACTATTTCCTCGATAGGATAATGCTTCTGTAAGGTGAGAGCTTTGAATCACTTCACTTTGAGCTAAATCAGCAATGGTCCGTGCTACTCGTAAAACACGATGATAAGCACGAGCCGATAAATTTAAACGTTGCTGAGCCATTTCAATCATTCGTTGAGAACTACTATCAAGTACAGCATGTTGTTCTAGCTGTTTCGGCGAAAGCGCCTGATTTAAACAATTTTGTCTTTGAATCTGTTGTTCATAGGCGTAAATCACACGTTGTCGAACACTACTCGAATCTTCAACAGGCGTTGGATCTTGTAGCTCTTGGGCCTTTAACGGTGGTACATCAATATGTAAATCGATACGGTCAAGTAATGGCCCAGATATACGGTTTTGATAGCGCTTAATACTCTCAGGTGAACACTGACAACGACTATCTTGATTAAATGCATAACCACATGGACATGGGTTCATCGCTGCAATCAGTTGGAAGTTAGCTGGATAAGTAATTTGCCGAGCTGCTCGTGAAATAATGATTTCTTTTGACTCAAGCGGCTGGCGTAAGACTTCTAGTACTTTTCTATCAAACTCGGGGAGCTCATCTAAAAAAAGTACTCCTAAATGCGATAATGTAATTTCGCCCGGTTTAGGGTGAGAACCGCCCCCAACGAGTGCAATCGCTGATGCTGTATGATGGGGCGCTCGAAATGGTCGCTGACCAAAAGTATGTGATGTATTTGAAATAGAATAAATGCTAGCAACTTCAAGCGTTTCTTGATTAGTCAGAGGCGGTAAAATTGAAGGAAGCCTTGAGGCGAGTAAAGTTTTACCTGTGCCGGGTGGTCCTTTAAAAAGTAAGGAGTGCCCTCCAGCAGCAGCAATTTCGAGTGCACGGCGTGGGCGTAACTGACCTTTTACATCTGCAAGGTCAAATTTATAAGGCATTTGGTTTGAAGTGACCGTAGGCTCAACCGAAGATAGAGACTTTGTGCCCAGAAAATGTTCACAGACTTCTTTTAAGTGGCTCACTGGATAACATTTAAAGTCAGGTAAGTGACTAATATCCTGACTATTATCAAGTGGTAAAAGCATTTTATGTTTGGCTTGTTGACACGCCATTGCCAAAGTTAAAGTACCTGACACTGGTCTTACATGACCATCAAGTGCTAACTCTCCAATAAATTCAAAATCTTCGGCACAGTTTTCTGGGAGCTGACCAGAGGCAATTAAAATACCTAAAGCAATTGGTAAATCTAGACGTGAACCATCTTTGGGCAAATCTGCTGGTGCAAGATTAATGGTCAGTCGTTTAGTCGGAAATTGAAATCCACTGTTAATAATCGCCGAGCGAACTCGGTCTTTACTTTCTCTTACTGCCGCTTCGGCTAGGCCTACAATGGTAAGAGAAGGTAAGCCTTGACTCACATGTACCTCTACTTCAATGAGAGGTGCATGTAAACCCAAAAGTCCCCGTGTATAAATTTTAGAAAAAGACATCTTATTGTTCCATTATGGTGCTTCATTTTTAATCGTTGTAAAGTATAAGTGCGCTACATTGGTGCTTATTTTTTATTCTTTAAAGTTTCTTCTAATAGTTCCACTTGTTTTTGTAGCTCTGCTAAACGTTGGTTGGCCGATTGAAGGGCGGTCTTTTGGCGGTCAATTTCTTGTCTGGAAACAAGATCTAACTTTTCGACTGCTTCATTTAATAATGCACGTAAATTTTTTTCCAAATCTTTTTTAGGCTCATCAATTTGTTCCAGAATGGCCTGTAATAAAGTTTCTAGCATGAAATATCCAAAGTGTTGTATTACCTTATGGTTTACAGTTTACCACTGCTTGAAGGTGGGATATAGGTTTGAATTCTTTTAGTACAAATAGAACATTAAATCAGCATGTAAACATACTGAAAATTCATTTTATTTTTAATAGCTCATCTACATCTTGATCACTAAATAGGTTATAAAGAAAGTTCATGCAATAGATTCATTTCCCTCAACCTTTGAAATATTGGCATGAAAATTGAACATAAAACCTTACTGGTGAAAAGAAGCCGAAGGAAACAAACATGAAGCTTGTAACTGCAATTGTAAAACCGTTTAAATTGGATGATGTGCGTGAAGCGCTCTCTGACATTGGTGTACAAGGGATTACCGTAACTGAAGTTAAAGGTTTTGGTCGTCAAAAAGGACATACAGAACTCTACCGTGGCGCGGAGTATGTGGTTGATTTCTTACCTAAAGTAAAAATCGAAATTGCGATTAGTGATGAAATGGTGGACGCGGTAATTGAATCAATTACACGTGTAGCAAGCACAGGAAAAATTGGCGATGGTAAGATTTTTGTGACTAACCTGGAACAAGTAATCCGTATCCGTACGGGTGAAACTGGACCAGATGCTGTCTAATTGGCACAAAGCTTGCTGAGTAGAAAATAACTCGCAAATGAGGTTGGGGGACACGAATGAAAAAAATGCTTATGGCGCTGAGTCTATCAGGCGCTCTTTTGGGTGGTACTGCCGTTTGGGCAGAAGAAGCTGTAACAACGCCTACATCGGAAGTTGCGGCTACATCAACATCTCAAGCTACTGCAACCACTGCAGAAGCACCAGTTGCTGAAACTCCGGCAGCTCCAGCACCAACACCAAAACTTGATACGGGTGACACCTCTTGGATTTTAGTTTCAACAGCTTTGGTACTGTTGATGACCATTCCTGGGTTGGCATTATTCTACGGCGGTATGGTCCGTAAAAAAAATGTACTCAGTACTATGATGTTCAGCCTTTCCGCTGCGATTTTAGTCAGTTTGCTGTGGGTGATTGCTGGATATTCAATCGCGTTCTCTGGCACAGGTGCATTTTTTGGTGATTTGTCTAAAGCAATGCTAAACGGAGTCGCGTTTGATGCATTGAGTGGGACAATTCCTGAAAGTCTCTTTGTTATTTTCCAAATGACCTTTGCCATTATTACAGTTGCAATTCTTAGTGGTTCTATTGCGGACCGCATGAAGTATTCAGCTTTCATGGTGTTTATTGCAGTTTGGGTACTCGTAGTCTATGCACCAATTACTCACTGGGTTTGGGCGGCAGATGGCTGGTTATTTAAAGCAGGCGCATTAGATTTTGCTGGTGGTACAGTTGTACATATCAACTCAGGTGTTGCAGGTCTCGTTGCGGCTTACATGCTTGGAAAACGTATTGGTTTGGGCCGTGAATCTATGGCTCCGCATAACTTGACTCTAACTGTAGTCGGTGCAAGCTTACTTTGGGTAGGTTGGTTTGGCTTTAACGGTGGTAGTGCTTTAGGTGCTGGCGCTCGTGCAAGCATGGCAATTTTAGTGACTCAAGTTGCTGCCGCTGCTGCTGCGTTCTCTTGGTTAGTTGTTGAACGTATGATTCGCGGTAAAGCTTCTGTATTAGGTGGTGCTTCTGGTGCTGTCGCTGGTTTGGTTGTGATTACGCCAGCAGCAGGTTTCGTCGGTGTAGGCGGTGCTTTAGTCATGGGCCTTATCGGTGGCGTAGTTTGCTTCTGGGGTATTACTGCACTTAAACGCTTACTTAAAGCTGATGATGCTTTGGATGCGTTTGGTTTACATGCTGTAGGTGGTATTGTCGGTGCGATTTTAACTGGCGTATTTTACAGTGATGAAATCATCAAAGCAGCCAACGTTACCTTAGCTCCAACCTTCGCTGGCCAATTATGGGTACAAGTTGAAGGCGTATTGGCAACCATGGTTTACAGTGGTGTAGCGACTTTTGTAATTCTTAAAGTGATTGATCTTGTGATTGGTATCCGTGTTAACGCTGATGATGAACGCATGGGTCTGGATTTAAGCCAACATGGCGAACGTATTGAATAATTCGTAATATATCTGCTGTCTTAAAAGAACAGTCTTGCGCTGTGATCAAAGCGATGCTTTGATCTTGCTCAGGACTGTTTTTTTGTCTCATAGAATGCTGGTTCTGTAAGTGTAGAAATTTTGCTACACTAGGTCAAAGTAATCGACCCTATAAATCCGCTATGCATTGTCCATTTTGCAACGCCGCAGATAGTAAAGTCATCGATTCACGTTTAGCCGCCGAAGGCTGTCAGATTCGTCGACGTCGTGAGTGTGTAAGTTGCGGTGAACGTTTTACCACTTTTGAAAGCTATGAAGTGGTGATGCCCCGTGTGATCAAATCGAATGGAAAGAATGAACCTTTCGATGAGGCCAAGCTACGCCGTTCGTTAATGCATGCATTGCAAAAACGTCCGGTCACCCAAGAACAGATAGAAACTGTCTTAAGTGATATCCAATTGCAGATTCGCCGTTTAGGTGAGCGTGACGTGAAGTCTAGAACAATTGGTGAAGTCGTCATGCAATCTCTATTTGCACTCGACCATGTCGCTTATGTTCGATTTGCTTCTGTTTATCAAGATTTTCAGGATGTTGAAGCTTTTCGCCGTCAAATTGAGCAAATGCAGCAACGTGAACAATAATTATTTGAGATTTTTATGTCTGAGTTGAAAAAAGATCAATATTGGATGCAACAAGCTATTGAACTTGCCAAACGAGGTCTATATTCGACTAAGCCTAATCCAAATGTTGGTTGTGTCATTGTCAAAGATGATCAGTTAATCGGTGAGGGCTTCCATCCTAAAGCAGGTCAACCACACGCAGAGGTTTTTGCCTTACGTCAGGCAGCTGAGCAGGCTCAAGGTGCAACAGCGTATGTGACGCTTGAGCCATGTGCACATTATGGGAGAACTCCTCCTTGTGCCGAAGCACTGGTTAAGGCACAGGTTAAAAAGGTGGTTGTGGCATGTCCTGATCCAAACCCACTTGTTGCGGGTAAGGGGGTTCAGATTCTGAAAAATGCCGGAATTGAAGTAGAAGTTGGCATTTGTGAAGATTTGGCAGAAAAATTAAACCAAGGTTTCTTAAAGGCGATGTCTGCGGGCATGCCTTATGTACGCTTAAAAGTAGCTTCAAGCCTAGATGGACGTACTGCAATGGCATCGGGTGAATCGAAATGGATTACCGGTGCAGTTGCGCGTCAAGATGTACAGCATTGGCGTGCCATTTCAGGAGCAGTGATTACAGGGATTGATACTGTGATTGCAGATGACTGTCAGCTTAATGTACGAAGTCTGGATAGTGTTGATATTGAGACAATTGCACAGCCAAAACGGATTATTTTAGACCGCCAAGGTCGTTTGCCGCTTGCTGCTAAAATTTTAGAAAACCCTGAAGCTGTGATGGTGATGGGGCCATATCGTCAAGAACTTGCTGATTTAGGCGTGATACAATTAGAAATTCAGCCTTTAAAAGTGCTGTTACAGACCCTATCTAAGCAATATCAAATTTATGATGTATTGGTGGAAGCCGGTGCAACATTATCTACTGCCTTTTTACAAGAAGGTTTGGTAGATGAGTTGATCAGTTATATTGCCCCGACATTATTGGGGAAAAGTGCAAGAGCCATGTTCAATGCAGAGTTTGAATATATGGCACAACAACTTCGTTTTACACTTCTTGATGTGACACAACTTGATCAAGATATACGCTTAAGGTTAATCCCTACGCAAGAGAAAGTATGAATCCAGAGCCTTCGGTTTATCACAAACGTCGTCATGCAGCCCGTACGACAGACGAATATCTTTTCCATCAGCTTGTTCCTTACTTGGGTAATAAGCGCCGATTGCTCCATCTAATTTTAGAAGCCCTTGAAATTACAGGGACGCTGAATAGCAAGAAAAAGAATCCTCCGATTTTTGCCGATTTCTTTGCCGGCAGTGGCGTAGTATCTCGTTTGGCGCGTCAAAATGGTTACCGTGTGATTGCGAATGACTGGGAACCTTATAGCCATGCGTTAAATCATGCGATTTTAGCTTGTATTGATGCACCTGCTTTTAAAGAGCTAGGCGGGTATCAGAAGGCAATCGACTATTTAAATCGCTTACCTGAAGTTAAAGGTTGGGTAACCCATAACCTTTGCCCACGTAATGATGATATTTATGATCCAGCTCGTGACCGTTTGTTCTTTAAACGCCGTAATGGTATGCGTATTGATGCGATTCGCCAGCAGATTGCAACATGGCAATCTCAAGGCGCAATTAATGATGTAGAGATGAGTGCATTGCTCGCACCATTGCTCTATTCAGCAAGTTTTGTCAGTAACACCAGTGGCGTATTTAAAAGCTTCCACCAAGGGTGGGGCGGACGTACACAAACTGCATTAGAGCGAATTGAGTCATTACTTTGGTTAACACCAAGTCGTTTTTGCGAGATTGGTGATCGTAAACGTCCTGCTGCTGAAATGTGGTGTGTAGATTCACAGCATTTAGCAAATCAAATGAGTGGTTTTGAAGTAGATGTTGCCTATCTCGATCCACCGTATAACCAGCATGCATATAGTAGTAATTACCATGTGTTGAATGCATTAACTTTATGGGATCAGGTCGATTTACCTTCACCAGATACCAAAGGTTATAAGAGCGGAATTGATAGAGCTTGGCGTAAAGAACGTCCAAGCCCATATAACTCTTCTAAATATGCGAAAGATGCGTATGAAAAACTACTTTCAACCATCAATGCCCGCTATATTCTGACCAGTTATTCAACTGATGGTAATATCGAGCCGAAAGATTTGCTTATGGCTAATCTGGAGCGGGGTAAAGTGACCTTGCTAACACAAGATGTTCCGCGCTATCGAGTAAGTAAACAGCGACAGTCTGAACGTGCACGCGTGCTTGAGTTTATTGTGATTACTGATACTCATGCCAAGTCAGGACCACCATTACGTCAGTTATTAGGCCAGCTTTACCACTTCGCCGAGCTAGGTGGTGTAGATACCTCAGGTAATAGTACACAGCTCGCACTTTGGTAAGCGCTGCAATTTAAGCAGTGTAAAAAGATTTGGAGATTCAGCCATGTTTACAGGCATTATTGAAAGTTTAGGAAAAGTTGAAAGCCTGCAAAGCGTAGGTGGTGATGTGCGTTTACGTATTCAGACTGATCTGGACATGTCAGATGTACATTTGGGTGACTCAATTGCGACCAATGGTATTTGTCTCACCGTGATTGAATGGGGCGATAATTGGTATGCAGCTGATGTTTCTCGTGAAAGCTTGAACCGAACGACTTTGGGTCACTGGAAAGTTGGGCAACGTGTCAATGTGGAAAAGGCAATGTTACCGACAACACGCTTTGGTGGACACATTGTAAGTGGTCACGTTGATGGCGTGGGCGAAATTACTGTAGTACGTGAAGATGCTCGCTCAATCTATTATGAAGTGACGGCACCCGCAGAACTTGCTAAATATTTAGCGGAAAAAGGTTCTGTGACGGTAGATGGGATTAGTTTAACGATTAACCACTTACGTGGAAATATTTTAAGCTTGAACTTAATTCCGCACACAGCAGAACGTACTAACATTGGAACGTGGCAAGTAGGTAGTAAAGTAAACCTTGAAGTCGATGTTTTAGCGCGTTATATCGAGCGTTTATTGCTAGGTGACAAAGCTGCTGAACAAAAAACAGAGTCAAATATTAGTATGGCTTTTTTAGCTGAGAATGGCTTTTTAAAATAAAAAGCTAAACCGTTAAAATAAAAAACCGGACACTTGTTCCGGTTTTTTATTTTGAAAATTTATTGCTTGGTTAGCGTAACCGAGTTTGTGCCGACCCATGGCTTGTTATGCTGAGTACGTGTAATTGAAAATTCGCCTTTTTCTGACTCTCGTGTGAGTAAGATAGATAAAGAGTTAAAGTCGTTATGACTCATATAAAGTTCTTGTGCTGAAAATGTCCATTGTTCACCCTGATTAAGCTGCTCAAGTTGCATTGAAATCTGATGCGGAATGTCCATTTTTACCCTCATTAATTTTCATAAATAACTATGCGATATTCTAATAATTATTTGAACTAAAAGAATATTGTGCATGACCATTCTGTGACAATTAAATGTCATTTTTATGACAAAGAGGGTCTTAAAAACTTTACTTTTCTATTTTTTCATCAGAAAACTTAGAATTCTTTAAAATGTATTCAATTTCTTCTTGAGCTGCCGAATTTAGCTTGGCTCGGAAAGCCGTTACAGACTGTTCAATTAAGCTTTCAGCTTCAAGTTCTAAACGAATACGTAAACTTTCAAGCTCAGATAAGATTTGATCATCGGTAATACTAAGTTTTACACCAGCAGAGTAATTGACTGCTGGTGTTTCAGGATTTTTCTGATAACGCGCGGTTTGCTCCGCAACCTCTTGTTCTAAATGACTACGTAATATGTGTAATGTTTCAGTCTGTTCATTAAACTTACGAATTTCGTCTGCTTGCAACTCCGCAGCATAAGCAGCTTCTGATGCACGTTTGTCAGCAAGTGCTTTTTCTAAAGCAAGTTGACGACGAATACGTGCTTGCTCAATGAGCTCTGCTTTGAGGTCTGCGTAGGCCTGTTCAATTTTTTGCTGTGATTCTAACTGCGCTTTTTCGTCGTTTAAAACCCAAAGTTGAATAGGGGTTTGGGGTTCGAGTAGATCGCAAATACGTGCCAGATCCTGTTGATAGGTATGACGGACAGCTTCAGGCGCATTTAACCATCTTTTTTTAAAATCTTGCCCGACATTTAATGCCACCATGGTTCTCCTTGATCAACAGTATTTACATTTTAGCGCGTTATAATTTAAAGGTCCGCGGTTCTATACCCAAACGGCGATACATTTTAAATTTTTCTCGACCAATTTGCTTGGCTGTTTCATTATTTTCAACAATTTCTATAATGTGGCTAAAATGATCAACTTGATCAAGTGCATGATTGTTAAAATTAAATACTAACAAGCCTTGTTCAAGTGGTTGTTTAGCCGAAATACATACAGCAGCATCAGGCTGGTCAACACCATGCCCAATGAAACTGACTGGGTCAAATTCCCATAATCTTTCATCAAGCATCTGTTGTAGCTGCACATCTGGGCAATACCACCAGATTTTAGGATGCTTCTGTAATATTTTTCGACATAAACGGCAAGCACTATCGACTTGCCGCTCTTCGCTGGTTTCAAACAGATAAAAACTAACTTTAGCCATTCGTATTTACACGATTCGCTAAAAATTGCATGAGGAGTGGTACTGGGCGACCTGTTGCACCTTTAGCTGGACCAGATAACCATGCTGTTCCTGCTACATCTAAATGAGCCCAACGATACTCACGTGTAAATCGCTCAAGGAAACATGCAGCCGTAATCGCGCCGCCGTATGGACCACCGATGTTCGCAATATCTGCAAATGGTGAATCAAGTAACTCTTGATAATCATCAATGACTGGCATACGCCATACACGGTCAAACGATTGCTCGCCAGCTTGTTGGAGCTCGGCTGCCAAAGCATCATCTGGTGAGAACAAACCGCTGAGTACTTTACCTAAAGCGACTACACATGCACCAGTTAATGTTGCGATATCAACCACGACTGCTGGATTGAAGCGTTTGATATAGGTCAATGTGTCACACAGTACAAGACGGCCTTCAGCATCTGTATTCAAGATTTCAACAGTTTGCCCGCTCATGGTTGTCACAATGTCACCCGGACGGGTTGCTTTACCAGAAGGCATATTTTCTGCTGCTGCAATTGCACCTACTACATGAATAGGAAGTTTTGCTTCGCATAATGCACGAATGGTACCTAGTACAGAGGCTGCACCACACATATCGAATTTCATTTCATCCATGCCAAGGCCTGGTTTTAAAGAAATACCACCCGTATCAAAAGTTACACCTTTACCAACGAGAACAACCGGAGCTTGATCAATCTGTGCTTGATATTCGAGCGTTACAATACGGCCCGGACGATCAGATCCTTTGCTGACTGCAAGAAAAGCATACATGCCTAAATCAGCCATTTGTTGCTCATTTAAAACAGTGACTTTAAGTAAGTCTGGGAATTCTGCCGCTAAAGCTAGAGCTTGTTCTGCCAAATATTCTGGGAAACAAATATTACCTGGGCGGTTGCCAAGATCACGTGCATAAGACTGACCAGACTGTACTGCATGTACTAAAGCCAGTTGTTTTTCATCTAAGCTAGTCGTTGAACTAATTAAATCAACCTGTTGTAACACAAATTCATTTTTTTTCGATTTAAACTCATCATAACCATAAGCTGCTTGAGTTAAGCTTAAAGCAAATAAATAATGGTGCTCGACAGGTAACGCAGCAATATCAATTGCGATATGCTTAAATTTATTTTGTGTCGATTTGATAATCGTTTGGGCAAGTTTAGCTAACTTAACTGTCTGAAGTTCAGCTGTTTTTCCTAAGCCAAGTAATTGGCTGTGAGGCTGATTTGAAATCTGACCAAATAAAGGCAGAGTTTCATTGAAGTTGCCTTTAAATTGGGTAGCGCTAAGAACGCTTTCTAGGTTATTGATTTGATATGTGTTGACGTTGCTTTGTAACTGTTCTGAATCAACTAAAACCCACAAAGATTCATTAGATGTCTGTTCGGGAAAAGTTGTATAAGTTGTAAATTTCATGGCTGTCGTGATTGCCTATAGAAAGTTATGATGAATTAAAACATTGAAACACTTTCAAGCATAGCGTTGCAATGTGCGGTTTTATATTTTTAACATTCGGGTAAACTAGCAGTCGTCCCGATTAGCCTTTTGGAAGTATTACTTTGATTATTCGGCGTTATCTCGTCAAGCAAGTTGTCTCTACCTCATTGGTGGTCATTTCTTTATTGACCTTAATCATGATGGGTGGTCGTCTGATCAAATACTTTGGTGTGGCGGCGCAGGGGCGTTTAGATGCCAGCATCTTGTTTAGCATCATTGGATATCGTTTACCTGAATTTCTAACACTCATTTTACCACTGGGTTTTTTCATTGGTTTAATGTTGGTGTTTGGTCGTTTATATGTTGACCATGAAATGGCAGTACTGAACGGTAGTGGTGTGAGCCGTCATCAATTAGCACGATTACTCATTCCAATGACGCTTGTTTATATGGTTTGTCAGTCTGTGCTTATGCTCTGGATGACGCCGTGGGGACTACGTGAGTTTGAAAAATTAACCACCACCCAAGCAGTTCGGACAGGCTTCGATTTGGTTCGGCCAAGAGAATTTATTTCTTCTGGACCCTATACGATTTATGCAGGTTCATTATCAGAAGACCGAAAGAATTTGAAGGATATTTTCTTTTATCAACGTGCGACCAAAGAAGACAAGCCTGATGTCATGATCTTGGCAAAAGAAGCGACTCGTGTAGAAGTTGCAAATGACACAGCCAATGTCGTTGATCTGGTGCAAGGCCGTCGTTATGAAATATTTCCAGGACAACCAAAATATACACAAGCAGAGTTTCAGTCTTATCGTCTACGTTTAGAAAATGATAAAGATGTTAAGTTTGAGAGTGGCGATGTAGAAGCCTTATCAACGACTAAACTCTTTTCAAAAACAAATGATCCAGTCATAAGAAGCGAGTTGGGATGGCGTTTGTTTGGACCATTCACCATTCTTATTGCTTTAATGCTTTCTGTGGGATTGTCTGAGGTGAGTCCAAGACAAGGTCGTTATTACCGTCTTATTCCGGCGGTTTTTATTTTTTCCAGTCTGATCGTATTAATGATTGCAATCAAGACTCGTATTAGTAAAGAAGAACTCGATATTTGGGCTTATCCTGCCGTGTTGGTTGTTTATGGCGTTGCAGCTGCCTTATTTTCACGTAAACAGAAGTTGGCACCTAAAATCAAGAAACAGATCAAGCGAGTGAAATTATAATGTTAGCACGTCGAATAGTCGCCAAATATGTGACGAAAACCACTGCGCTTGCAATGTTTGGCACCACAGTTGTTTTGTCGATTTTACAGATCTTATTTACGTACCTTGGCGAGTTGGGTGAACTCAAACCAGACTATAACGCATGGCAAGCTCTCATCTATGTGTTGTGGGGAGCGCCTCGTTATCTATATGAAATTTTGCCTATTTCTGCCTTGATTGGTGCTGTAATCGGTTTAGGTTCACTAGCGACTAGCAGTGAACTTATTGTTATGCGCTCTGCTGGTATTAGCTTATGGCGTATTGTTGGTTGGGTGATGCGCTCAGCTTTACTGCTTATTATTCTGTCGTTTGCCTTAAGTGAGTGGGTTATCCCTTATACGAATGAAAAAGCACAAAGTGTTAAAAGCCACCGCTCTGTAGCTGCTTTAGGTGAAGTGAAAGGTTATTGGTCACGTGAAGGACAGCGATTTATCTATATCGACTATGCTAACTCTCAGGGCAATTTAAAAGATATTCAAGTGGTCGACTTTGACCAGAACTATTACTTGCAATCATTAATCAATGCTCAGCAAGGACAGTTTGTAAAAAATGGTCAATGGGCTTTGAAGAAAGCAGAACAAATGGATATTTTGGCGGCAGGAAATGCCATCAAAACTGACCATGATGAACAATCGCTTGCTTTAGCATTACAGCCTAAATATGTGCATATGGTGACTTTAGATCCTGAGGATTTATCTCCAAGCCAGCTCATTAGTTTCATGCGCTATATGGATGAATATAGTCAGGTACCAAAGACTTACCAATTGGCTTTCTGGCAAAAAGTTGCCTCGCCATTTTCGTTGATCGCTTTGGTTCTCGTGGCGTGTTCATTTATTTTTGGACCATTACGCCAACAATCGATGGGTTTCCGTTTGGTAATTGCATTGTTTATTGGTTTGAGTTTCTATTATTTGCAAGATTTCTTGGGCTATGCCAGCTTGGTTTATGCCCCATCTCCAGCTTGGTTCGTACTCGTACCTATCTTGTTAATGTTTGGCGTCGGAAGTTATTTGCTTTACCGCGCTCGCTAGTAATAATTGAAATTTATGGTTTTCATCAATCGTAGATATTGGTGAAAGCCATAGGAAAAAATAGAGTCTTGACCGAAAATTCGGTAAGATATCGTGACGAAATTGTAGACAAAAGAGAAATAGATTATGACGGATGCAACTGCTGGCAAGATCCCTCACGTTCTGGTCATTATGGATGGTGTTGGTCACCGTGAAGCAATTGAAGATAATGCTTTTCTTGCAGCAAAAACACCGAATTTGGCGGCAATGACAGCAAAGCATCCAAATAGTCTAATTTCTGGTTCTGGTGAAGATGTTGGTTTACCTGATGGACAAATGGGTAACTCTGAAGTCGGCCATATGAATCTTGGTGCTGGTCGTGTTTTATATCAAGACTTTACCCGTATTACTAAAGATATTCGTACTGGCGACTTTTTTAAACATGAAGTGTTGATTGACGCCGTTGAAAAAGCCAAAGCTGCTGGTGGTGCTGTTCATATTATGGGGTTGCTTTCAGACGGTGGCGTTCATTCACATGAAGACCATATTGTGGCGATGTGTGAGCTTGCATTAAAGCGTGGTGCAAAAGTTTATTTACATGCTTTCCTTGATGGTCGTGATACGCCTCCACGCAGTGCTCAGCCGTCTTTAGAAAAATTAGATGCATTATTCGCGCAATACCAAGGTCAAGGCCGTATCGCGACCATGATTGGCCGCTACTTTGCAATGGACCGCGATAACCGTTGGGATCGTGTTGAGCAAGCTTATCGCTTGTTGACTGAAGGTGAGGCACTTCGTACTGCGCAAACAGCAGTGGAAGGCTTAGAGTTAGCTTATGCAGCCAATGAAAACGATGAGTTTGTAAAAGCGACTCGTATTGGTGATGTTGCTAAAGTACAAGACGGCGATAGCGTTGTATTTATGAATTTCCGTGCTGACCGAGCTCGTGAAATTACTCGTGCATTTGTAGAAAAAGACTTTGCAGGTTTTGAGCGTAAAGTTGTACCAAACCTTTCTAAATTTGTGATGCTTACGCGTTATCAGGCTAGCATTGATGCGCCAGTTGCATACATGCCAGAAGCATTAAAAAATTCATTGGGTGAATATTTATCTTCTCTTGGAAAGACTCAGTTACGTATTGCCGAAACTGAAAAATATGCTCATGTAACGTTCTTCTTTAGTGGCGGGCGTGAAGATGAATATCCGGGCGAAAAGCGTATTTTGATTCCATCTCCAAACGTTGCAACGTATGACCTTAAGCCTGAAATGAGTGCTTATGAAGTAACTGATGAATTGGTTAAAGCCATTAATTCTGGCGAATACGATTTATTGGTTGTGAACTATGCCAATGGTGATATGGTAGGTCATACAGGTATTTTTGATGCTGCTGTTAAAGCAGTTGAAGCAGTCGACCTCTGCCTAGGACGTGTCTATGAAGCGGTAATGGCAAAGAAAGGCCATATGTTGATTACTGCTGACCATGGTAACGTGGAACAAATGCAAGACTACGAAAGCGGTCAAGTTCATACTCAACATACAACGGAACTTGTACCGTTTATCTATGTTGGCCCAACACAAGCAACAATTGCAGAAGGTGGTGTGCTTGCCGATGTAGCACCTACGATTCTCAATTTAATGCAGATTCCTGTTCCTGCTGAAATGCAAGGGCGTAATCTGATTACATTATCTGCATAAGCCAAAGGTGATTGGATGCTGCAACACATTAAATATAAAAAACTTATTGTAAGTATGTTGCTGTGTTGCAGCCAATTTGCTTTTGCGGCGCCAGTTGTAAAAGAGAAATTGTCACCTCTGCATTCGGATTCGGAAGAACCGGAACATAGTTATGCAGAGGTGCCGATCGAGTCTATCCAACAGTTTGTTCAAATCTATGGAATCGTTCGAGATAATTACGTTGATGTGAAGTCCGACGATGCCTTATTTCAACAAGCCATTAAAGGGTTGGTGAGTGGACTAGATCGTTATTCACGTTATTTGTCGGCAGAAGAATATCGTCAATTGATTCAATATACTGAAGGTGACCTCGCCTCGGTTGATTTTGCTTTAAGCCCTGAAGTGCATGTCCATAAATGGATGATTCGTGATCTTAAAACTGGTTCAGACTCATACAAATTAGGTTTGAGAAATGGTCAATCGATTCTCAAGATTGATAATCAAGACTTAAAAAATTTAAACCAAGATCAGGTGCTTGGGCTGCTTTATGGCTCTATCGGAAGTACGCTTCAAGTACAAGCAGAAGATTTAAATGGAAACCTCAACTTAGTTCGTAATAAAAAAATAGAAACCGATATAGAACCTGTAATGTTGCATAATCAGGTTTTGGTGCTAAAAATTAGAGTATTCCAGCAAGACACGGCAAATGAAATTAAACGGTTAATTGAAGAAAATAGTTCACCACGTTTAAAAGCCGTTTTAATCGATTTACGAAACAATCCAGGTGGGTTGTTATCGGCAGCAGTCGAGTCGGCAGATTTATTTCTAAATAGTGGGATTATCGTCTCAACTAAAAGCCGTTCGGAAGGTAATCAGCAATTTCAGGCTCTGCCCGGCAATGAATTTCAGAATATAAAATTAGGTATATTAATTAATCATCGTTCTGCATCGGCAGCCGAAGTTTTTACTGCGGCCATGAAAGAACACCAGCGTGCTTGGGTAATCGGTGAAAAAAGTTATGGGAAAGGCGTAGTGCAGAAACTGTTTCCTTTGCCAAGTGGTGCGGCACTACAAATGACAGTCTCACATTACTACACACCAAATGGCAATATGATTGAAGGGCAAGGTATTCAGCCTAACCAGACCTATCCTTTGCCCCCAGAAATGAAAGAAGACGTATATTTAGATCGTGTTGCAGACTTATTTCTAAAGAAAAAATAGTCTTTTATACTTCCTCTCCCAATTCAGTATCTAAGCCAAACTTTTTCAATCGATAGCGTAAAGAACGGAAGGTCATTCCTAACTTTTTAGCTGCTAAGGTCCGGTTCCAATGTGTCATGTCCAATGCGTTCAGTAGAATATCTTTTTCAATATTTTCTAAGTAACGTTCTAAGCCTTCCATTGGTAATTTTGGCCGAGTCTGAGCAATCGCAGTTGATGTGTCATTCACTTGTTTAGTTGTGATTTGCGAGTTAATGCTACTGCCTCTGAGAGGAGGTGCTAAATGTGTTAAATCAATACATTCATCATCACTTAAGGTAATAGCTCGTTCAATCATATTTCTTAATTCACGAACATTACCTGGAAAATCTTGCTGCAATAAATAAGTTTCAGCAGTAGTAGTTAATTGTTTGCTTGGAATTTCCCATTCCATACAAACCTTTTGAATAAAATGATTGGCTAATAACAAAATATCTCCACCGCGCTCACGCAGTGGCGGCAACATGATATCCATAACATGAATACGGAAAAATAAGTCCTGACGGAATTTGCCTTGTCGGACTAATAACTCTAAATCTTGGTGGCTGGCGCTGATCACCCGAAAATCAACATCGATTTCCTGATCTGAACCTACTGGACGAATTTTTTTCTCTTGTACTGCCCGAAGTAATTTGACTTGCATACTTAAAGGCAATTCAGCAATTTCATCTAAAAATAAGCTGCCGCCATGAGCGGACAAAATCAGGCCTTGTTTGTCTTGGGTCGCTCCCGTAAAGCTACCTTTTTTATGTCCAAAAAGTTCACTTTCCATGAGCTCAGTTGGAATTGCTCCACAGTTAATCGCAATAAATGGACCTTCGCTGCGGTTACTCAAACGGTGAATAAGATTAGCAACAACTTCTTTACCTGTACCAGATTCCCCCGTAACAAACACAGGAGCTTGGGAACGAGCTATTTTTTTTATAGCAATACGCAAGTTTTGTATCGGTGGAGAACGTCCAATTAATAGATCATTTTCCAACGTTGTTTCACCAAACTCATGCTCTGGTTTTGGCTGATTTAGCGCTTTTTTTAATAACTGATCTAAATGAATTTGGTTAATAGGTTTACTTACAAAATCAAAAGCTCCCGCTTTTAATGCTGCAATTGCAATATCCATATTGCCGTACGCAGTTAGAACTGCAATTGGTGTCTGAGAATAAGTTTGAGAAACATGTTTAACTAATTCTAAACCGCTACCGTCAGGTAGGTTTAAATCGGTTAAGCATGCATCGTAATGAAACTGAGTAAAGAGTTGTTTGGCCTGTTCAACCCGATAAGCAAGATGTGTTTTAATCCCCATTCGCGCAAGAGTCATTTGCATTAAAAGGCACAAATCTTCTTCATCGTCTACAAGCAAAACTAGTGGTTGCTGTTCTGCCATTTCCCCAAAAACCTAATAAAAAAATCAATATATTATTGGGCATGCCATTCGGAAGCATGCCCCTTGTTTTTGCTCTACATACGTGAGCTTTGCATGGTTTGCCTCACAAAAACTATGAGACAAATATAATCCTAAACCAGTTCCATTAATTTCGGTACTAAAAAATGGTTTAAATAATTGAGATATATCACGTTTTGAAACACCTTCGCCGTAATCAATCACATCAATATAAATTTTATTTGTTTGTGAGTGAATGTTGATCAGAACATGGGGTGAATCGGGGGCATTATGTCGTAAAGCATTCCTGACAAGGTTAATCAGCACTTGTCTGAGTTGTTTCTCGTCAAATAATAATTTTAAGGATGAATCAGAGATTTTAAGCTGTATAGAATGTTTAACATCCGATAGATCTTCGTCTAATAACGTCTTTATGAAGTCATTTAATTCAATCTGAATTGGATGAGTTCTTTCGCTGCTGGCAAGTCCTAAGGTGTCTTGAACAATACTATCGATGCGTTTTGTTTGCTTGCCAATCATACGGCGTAAAGTATTTTGCTGCTCTAAATCACTATCTTTAAGTAATTCATTTGCCTGAACAATTGCTGCCAGAGGATTACGGATTTCATGTGCAATACTGGCTGAAAGTTGCCCTAAAGCAGCCAGTTTGAGTTGTTGAGCTTGCTGATTAATGTGTTGCGCATCTTGTAAGATGAGTAGCGTCAATGCTTGTTGCGGCACCACAAGATGCTGAACTTTAATGTTAATAGAGTAAGCCGACAGCCGAGACTCAAAAATAAATCGATCACCTTCTTGTAGGTTATCAAACTTAAGAATTTCAAATAAATCGGGGTGCCATTTAGCTAAAGGATATTTTTCACTGGCAAATTGTGGGGGAATGCCTAACAGAGAGCAGGCAGCCGGATTACTTAGAACAATGTCATAGTTTTCATCTAGAACAAGATAGCCTTCTTCAATTTGTTCCAGAATATAGCGGTTAATATTTTGTAGTTGATAGAGTTCTATTGATTGGTGGAAAGTTAGCGTCTCAAGTAATTTAAAGCGCTGAACAGCAATTTGCCCGATGCCATGCACCACAAAAAATAAGAAGGCTAATAAGGCACTATTACCAATTGTATTTAGATTATTGTAGTCAAATAAACTACCAACAAAGCGTTGGTAAATAATGGCAATGACCGCAAGTAATGTAATGAGTAAAGACATTCTTGCGCTGAGTAAAATTGCCGAGGTGAATATAGTAATAACATACAGCAAGCTGAGTTGTAGATTTGGTTCACCTACAGAAAATGTAAGTAAACTCAGGCAGATAACATCAACTACAAAAAATAAAATAAGCTGCTTTGTTGCCTGAGTTGCAACAAACTTAAAACACAAAAGCTGAAGAAGGCTTAATATGGAATAGCCAAGCAGTGTGTAAGAATATAAAGCGGGTTGTTGTAGACTATTGTCTATTTGAGCATCGGTTAAAACCAAAATAATATTGAGGCTAACCGCAATAATAAGACGATATAAACCATACCACGTGCCCAAACGAAAAATCGTATTGGACAACGATGAGTTTAAGGGAAATTGCATATAGTGTGATTATGGTTTGATCAGACCATACCGAATCGCAAGATGAGTTAGTTTAACATCACTATCGATGGCGAGCTTTTCAAAAATACGGTAGCGGTAAGTATTCACCGTTTTGACACTTACAAAAAGTTTGTCCGCAATTTCTTGAGCGCTAATACAATTTACAACCATCATTGCAACTTGCATTTCTCGTTCGGATAGGGCATCAAAAGGTGATTGTTGTGTGTCGGATAGATAGGAACTCGCCAACTGCTCAGCAATATCTGCACTGAAGTATTTACCACCTTGCATGACTTTGTTGATTGCTCGAACCATCTCTGTAATTGGAGCACCTTTCGTGATGTAGCCTTTAGCTCCTGCTTTAAGCAAAAGAGAAGGGTAAGGTTCTTCTGATAAGCCACTTACAGCAATAACTTTTGTATCTGGTGCGGTTTGTAGTAAACGACGCGTTGTTTCTACGCCCCCGATGCCTGGCATGTTGACATCAAGTAGCACAACTTGAGGATGTTTCTGACGAACAATAGCAATTGCTTCTTCACCCGATTCGGCTTGTCCAATGACCTCTACATCGGCATGATCTTCTAACATACGGCAAATGCCTGTACGTACAAGTTCATGGTCATCCACAACTAAAACTGTAATCAAGAAGACCTCCTTTCTTTCAAAAAACAAGTTTTTTGTTACATAAAGCAAAATTAGCTTGCAATGGAATGACAAAATTAGCAATCCTATTCTTATATAGTGAGCGAATAGTTGTGCACAATTGTGTCGGTAAAAGCGTTATACCTTATACCTCAAATGTAAGGCATAATTATAGTAAGCGCAAATGTGTATCACCCTGAGTCGAGTATTGTGCCGTGAAAAATTCTAAAAAGTCTTTAATACATGTGCTAAGCATGTCTATTTTGCTTAGTTTGAGTTCAACAAGCTTTGCAGAACTCGTCAATAACCCGTCCTCAGGGAGTGGTGGGAGTGCAAGTTTAAATTGGTCTTCAGCTGACGCTAGTCAACTTTTGAATGATGAAGATGATGAGCCAACTATACAAGGGTCAACATCTGTAACTACAACTTTACGTGGTGGTAATGCACCCAAAGTTGTGGCATCTGCACCAAAATTTGCTCAAATCCGCGATACCTCTGGTTACAATGCTCAGCCGAGTGTAAGTGCTCGCGCTGCGTTAGTGATGGATGCGCAAACTGGTGAAGTGTTATTTAGTAAAAATACGAACGCTTCTGTGCCAATTGCATCTATTACTAAGTTAATGACAGCAGTGGTAACGGCAGATGCTCGTTTAAACATGTCAGAAGAAATTATGCTTGAGCAAATTGATTTTGCGGGGGCAAACGGTAAAAATTCAAGTTCAACACTTCGTGTTGGTGACAAGATGAACCGTGCAGAAGTGTTGTTGTTTGCTTTAATGAAATCTGAAAATCCGGCAGCAGCGGCTTTAGCGCGTACTTATCCAGGAGGTCGTCCTGCATTTGTTGCTGCAATGAATTCTAAAGCACGTTCTTTGGGTATGAACGCAACTCATTATTATGAGTCGACAGGTCTGGATCCGCGTAATGTATCTTCTGCGCGTGACTTAGGGATTTTGGCGAGTACTGCTTCTCAGTATGGTTTGATTCGTCAATTTTCAACCACACCAACTTATGATTTTAACTTGGGTTATCGCGTGTTGAAATCTAACAATACCAATGCTCTAGTACGTAATGGTGGTTGGAATATTAACTTGTCTAAAACGGGTTATATTAATGAAGCAGGTCGCTGTGTTGTCATGCATACGACTGTAAACTCGCGTCCAGCCGTGATTGTATTGCTTGGTGAGCCAAGTTCGCAAGCACGTAATAATGATGCAACTAACCTATTGAGTTGGTTAAGTAATTTACCAAAACGTATTTAATTTAATTATTCTAAAAACGCTTCTATCAAGAAGCGTTTTTTTATGGCTATTAAAAAAGACATAAAAAAACGGCTGTGTTGAACAGCCGTTTTTATGAAAACTCAGATTTTACATGTTAGATAAAATCGAATCTTTTACTTGGCTCATTGTTGCATCAATTGACAACATGACTGCATCAGCACATTGTTTGATTGCAGTATCTGGGTCTTTCAAGCCATTACCAGTCACTGTACATACAATTACAGAACCTTCAGCAATTTTACCTGCTTTAATGTCACGAATCGCACCACCGATAGAAGCAGCAGATGCTGGCTCAACAAATACACCTTCATACATAGAAAGTAAGCGCTGAGCTTCTAAAATTTCGCTGTCTTGAAGTTCATCGAACCAGCCTTTAGAGTCACGTACTACCGCTTTAGCATGGTTCCAGCTTTGTGGATTACCAATACGGATTGCAGTTGCAACTGTTTCTGGGTTTTCAACTGGAGCACCACGTAAGAATGGAGCTGCGCCAGAAGCCTGATAACCTACCATTGTTGGTAAACCTTCAGGTTTCGGACCAGTAAACTGATCTGTTGCTGCGTCATAAATAACTTGTTCAAACTGATCAGCAGGTTGATTTGCTACTGCTTCAGTATAGCCCATCCAGTGAGCTGTGATGTTACCTGCGTTACCTACAGGTAAGCAGTGATAATCAGGTGCACGGCCTAAAGCTTCAACGATTTCGTAAGCAATGGTTTTTTGACCTTGCAAACGGTAAGGGTTGATTGAGTTTACAATCGTTACAGGCGCTTGATCAGCGACTTCTTTTACAAGACGCATACCATCATCGAAGTTACCACGAATTTGCATAGTGATCGCACCATACATCATCGCTTGCGCCATTTTACCCATTGCAATTTTGCCTTCTGGAATCAAAACAAATGCTTTGATACCTGCACGTGCAGCATAAGCAGCAGCAGCAGCAGAAGTGTTACCAGTAGATGCACAGATAATCGCTTTAGAGCCTTCTTCAACCGCTTTGGTTACAGCCATGGTCATACCACGGTCTTTAAATGAACCAGTTGGGTTTAAACCCTCATATTTCACATAAATTTCAACATCTTTGCCAATAATACGTGGAATATTCTCTAGTTTAATGAGTGGGGTGTTGCCTTCCCCCAAAGAGATAGCACGAGTAGTTGCCGAAACTGGCAAACGGTCACGATAACGATCTACAAGACCAGTATAACGATTGGCATTAGACATGATGGTGTTCCAATTAGAGATGAAGCGGGAGAGGGAATCTTTCCCTCAACCTGATTAACTATCGAGCGATTCTAAACGAATTCTTACGATTTCGCCACGAATTGCAGGTAAGGCTTGAATTTGTGCAAGTGCCTCATCCATTTTAGATTCGACGATTGGATCGGTGAGAATCACGATTGGAATAAGGTCTTTTAAACGGGATTGTTGCATGATGGCATCAATACTAATTCCAGCACGGCTTAAGATGGTAGTGACATCTGCAAGTACGCCAGTTTGATCTTCTGCATTTAAGCGGATGTAATAACCTGTGGTCATTTCTTCACGGCTTAAAATTGGCACATTTGTTAATGCTTCAAAAGCAAGTTGAGGAATAGTTCCAGCACCATCTTCGGTATAAGAAATATCACGGACAATATCAATTACATCTGCAACAACAGCAGAAGCAGTTGGACCAGCACCAGCACCAGCGCCGTAATAGAGTGTAGGGCCTACAGCATGCGCTTGAACTAAAACAGCATTTTTAACACCATTTACATTCGCAATAAGCTGCTCATCTGGAATGAGTGTTGGGTGAACACGTAGTTCAATACCCTTTTCAGCGCGACGCGCAATTCCTAGGTGTTTAATGCGGAAACCGAGATCTTCGGCATATTTCACATCTTGTGCAGTAATTTTGCTAATACCTTCGGTATAGACTTTATCGAACTGAAGAGGAATACCAAACGCACAAGACGCTAAAATTGTAAGTTTGTGCGCAGCATCGATACCTTCAACGTCAAAAGTTGGATCTGCTTCTGCATAGCCAAGTTCTTGAGCTTCTTTTAATACATCATCAAATGCACGACCTTTCTCACGCATTTCGGTCAGAATAAAGTTGCCTGTGCCGTTAATGATACCTGCCAACCATTGAATATGGTTTGCAGCAAGACCTTCACGGATGACTTTAATAATTGGAATACCGCCAGCAACTGCTGCTTCATAAGCGATTTGTACAGCATTATCTTCAGCTGCTTTAAATAGTTCGTTGCCATGTTCAGCGAGTAAAGCTTTATTTGCAGTAACGACTTGTTTGCCGTGTTTGATCGCTTCCATGATGACTTCGTAAGCAGGGTGTATACCACCCATCACTTCAACAACCATATCAACATCTGGTTGACGAACGATATCAAGTAAATCTGCGCTTTGTTTAATCCCTTCTAATTCGAGATCTGGACGAGGGCGGCGTGTTCCAACGTGGGTAATTTGAATTTCTCGACCGGTGCGACGTTTAATTTCAGCGGCATTTTCTTGTAGTAGTTTAAGGGCTCCTCCACCTACGGTTCCTAGACCGAGTATTGCCAGGCGAACTGGTTTCACGTCACACTCCATTCATCATTTAATCATTTAGTTGAAGCTAGATCATAGCTAAAAAAAACGCCAGACTCTAGCGCTTTTAGTGCCTGTTCAATGAATTAGAGTGCGATGTTTGGAAAAGAAGAGTAGATCAGTCTTTAAACACAGGTGGATAAAGTATTAATTATTGAAAAAACAAAGCGCTGCAATAAGAGCAGCGCTTTTCTTAAGAGACAGATGATTAATCATTCATCAACTTTAAGTGGATTATTTATCCAGACGTTTAATTAATTCATCTGGTGTTAGATATCCACCCAAGTACTCGCCATCAGCATTGTAAATAGCAGGTGTACCATTTACACCCATATTCAAGCCAAGTTGATATTGCTCTCGAACAGGGTTTTTACATTGAGCAGGTGGAATGTTGATACCTTGTACTGCTTGATTAAAGGCAGCTTTACGATCTGCGCTACACCATACAGCTTCCATGGTCGGCATAAATTGTTCGCCGCGTGGCCAAGCGATATAGCGTACCTCAATACCCTTTTCATTAATTTCGGGTATGTGCTCATGTAGCTTATGGCAATAAGGACAGCTTGCATCGGTAAACACATAGATCACGTGCTTAGCCTTGCCTTTTGCAGGGTAGACAATAAGATCTTCATTTTTTAAAGCGGCAAGATGCTTTTTATTTTCTGATGCTTGAAGTGAGTCACCAATATTATGAAGCTCTTTGCCTCCTAATCGGATTACATCACCCTGAATTAAATATTTACCATCACTTGTTGTATAAACTGATGTCATCCCTTCAAGATTCACCCAATATAAATTAGGAACTTCAGTCGGTTTGATATCTAAAATTTTTGCGCTGATATTTGCATTCTTAAATTGTTTTTGCAAAGTTTCGATTAAACGCTGCTTGGCATTACGCTCGATAATGGTTGAAGCTTCCCCTGTAGCAGGTGCAGTCGCTGTGAGCGCATCTTCTTTTTGTGGTTTGTTTTCTTTAGAACAAGCACTGAACAAAAGGCTAGATGCCAAAGTACAGGCAAGAAAAATTTGAGAGCGGGTAAAAGACATAGATAACCCTTATTTCATCAGTATTTATAGTCAGAAGCTGCTAAGCATACCAAAAAATCTAACGTGTATTGTTAAAACTTTCTTAACCTTTGTGAACGAAATCAAACGATTGATCTGAAATACTTGCGTGGAGCTTGAGAGCTTTATCATCCTCTAGGGTGATGTTTTTCATGTAATTGTTGCATTCTGACTTGTGCTACATGTGTATAGATTTGAGTTGTAGATAAATCGCTATGACCCAGTAACATTTGCACGACGCGTAAGTCTGCGCCGTGATTGAGCAGATGCGTTGCGAATGCATGGCGTAAGGTATGAGGTGATAGTTCAGCTTGAATATTTGCTTGTAGCGCATAGCGTTTAATGGCATACCAAAAGTTTTGTCGACTCATAATCCCTCCATGTTGGGTTAAAAAGAGATAGTCAGTCGAGCTTTTATAGAGTTGAGGCCGAGCATTATTCAAATAGCGTTCTACCCACTCACAGGCAAATTGTCCTAATGGCACCAAACGCTCTTTATTGCCTTTACCTGTAACACGTAAATAGCCTTGTTTTAAATTAATGAGTTCCAGACGCAAGTTAAGTAATTCTGAAACACGCAAACCACATGCATAAAGTACTTCAAACATTGCTCGGTCACGTAAGCCAAGTGCTGTATTGATATCTGGTGCTTGAATCAGTGATTCGACATCTTCTTCAGATAGGTCTTTGGGTAGTGCTCGCCCAATTTTAGGAGAGTGGTGGGTCGCAACCGGATTGTCACTTCGTAACTTCTGTTCACGTAAAAATTTGTAAAACTGACGTAGGGCGGATAAACACCGTGCAATTGAGCGGGGACTTTTTCCTGCTTTTGTCAGTTTGATAAGAACATCGGCAATATCATCACTTGACCATTGTGGAAGAGCATTTTTTTTATGGAGTTCGCTGCATTGAATGAGGTCAGATAAATAAGCATTACGTGTATGTGGACTCACTGTCTGTGCAACGAGATAGTCGCGAAAACCTTGTAAAAAGCTTAAATGTTCTGGAATTTGAACAGGACTTGGAATACGCGGTTTTTTATTTAACATACACTACATCCTCTAAACCTCTGTACTGTAAAAGAAACTTTAAGGTTTGTCGATTAAACTGAATAGGAAGTGAAATTTAACCTTATTTGGTAATTATTCTCATTTATATGTATACTAGAAAAAAAGGTTTAGGATCGGATGCGGTGCGTTTATCAGCTTTAAAAGTGAAGCAAGCGGCGACCATCAGCAAAGTGAATCGGATATCAGTAGAGTCCGAGCAGCAAGATTTGGTCGCAATTCGTTTGGAAAGTCTAGGCTTTGTGCCAGGCACACGAGTGGAAGTGATTACCAAGGGTATTTTTGGTGGTGATCCGATCTTGATCCAAATTGGCTTTACTCGTTTCGCTTTGCGTAAAGCAGAAGCGGACAAAATCGAAATTCAAGTAGAAGAAGGAGTACCCGCATGAGTGATGCGTTACGTATTGCCCTTGTGGGAAATCCAAACTGTGGTAAAACCTCTCTTTTTAACCATTTAACTGGAACTCGACAAAAAGTCGCAAACTATGCGGGCGTAACGGTCGAGCGTAAAGTAGGTCATTTTCAGTTACCTTCAGGGCGTGCAGTGCGTGTACTCGATTTACCGGGTACATATAGTCTAAATGCAACCAGTCCTGATGAGGTTATTACCCGTGATGTTTGCTTGGGTAAGATTGCCGAAGAAGGTCAGCAAGATGCTTTTTTATGTGTAGTCGATGCGACTAACTTAAAATTGCATTTAGGGCTAGTGCTCGAAATGATCGAGCTTGGCCGTCCGATTTTACTTGTACTGAATATGATGGATGAAGCGCGTCGTCGTGGCATCCAAATTAATACTCAAAAGTTGTCTCAACGTTTGGGCGTAGCAGTCGTTGAAACAGTTGCTGTTCGTAATGCGGGTATTGAAAATTTATTACATGCCCTTGATCAAGAAAAATACAGTGTGCCGCAAACCGAACTGAGTGGTTTGACTGGAACTCATCATCAAAAAATCGATATGATTTTTAAAGATGTTGTTCAATATGTCGATCAGGGAGATAAGCGTACTGATTTTCTAGATCGAATTTTCTTACACCCAGTTTTAGGCCTACTTAGCCTTGCCCTCATGATGTTTATTGTGTTTCAGGCAGTTTTTGCGTGGGCAGCTCCATTCATGGATGGCATTGAAGGCTTCTTTGGCTGGTTAGGTGAAGTGGTGGGAACTGTGATTACACAGCCCCTACTACATAGTTTGGTCGTTGACGGAATTATTGCGGGTGCAGGTGGCGTAGTTGTGTTCTTGCCACAAATTTTAATCTTGTTCTTCTTCATTTTAGTATTAGAAGAATCGGGTTATTTACCGCGTGCAGCATTTTTGCTTGATAAATTAATGTTCCAAGCTGGTTTAAGCGGACGAGCTTTCATTCCTTTACTTTCAAGCTTTGCCTGTGCAGTACCGGGAATTATGGCAACGCGTAGTATTAGTGACCCTCGTGATCGTTTTACGACCATTATGGTTGCGCCTTTAATGACCTGTTCGGCACGTTTACCCGTATATGCTTTGCTTATTGCGGCATTTATTCCAGAAAAAATGATCTGGGGTATTTTCAACTTACAAGGTCTGGTGCTATTTGGTCTGTATATGGCTGGTATTGTGAGTGCTCTTTGCGTTTCATTTTTAATGAAATTTTTGCAAAAAGATAAGTCACAGCATGCTTTACTGCTAGAGCTACCGAGTTATCGTTTCCCCGATTTAAAAAGTGTGGGAATTGGTTTGCTGGATCGCGCGAAGATCTTCTTGAAACGTGTCGGTGGAATCATTTTTGCGCTTTCTATTTTGCTCTGGTTTTTGTGTACTTTCCCACAGCCACCAGAAGGGGCGACATTACCTGCGATAGATTATAGTTTTGCCGGTATGCTCGGACATCTTATTCAACCTGTATTTGCTCCAATTGGTTTTAACTGGCAAATCTGTATTGCTTTAATTCCAGCAATGGCAGCTCGTGAAGTTGTAGTGGCAGCATTAGGTACAGTTTATGCCTTATCTGCAACGAGTGACGATGCTGTAGCTCAAGGTTTGTCACATTTGATTAGTGCAGATGGCTCGGGTTGGTCTTTGGCAACAGGGTTATCGCTTTTAGTGTGGTTCATCTATGCTCCACATTGTTTGGCCACATTGGCAACGGTACGACGTGAAACAGGTTCATGGAAACATGTTGCTGTCATGACTGCATATCTGTTCGGCTTGGCTTATTTGGCATCGTTTGTTACCTATCAAATTGCTTCCCACTATTGGGGTTAAGGCAAGAAAGGAGGTTGTACATGATTCAATATCTGATTATTGCGGTTTTAGTGAGTTGGAGTGCTGTTGTTGTTTTTAAGAAAGTATTTCCAAAAACAGCAAATTCAGTCTTTTCTACACTCTCTTCATTTTGTGAAAAGCAGGGTTGGACAACCTTGGCAAAATGGCTTAAGCCAAAAATGACCTTTGGCTGTGCTGGCGGCTGTGGTTGCTCAAGTGAAGATAAACCTACGAATACAGTTCAAGAAATTAAGCCGATTAAATGGCAATAAATTTAGTATTTCTTGTTTCGTCTAAAAAGCCATCATATTGATGGCTTTTTTACGCACTGACACAAAAAAAGATGAATAAAGTTCAAACTGAAAAAGCATTCAAAACAGCAAAGTGCTAACATTTTTGCCATTCTGTCGATTGATAAATTGTGGGGCAAAAATGTTAATACAACGTGGTGGATTAAAAGTTGTCGCAGGCTTGGGAATATCAGGCGTTTCTGCTGTTAATTTCCTGCATGAACAAGGCTACCAAGTTGCAGTAACGGACTCTCGTCCAACCCCTCCTGGTCATGACCAGATTCCAGCTGGCGTTAAAACCAGTTTTGGTCAACTTGATCAAGAATTATTATTACAAGCAGAAGAAATTATTTTAAGCCCAGGCCTTGCACCGCAATTACCAGAAATTCAGGCAGCTATTGCTCAAGGGATTTCAGTTGTAGGCGACATTCAATTATTACGCCGTGCGACCGAAGTACCTATTGTGGCGATTACGGGTTCTAATGCGAAAAGTACAGTAACGACTTTAATTGGCTTAATGGCTAAAGATGCTGGTAAGAAAGTTGCTGTTGGTGGAAACCTTGGACGCCCAGCTCTAGATTTATTAAAAGATCAACCAGAGTTGCTTGTACTTGAGTTATCAAGTTTTCAATTAGAAACCACGTCTCATTTGAATGCTGAGGTTGCTGTGGTTCTTAACATGAGCGAAGATCATCTAGATCGTCATGGCGATATGTGGGGTTACCATCAAGCAAAACACCGTATTTTCCAAGGTGTTAAAAAAGTCATATTTAACCGTGATGATGCTTTAAGTCGTCCTCTGGTTCCAGATACAACACCAATGCAAAGCTTTGGTCTAAATGCTCCAGACTTAAATCAATATGGTGTTTTAAGAGATGGCGATGGTACGCTTTGGCTTGCACGTGGTTTGCAGCGTTTAATTAAAAGCTCAGATTTATATATTCAAGGCATGCACAACGTAGCCAATGCTTTAGCTTGTTTAGCGCTAGGTGAAGCAATTGGTTTGCCTATGGAATCTATGCTTGAAACGTTAAAACAATTTAAAGGATTAGAGCATCGCTGTGAGTATGTGAGAACTGTACATGATGTACGTTATTACAATGACTCTAAAGGAACTAACGTTGGTGCTACACTTGCAGCAATTGATGGTTTAGGCGCTGCAATTGAGGTTAAAAAGGGTAAGGTTGCCTTGATTTTGGGTGGGCAGGGCAAAGGTCAAGATTTTGCTCCATTACGTTCTTCTATCGAAAAATATGCCAAAGTTGTGGTATTGATTGGTGAGGATGCTTCAGTTATTGAACAAGCAATTCAGGATGCAACCAAAATTTTGCATGCAGCAACGCTCAAAGAAGCTGTAGAGCTGTGTCAACGTGAAACACAAGCTGAAGATGTGGTGTTGTTATCACCAGCCTGTGCAAGTTTTGATATGTTTAAAAGTTATAATGACCGTGGTCAGCAGTTTGTTGCCTGCGTCAATTCGTTGGTTTAAAGAAAACATGATTAGGAATGTAGTATGGCAGGCTTAGCTCAGACCACAATCCAGAAAATCAATCATTGGTATGAACGGATATTGCCTAAATGGCCAGCGGAAGTGACGCCACGTAATGTCCTGATTTTCTGTGTCGTTGCATTATTGTGTATCGGTTCAGTGATGGTCGCATCTGCTTCGATGCCCTATGCTGAATATATGCATGAAAACCCGTTTCACTATGTGATTCGTCATGGTATTTCGATTGTCGCTGCGGCTGTGGTGGCTTATTTGACCTATCGGATATCGCTCAATACGTGGTTTAAAAATACTTTCCCGTTGTGGTTATTGACCATGGTTCTGTTGCTTGCTGCTTTGGTGGTGGGTTCAGAAGTCAACGGTTCTACGCGTTGGATTAAGATCGGTGGCTTTACTTTGCAGCCAACCGAGGTTGCCAAAGTCATGATGGCGATCTTTACCGCAGACTACGTTGTACGCCGTGCCAAAGAGGTTCGTACTCATTGGAAAGGCTTATTGCGTTTAAGTGGGGTTATGGCAATCACGGTCGGTTTGATTATTGCTGAGCCTGACTTGGGTGCTACGATCGTAATTGTATTGATGATGGTTGGTGTGTTCTTTTTAGCTGGTGCGCCGCCAACACAGTTCTTAATTATGCTTGGTGCGATTGTAACCGGTATTGTCTTTTTAATTTTGTTTGAGCCTTATCGTTTCCAGCGTTTGATTTCATTTACTGACCCTTGGGCAGACCCATTAGGGGTTGGTTACCAGTTATCAAATGCGTTAATGGCTTTTGGCCGTGGTGAATGGTTTGGTACAGGCTTAGGGCACAGTGTACAAAAGCTGTCTTATTTGCCAGAAGCACATACTGACTTTATGTTGGCAGTGTTAGGCGAAGAATTCGGTTTCTTTGGTATTTCGATTGTCATTGGTCTGTCTTTCTTGATGTTGGCATGCTGTATCAAAATTGGTCATCGTGCATTGAAACATCATTACCTTCGCGCAGGTTATTTGGCGTACGGCATTAGTATTATTTTCTTGCTCCAGATCTTGGTAAATGCGGGCATGAATATGGGGTTGATGCCAACTAAAGGTTTGACTCTGCCATTTATTAGTTATGGTGGTACATCTTTAATGATGTGTGCTGCAATGATTAGCTTAATCTTAAAGATTGATTCTTCAACCCAAGAAGTTAACCCAGAAAGGGAAGAATCAAACTTCTAGTTGAGTACTTAGGCATTAGAAAACCCGATTTGATATCGGGTTTTTTTATTTATAGATAGGTTCCGCTCAGCTGCTCTACATGTGGAATTAAATCTACATTCCACTGCGCTACTGCTTGTTTAAGCATAACTGTAGGCTGGTCTAAATCAACGTTAGGTTGTCCTAGTGCTTGTATTGCTTGTTGCAGCAATTGAGGAGCTTTTGACAAATCGAGTGCTTGAGCAAGGTTTTGCTTAGAAAGCTTTTGTCCTTGATCGTTCATGGCGAGGGGTAGGTGCATATAGCTTAGTTTAGGGTAACCTAAGAGCTCACCTAGCCAGATCTGCCGTTCAGTATTATCTAATAGGTCTGAGCCTCGAACGACATGGGTGACGCCTTGCAGATAATCATCAACGACTACGGCAAGTTGATAGTTAATAATCCCGTCACGGCGTTTAAGAACAAAGTCTCCAAGGTCGTGTTGCAGATTAGAACAATGAGTTCCTTGTAGTCGGTCATCAAAACAGATTTGCTGATCTTGAACTTTTACCCGAATCGCTTGACCTTGAAAATCAAGATTTAGATTGCGGCAAGTTCCGGCGTAGATTGCATTTGAACCCAACATTTTGCGTGTACATTGACAAGCATAGACAAGACCCTCTTTTTTAAGTTGGTCTAATACGCTTTCATAAATGTCTAAACGGTTTTTTTGAAAGATGATTTCTGCATCGGGTTCGAACTGGAAGGCTTCCAGTGATGTGAGAATATGATCTTCACTGCCGGGATAAATACGAGGAATATCTGTGTCTTCGACACGAACGAGCCATGTTCCATGATGGGCTTTTGCATCACAATAACTGGCAACGGCAGTAATGAGTGATCCAAAATGCAAAGGGCCGGTTGGCGATGGCGCAAACCGACCTGAATATGCAAAGCTAGGTTTCTCTTTAGGAGTTACCTCGGTCATATTAACCGTTATTTTGCTTCTCTTTGATTTCTGCCAAAGTTTTGCAATCAATACATAAAGTTGCCGTTGGACGTGCTTCTAAACGACGTAAGCCGATTTCGATACCACACGTTTCACAGAAACCATAGTCTTCATTTTTAATGGCTTCCATAGATTGTTCGATTTTACGAATTAACTTACGTTCACGGTCACGTGTACGCAATTCAATTGCAAACTCTTCTTCTTGGGTAGCACGGTCATTTACATCTGGCAATGCAGTTGATTCGTCTTGCATCGTATTCAACGTACGATCAACTTCAGACATCAATTCAGCTTTCCATGCTTGCAGAATTTGTCGGAAATGCTCGAGCTGTCCTTCAGACATGTACTCTTCATTTTTCTTAGGTTGATAAGGTGCAATACCAAATAAACTTGCAGTTGTGCCTATATCAGAAGTTTTAGGTTTCACTTTACGTGCACGTTTTGCAGAAGCTTTTTCACCTTCCACTACAACTTCTGTATGTTCATCCAAAACTTGGTTGTGGTTGTCATTCGCCATAATAGGGCATTCCTCATCATACACGTATTATCTATACGCAAAAAATATGGTGATATGCAAGTGTTTTTATAGAAAACCATCGATGGATTTTACCATCGGGTCGTCATCATATAGATTTTTCCTGCAAGATGATAGTCATTCCGACCCGTAAATATTTTCAAAACGTGTTTACCCTAGTCATAATTGCATATAAGCATATAAAAAATAGAGCTAATAGCCTGAAATATCAGTATTTATAAGGCCCTGAAAATTTTCAAGACGGAAGACTTCGGTTTCAAAACTACCATCGTTTTTTAGACGAATGTAACGGTAGCCGGGAGCATTTTGGTCTAGGGCAAAGTCATTACTAAACGGTTTAAACTGAACACTGGTCGATGGGGTCGAGAAAAACTCGATCCCTTGCCAAGTGTTGAGTGAGTCTTGGTGAACATGCCCGCAGACTAAAGCTTTTACATTTTTAAATGGAGCTAATGTTGTAAGCAACGCATTAGAATTTTGTAACTTGTGATGATCAATCCATTTCGATTTCATTGCAAAAGGATGATGATGACAAGCCAATAAAACAGGGTTATTTGAAAATTCTTCGAGTAATGTCGCTAAATTTTGTAGTTGTTCTGGTGACAGATGTCCATCAATCTGACCTTTTGCTGCACTATTTAATAAAATAACACGCCAGTTTCCTAAGCAAATCACCACAGGTTCCTGATGGTTTTCTTTATGCAATGGAAAATGGTCAACGTTATCATGATTACCCAGTGTCTGAAAAAATGGCAGACCTAACGTTTGCATATATTGAATATAACGTTTGTACGTAATAGGCGTTGGTGCTTGAGCCAGATCTCCAGTATGGATAATGGCATCAGTTTCAGGATGTTTTTTCAGGATCTGTTGAATAATTGCATGAAAACTTTCTTCAGGATTCATCCCCACAAATTCTAAGTGCGGATACTCCAATAAGTGAGTATCGGTAATTTGTATAATGACATGGTCTTTTTGTGAAAGTGTTGAGACTTGAAAAGTCACCGTCCTACCTCGTCGGATTTTATTATCGTTGTGATGTGTTGAGACAGCCATTGTAACGCCATAATGACAGGAGCATTTCTTAAACGTCCGCTGTCGAGTAGAGTCTGGATTTCACTATAATTAAATAAATGCAGTTGAATATTCTCACCTTCATTATCTACACCAAAAACGCCGCCTTCAGCAGGTAAATCGGTTTCGCTAACATAGAGATGAAATAACTCTGAACACGCACCAGCTGACGGATAAAAGCTAAATAGATGTTGTAAATCCTGAGCTGCACACCCTGACTCTTCAAGGCTCTCTCGACGAATACAATTCTCGGGTGTTTCATCACCATCTAACACGCCTGCGATTATTTCCAGTTGCCATGGGGAGTGAGGGTCATCTAAAGCACCAACACGAAACTGTTCAATCAATGCGAACTGTTGTTTTTGGTTGTTGTAGAGTAAAACGCCTGCAGCCTCAGGGCGATGAATAAGCTCGCGCTGTATTACAGGGGTATATTCAGACTGGTTAAATAGACGATGTCGAAGGCTGACTTTTTCAACCTGAATAAAACCGCGGAATACATATTCACGGGATGTTATTTCGACATCTTCAGATATATAGCTTGGATGTTCAACAATGCTCATGAGCCAGTCAGGATAAAATTTATTTATTTCATCCTAACTGAGAATCATGGCTAGGCAAGTGTTTTTTTTGAATATTTACACTTTGTGATACAGTTTTTGTCCTTGTTCTTGATAAACCTCTTTCATGGTTTTGAGGCCTTCTTCAACCTCTGTATTAATATTGGTGAGGTTGTTGGCATAGTCGCGAACATTCTGGGTGATTTTCATTGAGCAGAACTTTGGTCCACACATTGAGCAAAAGTGTGCAGATTTGTGAGCCTCTTTCGGTAAGGTTTCATCATGCATACTACGAGCTGTGTCAGGGTCCAGACTTAAGTTGAACTGATCATCCCAACGGAATTCAAAACGCGCTTTTGATAAGGCATTATCGCGAACCTGTGCACCCGGATGTCCTTTAGCAAGATCGGCCGCGTGAGCCGCAAGCTTGTAGGTAATAATCCCATCTTTAACATCTTTCTTGTTTGGTAGACCCAAATGCTCTTTTGGTGTGACATAGCAAAGCATCGCCGTGCCGTACCAACCAATCATGGCTGCACCAATTGCAGAGGTAATGTGGTCGTAACCCGGAGCGATATCAGTCGTTAAAGGCCCAAGCGTATAAAATGGCGCTTCTTTACAAACTTCTAGCTGCAAGTCCATGTTTTCTTTAATCATGTGCATTGGTACGTGACCAGGGCCTTCAATCATGACTTGAACATCATGTTCCCATGCACGATGAGTGAGTTCACCGAGTGTTTTAAGTTCGCTAAACTGTGCTTCGTCATTCGCGTCTTGGATACAGCCCGGACGTAGGCCATCACCTAAGCTAAATGAAACATCGTAGGCTTTCATGATTTCACAGATTTCATCGAAATGTGTGTATAAGAAGTTTTCTTCATGATGCGCTAAACACCACTGCGCCATGATTGAACCACCACGAGACACTATACCGGTCAAACGGTTTGCGGTGAGTGGTACGTAGCGAAGTAATACGCCTGCGTGAATCGTGAAGTAGTCAACGCCTTGTTCAGCTTGTTCAATAAGCGTGTCTTTAAAGATTTCCCAAGTCAGGTCTTCTGCAACACCATCCACTTTTTCTAGTGCTTGATAAATTGGCACGGTGCCGATTGGAACAGGTGAGTTACGAATAATCCATTCACGTGTTTCATGAATATTCTTACCTGTCGACAAATCCATAATGGTGTCAGCACCCCAACGGGTTGCCCATGTCATTTTCGCAACTTCTTCGTCAATTGAAGAACCAAGCGCTGAGTTACCAATGTTGGCATTAATTTTAACCAAAAAGTTACGACCAATAATCATTGGCTCAAGTTCTGGATGGTTAATGTTTGCAGGAATGATCGCACGACCTTCAGCAACTTCTTGGCGAACAAATTCAGGTGTAATTTCTTTTAAATTTTTTGCACCAAAATTTTGTCCCGGATGCTGGCGCGTATCAACACCTTCACGCTGGCGCTGATTTTCACGAATTGCAATATATTCCATTTCAGGTGTGATAATACCTTGCTTGGCATAGTGCATTTGAGAGACATTTTTGCCAGCTTTGGCACGGCGTGGATTTTGAATGTGAGCAAAGCGAATATCTGCGGTACGGATATCTTTTAAACGTTCTTGACCAAACGTTGAAGTTAAGCCAGAAAGTACGTCAGTATCGTTACGTTCTTCAATCCAGTTTTGGCGAACTGAAGGTAAACCTTTGTCTAAATTAATTTGAACATTTGGGTCGGTATAAACACCTGAAGTGTCATAGACCATTACAGGGGGATTATGTTCACCACCAAGTCCGGTTGGCGTATCGGTGAGAGAAATTTCCCGCATTGGAACCTGAATGTCAGGGCGAGAGCCTTCAATATAAACTTTTTTTGAAGCGGGTAAGATGCGAGTTAAATCTTTTGCATCTTGTTCATGTTGCGCTGAAATTTCAACAGAAGAGAGATTCGTTAACTGGTTCATTACATGATCCTTATGAATAACATCAACGAATCAAGCACGACCAAAAACGATGGCGGATTTATCTTTACTAGATAAATTTAAGGCTTTAGTTTTTAGATGGCTTGATTCCTACGCAGGTCTTAACCTGATCAGGTTCAACGGTACTTGTGATCAAACTTGTGTTGCGATAACACGAAATTTACACAATCTCAGCGAGCTATTACTCGCGCTCCGTCAAGCGAATTACAGACTAACATGATTTAGGTTGGCTGGCATTGTCAATTTGTATCTATACAAACCGCATCTATATGGCAGTCACGATAGACTTCCGTGTTCCATGGCGAATCAAATTTTAATAGCTGCTCAAGTTGTTCATGGGTAATCTGATAATTTGATTTTTTATCGCCATTTTTCTCAGTTAAATCTATTTTAAATTGCTTATTGCGCTCTTCTACAGGCGTGGCAATAAATTTAAGAAATTGCTGGGCAGGTTTCGCTAAACTCGACTGGCTCTGTGTAGATAGAAAACGGATTTGTTGAAGTGCATCTTTATCAAACCATGTGTTCGGAGCATATTCATCTGACACCGGCGTATTATCTAGGCCAAAGAAAATAAAATAGCGATATTCGTTAAAGAGTAGTTTTGCATCACCAATAAAGTGGCTTTTTGGATATTTTTGAATAAATTTTTCCCAAAAAAGTGCTCGTTCAGTAAGTTCCTTCCATGAAACAGCCAAAGCACCATCGTTATAGAAAATATCCTGATTGTCTTTGGCCATACGAGTTAAGAACTCTTTTTGGTCCGTGGTTAAGGCTTTAGAAAAAACATCGACTAGATAGTTTGGCTGACGTCGATAGGTAAACATGCCTTCGCCTTGATAAAGGAGGTCAATATAGGCTTCACCATTATGTTGAAGTAAGTATTGGTCACGTGGACTAAGTTGGTCGGATAATTTTTTCTGGCTTTGGATGACTTTTTTAGGGTCTCGTTGTTTATGTTCTAAAACAGCATAGCCAAAAGCTTCAAAAGCTCTGGCTGTTTTGTCAGTGTAGTCTTGCTTTAGAAAACGTTGATACATGGTAGTTGAGGCGTTAATAAGCTTAAGCTGCTCATCATTCTTTAAAGATGGAACACATGTTTTCAGCTTCTCATTAATTTGATTTAAGTCTTCTATTTTACTGTTCTGATTAATCTTCTGTATTGCGGCATTGATCTGTATGCAGCTGTTATCTGGTTTGCTTACAGGCTTTTGTTCAGTTGATTTTTGCTCTTTAGAAACAGCTTGATCTTGCTGCGATGTTTTATTACATCCAGATAAAATTAGTGCGCTGCACACACTCATCATTAGAAATTTTTTCATCATTGTATTTTTATCGAAGTGAACATTGCTCAAATTATAACTCGGAAAAAGATTGCATCATTGTTAGAAATCTTTATTATTAGGTAGATCGGTCTACTTATATTAAAACTATGAATGATAAAACAGCGAGACAGAAAATTCTCGATGCAGCAGCAACTTTGTTTTATAACGATGGCATTACTGCAACAGGAATTAATTCGGTTACGGCTAAAGCAGATGTCGCCAAGATGTCACTTTATAATAATTTTTCTTCAAAAGGTGAGCTTGTCGATGCCTACATTGCTGCGCGGCATCAAGAATGGCTTGATCTTTATCAAAAACGTTTAGAGACAACAAAATCAGCTACAGAAGCCATTTTGGCAGTGTTTGATGCCTATCAAGATCATGCAGAATTTGCCTATGAAAAAGGCTTTAGAGGATGTGGTTTGCTTAATGCTGCGGCTGAGTTTCCAGCGAATAGCGCAGGACGAAGTGCGGTAAGGCAGCATAAAGAAGAAGTCGAGGCTATTGTTGCTGAACATTTAAAAAAATTAATACCAGACTCGCAGCGCGTTAGCTACGTGGCTACACAGCTTTCCTTTCTTTTAGAAGGTTCTATGGCAAGAGCAGGGTTGGAAGGAAATAGTCGTCAACTCCTCTTAGCAAAACAAATGGCAGAAGATCTTCTAAAGAGAGAAGGCCAACATGATTAGCCTCATTAAAAATAGTAGTTATGGCGGTACAATTGCAATTTTAGTTGCCTCTGTTTTATGGGGAACAACAGGTACTGCTGCCGCATTTGCACCAACACTTGGACCACTCGCCATTGGTGCTGTGGCTATGGGTGGCGGAGGTCTTTTGCAAGCTTTGGTTGCATCGCGGGCTATTCGAGAAAACCGTCAATTTATAAGGCAAAACCTTCTAATACTGCTTTTAGGTGTTGCGGCAGTTGGTATTTATCCTTTGGCCTTTTATTCCTCAATGCATTATGCAGGAATTACGATTGGCACCGTGGTTTCTATTGGTGCAGCGCCACTGATCGCAGCAATTTTAGAACGATTTTTTGATCGGAAGTCTTTGTCAGCGATCTGGTTCTTAAGTTTTATTTTTGGTGTTATTGGCGTAAGTTTGTTATCCATGGGTGAAAACCATGCGGTCCAAGAGGGTACAAATGAATGGAATAAAATCTTCGGTGTTTTTCTTGGGCTTGTCGCGGCTACAACTTATTCACTTTATTCATGGGCTGCTAAAAGATTAATAGATCGGGGTGTTGCTGCTAAAGCTGCAATGGGCATGATTATGGGTGGTGGGGCAGTTATTTTGCTTCCTACTTTACTGGTTACAGGTGGAGGGTTGTTGCAAAGTTCAACCAATTTACTTGTTGCTGGTTATATGATGCTGATTCCTATGTTTTTGGGTTATTTACTTTTTGGCTTTGGTCTAAAAACAGTAAATGCCAGTAAAGCGACGACCTTAACTTTATTTGAACCTCTAGTTGCCGCGCTTTTTGCCATCGTGTTGGTTGGTGAGCATATTTCATGGTTGGGTTGGATAGGCATGTTTTTGATTTTTATTTGTATTTTAATATTGTCAAAAAATGAGAAAGCTTAAAAAACTAAAACTTTTAATGGCTTGAGTTTGCTTGGAATTTTTCTTAGTCTTAAAGGCAAGTTTTATCGTTGATTTGAACAATGAAAGTAAAATTAATGGTCGCTGTTGGCCTTTGGAGTTTTGCATCTTCCAGTTTTGCTCTAGATTTAGTTGAAGCATATGAGCGCGCAAAACAAAATGACCCAACATGGCAAGCCAATCAACAACAATTTGAAGCAGATCAACTTAATTTAGGTTTGGCAACTGGTGCCTTATTACCAACGGTCACATTGTCAGGAAATATTACTCGTAATCGACAAACGGTGAAGCGTTCTAATTTTCCTGGAGTTGATCAGGAAGGGCTTTCAGATGCCTTGGTGAGTAATACGTCTACTACTCGTCAAGCGACTTTAACTGCACGTCAGCCACTTTTTCGAATGGATGCTTGGGAAGGTTATAAGCAAGTTAAAACCTCGGTTGCCTTAAGTGAAATCACTTTAAGATTGCAAAAACAAGACCATGTTTTAAATGTAGCAGAGGCCTATTTTAATGTGTTGCGTCAGCAGGCATTAAGCGTTGCATACTTACAAGAAGAAAAAGCTTTGCTTGAGCAACTCAATATGATGAATGCCAAGCTCAAAGAGGGTTTGGTGGCGCGTAGTGATGTGAGTGAGGCAAATGCTCAATATCAAAATGCCAGAGCCAATCGTATAGCCACCAATGTTCAATTACTTTTAGCGCAAGAACAACTTTCCGAATATATTGGTGCTTATCAAGATAAGCTTGCAGTATTGCGTGGTGATTTTAATTTTCAAAAGCCGTATCCAGCCCAGCTTAATGATTGGCTTTCGTTGGCGCAGCAAAAAAATCTAAAGATTCAACAAGCACGTTTACAGCAACAATATAGTGAGGATCAGCGTCGTGTAGAAAAAGCTGCGCTTTATCCTCAAATTGATGCTGTTGCAAGTTATGGATATACAAAGCAGACACCAGAGACACTCATCTCGACTGATGGAAAATTTGATCAGGTCGGTGTGGAAATGAACTGGAATTTATTTAATGGTGGGCGTACTAAAACATCAATTAAAAAAGCGACTGTAGAGGCCAGTAAAGCTCAGGCACAACTTGATGCAGCTATTCGCCGTGCCAATGTTGATGTGAAAAGTGCATATATGCAGGTAGATACAGATCAAGCAAAACTCGAAGCACGAAAAGCTGCAATGGATTCGTCTTCGCTTGTTTCTCAAGCTTCAAAAGCGAGTTATAACGAAGGCTTAAAAAGTATGGTTGATGTTTTATTAGCGCAGCGTAATGCTTTTTCGGCAAAACAGGATTATCTTAATAGTCAATATGACTACTTATTGAATGTACTTCGGTTAAAAGCTGCGGTGGGCCAGTTAGGCGAAAAAGATCTGGTCGAATTAAACAGCTGGCTAACCTATCAGTGAGCAAAAAAAGCTTTTATCTGAATTTTAATTTTGTCATAAAAACTTAATGATTGCTGTGTTCTAATGCTCAATCATTTTATTCCTGCGCCATCATGTTGGAGGCTTCCCTTGAGTCCAAGTAATCCGGTGTTAAGCCATCATATTTCTTCTCAATTTAATGAAGATTTGCAAGATGTAAACACAAAGTTCATGACCATGGGTGGCTTGGTCGAACAACAGGTGGCGAATGCAATTCATGCCTTGCTTGATACAGATGCAAATTTAGCGATTGATGTTCAATTTAAAGATAACGCCGTGAATCAATATGAACGTGATATTGATGAAGGTCTTACGCTAATTTTGGCACGTCGTCATCCGGCAGCGATCGACTTGCGTATGGTTATTGCAATGAGTAAAGCCAATACTGACCTTGAGCGTATTGGTGATGAAGCTGCAAAAATTGCCCGTATTGCGCAAAACCTCTGTGAAGAAGGTGGTTCTCCGCGTGGCTACATGGAAACCCGTCATATTGGTAACCAAGTTCGTGTCATGATTCATGATGCACTTGATGCTTTTGCGCGTTTAGATGCAGATCAAGCTTTGCGTGTGCTTTTAGCCGATGCAGATATTGACCGTGAATACCAGTCAGCAACACGTACTTTAATGACTTATATGATTGAAGACCCACGTCATATTGCTCGTGTAATTAATGTGATGTGGGTGTTACGTTCTTTAGAGCGTATTGGTGACCATGCCCGTAACATCGCTGAGCAAGTGATTTACATGGCAAAAGGCTTTGATGCCCGCCATACCAAAATTGAAGAAATTGAAGCTAAAGTCCACGAAAAGTAATCTTGAGCTGAAATATTAAAAGGCCTTGTTTGAAACAAGGCTTTTTTATTTTTTAAAATAATAGATAAAAAAATGTCCCGAACTTTGGGGGGAAGTTCAGGACAGAAAATCAAGTGCATAAACACGACAGGGATCGTGTTCTTCTTGCTATGAATAGATATTAAGTTCTTCGCTTTTTTATGTCATGTAGAGTCCTGTTCGCTCTATGTAAGGCTTTTTATGCTTGTGTAAGTTTCACGTAAAAAAAGGCGGGTCTATATACATAGACCCGCCTTTTTAATGATGAGTAAGCTCAAACAAACCGATTATTCTGGTTTCCAGCCTTCAGCTTTTTCTACGCTTTCATCATTATTGAAAAACTTCTCACGTTGTTCTTCAAGAAACTTCTTCGCTTCGGGTTCAAACACATTTAAGCGTTTTTCATTAATCAGCGTTGTTTGGTGTTGTAACCATTCTTGCCATGCTTGCTTAGAAACATTTTCAAAAAAATCTTGGCCTTTAGCACCAGGGAATGGAGCGAAGTCTAGACCTTCCATTTCCTTTTGATATTTGCGGCAAAATACTTGTCGACTCATGTTTTATCCTTAAGCGTATAACTGTTCTAAACGTGTATGGGCACGAGCAATTGCAGCTTCTACTTGTTTTGGTGAAGTTCCACCAATATGATCACGTGCATTTACTGAAGCTTCTAATGTTAGAGCTTTATCAAAAACATCTGCTGTGATTAAGTCAGAGAATTGTTGTAATTGCTCAAGTGTTAATTCAGATAAATCTTTTTCTTCAGCTACGCCTAAAGCAACTGCTTTACCTACAATTTCATGCGCATCACGGAAAGCAACGCCTTTTTTCACTAAATAGTCAGCAAGATCGGTTGCGGTCGAGAATCCACGAAGTGCAGCTTCACGCATAATTTCAATATTTGGAACTAATGCAGGAATCATGTCTGCGAAAGCCATGAGTGAACCACGAACCGTATCGATTGCATCAAATAAAGGTTCTTTATCTTCTTGGTTGTCTTTGTTGTACGCCAATGGTTGACCTTTCATGAGCGTAAGTAAGCTAATTAAGTCACCAAATACACGACCTGATTTACCACGGATCAGTTCAGGAACATCCGGGTTTTTCTTCTGTGGCATGATTGAAGAACCAGTACAGAAACGATCAGGAATATTCACAAATTTGAACTGTGCAGAAGTCCAAAGAATCAGTTCTTCTGACATACGTGATAAGTGCATCATAATTAAAGACGCAGCTGCATTAAATTCAATGGCAAAGTCACGGTCAGATACAGCATCAAGAGAGTTTTCACACACAGCTTCAAAACCTAATAATTCTGCTGTGTAAGCGCGGTCAATTGGATATGTCGTACCAGCAAGAGCGGCAGAACCAAGTGGCAGGCGGTTAACACGCTTACGGCAATCTTGAAGACGCTCAGAGTCACGTACTAACATTTCAAACCATGCTAATAGGTGATGACCAAAAGTCACTGGCTGTGCAGTTTGTAGGTGGGTGAAGCCAGGCATAATGGTGTTTACATTTTTGGCAGCCAAGCCTAATAAGCCTTTTTGTAAGCGCTCTAATAATTTTAAAATGTCATCAATTTCGTCACGTAGGTAAAGACGAATATCGGTTGCAACCTGATCGTTACGGCTACGACCAGTGTGTAATTTTTTACCTGTAATACCAATACGTTGAGTCAAACGTGATTCAATGTTCATGTGAACATCTTCAAGATCGATGCGCCATTCAAAGGTTCCAGCCTCAATTTCTGAGCGAATGGTGCTTAAACCTTCAATAATGTCATCGCGTTCTGCTTCTGTGAGTACGCCAACTTTCGCAAGCATGGTAGCATGCGCAATCGAACCAGCGATGTCTTGTTTATAAAAACGCTGGTCAAACTGAACAGAGGCGGTAAATTCGGCTACAAAAGCATCCGTCGCTTCAGAAAAACGACCACCCCACATACCTGAGGTTTGGTCTGGGGTTACTGAATTAGGGGGATTTGAAGATGTGGTCATGGTGGCTCAGTAAAATAAAAAAGAGTATATCACTTGCCGAAGCTCAACAAACAAAGTTGTTTCCTACAGCATACCGAAATCAAAATTCCTCCTATTTTTTTACGAAAAACGGTCGTTGGCAACACTTATTCGAATTAATTATCGCAAGTAACATTTTGGCACTGGTTTTGGCACTGGCTGAAGCTCAGTCATGGCAAGCATTAAGCGGTGGACGCCTTTTACAATACATCGTTTTTATTAACTGGGTAATATTGTCGTTTTTTGCCTTGGTTGAACGCTTTCAAGGTTTTTTTAGCAGCTTACGTCAAGAATTTGCCTTGGCTATCGGTTTTGTCATGCTGCAAGCTATTGTTGTTTTGACGACCTTAATAAGTAATTTTTTTCAGTTTGGTCTTTTAAATAAACATGCTTCTTTAACACAGGACTGGAGCATTTATTTTACCAATGTGCCTTTATATCTAAGCTACGGGATATTACTGGGGGCTTTCTGCTTGCGCTATCTCTATGTGAGAGAGCAATGGCTGCATCAACAATATGCAGAGTTAAATGCCCGTATTCAGGCTATGCAAGCGCGGATTCATCCCCATTTTTTATTTAATAGTTTAAATAATGTGGTGAGCTTAATTGCGATAGACCCAGATAAAGCAGAAGGTATGTTGATTAGCCTGTCACGTTTATTTCGCGCAAGCTTCCAAGAATTGAAATTGGTGAGTCTGCATGAAGAAATTGAGCTAAGTAAACAATATTTAATGATTGAGCAGGTACGTTTGGGAGAGCGTTTAAAAGTAGATTGGAAAATTGAGCTTTCACCTGTGCAACTGAAACAGATCACCATTCCTTTATTGACATTACAACCTTTGTTAGAGAATAGTATTTTTCATGGGGTAGAACCAATGATAGGTAAGGCAACCATAGGGGTATTGGTTGAAATATTGCAAAATCAGGTCAGTATAGTCATTACCAACCCATATACAGACGATACAATAAATTCACGGAAAGGGCATGGAATCGCGCTTGAAAATGTAAAACAACGCCTGAAAGCATATTATGGGAACTCCGTTAGATTTCAGGTTTATAAAGGTGAAACCTTATATACCACCATTATGAGCTATCAATATCAAACAAAATAATAAGTTAGTCAGAGTTAACCATAAAAAAATGGATCAAGTTAACGGTGACAAGGAGGATAAATGAAGGTGCTGATTTGTGATGACGAACCTCTTGCAGTGGAGCGATTATCACGTTTAGTTTCAAAGATGGGACATGAAGTTGTATCAACGGCTCATCATGGACAGGAAGCCTTGGAACAGGCGCGGCTTCATCAACCGGATGTAATTTTACTTGATATTCAAATGCCAGGTATGAATGGTCTTGTCTGTGCAGAACAGTTAAGTCAGCTGAACCCTCGACCTGCGATTGTATTTTGTACGGCCTATGATCAACATGCATTGGAAGCGTTTAAATCTCAGGCTCAAGCTTATCTTCTTAAACCGATCGACCCTCAAGAACTTGAACAAGTTTTTAGTCAACTGACTCAGCTTACTCGAGCACAGCTTAATGCTTTGCCACAACATGATTTTTTACATGATCTAAAAACACAGCGACATCAAATTGCTGCCAAAACCTATCGTGGGGTTGAGCTGATTCCTGTGGAGAATATTTATTATTTTTTAGCAGATCAGAAATATGTCACGGTGCGTCATCAAAATGGCAGTGTATTAATTGATGAAACATTAAAAGAGCTTGAAACCGAATTTGCAGATCAATTCATTCGCATTCATCGGAATGCGTTGGTTGCAGTTGCATATTTAGATGGATTGGAGTTGGTCAGTTCGGGACAATATCAGGTTCGATTACGTGGTTTAGATGAACGACTTTCGGTGAGTCGCCGACATTTATCTATGCTTAGAGACCGAATTCATCAGCTCTAAACTTAAAAAGAGTTATCTTGGACGTGCGAGATTTTACTTGCAATTTTAAGGGATCAAGTTAAGTTTAGGGTGTATTGTTTGACCAGCCCATGCTTGAATTTATGAAAACCTTGAAAATTGCTACACGACAAAGCCCACTTGCTCTTTGGCAGGCAGAATATATTCGTGCCCGATTACAGGAGCTTCACCCGGATTTAACGGTGGAGTTGGTCAAATTTGTCACGCAGGGCGATAAAATCTTAGATACGCCTTTAGCAAAAATTGGTGGGAAAGGGCTGTTTGTTAAAGAGTTAGAAGCAGCACTTTTAGATGGGCGTGCAGATTTAGCCGTACATTCAATGAAAGATGTCCCGATGGCTTTGCCAGAAGGTTTAACCTTAGCGGTAATTTGTGAACGTGAAGATCCATTAGATGCTTTCGTTTCAAATCAATTTGAAAAATTTGCTGACCTACCTCAAGGTGCAAAAGTTGGTACATCAAGTTTACGTCGTAAATCTCAGATTTTAAAACAACGCCCTGATTTGCAAATTATTGATTTGCGTGGAAATGTTGGAACACGTTTAGGGAAGCTAGATGATGGTCAATACGACGCGATTATTTTGGCCAGTGCTGGTTTGAAGCGCTTAGGATTGTCAGAACGCATTCGTCATTGTTTAACACCAGACATTAGTTTGCCTGCTGTGGGTCAAGGTGCATTGGGTTTGGAATGCCGTGCAGCTGACAACGAAGTATTATCTTTAATTCAACCACTATTACACGAAGAAACAGATGTTTGTGTGCGTGCTGAGCGTGCCTTTAATGCCTATCTTGAAGGTGGTTGTCAGGTTCCGATTGCAGGCTATGCCACACTACAAAATGGACAAATCCATATTGAAGGTCGTGTCGGAAGTGCCGATGGTCAAACATTATTACGTGCTGAATTGACAGATGAAGCCAGCAATGCTCAGCAATTGGGTGAGAACCTTGCTCGAAACTTACTTGACCAAGGTGCTGGTGAGCTATTAAAGGCTCTCTACTAAGCTATGTTGTTTATTAATACTCGACCTGATTCTCGGGCTGCAGAATTAACAGAAGTTTTGCAAAATGAAGGTTGTCAGGTTGAGTCTTTACCTCTTTTAGAACTCGTTGCTAAACCCTTTTCCGAACATTTACTTCAGCTTTACCAACAATTAGTTAAAGCACAAGCTATAGTTGTAGTGAGCCCAACCGCCGTTGATGTGGGGATGAAGTATTTACTGCAAAGCGGTTTAAAGCTCAGTGATTTAAAACATATTCAGTGGATTGCCGTTGGGCAGTCAACGGCCAATTGTCTAAATGGGTATGGAATAGAAGCACATATTCCAGATGTTGAAACCTCTGAGGGGATGTTAAATCTACCTATTCTCCATAATATGAAGCAGGCGGGTAGCGTCGCTTTTTGGCGAGGAGAAGGTGGCCGTCAATTTATGATGGAGACTTTGCAGCATCAAGGCATCCAGATTTTAAATTTCGTTTTATATCATCGGCAGTGTCCAGAAGCCTCATATTCCACATTCAAACACCTGACACAGAATTCAAATTATAATTTAAACAAATGGCTGGTCTTAATTACGAGTGAGGCGAGCTGGAAGTATTGGTTAGAGCTTTGTTCAAAAAATAATGTACAACCTGATTGTGTATATTTGGTTTTAGGGCCACGTCTTTTTCAAATTGTTAAAGAATATCGCGATCAGCAACAGGCTCATTTTCACATTATTCAACTTGAAAATTTATCGCCTTCGGGGATGATTCATCACATTCAGGCATTATAAGGATTCGTATGAGAAAACTTGTTTCTATCATCATTTTACTGGGCATGGCTTGGTTGGCTAAGCTCAGTTACGATATGTGGCAAATTTCTCGTACTGTTCCCGAGCTTAAGCAAAGTTTGCTTCAATCAGAACAGCACTATGCCAATCTAAATGATCAATTGGTTGCTTTACAACGACAATTACAGTATCAACCTGTAAATACAGGGAATAAACTGAGTCCGGCCGGCCATTTAGAAGTCCCGCCGATGGGTATTGCCCCTACAGTTTTAATTAAACAAAAGTTAGATTTAATTCAATTTGCAATTGATCAGCAACAATTGATTTACGCAGTTGATCAATTAAACCAGTTACAGCAATCTCTTCTACACTATGAAATTGCCCCTGCATTACAACATAGCTTGAACCAATCGCTTGAGCAGGATAAACAGGCGGTTCAGCAATTCACATTGGCCCAAAATCAACGCCATCAATTGATTGACGATTTATTACAGACGATTGATAAAAATATTCAGCAAGCCTTAGCTCAGCCTAAACTTGAGATGGATCAGTCCGAGTCTGTGTCTTGGTGGAAAAAATGGTTCCGTATAGAAAAAGTAGAAACGCCGTCTATTAATTTAATGAATCGAAGTGTAGTGCTCAAAGAAGTGCAATTAAGATTATTAATTGCTGAACAGGCACTCAATGAAGGGAAAATGACAGAGTACCAAAACGAGTTGCAATCTGTGATGCAAAAGCTAGATGAAATGCCTGATGCAACGAGTCAGCAGTTAAAAAAACGTATTGCTAAAGTGGCACATTTATCTGTCGTGCCTGTTCCTAAATTATCTACACTTGGTCTAATTGGCTCATAAGGAGGAGATATGAAACACCTCCTGTCGGTTTATTTCGTAATTAGTTTAATACTCTTTGCCGCTTTAGCTTTATTGAGTTATGGCTATGGAATGGGGTATGTCTATATCTACTGGCGACAATTGCAGTTGCAAACAAATGTCTGGGGATTAACGCTTGCTTTTGTGGTAGTGAGTTTTATTGCACAACTCGTATGGCTTTGGATTAAACGTTATTCCTCTCGTGAGCAAAGAAAAAGTGAAAACATCTTCCAGTTTAAAAACCTTCATCCCTATGAACAATTAGGTATTGTTTGGTTATTAGAGGCTGCCGAAGACCAACGTGTATTTATTGAACGTGTTTTTACTCAATCAGGACTTTTAAAAAATATTATTGATGCCAAGTTTCTGGTTTTAAGTGGAGACTATCCAAAAGCATTAGCTGCTTTAGATCAGTCACCGCCAATGGCATTTGAATTGGCAGAGTTAGAGCGAATCGAAATCTTTTTAGCCCAAAATGAATCTGATCGTGCATTAACTCATCTTGAATTTTTATACCAGCATCAGTTATCGCCTTGGCTTGAGGAAATAGAAACCGCCTACCAGCAAAGATTAACTGCGTTATGGGGGCAATTAGCGCTGCAACATCCATGGGTATATTTACGGTCAATGAAGTATGGATTATTAGATGCTGAACACCGTGATTTATGGTTGCAGCAGCTCCTTCAGCAATTTGATCAAGCTTCTATTGATGACTTACAAGCATTGCAACAACGTTATCTAGATTTGGAGTCTGAGATTCAAACTCGACCTTATAGCAGTAAGTTGTTATGGCTTAAACTATTAGCACGTATGCCTGATATGAGCATGCAGCATGCAGCCTTAACACTACACTTATTAAAAGAGCAGTTTGATCCAGAAGTGTTTTACCTGTGGTTTCAGCAACAATTGCTTAAACAGGTTCCAGACTATGCTGATGTCGAAGAAAAAATTATTGAGCTTGAAAATCAATATATGAATTTGCCAGTTTTAACTTTTGCAAAATGGCATGTCTATATGGCAACTGGACGTCAAGCAGAGGCTGAAACATTATTAACATTATATCCAGATAATATTTTAATGAGCTATTTGCGTATTAAGTCTACCCTTAAAGAAGATGAAGTGTTAATCAATCAGTTAAACCTAATCTTTGAAAATGATGCGAATTTTTTAAAATTTAAAATATGAGGTAAAAATGAAAGAACTGTCTGTCTACCCGATAATATATGAACAGAAAGTAGCGTGGGGAGATATGGACGCTTTTGGTCATGTCAATAATGTACAATATTATCGATATATTGAAAGCTCACGTATTTTATATATGGAAGCGATAAATATATTAACCCCACAATTATATACCGTTGTCGCTTCAAGCCAATGCAAATACTTAAAGCCCGTTTTTTATCCCGATGTATTGAAAGTTGGTGTTCGCGTGGAAGAGCTCCGTAATAGTGCATTCCGTATGGCTTATATATTATGGAGCGAAACACAACAACAAATCGTAGCTACGGGTGAAGCTGTTATGGTATGCGTAGATAAATTAACAGAACGAAAATGTGAAATGCCTCAGGAAATAAAACAAAAAATTATTGAGCTAGAAAAAACTGTTGGACATGACTTAATACATTTATCTTAAATAAATATTAATAAAATATATGTCATTTATAATTGATAATGTAATTAAAAGGTAATTTTTTTGATTATTCTGATGAACACGGCTTTCAAACTATTGCTTATTGAATAGATTATAAATAATATTGGTCTTGATTTTATGTTTTTAAATTTTGTCTGTATTATTTTGAATTGTCTGTAAGACTGGAGTGTTTATTAATGAAACCGGATATCAGTGAATTATCTGTTGAAGAGTTAAAACGTTTACAAGAAGAAGCTGAAGCTTTAATTGTAAGTAAAAAAGATCAAGCAATCGAAGATGCTTATAATCAAATTATCGAGATCGCTGAAAATGTAGGTTTTAGTGTTGAACAACTTCTTGAGTTTGGTGCTCAAAAACGTAAGAAAACAACACGTAAATCTGTTGAACCGCGTTACCGTAACAAAAACAATTCTGAAGAGACTTGGACTGGCCGTGGTAAACAACCACGCTGGTTAGTTGCTGAAATTGAAAAAGGCGCAAAACTTGAAGATTTCTTAATCTAATCGTATTGCTGATCTAAAAAGCCAGGCAAATTTGCCTGGCTTTTTTATGTATGAAAATATTTAAAATTTTGCTATAAATATTATTTAAGAATTTGAGTGTTTAAATTCATCTTTAAATAGATTGTTGAGATCAAATGTACATTTAGTAAGTTGATTAGCCAGTTTTCATGATTTTGTCATACGTTCAACTTATAGTCTTAATACAGAAGCCAAGCCTGATTGCTTGGTTTTTTTATATGAAGTGAATTGGCGATGTTGAAAAAGTATGCATAATGTCAGACTAGGGAGCTACTCTCAAAATAAGGACGATAATTTGCATGTTGGTAAGGCTGAATGAAGAAAAAGTCTAAGCAGTGGAAGTGGTGGTTATTTGCCCTCATTGCATTTTTAATTTTTATTATTTTACAGATCCCAGCGACGTGGCTTATTTCTAAATTTTCAAAGAATAATCAAACTCTACACAATGTAAGTGGAAATATCTGGCAGGGCCAAGCAGATTGGCGGCGCGGTACTTTGAGAGGCTCGATTCATTGGAAAACTAGACCTCTTGACCTGTTTTTATTAAGGTTCGCGGCTGATGTGGATATCCATAGTGGAAATACCCAATTATCTGGGGTAATGGCCTATGGTGTTGGTAAAAAAGTACTTGTTAGAGCAATGAATGGTCAAATTGCGCCTGAAACATTAAAACAAATTGTGAACTGGCAATGGCCTGTGAACAGTATCCAGTTAAAAGATATTGATTTTAATTATAAAAAAGAGCAAGGTTTCGCTGCAGTTGATGGTCAATTGCATTGGGGTGGTGGTGCTTTAATTTATAATATTGGTGACCGTCAAGACCGGATGAATATGCCTTCTTTAAATGGGCAGTTAACGGATCAAAATGGTCAATTACAGGTTGATATACGTGATCAACGCAGTCAAAAAATGGCAAATCTTCTATTAGATGCCAATATGATGCTTGATGTGCAGCTTACACAAAGATTATTACTGAATATTCCGTCTTATGATGGAAAAGCTGGTTTAGATACTTTTGTCATTAGTTCTCGCCAACCCTTAATACAAGGGGGTAACTAATAATGAAAGTATGGATTGAAAAATTACAGCAATTACAGTGGCAAAAATTAGATCGGTTAAGTGTTATCGTATTTGCCTTTTTAATTTTATGGCTGTGTTGGAAATTAGCTTCATTATTTTGGTGGGTCATTGCACCTCCACAAATGATGCAATTCGATCGGGTAGAGTTGGGATCACAGCAGCCGCAAATTCCTAACATTAGTACTTTTTCGATTTTTAATGAACCTTCAGCCAATGCAGCTCAGGAAAATGTCAACCTAGAATTGCAGGGTGTGATGGTGGGCTATCCGAACCGTTTTTCCTCAGCGGTTATTAAGCTTGATAATACTGCTGACCGATATCGGGTGGGGGAAACAATAGGCTCTACATCTTATCAGTTGGCAGAAGTTTATTGGGATCACGTTATATTGCGTCAAGGTAATGGCAGTACTCGTGAACTTCAGTTTAAAGGTTTGCCAAACGGGTTATATCAGCCCATGACGCCAGATGCCTCACAACCAGCTGCTACAGCGTCTCAACCATCGGCACCTGTTAATACGACTCAAGAAGCGCTTGGACAAGCTATTCAGCAAATGCAAGGGAACCGTGAACAATATCTACGTGATATGGGCGTAAGCGGTAACTCAAGTGAAGGTTTTGAAGTTACAGAACGTACACCCACTGCGCTTCGAAATAAGTTAGGTTTAAGGCCGGGTGACCGGATTGTTTCTTTAAATGGTCAAACGGTTGGGCAAGGACAAACGGATGTGCAGTTACTTGAACAAGCTCGTCGAGCTGGGCAAGTGAAAATAGAAATAAAACGTGGTGATCAAGTGATGACCATACAACAAAATTTTTAGTGATAACACGTCACCATAAGAGTTAGGAATTATCGCAAGTTATGGCTTTATTGAATCATCAACGTCCACTTTGGGCATTACTTGCAGCAGCCCCATTGATTGCGACAGTGAGCAGCAGCGTCTATGCCCAGACATGGAAGATCAATTTACGTGATGCTGACTTAACTGCATTTATTAATGAAGTTGCAGATATCACGGGGAAAAACTTTGCAGTAGATCCGCGAGTGCGTGGCAATGTCACAGTAATATCGAATAAACCACTCAATAAAGATGAAGTTTATGATCTGTTTCTTGGGGTCTTAAATGTAAATGGGGTAGTGGCAATTCCTTCTGGGAACACCATTAAACTGGTGCCAGATAGCAATGTTAAAAATTCGGGAATTCCTTACGATTCTAGAAATAGGCTGCGTGGTGATCAAATCGTCACTCGAGTCATTTGGCTTGAAAATACCAATCCAAATGACTTAATTCCAGCACTTCGCCCTTTAATGCCGCAATTTGCACATATGGCTGCAATAGCAGGTACGAATGCACTAATTGTTTCAGACCGCGCGGCAAATATATATCAACTTGAAAATATCATTCGTAATCTAGATGGTACTGGCCAAAATGATATTGAAGCTATTAGCTTGCAATCGAGTCAGGCAGAAGAAATCATTACTCAACTTGAGGCGATGAGTGCAACAGGAGCATCTAAAGATTTTAGTGGCGCACGTATTCGTATTATTGCAGACAATCGAACTAATCGTATTATGGTAAAGGGTGACCCTGAAACGCGTAAACGTATTCGCCACATGATTGAGATGCTGGATGTGCCTTCAGCAGATCGTTTAGGGGGCTTAAAAGTTTTCCGACTGAAATATGCAAGTGCAAAAAACTTATCTGAGATTTTACAAGGTCTTGTAACAGGACAGGCTGTTTCTTCATCAAATGGGAGTGGTGGTTTGGCTGCTTCTTCTGGATCGACTAATGGTTCGATGGGAAATAGTCAAAATTCTGGCGCGCCTAGCTCTTCAATTAGTACTCCTTCAATTAATCTTAATAGTAGTTCTAATAGTAACCAAAATAATATTACAAGTTTTAGTCAGGGCGGTGTGAGCATTATTGCGGATAATGCTCAAAATTCACTTGTTGTAAAAGCCGATCCACAATTAATGCGTGAAATAGAGTCTGCTATCCAACAACTTGATATTCGTCGCCAGCAAGTTTTAATCGAAGCTGCCATTATTGAGGTTTCAGGTGATGATGCGGATCAGCTTGGAATTCAATGGGCATTAGGTGATTTATCTAGTGGAATTGGTCTTCTTAGCTTTAGTAATATAGGTGCTAGTTTGTCGTCTATCGCTGCTGGATACCTATCAAGTGGTACGGCAGGTGCTGCAAATGCTATAGCAGCTGGTAAAAATAAGGGTGATGGCGCAACTTTCGCTTTAGGAAATTTTGAGAATTCTCGTAAGGCTTATGGTGCATTAATTCAAGCGCTTAAAACTAATACCAAATCAAATTTGCTTTCGACACCATCCATTGTAACTATGGATAATGAAGAGGCTTATATTGTTGTGGGGCAAAATGTTCCTTTTGTGACTGGTTCTGTTTCTACGGGATCTTCGGGAACAGTAAATCCTTATACGACAGTCGAGCGTAAAGATGTAGGGGTAACTTTGAAAGTTATCCCTCACATTGGTGAAGGCGGGACAGTTAGGCTTGAAGTTGAACAAGAAGTTTCTAATGTTCAATCAAGTAAAGGACAGGCTGCTGACCTAATTACTAATAAGCGTGCCATTAAAACTGCTGTTTTGGCTGAGCATGGGCAGACAGTGGTTTTAGGGGGCTTGGTATCTGATGATGTTGAGTTTAATAACCAAGGTATTCCTGGATTAAGTAGTATTCCTTATTTGGGCCGGTTATTCCGTTCGGATACCCGAAGTAATGTGAAGCGTAATCTTCTGGTTTTTATTCATCCAACAATTGTGGGTGATGCAAATGATGTGCGTCGTTTGTCTCAGCAGCGCTATAACCAGCTTTACAGCTTACAATTGGCGATGGATAAAAATGGCAATTTTGCCAAACTCCCTGAACAAGTTGATGATGTCTATAATCAAAAGATGGCGCCACCAAGTGTTGCAGCTCAGCCAAAAAATTATCAACAGGTTCCTTCGGGTGGAAAAAGCTCGACAGTAACAACACCCGTAGCGGTAGAACCTGCGGTTCGAAAGCAAACCTTACAGTTGCCTGAGCCTGAAATTAATCGTACTAAAAATACAGTAACAACAACGACACTGCGTCCAAGCACAGCGCCGTAGTAGCATGTTATGATTGATAAAAAGTGAAATAGGACATACGCATGACTTGGAAATTACAAGCAGTTACTGGCGAAATTACTGGCCAAGAAATTAGTATTGATCGTGATATGTTGGTGGGACGCCATCAAGATGCTGATGTGTTGTTACAAGCTGCTGAAATTTCACGCCGCCACGCTGCATTGCTTTTAAAAGATCAATTGCTATGGGTGCAAGACCTTAATTCATCGAATGGCACATTCATAAACGATATTCGTATTGAGCAAGAAAAACAGCTGCATGATGGTGATATTGTTCAATTTGCTAGCTTTAAATTTTCTGTATTAGCGCCTGTGCAGGAAATAGAGGATTTGCCTGAAATTGAAGCAGAACCTGTAAATACGGCTCCATCTCAAGATTTAAGCGATCAAGGGATGCCAAGCCTTACAGAGCGTGCTGCTGAAATAGAAGTCAGTCGCGATGGTATGCCGCAAAATATCTCTATTCCAAAACCTGCACCGATCCCGGAAGGTGTAGATGTTAATGTACAACCACAACAGACACCTGTTGCCTTTGATGAGCCTGTTTCTCGTGTTGCTGAAGAAAAAGAGCAACAGAAGAATGCTTCAGTTGGTTTGATCACTATTATTATTTTAGTAATCTTAGCTTTATTGGCATGGTTATTCTTTAAATAATTCGTTGGTGCTTTTACAATCAAGGCATGCTAAACGCATGCCTTTTTAATTTTGAGTATAAGAAGATGTCTGTTGCACAACTAAATAAGCGCGATTTAATTTTATTTGACCTAGATGGAACGTTAGTTGACTCTGCAGCTGATTTATATCGATCCATGAATTTAAGTTTAGAAGCGCTAAGTTGGCCATTGGTAACTGAAGCGCAAATACGAGAATGGGTGGGTAAAGGAGCTTCAAAACTTTGTGAAAGTGTTTTGCTTCATATATTTGGAAAATTAGACACTGAACAACATAAAGTTTTATTACAAAAATTTGTAGATGTATACGGTGCAGAGCTTTGTGTAAATACTCAAATTTATCCTGGAGTAACTGAGTTTTTAAAGCATTGTAAAACTTTGAATATACATATGGCATGTGTTACCAATAAGCCTGTGCAACTTGCTCAAGGATTACTGGATGCATTGGAACTTTCTTCTTATTTTCAAGTTGTACTGGGTGGTGATAGCTTGCCAGAGAGAAAACCACATCCATTGCCTTTGTTGCATTGTATGCAAAGTTTAAAAATATCTGCTTCGCACGCGCTAATGATTGGCGATTCAAGTAATGATATTGAGGCTGCACGGCGCGCGGGAATTGATTGTATTGTGGTTAGCTATGGCTATAATCATGGAGAAAATATCTATGATTGCGAACCTCAGCAAGTGGTTGATAGTTTGGCTGAGTTAATTATCTAATGAGTGAAATGGAGATCAGCATGAATAAGCGTATGGTTTTTCGATGGCGTGTCTAAATCGAAACTAGAAAAACACCGTTTTAAATCGAAACCATATTAGAGAAAAATTCATGACTACATTAGCGCAATTTGAACAACTTAAGGCATCAGGTTACAACACGATTCCTGTTTATCGCCAGCGTTTAGCAGACACGGAAACACCTTTATCAGTTTTTGCTCGTTTTAAGGACCAAAAACAAGCTTATTTATTTGAGTCGGTTGAAGGTGGTGAAAACTGGGCGCGCTATTCCATGATCGGTTTAGGCGAATCGACAGTTTTTTCATGTAATGCAGGGGTCTTGTCTATACAGCATGCTGATGGTTCGATCACACAAGAAGATTGCCTAGATCCATTTCAATATATTCGTGAATTTCAGAAGCAATTTACAGTGCCACCAGCTGAGCTTCTGCCTGCATTACCAAGTTTTACTGGCGGGCTAGTTGGTTATTTGGGCTATGATGCAGTTCGTTATATTGAACCACGCTTAAAGAATGTACCTGCGGCTGATCCAATTGCGTTACCAGACTTGTGGTTGATGCTTTCAAAAACAGTGATTGTTTTCGATAACCTTAAAGATACTTTATTTTTAATTGTCCATGCTGATACAACGCAGACAAATGCTTATGAAGATGCTCAGCAAAAGTTAGATCAATTAGAACAATTATTAGCTACACCAGTGAGTTTGCAAGCTAAGCCGCATACACCGCCTCATTTTGAATCGATTACGGGTAAGGCTAAGTTCTTTGAAACAATCGAGAAGGTAAAAGAATACATTAGAGCGGGCGATGTTATGCAGGTTGTTCCGGGCCAGCGTATGGTTTCGGACTTTGATGGTGAGGCTTTGCAAGTTTACCGTGCTTTACGTCATTTAAACCCTTCACCTTATTTGTTTTTGGTGCAGGGTCAAACAATTACAGATAACAAACCATTCCATATTGTAGGATCATCACCAGAAATTCTTTCTCGACTAGAAAATGGTATTGCGACAGTCCGCCCACTTGCAGGTACAAGACCGCGTGGAAAAACTAAAGAAGAAGACATCGCTTTAGAAAAAGATTTACTTTCTGATGAAAAAGAAATAGCAGAGCATTTAATGTTGATTGACCTTGGTCGAAATGATGTTGGTCGAGTTTCTAAAATTGGTAAGGTCAAAGTTACTGATCAAATGGTGATTGAGCGCTATTCGCATGTCATGCACATTGTTTCAAATGTACAAGGTGAAGTTCGTGATGATATCGATGCCTTAGATGTATTTAAGGCAACCTTTCCAGCAGGTACTCTATCTGGCGCACCGAAAATTCGTGCAATGGAAATCATTGATGAAGTTGAGCCTGTTAAGCGAGGCGTTTTCGGTGGGGCAGTGGGATATTTAGGATGGCATGGTGAAATGGACATGTCGATTGCAATCCGTACGTGTGTTATCCGAGATAAAAAAGTGTATGTGCAGGCTGGAGCGGGCCTAGTTGCTGACTCAAATCCTGAATCAGAATGGAATGAAACACAAATAAAAGCTCGCGCAGTGATCAAAGCGGTTGAATTATCGTCAAACGGATTGATTTTATGAGTTTTTAGCGATTTTTTTTAAAAAACCACTTGCATCGTTTGGAAGTTTTGCTAAACTGCACACCGTTCCGATACGAAACGTACGAAGCACTAAGAAGCGCCGGCATAGCTCAGTTGGTAGAGCAACTGACTTGTAATCAGTAGGTCCACAGTTCGAATCCGTGTGCCGGCACCATCTAAAAGTGTGAAGTTGTTAAGTGAAGAATAACACTGAAATAAGTGTGAAGTGGTGAGATTCCCGAGCGGTCAAAGGGGGCGGACTGTAACTCCGCTACGAAAGTTTCGAAGGTTCGAATCCTTCTCTCACCACCATTAACTTCGATTGAAGTGCTAAGTATACCAGCATCGTGCGGGAGTAGCTCAGTTGGTAGAGCGGCAGCCTTCCAAGCTGCATGTCGCGAGTTCGACCCTCGTCTCCCGCTCCATCGAAGGATAATCGCTCTTATAGCTCAGTGGTAGAGCACTCCCTTGGTAAGGGAGAGGTCTCGAGTTCAAATCTCGATAAGAGCTCCAGATACAGTTTAGTAGATTTTCTACAAAGATTTAAAAAGCAGGCTTATTAGTCTGCTTTTCAAGTATTGGGTGTTTGATTTTTTAGGCGATATGTCGATGCTGGGTCTTACTCAGAATTGTGTTCGACGTAAACGAGGACTATAAACATGGCTAAGGCTAAGTTTGAACGTAATAAGCCACACGTAAACGTGGGCACAATCGGTCACGTTGACCATGGTAAAACAACTTTAACTGCTGCGATTGCAACTATTTGTGCAAAAACTTACGGCGGTGAAGCGAAAGATT
>Ga0207709_10000149_pt1 | contig 96374 bp, 68 predicted proteins | sample KBSM34metaG_FD_184397 | JGI IMG/M metagenome (GOLD analysis project Ga0207709, IMG submission 184397) | Miscanthus rhizosphere microbial communities from Kellogg Biological Station, Michigan, USA - KBS M3-4 metaG (SPAdes) (version 2) | ecosystem: Host-associated > Plants > Roots > Rhizosphere >... | reverse complement strand
TTGTAGGAGAAAGAACCATTGATGTTCATATCCGAAGATTAAGAGAGAAACTGGGAATCAATACCATTCAGACATTAAAAGGGATAGGCTATAAACTGATCGTTTAATCACTTAAAAAACCTACCTTTACGTTCAATCCTAAAACTTTGTAAAATTGAAATTTTACAGACTTACCTTCGTTGCTTCCTGTCTGCTGACACTGGTAATGCTTTTCTTAGTAGTTGTTTTCGACTCACTAAAAGATATCTATTATGAAACCCCTTTATTCAAAGCGGGGGTTTTTGTTTGTGTAGTCATGATCTTTATTATCAACTATGTTGTATTAGAGCTTCTTTTCAGCTATTATGGAAGAAAACAGGTGAGAGGGCTTTCTCAGCTTCTTCCACAGGAAATTGTTCACGATCATGACGAAAATATTACCATTAAAGAATTAGGAGAACGTTTTTCGGATCTTAATCAGCAAAAGGTAACAGAAATTGACATGATGAAGGAAATGGAAAGTTACCGTAAAGAATATATCGGAAATGTTTCCCATGAGCTTAAAACTCCGCTGTTTTCTATTCAGGGCTATGTAGAAACCCTAAGAGAAGGTGGAGTGGAAGATCTTATCATTCGGGACAAATACCTTGAAAGAATAGATAAATCTGTTGAAAGACTTATAGCCATTGTTACAGATCTTGATATGATCAACAGGCTCGAGGCAGGTGAAATTAACCTTAATATTTCGAAATTTGATGTTAACCTTCTGATCAAAGAAATTTTTGACCTCCTTGATCTTGAGGCAGAAAAAAGAAATACGACATTACAAATCCAGACCCTTCATCCACAAATTTTTGTGGATGCCGATAAACAGAAGATTTCACAGGTTTTTATTAATCTTATTTCGAATGCTATCCACTATGCAAACAGGCAGGAAGCAAAAGTAATTGTAAAAACAAGTGTCTTAAAAAACAAAGTGCTGATAGAAGTTATAGACAATGGAATGGGAATAAAATCTGAAATTCTTCCAAGAATCTTTGAACGTTTCTACCGTGTAGAAACCAGCAGAAGCAGAAGAGAGGGCGGATCCGGATTAGGATTGGCCATCGTAAAACATATCCTTGAAGCTCATAACGAAAACATTACCGTAGAAAGCGTATACCTTGAAGGGACGAAATTCAGTTTTATGCTGGAAAAAAGTAAATAACTTTGGCAAAATGTAAGAAAAAAAAATATTTTAAAAAATCCTGAAATATTTTTTTGTCACCTGTCATTTATTATATATTTGCACCAGAGATTTATCATAATTATAAAGGCAAAAAAGTAATTTAAGAAACTGATATGGTTTACAAAATCCGCGTAATATTAGATGCGAAAGAGGATATTTTCCGAGATATTGAAGTTAAGGGAAAACAAACGTTATGGAACTTACATTTAGGTATTAAAAGTGCATTCAGTCTGCAGGGTGACGAGCTTTCTACTTTTAATCTGTTGGAAAATGACGGAACAATAGTAAAAAGTGTCCCATTAGAAGATATGAGTGATGATGGTGATGGTGAGATTATGTCAGACGTATACATTGATGAAGCTTTTGAAAATGTAGGCGACAAAGCACAGTTCCAGTATGGACTTCTTGATTTATGGGAATTCTTCTGCGAGCTGATAGAAGTCATCGAAGAGACAAAAGGTGTTAATTATCCAATTACTGTATATAGATTTGGAAATGTTCCATTGAAAGCACCAAGTAAAAGTGGAAACACGGGATCTAAAAAGAAATCAGCTACCCCATTAATGGATGATGATTTTGGATTTGAAGATGATTTCGGATCAGGTGGAAATTTTTCAGATGAAGATGACAGCTTTGATGATGAGGAAGAAGATGACTACAATGATGACGCTTTCGATGACGAAGATGACAATGACGACGAAAGATAAGAGATAACAATACAATATAGGCCCCGGATTTTTGATCCGGGGCTTTTTTTATTGAAGAGAAGATGAAAGAATACGGAATATGTCACGTTTCAATTGTTAACATGTATTCACACTTCACTTGCATAGCAAATGGAGTGTTAAGTATAATGGGGCCATATTCCGGATAAGTTTTCCGTGATTTTGCCTTTTCCCACTTTTACTTTCTAAAATCATTACTTTTGTTAAAAATAGATTAATGAAAAAATTAATTTTATTAAGCTTAATTGGTCTGGGAATTGTTTCCTGTACCACTCAGAAAAATACCCGGAAAATGACAGAGCTGCCAAAAGATTGGAAATACACTACAAATATCTACGAAGTAAACATAAGACAATATACCAAAGAAGGAACTTTCAAAGCTTTTGCCAAAGAGATGCCCCGTCTGAAAGCAATGGGTATAAAAACACTTTGGCTAATGCCTGTTACCCCAATTGCACAGCAGAATAAGAAAGGAAGTTTGGGTAGCCCTTATGCTGCAGCCGACTATACTTCAGTGAATCCGGAATTCGGGACACTTGAGGATTTTAAAGATATGGTGAATGAAGCCCACAGGTTAGGGTTTAAAATAATCATAGACTGGGTGGCTAACCATACGGGCTGGGATCATGTATGGACCCAAGCGCATCCTGAATTCTATTTAAAAGATCCTGACGGAAAATTTCATATAGCCTCCGGAATGGATGATATTATCGAACTGGATTACAAAAATCAGGAAATGCGTCTGGAGATGATCAAAGCTATGAAATTCTGGGTGCAGGAAACAGATATTGACGGCTTCAGATGTGATCTTGCTTCCTGGGTAGAAGTCGATTTTTGGGAACAGGCCCGTCCTGAAGTTGAAAAAGTAAAACCGCTTTTTTGGCTGGGAGAATTTGATGAATTGGAAAGTCCCGAATACGGAAAAGTTTTTGATGCCAGCTATTCGTGGAAATGGATGCACAAGTCTGCCGATTATTACAAGAAAAATGAGCCACTTCAGGAACTGAAAGATTTATTGATTCAATATTCCAATATAGGAGACCAGTCTATGAGGGCGTGGTTTACCTCCAATCATGATGAAAACTCCTGGAACGGAACTGAATATGAAAAATACGGTGTTATTACAAAACCCATGGCCGTATTTTCAGCAACATGGAACGGGGTGCCATTGGTATACTCAGGTCAGGAACTTCCCAATATGAAAAGACTTGAATTTTTCGAAAAAGATGTGATCCAATGGACCAATACCTACCAGGTTGCAGACTTTTACAAAATATTATTGGATTTAAAAGCTTCCAATCCGGCTTTAAGAGGTGGTGATGCTAATGTGATCACGTATTTTCTGAATACAACAGCAAATGATAAAATTCTGGCCTATATAAGAAAAAATGGAAAGGATGAAGTGCTGGTAGTCCTGAATATGTCCAAAGAACCTGTACATTTTACTATTGAAGACGATCATTTATCAGGAACTTTCAAAAATGTTTTTGATAAAACAAAAAGAGATTTCAGTAATGGCAAAGATTTTATTTTCAAAATATCAGACTATGCTGTTTTTGAAAAATGAATCCTGAAACCATTACAGCACTGGCTGAAATTGTGAAACCTTAATTATCAGTTTTCAAAGGTACTCCATTCCCCTCCGACGGAGGGGTGTCAAAATCTTTGATTTTGACGGGATGGTTTTACTCATCCATCATAAAAATAATCCGACTTACAACAATGAACAAACAGGAAATACTCAATAGAATCAATACAAAAATTACCGAAAAGATCAAGAATTTTGAAACCCTGATTGCAGAAACCCGGGCTTCCAATAATGATACAAAAAGTTCGATGGGGGATAAATATGAAACCGGACGTGAAATGCTTCAGCAGGAAATTAATAACCTTCAGAGACAGCTTAACGAGACGTTAAATCAACAGGCTATCCTGCAGAAAATAACTTCTGATCCTTCTGAAAAAGTTCAGAATGGAGCTTTGGTGAAAACCGATAAAGGGCTTTTTTATATTGCAGCTTCGATAGGGGAAATTATAGTTGAAAATCAGAAAATCATGACTGTTTCAGCAGAATCGCCACTGGTAAAAGCAATGTTTGGCAAGAAAACGGGAGATGTATTTGCAATCAATACCATGACTCAAACCATTGAAAATATCTGGTAAATAACTATGAAATTTAAATATATACTTTTCTTTACTTTCTTATGGTGTAGTATGGCCCTGCAAGCACAAATCCGTGCTAATATCTCAGGGAAAACCTATGATCTGGAATCTGTAAATCTTAAAGTGGACGGCTTTATCATTACAATTGATGCTCAGGGGAAAATCACCGATTTTCACAATCCTGACCTGAATGGCGAACTTACCTATTATGAAGACCCCTATTTTGACCAGTATAAATATGGCAAGCTTAAAAGCATAGGTGACGTCAAAATAGATTATTGGGATGATTTGAATAAAAGCAGTGCCAGATACGGCCAACTGAAAAAGATAGGAGATATTGATGTGGAATATTGGGACGACTCGATTTTTAATAAAGAAAAATGGGGCAAAGTAAAGAAAATAGGAAACTTTACCATCGATTACTGGCCCAGCGATGTTATTGATAACAGCAGAATGGGAAAACTGAAATCAGTAGGAGATATCTCTGTCGATTATGGGATAAAAGATATCATTGATGAAAGTAAGTACCGGAAACTTATAAAATTCGGGCCGGTAAGCCTGGAATATTGGAATGATAAATTCATAGAGAAAAATAAATACGGTCAGTTGAAATCAATGAAAGGAAACAGTGATGATGTCAGTGTTTTTATTCTGTAGTTACGTAAAATAATTATTTTCCAGATAACAGATACACAGTCCTTTAATAGAAATTGAGTATCTGACTTATAAAAAGCATTCATAAAAAGGGATGTTTTTTTTGATCATTTTTAGTAAATTTGAACCATAAAATTCCTTTCAAAATGCAAAACTACCTAGATCTTTTACAACATATCTTAGATAACGGAACAGATAAAACCGATAGAACAGGTACCGGAACAAGAAGTGTATTCGGATATCAGCTAAGATATGACCTGTCAAAAGGTTTTCCTTTGGTGACTACTAAAAAGGTGCATTTGAAATCAATAATTTACGAATTACTTTGGTTTTTGAAAGGAGATACCAATGTGAAGTACCTTAACGATAACGGCGTGAGCATCTGGGATGAATGGGCCAATGAAAATGGTGACCTTGGGCCGGTGTATGGTGCACAGTGGAGAAGCTGGAATGGTGCTGACGGTAAAATTGTAGATCAGATCACAGAAGTGATTGATCAGATTAAAAAAAATCCGGATTCCAGAAGACTGATTGTCTCTGCATGGAATGTTGCAGAAATTCCTAATATGGCATTGGCTCCTTGCCATGCTTTATTCCAGTTTTATGTAGCGGATGGCAAATTATCCCTACAGCTGTACCAGAGAAGTGCTGACGTATTTCTTGGGGTCCCTTTCAATATTGCCAGCTATGCCCTTTTATTAATGATGGTGGCTCAGGTTTGTGATCTGGAAGTAGGAGATTATGTACACAGTTTCGGTGATGTTCACATTTATAACAATCATTTCGAACAGGTAAACAGACAGCTTTCAAGAGAAACAAAACCTCTTCCGACTATGAGGCTAAACCCGGAAATCAAAGATATCTTCGATTTTAATTTTGAAGATTTTACCCTTGAAAATTATGACCCACATCCGGGAATCAAAGCTCCTGTAGCGATTTAATGATATTTCCCCGTGTTTTTGTAGTTGCCCTGGCACTGATTCTCTTCAGCTGTGCTCAAAAAGAGAATAAAGAACAGGGATATGATATTCTTGTTGAAGACCTGAACTTTTCTAAAGATGTGGTCTTTGATTCTGTACAGGTACCTCATCATTTAAGAAGTATAGTAAGGGATATCTCTACTTTAAATACGTATCAAACAGAAGCTTTGGCAAGAGGTGCTACTGAAAATCCTAATTTTGAAAATGCAAAAAAACTGTATGATCAGGCCTTAGAAGGGGAATTACTAAGCCTTACCGACAATAGAAATAATGCAGTTGCCCTATATGCAGCAGTGGGGCTTTTAGAAATAAATCCTCAGTATGCTACAGCCATTTTTCAAAAATTTCTCAATAGAAAAGGGAAAGTTCATACTCAGAACGGATGCATCATCGGCTATGAATACCTTGCTGAACCTTTATATCAACACTATTCCAATACACTGAAACCTGAAGAGGTGAGATCAGATGCTGGTCTGCAAAAACTGGACAGTATGCTTTTGTTTGCTAAAAATTCTTCCGAGCCTATGCTCGTAATGGCATTCAGAAACAGGACCTATTCTGATCATCTGAAAAAGCAGATCGAAAAACTGGCATTCCAGGAGCATAGAGGTCCGGCAATTCTTTATCTCAGCAATTGGCATAAAAAAGAATACGCTCTGCAGCTAGAACAGGAATATCTTCATTTTCTTGCCAATGATACTATTCATGAAATTCAGAAGAGAAAATACCTCTATCACTTGATGTCATTTAATAATCCTGATCATAAAAAAGTAATTCTTGATTACATAAAAAAAGACAGTGCTTCAATAGATGACAGTGGAATCAGACATCAGCTGGAAAATAGCGGAATCTACCCTACAGATTATTAACTATCTTCTGTTGTATCTTTAAAGAGGTACTCAATTCATTTTTTTGGAATCTTTAATCTCATTCTTAGATTTCCTTCATCTGTAATTAATAAATACAGGTATCGTTGTAACAAATTCCTCTTCCCATGAACTTATCATGCAGCGTCCGTAGGCTGCCCCAAAAGAAATTTGTAATTTTAAGGGAAATTACCTCTCATGAAATATTTAAAAGTAGATCTTGAAAAAACTGCTGATATAGAAGTACTGAAAAATGCATTACTTCAATTGAAAGGAGTGGCTTCCGTAGATATCATCGATGATGAAAATCCGGAAAGCGAACTGAAAAAAGCTTTTGCCAAAACAAAAGAACAGTTGAAAACAGGTGACTACGAAACGCTTGTTAATGATATTTTTGAAATAATAATAAAAAAATAATTCTAAAAATAATAATAAAATAGAAGAATGAAAAAGGCCATTTTATCCATTGCAATACTTGGGATTTTATTTTCCGCTAATGTATCGGCACAAACTGAGACTTCAGGAAGAGAAAAGGTGTACAGAGCCACTCATACTAAAGTAACGGAGCTTAAACATACCAAGCTGAAAGTAAACTTTGATTATCAGAAAGAACAGATGAACGGGGAAGAATGGCTGACCGCTTCACCCTATTTTTATCCCACTAATGAATTGACTCTGGATGCTAAGGGAATGCTGATTCATGAGGTTGCTCTTGAGACTAACGGAAGGAAATCTCCTTTGCAGTACCAATATAAAGATGAAACACTAAAGGTTACCCTTGATAAAACGTATCAGAAGAATCAGGATTATACCATTTATATCAAATATACAGCCCGTCCGAATGAGGTAAAACAAAAAGGAAGCATGGCGATTAATGATGCAAAAGGACTTTACTTCATTAATGCCCAGGGTACGGAGCCTGATATGCCTACCCAGATTTGGACACAGGGTGAAACCGAATCATCTTCTGCATGGTTCCCCACAATTGATAAACCCAATCAAAAGACGACTCAGGAAATCTATATGACGGTTCCTGACAAATATGTAACCCTTTCAAATGGTATTCTAAAAGATTCTCAGAAAGAAGCCAATAACCTGAGAACTGACCATTGGGTAATGGATAAAAGACATTCTACCTACCTTTTCTTTATGGGAGTAGGAGAATATGCCGTAGTGAAAGACAAATGGAAAAACATTCCAGTTGATTATTATATCGAGAAAGAATATGAACCTTATGTAAAACAGATCTACGGAAATACTCCTGAAATGATCGAGTTTTTCTCCAAAAAGATGAACTATGATTATCCATGGGCAAAATATGCACAGATTTCCGGAAGAAAATATGTAAGTGGGGCTATGGAGAATACTACGGCGACCCTTCACGGAAGTGATATTCTTCAAAAACCGGGGCAGCTGATTGATGAAAATAAATGGGAAGATACTATTGCTCACGAATTATTCCATCATTGGTTTGGAGATCTTGTGACCGCAGAAAGCTGGAGCAACCTTACCGTGAATGAATCCTTTGCCAATTATTCCGAATATCTTTGGAATGAATACAAGTATGGGAAAGATCAGGCAGATTACCACCAGATGAAGGATGTGAATATGTACATTCATAACCCTGCGGATTTTAAGAAAAACCTGGTAAGATTCAATTATGAATCCCGTGAAGATGTTTTTGATCTGGTAACCTATCAGAAAGGAGGAGGAATCCTTCATATGCTAAGAAATTATCTGGGAGATGATGCTTTTTTTGCCGGTATGAATGATTATCTGAAAACCAATGAATATCAAAACGCTGAAGCTCATCAGTTGAGACTTTCTTTTGAAAAAGTTTCAGGAAAAGATCTGAACTGGTTCTTTAACCAATGGTATTTTGGAAGTGGAAATCCAAAATTGAATTATTCGTTTACTTTTGAACCCGTAAAAAAACAGATTGCTGTAACAGTTAATCAGACGCAGGATCAATTATTCGAGTTTCCTTTAGCTATTGATGTATATGATAATGGCAAACCTAAAAGATATAATGTTTGGGTGAATGCTGAAACCAAGAATACTTTTAATTTTGATGTATCCAAAACACCGGATCTTGTCGATATCAATGCAGACGGAATATTGCTAGCTGATATCACGGATACCAAAACACCGGAGCAGAACCTGCTGCAGTTTACCAATTCTAAAGAATTTAAAAGCAGATATAAAGCTCTAACTGGAATTAAAGACCAGGCAGGGAAAAGTCCTGCTGCTATAAAATTATTGGCGGCTGCCTTAAAAGATCCATTCTTTAGAATAAGAATTAAAGCGTTGGAATTAATGGATCTTACCAATTCCGATCAGATGAAAGCATTGGGAACAGAAGTTGAGAAAATAGCTTCGAATGATCCTAAAACATTAGCTCAGGCTGCGGCTATTGGTGCTTTGGCGAAAACAAAAGATAAGAAATACCTTCCGATATTTGAAAAAGGAGTGAATGCAGTTTCCAATGCGGTTAAAGGAAATTCTTTAAGTGCTGTTCTTACCATTGATCCGTCACGGGCGAATGCCTTAGCTGATAAAATTGAACTGGATGGGGCTTCAGATGAATTGCTTGCCCTTTTACTTCCGGTTATTGTGAAGAATAAAATAAGTTCTCAAATGGAACATATTGCTCCACTTGCTGCATTTTACCCGTTTGTTAAATTCCAGAATCCGGAATTGGGGAAAACTGCAGAAGAAGGATATAACTGGATCATGAGTTCTGACAATCTAAAAGCAGTGGAAAATATCACGAAAATGTTGGATTATGCAAAAAGTGATATGGGAAATAACCCACAGGCTAAGATGATGATTGTTCAAATGCTGAAAGACGGATTAAGCAAAAAAATGGAATTGCTGAAACAAAACCCACAGAAATCGGCGAGTATCAATAAACAGATTGATGCCCTGAATAAAGCTATTGAAAATTTCAGATAGGTTTTGCAGATCTGATTAAAAATAAAAAAGCAGTATTACAATTTTGTGATGCTGCTTTTTTTGTGATTGATAGCCAGAAATAAAAAGTTAAATTATGAACAAATAGTTAAAAAGTCATGATATATTGACCGGTTATTCAGACTACATTTTCTAAATTCGTATAAAAATTAGAATAAAATGACTTTTGGAATTGAGGCGGCGAGCTATTATGTACCTGGTTTATATTTGGAAATTAAGGATTTAGCTGAAAAAAGAGGGATTGAACCTGCAAAACTGGAGAAAGGATTGGGACTGCATAAAATGGGGCTTCCCGATGTTCACGAAGATGCAGCAACATTTGCAGCAGAAGCATTATTACAACTTATTAAAGATTATACAATTGATCCCAGAGAGATTTCAAGAGTCTACTTAGGAACAGAAAGTGCCCTGGATGCTGCAAAACCTACTGCGTCATATGCTGTACAGATGGTAGAAAAAGTGTTGGAGGAAGAATTCGGAACAAGAGCTTTTAAACATTGTGATGTTGTAGATATGACCTTTGCATGTGTGGGAGGGGTGGATGCCTTGCATAATGCTCTTGATTTTGTAAGGGTAAATCCAGATAAAAAGGCTGTGGTTATTGCCAGCGATTATGCAAAATATGAATTGGCTTCTTCAGGAGAATATACACAGGGAGGCGGAGCTGTTGCTCTATTGATCTCTTCTAAGCCAGATCTCCTTGAAATAGAAAATCATTGGGGCGTGGCATCAGAAAGTGTTTTTGACTTTTTTAAACCAAGAAGACAGTATAAAAAGGAAGATTTACATAATGCACCTGAAATGTACCCGGATACCATTGAAATATTCACGGATGAACCTGTTTTTGATGGTCAGTATTCCAATCAGTGTTATCAGGACAGAATAAGAGAAGCTTATCAGCATTATAAAGAAGTTACAGGACAGGAAAAACCTTATGAAAACTGGAAATATATTATTTTCCATCTTCCTTACGCTTTTCATGGGAAAAGAGTATTTACAGAAATCTACAGTCTTGAAAACGAACTTGCTTATACCAGCCCTGAGGAGCAAAAAGCAGTGGCAAAATCTGAAAGTTATATGAATCTAATCAGTGATAAAATAGAGAAAACACAGCGTGCTTCTTCCGAAATCGGGAATATGTATACCGCTTCTATTTTCATGGCATTTCTTTCTGCTTTACAGACTTCCTTTGATGATCATGAAGAATTATCAGGAACAGAAATCGGTTTCTTCGGTTACGGAAGTGGTTCAAAATCAAAAGTTTTTGCTGGTAAAGTTTCTAAAAACTGGAAACAAGTGGTCGAAAAATGGAATGTATTTGAAAATCTGAACAATAGAACTCCTATTGATTTTGAAACTTACGAGAAATTGCATAGAAAACAGGTAGATCAATCTATAAACCCTGATTATAAAGGATTTGGGCTTACCTCAATCGAATCTGAAAATCCTGTTCTTGTAGGAGCAAGATACTATACCTATCAGAGTTAGAATTTTGGAATAAAGAATAAAGAATAAAGAATAAAGAATAAAGAATAAAGAATAAAGAATAAAGAATAAAGAATAAAGAATAAAGAATAAAGAATAAAGAATAAAGAAGAGCTATGGATATCTGTTCTTTCTAACTTCATTCAAGGGTATGTTCCAGTTCTCAGGAAAAATACCTTATTGTAAACTCAACGTATTTTAATATTATATAAAGCATTCCAATCGATTGGAATGCTTTGCTTTTTTATAAGTTTTTAGCAATTCTTTTTATCTGTTTTTTACTGTTTTGTTGATTTTAATAAGGATCTGTTGCAATTATTTTTTGGATTTTTTATACTTAAACCATTATTTTACATTAATTTTTTTTCTTCCTTTTTATAATTAAGTGTAAGCTAACAATATTTTTAATGGTTGTTAAAATTCTGTTAATACATTCTTGAACTAAATTTTTTTTATCATTTTTTTTAATTCACTATTTTTTTTAATGTTATTATTTATTTGTAATGAAATTATTTTGCAATAACGTATTGTTTTTCAATACTTTATAAGTTGATACTATTAATGTTTATTGGGATATTTGTTTTCTGAAAATATTAAAATGTGTTAAATATGAATGTTAAACTACATGTATTAAGTGCAGGAGCTTTGTTCTTCTTGGGACAGGTTTCCTTTGCACAAAAAGCAAAAAAGGATACAACTACTACCCAGATTGATGAAGTGGTTATGGTAGGGTTTGGCCAGAAAAAGACAGTTAAGGAACTTACCGGAGCTGTGGGGACTGTTTCAGGAAAGGCTTTAGCTCAAAGTTCTTCTTCTGCTTCTATTGAAAAAGCGTTAGCAGGGACTATGGCTGGAGTTCAGACAGGAGCTGCTTCAGGACAACCCGGAGGATTTGCCTCAATTCGTGTAAGGGGTGTTAGTTCTATCAACGGAAATAATAACCCAATCATCGTTATGGATGGGGTTAGAATTAATCAGGGAGACATAACTCAAAACTCTACAACGGCTAATATCCTTGCTAATTTAAATAGCTCAGACTTTGAGAGTGTAACTATTTTAAAAGATGCGGTGTCTACGGCAATTTATGGAGCTGATGCCGGTGCTGGAGTTGTTATTATCACAACCAAAAAAGGATTGAAAGGAAGACCAAGGTTTAGTTTAAACTTTGAACAAGGAGTAGCAGCTACGGCCATTAAAATGCCTAAAGGATTAAATGCCCAGGAATGGAAAGATTTAATGGCTGTTCAAATTGCCAATAATCCTGCAAATACGGGAATAACTGCTGCAATGGTTCCTACTTTGGCTATAGGAGGTCAATTAGGTGAAACATATAAGTTTATATATTCTCAAAATCAGGATACGGATTGGTTAAATGCGGTCCGAAATAAAGGAGGTGCCTATTTCCAGAATTTTAATGGTTCCATAGCAGGAGGAAATGATAAAATATCTTATTATACTTCGTTAGGATATTATGATCAGAACAGTGTTGTTAAAAACTCATACTTCAAAAGGATTTCCAATAGCAACCGTATAGAATATAAAGCAACCGATAGGTTTACTCTTGCAACCGATATTCAGATGTCTTACTCAGAAATAAGTACCTTGAGTTCAGGTGGGGCTTTTTCAAACCCTATGCTTGCTTATCTGTTTAATTATCCCATTGACCCTGTCTTCAATCCTGACGGAAGCTATAACTTAGGTGTGGAAGGACGTCTTTCTAACGGCTTATTTAACTCTGCATACTTACAAAATGTAAACTCTCAGAAAGCAAAAACAGCTAGAGTATTTGCTAATCTTCAGGCTGAATATAAAATCTTAAAGAATCTAACTTATAGATTTGTTGCAGCTCCTGAATATATTAATGTAGAAGAAGATTCCTATAATACACCTCTACATGGAGATGGATATAATTATAAAGGAAGGCTATATTCTTATACCACCAGATATTTCAACTTTAATATACAGAATATTTTATCCTATAACACAAGTTTTGGTGATAAGCATAATATCAATGCAAGTTTGATCCAGGAAGCATATTCTAGCCAGCAAAGAATTATAGGAGCAGGTGCAAGTAATGTTGGAGCTCCATTTTTACAGACTTTAGACAGCTTTGTGATTCCTATTGCAACGATTGGAAACAGATCAAAAAATTCCAGAGCAGGATATGCTGCTACCGTGCACTACGATTATGATAAATTGTTATTATTGGATGCTTCTGTAAGAAGAGATAAATTGTCTAATTTCTGGCCAGGTCAGAAGGCTGGTACTTTCTGGTCTCTTGGAGCAGGAGTAGATTTGGCCAGAATGGATGTCCTGAAAGACTCTAAAACAGTTTCACAGATGAAATTTATTATTTCTTATGGACAGGTAGGGAATCAATTACCTGTTTATATGTCTCCTTATACCCTTTACAGATATTCTACTAATTATGATAACAATGCGGCAGCAACTATTATCAATGTAGATAATCCTAATTTAAGTTGGGAAAAAGTTAATCCTTTTAATGTTGGATTGGATGTAGGCTTATGGAACAATAATTTGACACTAAGTGCTGCTTACTATCACAAAAAAACAAAAGATCTGGCCACTTTCGTGCCGCTTTCCCCGTCCCAGGGAGGAATATCTGAAACATCACCAGGGGGTGCAACCACTTCCAGTGTAAGAATCGAAAATGTAGGAGATATGGTAAACAAAGGGTTTGAATTAACCATCAATGCCAATATCATTAATAATCGTGATGGTTTCAGCTGGAAATTAGGAGTGAATGGAACCTTTAATAAAAACGAAATCACAAGTCTTTATGGCGGGACTGATGTCATCTCAGGAACTAATATCCTAAGAGTTGGTGAGGCTGTAAATTCTTTCTATATGAGAAAATGGGCTGGAGTAGATCCTTCTAATGGTAATCCGCTTTGGTATATCAATGGAGTGGACGGAGCAACAACTTCTAATTATAATCAGGCTCAAAGAGCGGTTCAGGGTACCAGAATTCCTAAGTTTTTTGGAGGAGCTAATACTCAGCTAGCCTACAAAGGGTTTACGCTAGATGCACAATTAAGTTTTGGATTTGGAAACAAAATCTATGATTCATGGGCCAATTATTTGTTCAGCGATGGGCAGTATACATCTAATTATCCAGGATACAGGGCTCAATTAGATTATTGGACGCCAGATAATCCTAATGCTATGAATCCAAAACCTATTGAGGGAGGGAACAGAGGAACAGGTTCTACCGGAGCAAATTCAGCATCATCGAGATTCCTGTACAAAGGCGATTACTGGAGATTGAGAACTTTAAAAATAGCATACAACTTTAAAGGCGATCTTTTAAGAGGGACAGGCTTGAATAATGTAGAAATATATGTATTAGGAAATAATATATGGACCAATGTAACAGATAAGAATCTTCAGTATGATCCGGATCTTCAGTTGGGAGGATCATCTACTGCTTTAGGGGGGACCTCTAATCTGGATTTGCCGGCATTGAAAACGTATAGTATAGGTGTTAATTTATCTTTTTAATGTAAACTTTAAATCAAAAAAAATGAAAAAAATATTTTCAGCTAGCATATTAGTCTTTTCTATACTATTTGTTGCTACCTCTTGTAGTGATGATTTTGTAGAGACAACTTTCTATCAGGAAAAAGAAGCAGCTCCTATAACGAGTGTTGAAGAATTAACTTCTTTTGTTTATGGTACTTATGGGAGAATGAGGGCAGTCAGTTATTATGGCAGAAACTTTATAGCCTATGGGGAAGTTCATACAGATGAAGCATATACTACAGGAGCTTCAGGGCGTAATGTAGCGTGGGGAAATTATGCCTTCACATCTTTAGATGGTGATGTAACCAATACTTGGAGAGATATGTATTTGACAGTTGCCAATGCTAATGTTGTTATCAATACTCAGGAGGCAGGACTTACGTGGTCCGAAAGTGTGGATTCTAATGTGATTAAAGAAAAAGCAAGATACCTTAAAGGTCAGGCATATGCGGTAAGAGCACAAGCTTTTTTTGATCTATTAAGATTATATGGTCAGAAATATTCAGGAGGAAATTTAGGGGTTGTTTTACCTTTGGTTTACAATCCTACAACAAAGATGAAAAGAGCTACAATCGCAGAGACCGAAGCCCAGATCGAAAGTGACTTTGCTAATGCTTTGCTTTATATGGGGAGTAATGCCACTTTACAAAGTGATAAACCAACGGTACTCAATCCCATTTCTGTAAAAGCATTAATGTCAAGGTATTATTTATACAAAGGAGATTATGCTAAAGTCAGATCTTATGTAGCAGATATAAAGGCTTCAGGTAAGTATGAAGTCACCCCAGCAAATACGCTTGTAAAATCATTTGCTACTAATGAGAATACAAATAGTGTTTTTGAAATTGCAGTAGGTACTGCATCAGCGCTGTCATTTGACAGTTATGCTAACCTTGTAAATAGTGGTGGGTATAGAAACATAAGAGTATTACCAACTGTAGTAGATATGTACAATAGTGCTGACCCAAGATCTAAGCTACTTAATGCAAGGTACCTGGACGGTAAATATTCTGATTTAACGGGTGCTAGTAATATTAAAATGATCAGATATGAAGAAGTATTGTTAAACGGAGCAGAAGCCGAGTTGAACGGAGGTTCAGCAAGTACGGCCCGTGATTATCACAATATGATCTTGCAGTCAAGGGGGCAGGCTTCTTTAGCTTCTACAGATATTGAGATGATTAAGGAAGAGAGAATCAAGGAATTGGTAGGAGAAGGATTCAGGTATTGGGATTTATTAAGATGGGGTCAGACAATACCTTATTATAATACTTCAGGTACTCCAGATCCAGCTCGAAACAAAACTATTCCGGATCAGAAATTAACATTCCCTATCCCGCAGTCAGAAACAAATGTAGCTGGAAATTTGGTAGAATCCAATCCAGGATATGATAATTAACAAATTTTGATTTAATTTGAAGAGGTTGCTTTTAAGGCAGCCTCTTTTATTTTCTTAGAATGAATATAGTTTTTAATCAAAAGAAAATAATCATTGATTAGAACATTCTATCTCGAAAATATAATTTTATTCTGATAATTCTTGGGAGTAGTGCCTTCAAGTTGTTTAAATACCCGTGTAAAGTAATTGGTATCTGAAAAGCCGGTCTGAAATGCTGTTTCTTTAATGCTGTTTTGATCTGCCAGTAATTCTTTAGCTCTGTTGATTCTCTCTTGCAAAATAAATTCATTGGGAGAAGTTCCCAGCTCATCCTTAAACATTCTAAAAAAGTTAGATTTGCTTACATAAGCCAGCCTTGCAATGCTGTCAATAGAAAGTTTTTGATGAAGGTTTTTCTTAATATAATCTACAACAAAGCCTATCCTTGATTTATTTTTCACCATGTTTTTTTCTACCATGCTTCTTGCCTGGGTTTGCATCAGTCTGATCAGCAGCTCTTTCAGGGCAAAATCAGCCATGATATCTTTTTGAGAATTATCATCCATAGCAATTCTCATGATATTATTGGTTGCAGAGGCTAGAGCCTGATTATTAAAAAGAAAATACTCATCCAGCTGAATATTCCACTGTGAGGTTTCATCCACTTTGGGGAGATTATAATTCAGGTAATTTAGGGAGTCTTCTATAAACTCAGGATTTAGGCTCAAAGAAATACATTGGGTAGGAGTTTCATCAGCTTCAGGAAAATCAATGACCATGGTTTCTCCCGGAGCCACCAGAATGCTTTCACCGGGGAAATAATCAAAATAGTTGGTCTTATTATCCAGTTTCATATGTTTTTTGCCTCTCAGCATTGCTGTAAATGCTATATTATCGAAGTGAAGTTTTACATCAAAAGCCGCTTTATGGGTTTCATAGATACTGAATTCACAATTGTTTAGATTGAATTTTGTCTGGTTCTCAACAATGTTCAATAGCTGGTTTTCCTTCGTTAATTCAGGAGTATCTATTAAATATTTATTATTGTTATTCATTTCTAAACATTTTTATGAAGCAGGTAACTCAAATATAGAGAATTTGGCTGTATGTTGCTGTTAATAAAATGATAAAAATTGAACATATGCACTATTCTGCACTTTTTTTATACGATTGTGCTATATGTTTTTAGAGGTGTACTTGTAATTTGGCATTACAGAAAAATGTAAAATATACTAATATGAGCACTATTACAGAACCAAGATCAGCGACTCTTTTACAGCGTCCTGAATTTAAAAACAAATACGATAATTACATTGACGGAAAATTTACACCGCCTGTTAACGGGCAGTATTTTGATGTAGTCTCTCCCGTAGACGGTAAAAATTTCACTCAGGTAGCCCATTCCTCCAAAGAAGACCTGGAACTTGCGGTAAATGCTGCAGACAAAGCATTTCAAACCTGGAAAAATACCTCATCTACAGAAAGAAGTATTATCCTGAATAAGATTGCAGACAGAATAGAGCAAAACCTGGAATATCTTGCCATTGTAGAAACCATTGATAATGGAAAAGCAGTAAGAGAGACGTTGGCGGCAGATTTACCGCTGGCTATTGATCACTTCAGATATTTCGCTTCTGTAGTCCGTGCAGAAGAAGGTTCTCATAACGAATTGGATAAAGACACCGTATCCCTTATTGTACACGAACCTCTTGGCGTTATTGCACAGATTATCCCATGGAACTTTCCTATACTGATGGCGGTATGGAAGCTGGCTCCGGCATTGGCTGCCGGAAACTGTGTCGTATTAAAACCTGCGGAAAGTACTCCGGTTTCCATTATGGTCCTGATGGAGCTTATTGGTGACCTTCTACCTGCAGGTGTTATAAATATTGTAAATGGATTCGGAGCAGAATTGGGAAGAGCTTTAGTAACCAATCCTAAGGTCTCTAAGGCGGCTTTCACTGGTTCTACAGCTACAGGACGTCTGGTGATGCAGTATGCTACAGAAAACATTATTCCTGTTACGTTGGAGTTGGGAGGAAAATCACCAAACGTTTTCTTCAATTCGGTAATGGATGCCGATGATGCATTCTTAGATAAAGCGATTGAAGGAGCTGTTCTTTTTGCCCTTAACCAGGGAGAGATCTGTACATGTCCTTCAAGGCTGCTGGTTCAGGAAGATATTGCAGATGCTTTTATCGAAAAGGTGATCGAGAGGGTAAAAGCGATTAAAGTTGGAAATCCATTGGATAAAACCGTGATGATGGGAGCTCAGGCATCACAGATCCAAAAAGATAAAATACTTTCCTATATCCAACTCGGAAAAGAAGAAGGAGCAGAAGTACTGGTGGGAGGTCATGTCAATGATTTGGGAGAAGATCTTGAAGACGGATTCTATATTCAGCCAACAATTTTCAAAGGTAACAACAGAATGAGAATATTCCAGGAAGAGATCTTTGGTCCGGTACTGGCGTTTACAACTTTCAAAGATGAGGAAGAAGCAGTGAAAATTGCGAATGATACCATTTACGGTCTTGGAGCCGGAGTTTGGACCAGAGATGCACACCAGCTGTACAATATTCCGCGTCAGATCGAGGCAGGAAGAGTTTGGGTAAACCAATATCATTCCTATCCGGCAGGAGCTCCTTTTGGAGGATACAAGCAGTCGGGAATCGGAAGAGAGAACCATAAAATGATGCTTGATCACTACCGTCAGACCAAAAACATGCTGATTTCTTATAACAAAAATAAATTAGGCTTCTTTTAATATTTAATGTAGGACGTGCCCGATTGCCTTGGCTATTCCAGGGCAAAACGGCCGGGCTATTCAGGGCTTCACTTCGTTTCGGTGCTCCATTACATTCCGCACCGGCTCGTACCTCGTCGCCCTTACTATCCCTCACGCGGAGAAATACCGTGTGTACCGGGATAGTAGCCTATTTAATTCATGAAATAGAATAACCCAAAGAAAACAACTCAAAACATAGAATATGATCCCAAAAACAATGAAAGCCGCAGTAGTTCAGGGCTATGGACAGCCACTGAAAATTGAAGAAGTACCCGTAAGAGAACCCGGAAGGTATGAAGTTTTGGTAAAGGTGATCGCCTGTGGAGTCTGCCATACAGATTTACATGCTGTAGATGGCGACTGGCCGGCAAAGCCTAAAATGCCACTTATTCCGGGACATGAAGGAGTAGGAATTGCAGTAGCCTGCGGACCTGAAGCCTTCGTAAAAGAAGGAGATGCTGTAGGAGTTCCCTGGCTGTATAGTGCCTGTGGCTGTTGTGATTATTGTATAACGGGATGGGAAACACTTTGTGAAGCTCAGAAAAACGGAGGATACAGTGTAGATGGAGGTTTTGCAGAATATGTAATTGCCGATTCCAGGTATGTAGGACATTTAAAATCCAATGTCAACTTTCTGGAAATAGCCCCTATTTTATGTGCTGGAGTAACGGTCTATAAAGGATTAAAAGAAACAGAAACAAAACCCGGAGAATGGGTAGCCATTTCAGGAATCGGAGGATTGGGACATGTAGCGGTTCAGTATGCTAAGGCAATGGGAATGCATGTTGCCGCCATTGATGTTGCTGATGATAAACTCGAACTGGCAAAAAAATTAGGAGCAGACCTGGTAGTCAATGCAAAAAATACAGATCCTGGAGCATATTTGCATAAAGAAGTTGGCGGAATGCACGGCGCATTGATTACAGCAGTATCTCCTATTGCTTTCAAACAGGGAATAGATGTTTTACGAAGAAAAGGTACTATTGCACTAAACGGACTTCCTCCCGGATCTTTTGAACTGCCGATTTTTGAGACCGTTTTAAAAAGAATAACTGTGAGAGGCTCTATCGTGGGAACAAGAAAGGATATGCAGGAGGCACTGGATTTTGCCAATGAGGGACTTGTAAAAGCTACGGTAACCCCCGCAAAGCTCGAAGATATTAATGATGTTTTTGATAAAATGAAGAAAGGGCAGATTGATGGCAGAATCGTATTAGACATTGCCGGCTCAAATTAAACCATAATGAGTACCTATGTCCGGCAGATTCATCTGCCGGACTTTTTTCAATATAAAAGCAAAAAAAATGGAAGGAAAAATAGCAAGGCTTTCAGCAACGGAAAAGGCACTTGAGGTCATTCGGGAGCTTGAAAATAAATATGGGGCGCTGATGTTTTATCAGGCCGGCGGATGCTGTGAAGGAACGCAGCCTCAATGTTTTGAGAAAGGAGGTTTTTTTCCCAGAATGAATGATGCTATGATCGGAACCATCCATGGATATGAATTCTGGATAGACCGGGATTTATTTGAATATTGGAAGTACTCACACTTTACCCTGGATGTGGCAGAAGGTTTCGGACCGGGAGGCTTTTCACTGGAAACACCTTTGGGGAAGACCTTTAAAGTTCAGTACAGACTTTTTACTCCCGAAGAATATGAAAACCTGGAACCCGTACTAAGGAGTGAATAGGATAGAGTCTAAAGACTGGTAGAATAGGGATAGTGGAGAACTGTATTGCTGCTTTTTTGAACCATATGGTCCAACTCTTTTTCAAAATCGTATTTTCCTTTTATGATCTCTCTTTTTAAAACAAAATATTGGGTTCCCAGCATTAGAGCAGAAACAGCAATAAAAGAAAAATCCTGAACCCCATTTTTTATATTGACAATGACTGCAACTAAGAAAAAGCCCAGCAACAATACAAGAGTGACAATCTGAAAAAAAGAGGGAATACACGCTGTGGAAACAGTAGTTCTATTATTCTGATCATACAGACTTCCCTTAATCACCGGATAATTCAGGTTGATATCAAAAAAACACCTTCTTTTCTTAATCGTGAAGTTTTTTTCATACACCATTCCTCTGTATTTAAATCTTGTGGGAATTGCCGGATCTGAAATCAGGGATATAAAAGTAGTATGGGTTGGATAAGTAATTTTCCTTAGCCTTTCTATAACCTCAGCTGTATTGAGGTCAATGTCAATATTTTTATGCGTGTATAAACCAATACTTTGACAAAAGGAATTCATGTAAAATAAAGCTTAAACGGTTATTATAGTCGTTTTTATGGGGAAGATTGGCCGGGGATTATTCTACAATCAGGTCTTCACAAACCGGTTGACAAACATTGCGGCAACGACGTCGCCCACAGCATTCAGAACAGTGGCTAACGGGTCTACCAATGTTCCGATGATCATTACAGCAGGGATAGCTTCCTGAGGCAATTTATATACCGAAATCATCAGCATTTCACCAATATATCCACCATTGGGAATCCCTCCGGCTACAATACTTACAAAAACAGTAATTCCCAATGCCAACAATAGATTCGAGGGATCAAAAAAGTCTTTTCCAATAATTAAAAAAGCAACATAGATTTTTATAATGGAAGACATAGAAGATCCGTTTTTATGGAGGGTTGTCCCAATAGGAATAACCAGGTTGGCAATAGAATTAGGTATTCCAATTTTAGACGCTGCCTGTAAGTTGGCAGGCATGGTAGCAAAACTGCTGCAGGTACTTATGGCAGTAAGGCTAGGATAAATGGCGTTGGTCCAGAAACTTTTCACTCCTTTTTGACCATTGGCCATAAAAGCATAAATAGAAAAAAAGACAAAGAAATAAATAATTCCTGCAATATAATATAAGCCTAAAGGTTTAGCGTAAAATCCAAACAGCTGAGGTCCTAAAGTAGCTACCTGAAAAGCAAAATAAGCCCCAAGACCAATAGGAGCCAGATTCATGATCAATAAAAGAAGCTCTTTCATAACTTCATAACCTGAGGCAATAAAAACCCTGAAGGGTTCTCCTTTTTCTCCCGTTTTTCGGGCAGCAAAACCCGTCATAAAAGCAAATATAAGAAGAGCCAGCATATTCTGTCTTGAAAAAAGAGCCGTAAATTCTCCTACGGTGAAAAAGCCTACAATCCTGTCACCCCATGTATCATTGTTTGCTGCTTCTGTAATAGCTTCAGAGCTTCCGGAAACCCCGGAAACAGGGAAGAGATAGACTGCACAGATCGTAAAAATGGCGGCTGTCAGGATGAAAAATAAAAAGGTAAGAGCCATGATAAGAATAATCTTTCCAAATTTTGACTGCTGCTCCAGAGAAGCAATAGAATTGGAAACGGCAAAGAATACCAAAGGTACCACACTTACAAAAAGAAGATTAAGGAAAATATCTCCCAGAGGTTTTATATACTCTACAATACCGGGAGCAGTAATTCCTATAATGCTTCCAACACTAATTCCTAAGAGTAAAAATATAATTCCGGAGTAGTTTTTTAGTACCTCTTTCATGTGAAGTTTTTTTTCAAATATAAGTCTTTTCCAAGTGTAAGCAGAAAATAGATCTATTATTTTAAAATCCATTTTATCACACAATTTTGAAATATTATTTGAAATTGAACTGCTTGTCTTGTTAATCATGAAATTTTATACTACAAATATTCTATTTAATAAAATTATTTAAATTACATTTAATTCAATAATTTGTATTCAATTGTATTTTATTATTAATTATTATTTGATTTTATTATGAAAAATGCTTTAAAATTAAATAATTATAATATATTTGTAAACTGTTTAATTTAAAAAACATTACAAATATGATGAGAAGTAACAAAATTTCGTTATTGCTGATTGCTGTAGCAATCACTGTAAGTTGTAACTCTGATAGACTCAGTGATACGCCTGAATCTAATCCCAATTCGAATGCTGCTGTGAATTCTGATGAGGTAGCTTCTGCTGATTCCAAGCCTATTCCTGGACAGTACATTGTTGTTTTGAATGATGGTGTTCTTGATAAAAGTGGCCTTGCTGTTTCTAAAGGTGCACTCCAGAATAGAGAGGCTTATTTAAGACAAACAGGATCACTGTTGGATAAATTAAAAAGCAAAGATAATGGATTGAATTTGGGTATTAATAGTCAAAAGATTTCTAATGCTTTTGGATATGCCCTTGAAGGTTTTGTTGCAAAAAATCTTACTGATGCTGAGGTAGAAGCGCTTAGGAAAGATCCTAAAATCAAAAGTGTTGAACAGGATTATCAGGTTTCATTAGGGAAAACAACGGGGATCATTGCTAAAGCTGCTTCAACACAGGAGATTCCTTGGGGGATTACAAGAGTTGGAGGTGCAGGAGATGGAACTGGAAAAACAGCCTGGGTTATTGATTCCGGAATTGATTTGGATCATCCGGATCTTAATGTAGATACACAAAGAAGTGTTTCCTTTGCCGGAGATAACAATCCTGATGATGGAAACGGGCATGGAACCCATGTGGCAGGAACTATTGCAGCTATTAACAATAATATTGGAGTTGTTGGAGTTGCTGCCGGAGCTAAAGTTGTTGCACTAAAGGTTTTAAAGAGTGATGGAACAGGAGATTTTTCATGGACTGTTTCTGCTTTAGATTACGTATATGCAAATGCCTCAGCAGAGGATGTTGTCAATATGAGCTTAGGTCCTAGATCACGATATAGAGATTCGGCTACAGAACAGGCCGTTTTAAAAGTAGCAGAAAAAGGTATTAGACTAGCAATAGCAGCAGGTAATTCTTATGATGATGCCAGTTATTATTCACCGGCTGCTGTTAATGCTACCAATGTTTATACTATTTCCGCTTCGGCTGAAGGAGATTACTGGGCTTATTTTTCTAATTATGGATCTCCTGTAGATTATGCAGCTCCGGGATTCCAGGTAAAATCAACATGGTTAAATGGCGGTTACAATACCATTAGCGGAACATCCATGGCGTCTCCCCATGCTGCCGGAGTTCTTTTATTAGGAGCTCCAAACACAGATGGTGCTACTCCAAAACCGGCTTATTGGGAATACAGATACGGATTTCTAAGCAACGGAACATTTGGTAAAATTTATACTGGTAGATATGGACCTACAAATACCTATACCTTAGCAGATTATCGATATGATAAAGACGGTGTGGCAGATAAAATTATTCGTAGATAATTTATTTATAATTCTAATAAAAAGGGATGAGATTACTCATCTCTTTTTTTGTCTATAAGAATTTTTAATATTTTTTTTCATGTTTTTAAGTGTTTTCTTATGGGGTTTTCAAAGATAAAATTCATAAATTTGAGTAAACATCATTTCTATGGCTTATATAGATTACTATAAAATTTTAGGCGTAGATAAAAACGCAACACAGGATGATATCAAGAAAGCCTACCGAAAACTGGCCAGAAAGCTACATCCTGACCTTAATCCTGACGATAAGGAAGCAGAAAAAAAATTCAAAGAACTGAATGAAGCCAATGAAGTGCTCAGTAATACTGAAAACCGTGCAAAATATGATAAGTACGGAGAGCATTGGAAACATGGCGAAGAATACGAAAAAGCCCAGCAACAGCAGAAACAATATCAACAGCAGCAGAATTATAACGGAGGATATTCCGGAGCAGATTTTGGTGAAGGGGAAGATTTTTCAGATTTCTTTCAAAGTATGTTTGGAGGGGCTGGAGGCTTTAGCAAAAGTTCACGGGGAAGTGCTTCCGGAAAATTTAAAGGAAAAGATGTTCAGGCAGAACTGAACCTGAATTTAAGAGATGCTGCTACCACTCATCCGCAAACTTTTGAAATCAATGGTAAAAAAGTGAGAATTACTATTCCGGCAGGGGTTTATGATGGGCAGCAGATTAAGTTGAAAGGACATGGAAATCCCGGTTTTAACGGTGGACCTCACGGGGATCTGTATATTACCTTCAATATTCCGGCTGATCCGGATTTTGAAAGAATAGGGGATGACCTGAAAACTAAAGTCGTTATCGATATGTATACTGCTGTTTTAGGGGGAGATGTAAAAGTAAATACCCTGGATAGCAGTGTCAATCTTAAAGTAAAACCGGAAACTCAAAACGGGATGACCGTAAGGCTTAAAGGAAAAGGTTTTCCTATCTATAAAAAAGAAGGACAGCATGGCGATCTTTTTGTAACCTATGAAGTGAAATTGCCGGTAAACCTTACAGAAAAGCAGAAAGAACTTTTTGAACAACTAAAAAATTCCTAGGCTATGAGTGAAAGAATATCACGGGAAGAACTCGTAAAAATCTATAATATAGAAATCACTTTTTTTGATGATCTTGTAGAGTATGGTCTGCTAAACATTCATATTGAAAATGATATTCATTATCTGATGTATGAAGATCTGCAGGATCTTGAAAAGTTTTCCAACTGGCATTATGATCTTGAAATCAATCTTCCCGGTCTTGAAGTGATTCATAATATGCTGAACAAACTGAATGCCCTGAAAAACAGAAACAGGGAACTGATGAACAAACTTGCTGCTATAAGTGATCAATATGAAGATATTTAGCTAGCTTTGCAGCTTTATAAAGCAAAGTATATATTTATATTATGAGTGAAGAAAAGGTGATTGTCTTAAGACCTGACAGAAAGACGTTTGAAGAAATCTATTTTAGCGGAAACCAGGGAAGTTTGCTTTTCTCACCTACTACCAGAAGTAAAACCATAACGACCATGGTGGCTGCTGTTATTCTGTTTATTGCATTTCTTTTGAAAGACAGTTTGAGCAAAGACAGTGTGGGAATCCTATATTTTCTGAGCTTTATATTTCTGCTTTGTACAGTTTTTTTGTCCGTGAGCATTAATAAAGTATCCCGATGGAAGAAACAGGTGAATCATTACCTGGGAGTGCTTGAAAAGTGTAAGTTCTACGAAATAAGATTTGATTCTCTTTTTTTTACGGTCAATATTGACGGGGAGAAAGAAACCAGCGAATGGAAAGATTTTGAATATTTTGATAGTAATAATGAATTCATCGCTCTGGAAGGTAAGTACAGTTATATGTTTCCAAAGAAAGCAATGAGTGAAAAGGAGTATAGCCTACTCAAAAAGACACTCAAAGAAAATATTAATAAAGAATAAAAAAATCAGAGCAAAATGCTCTGATTTTTATTTTATCGTAAAGTATCCGCTTATTAATCAAGCCAACCCATTTCCTTCATCCATTCGTCATTGTAGATTTTTCCTACATACCTTGAACCGTGGTCATGAAGTAAAACAACAATGATATCATCTTTCGTGAACTGATCTTTCATCTGGATCAGAGAAGCAATAGCACTTCCTGCAGAATATCCACAGAAAATTCCTTCTTCTTTAGCCAGTTTTCTTGCATAGATCGCTCCGTCTTTATCTGTTACTTTTTCAAAATGATCAATGACAGACATATCATAGTTCTCAGGAATGATATCTTCGCCAATTCCTTCTGTAATATAAGTATAGGCATGGTCATAGTGAAGTTCTCCTGTTTCATGGAATTCTTTCAGAATAGAACCGTAAGTATCCACTCCGATTATTTTGATGTCCTGATTTTTTTCTTTGAAGAATGTTCCACATCCTGTAATCGTACCTCCTGTTCCTGCACCAGCTACAAAGTGAGTCAGCTTTCCTTCTGTCTGTTCCCAGATTTCAGGCGCTGTAGACTCATAATGAGCCGTTCTGTTTGATAAATTATCATACTGGTTTACATACCATCCGTTCTCCGTTTCTTTAGCCAGTCTTTTGGAAACTGAATAATAAGAACGCGGGTCAGTAGGCTTTACGTCAGTAGGGCATACAATAACCTCAGCACCTACAGCACGAAGGATATCACATTTTTCTTTTGATTGTTTGGAATTCGTTACAAAGATACATTTGTAACCTTTGATGATCGCTGCAAGAGCTAATCCCATTCCTGTATTTCCTGAAGTTCCCTCAATGATGGTTCCTCCAGGCTTTAATCTGCCGTCTTTTTCGGCATCTTCTATCATTTTAAGAGCCATTCTGTCCTTTACTGAATTTCCGGGATTGAAAGTCTCTACTTTTGCTAAAACTAATGCTGGAAAGTCTTCTCCTAATACATTGTTAAGTTTTACCAGCGGTGTATTACCTATAGTTTCAAGAATATTTTTTGCGTATTTCATAAATGGTTTATATGCGGAGCAAAGATAAGGCTTTTAAAATTATTCATATTGTGGATAGCATGTGGATAACATGTTGGTAACAGGAATACTTACCTCCAAAATATGATCAGCTGCTTATCGATCCTTTCCGTTACTAATTATATTTAATTGCTTTTACCGGTGAAATTTTACTGATCAGATAACTAGGAATAATTAAAGCAAGCCCTGAAATAAACAGAATTCCCACTGAAATAGAAATAATGGCAATAGGGTTAAGATCTACCGGAACTGTACTTACATAATAATTTTCAGGATTAAGCTTAATAACTCCGAAGAATTTTTGAATCAAAATAAGCCCTAATCCAATGGCATTTCCATATAAAAGCCCGGGAATCATAATAATAAGTGTATAGTTGATAAAAGTAGCCCGGATCTGGGAATTGCTGGCTCCCAATGTTTTAAGAAGTCCTATGGAATTGGTTCTTTCGATGATAAGGATCAGAAGGACCATAATAATATTAATAACCACTACAATGAGCATAATAATGATGATTAAAGCAATATTCGTATCGAAAATGCTTATCCAGTCATTGATTTGCGGAAATTTTTCCGTCGCTTTTTCCGCATAATTTTTATATCCAATCAGCTTTTCAATATCTGGAAAATCTTTATCTATATCGTTGACGTTTTTGAGGAAAATATCAAGTCCTCCCACTTCATCAGGTTTCATTTCCTGAATTCTTCTTACATGATTAATTCCTCCAATTACAAATTGATCATCAATCATCTTAATATCCGTTCTGTAAATTCCCAGTACACGGAACTTACGATAGACCGGCTTTTGATCTGCCTTTGAAAAAACAGTAACAATACTGTCGTTGAGCTTCAGGTGTAAGTCGTTGGCTGTTTTCTGTGAAATAGCGACGTCGTTGTTGAAACCTACCTCTGTCACCTTGGGAGTGGTGCCGGCAATTAAAAATTTCTTAAACCTAAGGCTGTCAAAGTCTTTTCCAACTCCTTTAAATATAATACCTGCAAAACTATGCTCATTACGCATAATCCCGGTCACAGTTGCATATTTCTGGATGCTTTCCACATCGGGAAGTTCTTTGATTTTTGGAATATTAAGCCCCTGGTTATCAAGTACCGAAGTGTTATAGGAAGAATTGGATCGCGTAGATCTTACGGTAATGTGTCCGCTGAAATCTGCCAGTCTTTCTTTAATAGCTTTTTTAGAACCAAAGCCGGTGGCTACGGTAATTAAGGAAACAATGATTCCCAAAGCTACAGAAAGTCTGCCAATGAAGATGATAACTCTTGAAAGGTTATTTTTGTTATCTTTGGAAAATGCTATTTTTCTAGAGAAATATAAAGGAAATTTCAAGCTTATGAATTTAGATTTCAAAATTAAAAATTTACTTCTTATTTGCCTAATTTTTTTAGGAGTATTCAACCAATATTATTCTCAGACTCAAGTTCAACAGGATTTTAAAACCGGAGCCGATCAGCCTGAATTATATTTACCCTTGTTAAAAAACAAAACGATCGGGATTGTGACCAACCAGACAGGGCTGATGAGTGACAGGAATCATTTGGTAGATTTTTTAGTGAAAAATAAGATTAATATTAAAGCTATTTTTGCACCGGAACATGGATTCAGGGGAGATGCTGATGCCGGAGCGAAAGTGAAAAATGGAGTAGATGTAAAAACTGGAATACCCATTGTTTCATTATATGGTAATAATAAAAAACCAAAACCTGAACAATTAAAAGGAATTGATATTGTTCTTTTTGATATCCAGGACGTAGGGGTGAGGTTCTATACTTATATTTCTACCTTGACTTATCTGATGGAAGCCGGTGCTGAAAATAATGTTGAAATCATGGTTCTTGATCGCCCCAATCCCCATGACGGTTATACTGACGGCCCTGTTTTAAGAAAAAAATGGGCAAGCTTTGTAGGCATGCATGAAGTTCCTGTAGTATATGGGCTGACAATTGGAGAATATGGAAAAATGGTAAACGGTGAAAAGTGGCTGAAAAATGGAGTTCAGGCTAAATATACCCTTATTCCAATGAAAAATTACCATAAAAAACAACGGTACACAATTTTAGATAAACCCTCCCCGAACTTACCGAATGATAAAGCCATTAATCTTTATCCCAGCCTATGTTTTTTTGAAGGAACTCAGGTTTCAGTAGGAAGAGGGACAGATATGCCTTTCCAGATTTATGGTTCCCCATGGACAGAAAAACTGCCTTTCGAGTTTACTCCGAAACCAAGTTATGGAGCTAAAGATCCTTTTCTTAACGGAAAGCTTTGCCACGGTGAAAATCTTTCGAAATACCCAAAAGATCTGAGAGAACTGAATCTTGAGTGGGTTATAAAAGCATATCAAAACTATAAAAATCCACAGCAGGATTTCTTCCTGAAAAATCTATGGTTTGATACATTATCCGGAACCGATGAATTCAGAAAGCAAATTATTGCAGGTAAAACGATTCCGGAAATTAAAGCTTCATGGAAAAAAGACCTGGCCGATTTTGAAAAGATCAGAACCAGGTATGTGGTGTACGAAAATTAATTAATCAAAATGCTGAGGTGGGTTTTTGTCATTTTTACCTTTGTTAAGGATAAATAAACCTACAGTTAATCCGACAACTCCCGCAAAAGCGGTGAGCAGAGCTCTTTGCAGTTTATCAGGAAGGTCATTCCCAAGGTAGTTCATTAAAAAAAGGATCACAAAAGTGATCACTGAAATGATAATATGATTTCTTCCGAATGGTTTCATTGTATTATTTAAATTTGTAAGAGACCATGACTCCTCCTCTGTAGGGGATGAATTCGCCACTTTTATTAAGACCGCTTGCCTGATCGTATCTTTTTCCTGTTGTTTTGTCATAGCCTTTATAAAAACTCTGGGATGTTCCCACAGTACCATAAATGTCAAGATTCCAACGGTCAGATAACTGAAACTGATAACCGGCAGTCAGCCCTAGCATAATAGAAAATCCTTTTTGGTAAAGATTGGAATTGATATAAGTATCACCATTTTCTCTAACAATAACTCTGTCATTCCAATAGTTCCATTTTTGAACATTGTAGGCTGCAAAAGCAAGATTCGCTCCCAGATACCAGTGCTTAAAGGCCTCTTTGAAATAATACCTGCCTTCTACGGAAGCAGAGTAATACTGAAGCTTATGTCCGGCAAAAGATTTCCATGGGGAAATAAAAACATCTCCCTGAATGGTATATTTAGGACTTATCTGCTTTTCTACACCGGCGTTAATGATTCCTATAGGTAGAAAAAGAGCATTCCCTTTTATGTATAAACTTTTATCCTGTTCTTGTTCCTGTTCCTGAGCGTGTAAAGTACCTACTGCCAGGAAAGCTAAAACGCCTGTTAATAATTTATAATTCATCAGTATATGTTAATGTATTTTATTTAATAGCTCTTCGGCCAGTTTGGAATCTTTATGGGTTTGAACGGCTATATTTTTAGACATTTCTGCATAATTTTTTGCCATTTCTTTATTACCAGTAAGAAAATACAGTTTGGCGAGAATATAAGTGTTTTCAGAGGTCTCACTTCTCATTACAGATTTTTCTGCCCATTCTGTAGCCTTCTTTAATGAGGCTGGTGTTTTGATATGATCACTGAAGATCCATGCCGCCCTTAAAAGCTCATTAGGCTCAAAGGCATCAGCGTTTTTATAATAGTCTAATGCTGCTTTTTCAAATTCCGCAAAATTGGCATTCTGCTCATAGTAGCTAAGTTTGGTCTGATTAAGCTTTGTGGTAGCTGCTTCTTTTCCTACTAAAGGCTCGGCTGCTTTCATAAAGGTATCCTCATTGATTCTTTTGTTTTTTTCATCAATGGACTGTTCTACTATTTTAGATAATTTCAATTGAGCATCAAATTCTTTATAGGTTTCTTCAGGTAGAAACTTAATGATCTCAGCTTTTCTTGAAGTGAAAATAGTATAATTGCGGTCTTCTGTTGACTTTACAAAATAAAGCAGGAGACCAATTTCTTCTTTTGAAAGCTCCTCAGTCTTTTTTTTATTTTCAAAATATCTTTCCGAAGCTTTTTTAGCAAAATCAAAATCACTGCTGGAGTTTAGTTTCATAACATTGATCAGAAATTCAGGATCTTTTTCACCATTAGCAAAACGTTCTTTCAAAGAACCTTTTTTATTGCCGGGAGAATTGATGTCCTGAGCCATAGTGACAAACATACCTGCTTCCATATACCCTGAGTTTTGAGAAACAAGTTCTCCTTCACCATTTAAAAAAAGATAAGTGGATAGGAACGTACTCCATATTTAGCTGCAATTTCCCGTCCTTCTCCTTTTTCCATGTCGAATCTTGCATTGATGAAACTCGCATTAAAGTAATCTCCAACGGATTTTTGAGTGAAAACATTTTTTTCCATCATTTTGCATGGCCCACACCAGGAAGCATAGGCATCTAGAAAGACCAATTTCTTTTCCTTTTTAGCCTTTGCGATAATATCCTTGAATGGTAATTCCTGGAATTGAATAGACTCTTGAGCTGAGATAATGATAGAACAAAAAATAGATATCCCGGAGATGATCTTCTTCATTTTCAAATTAGATTTGTAAGCGAAGATAATTAATTTTCAAAACATAAAGAGCTGATTCCGCTTCCTGATAGAGTATATTAACTAATTTTAAGATTTAAAGCAGCTTTTGGTTGACAGACCCTGTGAAAAATTACAGCAGGAATTTAACACTTAATTATTCTGAATACAAAATTTAATTTCTAACCTTAATCACAACATTTTTTACTTTCATAGTTGCTCCTTAACTAGGATTGGTCCGTTATTATTTTTTAGCATTTTTATGTTCTTTACCCCAGATTTCCAATTGGTTCAGGATGGGGATTAATCTTTTACCAATCTCAGATAATTCATACTCTACCCGTGGAGGAACTTCTGCATAAACACTTTTTATAATCAAATTTTCCTGTTCCATTTTTTTCAGCTGGAGGGTAAGCATTCTTTCGGAAATATTGGGAATACTGTTCTTCAATTCATAGAATCTCAGCTTTCCGTGTTTAAGATGATAACAAATGGAGAGGATCCAGCGTCCGCTGATCAGATTAACAGCATATATTTCTGAACAGCATTGTTCCAGTGTTTTTTTATTTTCATTATTGGTGGATGATTCTTTAATACTCATTACTTACATTTTTGTTCGTTTCATACAATCTAATGCATACTTGGACAGCATAGTACCTATCAGTTAAATTTACAAATAAAACAGGAAATATCTTGTTTGAAGGTGTCATTTGTAATACAAAATATAACAGCATGGACTTTAACAGAATTGATGAAGATTTAAGAACAAGTATAGAAAATACTCCTTATTCATTAGAAATTGACGAAGAAGTATTTTTAAATAATCCCGAGCTCATCCAACGGGAAAGAAAAGAATTTGTAGAAGCTCACCCTTTTAAGAATCCCGATCATATCCTTACAAAAGATATTTTTATAGAAAGTTCTGTGGATAGATATGAAATCAGATTACACATTTATCAGCCGAAAAAATATAATAGGGATAAAACACTCATTTATTTTCATGGAGGAGGATATGTGTTTGGGTTACCCGAACAGGTGGATGACCAGATGTTTGAAATTTCGGATAAGCTTAATGCAACTATTATATCTGTAGATTACAGATTATCTCCTCAGTATCGGTTTCCAATTCCCATTCTGGATGGTTTTGATGCTTTACGATGGGTGATTAGTGAAGGTGAAGCTCAGTTGGGAATTAATCCGGATCATATTACGGTTTTCGGAGCCAGCGCCGGAGGTCATCTGGCAGCAGCGGTTACCCAGATGGCTGTAGATCATCATATTGAAAATATAAACCATCAGTTTTTATTGTATCCGGTAATTCATAACCGGTTAGACACTCCTTCGATGAAAGAATTTACAGATGCTCTTTTATGGAATAGGGTATATGCTCAGGCAGCCTGGCTTCATTTTTTGGGGAAAGAGAATGTAGATAAGAGTATCAGATATGCAGATTTAACTCATTACGATAATTTTGCTCAATTACCTCCCACGACTATTATTGCCTGTGAACTGGATCCTTTAAGGGATGAAGATATTGAATTTGCACAGTTGCTGTATAAGGCGGGTGTCAAGACTGAATTATGGGTTATTCCGGGTGCCTTGCATGTTTTTGATCTATTTAATTCTCCTATGAACAATCAGTATAAAGATTTTATGATGAACAGACTTTTCTGTAAAAACAAGTAAAAGGAAAAAAATAAAAACCGTCTTCATGAAGGCGGTTTTTATTTTTCTGAGATGATTTTTGTACGTATTTTGATTATATATTTAATTCACTTTATGGTCCTGAAATCTTTGTTATAATTTTGCAAACGAATAATTTACCTGTAGGAGGAAACAAGAATTTAGAAAAAATTGAATATTAATTTTAAACGCGCACTGTCTCAAAAATCCGTTTATATAGCTGCTTTATCTGTTTGCTTAATTGCAGTTGTAGCGCTTGCTATTTTGAGCTTTTTAATTACGCGTGACAGCCAGAAAAATACTGAAGATTTTGCAAGAAAAACTTTTGTCCGCAAATATGAATCCGTTGAAAATGAATTCAGAAATATTGAGGATTATCAATATCTGCTTCGTGCACTGATCCAAAAAGACGGTTTAAAAAACTATAAAGACTATTCTTCAGTTTTAAATGACCTCAACAAAAAACGTAATCTTTTAGCCTACAGCTGGTATTATTACTATAATGAAGTTTCCGGAAAAACAGAGACCAATAGCCCTTTGTCCGAGGTTTTTAAAAAAACAGGAAATATAGAAAAGTCTGTTCCCTTACAAAATAATGCAGCCGGACATTTCAAAGATCTTTTAATGACGCGTAAAGACAGCCTGTATTGGGTGAGCTATGATTCTTTGTTGCTACCGGATAAGAATACACTGTATTACGGTTCTGCCGTAAGTCTGGATGATCTTCACCAATATTTTATCAATGTAGATAAAAGCTCGAATACCTACGCCTATGTTTTTACGAAAGAAGGTATTTGTATCACCCATCCTGAAAAGAAATATTTAGGTAAGAATATTTTTGATTTTACAGATATTAAGCCCAAAGATACGTTGACGGGTAAGACAAAATCAGGATATACCGAAGGCATTGCAATCTCTGAGTATCTGGGGGTTGAAGTTACCCGGTTTATAAAACCTCTGAAAACGGATAATTTTGAAGGGTATACCGTTGTTAACCACGTCAATTTTATTATCGATGAAAACGTATATAAAGTAAAAACGTATACAACCTATATTTTTCTGGCAGCCTTGTTTCTTATTGTAACGGTCTTTATATTGTTTCAAAGATCTGCTCATATTGCCTATAAGGAGAAAGAAAAGATACAGTCTGAAAAGAATTTACTGTTGGTTGAGAATGAAAAGATGCATAAGGCAGAAGTCATTAACCAGCTTCAGCAGCTTAAAAATAATATCAATCCACATTTCCTGTTCAATTCTCTGAATTCCCTATACATGCTGATTGGGATTAATAAAGACAACGCACAGAAGTTTACCATGAATCTTTCAAAGATCTACCGGTATCTTATTGTACCTCCAAAAGAAAATATTGTTTCTGTTGCCCAGGAGATCAATTTTATACAGCAGTATATGGAGCTTTTGAAAAGCAGGTTTGATGAAGAATTGAATTTTAAAGTAGTGATTAATCATCAGGAGAGTTTAGAAAAAAGAATTCCCTATCTATCCCTCCAGATTGTAACGGAAAATGCTATAAAACATAATATAGCAACCATAGATCAGCCTTTAGAGATTATCATTACCATTGAAGAAAATGGGATCATTGTAAAGAATACCTGGCAGCTCAAAACAGAACCTGTTCAGGGAGAGAAGTTCGGAATTGATTATTTGAATCAAGTTTATGGATATTTTAAGAATAATTTTGTTAATATTTCTGTAGATGGTGAATATTTCATATGTTTTTTGCCATTAATGAAGTGAAAATAAAAATCCATTCACTCCCGAAATATCCCCTCTCACTCCCTAACACTATATATATGATTCTCTTTACCTATAGCTTTGCCCGCTGAAACTAAGATATTTACTATTTGGAATGAATCGGACTATTTTAATGAAGAATTACAGGCTGGCACTGTATTTAGGACTTGCTGTGGCTTCGCCGGCGGTTCTGGCACAGAAAAAAGATTCTGTAAAAACGACTAAAGAAAAAACTGAAAAAGCTGACGTTTCTTCGAAAAAAACAAAAAAAATTGAAGACCTGATCAAAAAAGGGACTTATAAAAAAGGACTTTTTAATACTATTCAGGTAAAAACGGATGTCTATTTTGAAATCCCTGACAGCCTGATGGGTCGTCAGTTTTTGGTGGTTAATAAGCTCTCTCAGGTACCTATGCAGGTAAATGAAGCAGGCTTAAATAAAGGAATGAATTATGAAAATAAGATCATTTCTTTTCACCGCGATACGGTAGCTAAAAAAGTTTGGGTGAGAACTTCAGAGGCGAAAGTCTCTTCCCCTAAAAATGATGCTATTACAAAATCGGTAAAAGATAACTTCTCAGAATCTATTATTGAAGTTTTTGATATTGAAGCTCAAAATTCTGATTCTACTGCAGTAGCCATTAAGGTTAACAAAATTTTTGACGGAAATCAGAAAAGCTTTAATGATGTTCTGGCTAATGTAGGATTGGGAGGATCAGTAAAATCTAGTCTTTCTTACATTGAAGGAGTGAAGACCTTCCCTCAAAACCTTGTGGTGAAATCCCAGCTGTCAACATCTGTGAATGAAGGAGGCGTTGATCTGCCGGTAACATTGGGGGTAACCACTAATCTTGTCCTGCTTTCTAAAATTCCAATGAAACCGAGAGTTTCTGATCCAAGAGTTGGTTTTTTCACAGAAAAACACTGGACATTTAACGATGGCCAACAGAAAATGGATGAGAAATTCTTTATTACCAAATGGAATTTGGAACCTAAAGATGAAGATAAAGAAAGGTATTTGAAAGGAGAATTGGTAGAGCCTAAAAAACCGATTGTATATTATATTGACCCATCCACTCCAAAGCAATGGCGTGAGAAAATTATAGCAGGAGTTCATGACTGGCAAGTGGCTTTTGAGCAGGCTGGTTTCAAAAATGCGGTTATCGCAAAGATGCCGGATGAGAAAGATGAGGATTTTGATATTGATGATGTAAGATATTCGGTGATTACCTATGCGGCTTCCCCTAAATCTAATGCGATGGGACCTTCCGTAGTGGATCCGAGAAGTGGTGAGATCATAGAAGCGGATATCATCTGGTGGCACAATGTAATGACTTCACTTCAGGAATGGATGAGAATTCAGATCGGACCTATAGATCCGAAAGCCAGAGGAAATAAATTCAGTGATGAATATATGGGAGAGGCTATCCGATTTGTTTCGTCTCATGAAGTAGGACATACTTTCGGATTGAAGCACAATATGGGATCTTCCTTTGCATTTCCTGTAGAGTCACTCCGTTCCAAAGAGTTTACCGATAAGATGGGGGGTACCGCACCTTCCATTATGGATTATGCCCGTTACAACTATGTCGCTCAGCCGGAAGATGGAGTTACAGCTATTACTCCAAAAATTGGAATTTATGATAAATATGCTATCGAATGGGGCTACCGTTGGTATCCTGAAGAATTTTCCGAGAAAAAAGCGCTGAGAAATTTAATAGAAAAACATGAGGATGACCCTCTGTATTTTTATGGAGAGCAGCAAAGCTATCTGGAAACCATAGATCCTCGTTCACAATCTGAAGATTTGGGTGACGATGCCATGAAGGCCAGTGAGTACGGGATGAAAAACCTGAGAATTGTGGTAGATAATCTTTTAAAATGGACCTATGCGGATGGTAAAGATTATACGGATGCCGGTAAACTGTATTTAGGAGCTATCGGACAATGGGATCTGTATACCGGTCATGTCATGGCGAATGTAGGAGGAATTTATCTGAACAATACCAATTTCGGAAACAAGAAAAAAGCTTACGAAGCAGTACCTGCAGAGACCCAGAAAAGAGCTGTTGATTATCTTGTGAAAAATGCGATCAACCTTCCTGAATGGTTATTCTTTAATCCGATCTCAGAGAAAACATATCCTGTTAAAAATTCTCCCATGGGTCCGTTTGAACAGACTCCGTATACCTTGGCAAGAGGAATGCAATATGCGAATATTTATTCCCTGTTGATGGATGACAGACTGTTGAGACTCCTGGAGAACGAATTAAAACATGAGGTTTCAGGATCAAAAGAGGAAATATATACTGTTGAGAATTTATTTGATCAGGTAAGAGCTGCTGTTTTCAGTAAAAAAGGAAGCCTTACTATTCTTGAAAAGATGACGCAGAAGAACTATGTGGATGCTTTAATTGTTTCGGTGAATAAATTATTTGAAAAGACTGCAGTAAAGGCACTGAAGGTAGACAATACCCTGAAAATGCCAATGATCTGTAATTTCCATGAAGATGATAAGGATCTTAGAAACATTAATTATTCCTCAATGAAAAGAGTATCTGAAGTAACGACCTATAAAAGGGCAGAACTGCATAAGGTACTGGATTTACTGAACAGAACCAGATATAAAGGAGATGATGCCTCAAGGGCTCATTACACAGACTTAATTATTCGAATTGAAGAGGCTTTAAATAAATAATCGGCTATGAAAAAAACTCTAATACTTTTACCTCTTTTGGCTGCCAATATTGCGCTGGCCCAACAAAAGAAAACAATCACAGGTAAGGTCCAGGATGGCAATACCTCACAGATCATTGCAGGAGCATCTATAAAAATAGAAACACAGTCGGTTTCTTCAAAAACCAATCAGGAAGGAATTATTGAAAGTGTTTCAATAGGTACGGTAACAGATAAGAACGGGAAATTTGTTTTGGAAATTCCTGAAGGTACAAAATCCGTATTGGTAAGTTATCTTGGATATGAATCCAGACTGATTCAGATGGATGAAGATCAGACAAACTATAATGTGAAACTGATGGCTGTTTCGGATGAGGTTTCTGATAAAAATAAGATCCAGGAAGTGATCATTACCGGATATCAGAAAATTGAAAAACGTAAGCAGACCTCAGCCGTTTCAACGGTTAAGATGGATAATATTAACCAGGCAGGTGTTGCCAGTGTTGACCAGATGTTGTCAGGACAGATTGCCGGGGTAGTGGTTACTCCTGAAACAGGAGCTCCGGGAGGGCCTGCCAAGATCAGAATCAGGGGAACAGCTTCTTTATCCGGTCCTCAGGATCCGTTATGGGTAGTAGATGGTCTTCCTTTGGAAGGAAATGATATTCCAAACTTTAGTGATAAAGATAATATTGATCAGCTTCAGAACTTTTCAATTGCAGGGCTGAATCCAAATGATATTGAAGATATCACCATCTTAAAAGATGCCGCAGCAACAGCTATTTATGGAGCCAGAGCAGCTAACGGAGTAATTTCCATTACTACCAAAAGGGGAAAGAAAGGGAGTATGAGACTGAATTTTTCAGCAGATACCTTCATTACATCCCGTCCTGATTTTGACAAGCTTAATCTTTTGAACTCTAATGAAAAAGTAGATCTTGAGTTAATGCTTGCCAAGCGTGCAGATCTGACGTATCGTGCCGATAAGGGGGAGGTAATGAGAATTTTAACCAAAAACGGGCAGCTGGACGCTTTCAGAACCGGAGGTTTAGATGGACTGGATGCACTGACCCGTCAGCAGATTGACGGCCTTAGAGGTAATAATACAGACTGGGGAAAGCTGCTGTATAGAAATGCGATCAACAGACAGTATGGACTAAGTCTTTCGGGAGGGAGTGACCGTTCGGATTACTATTTCTCATTAGGATATTTTGATGAAGAGGGAACAACAATAGGTACAGGGTTCAAACGATATAACCTGACCTTGAAGAATAATTATAAGATAAGCGATAAATTTAATGCAGGAATCTCTATTTTTGGAACTCAAAGTGAAAAAGAGTCTTTCATGACGGATGCAGATGCTGCAGCTAATCCTATTAATTATTCAAGAAATGCCAATCCTTATCTGACACCTTTCAATGCAGATGGAAGCTATAAATACGATCCGGATATAGACGGTACAAGAGATGCCTATATTCCTTTCAACTTTTTGGAAGAAAGAGCGAATACAAGCTATACCCTAAAAAATTATTCATTAAAAGGGATATTGGATTTAGAGTACAAGGTATCCAAAAGCCTTAAGTTTACCTCACAGCTAGGTATGCAGTATGATACCAATAAAACGGAAAAATTTGCTGCTGAAAATACCTATTTTACCAGAAAAATGAGAGAGGGAACCCGTTATTATAAAGACGGAGCAGCCCGCTACTTCTTACCGGTAGGAGGAGTAAAACAAAATTGGGATAATGATTTCTTTCAATACAACTGGAAAGTACAGGGGTTGTATAGTACAAGAATCAATTCGGTACATGAGATTGATTTAATGGCTGGAACTGAAATTCGTAAAACAGAGGATAATACCAGAGTTACCAGAGCTTTTGGTTTTAATAGTCTTACCAAAACAGGAACTCCGATTATATTTCCTAACTCTGACTTTGCTGGAGATAAAAAATACGAAACCTACCGTGAAATGCCTACAGTAGAGAATGCTTATGCTTCTATGTTTGCAACGGCTTCTTATACCTATGACCAGAAATATACGTTTTTCGGAAGTGTAAGATATGATGGTACCAACCTTTTTGGAGTCAATAAAAAGTACAAATACCTGCCAATCTGGGCCGCTTCAGGTTCCTGGTTGGTTACCAAGGAAAACTTTATGAAGAATGTACCACTTATTTCTAATCTTAGATTAAGGGCTTCTTATGGTTTACAGGGAAATATTGACCGTAATACATCACCGTTTTTTATCGGAGAATATGGGGAAGCAACCATTCTTCCAGGAAAAAAAGAAGAAATTATTAATGTAATAACTTCTCCGAATGACAAGCTTCGTTGGGAAAAAACAACCAATGTGAACTTCGGAATTGATCTGGGATTGTTTAAAAACCGTATCAACCTTACTGCTGATGTATACAACAGAAAGGGAACAGATATGATCAGTATGAGAGAAACACCGCTTGAAACAGGTTTCAATTATACGATGATGAATTGGGGAAGTTTAACCAACAAAGGTTTTGAGGTAGCCATTTCAACCAGAAATATCGAGAAAGAAAATTTCAAATGGTCAACCACTATTAATTTTGCTCATAATAAGAGTAATGTTATTACTGAACAACCTCGTCAGAACTCAATGCTTCCTTCAAGAGAAGGCCTTCCTGTAAATGCTGTATTTGCCTTGAAAACGGCAGGGATGGATGAGAATGGAAATCCTATGTTCTGGAAAGGGAATGAAAAGATGAAAATTGAAGACTTCTTTAAACTGTATGATGTGTATGAAGAATTCCTTCCAGGTCAGCTGGTAGGGACAAAGCTTACCGCTGAAGAAATGAGAGGTCTGTTCACTTACATTGGAGACAGAGACCCTAAATTTACCGGTGGTATTATAAACACCTTTAAAGTACATAATTTCGATCTTACTGTTTCAGCAGCTTTCAGCTTTAAACAGACTGTGATGAGGTCGCCTTCTTACAGAGGAATGGATCTGGACAGAGGAAGAAATTATACAAGGGATATTTATGAAGCAGGAGTTTCTCTTCCGGCGATAACAAGTCCTAATATGGAAAATAATCCGGGATGGATGGGTAACAAATGGCTTACCGATAGCCCTAATAATGCATATGGGCTGCTTGATATATGGGCGAAAGAGATCAGTTACCTGAGAATCAGTAGTATCCGTTTAGGATATACACTTCCTAAAGAATTTACGAGTCCTATGGGAATCAGCAGTCTGAGATTGAGTGTGGAAGGTCGTAACCTTTTTGTATTCAGTAACGGATATAAAGGATATTTTGATCCGGAGACTTATGGTAATATTTATGCACAACCTATTGCCAAATCAGTTACAATTGGCTTTAATGTTTCTTTTTAAAACTTGAAAAAAATGAGAAAAATAACTACATTCATTGCTCTTGCAGTCATTAGCTTTACAAGTATAGGATGTGACCGGTTTCTGGACATCCAGCCTGAAGGGAAAGTAATCCCGGTTAGTGTTGAAGATTATAGAAAAATACTTACATCAGCATATTCCAAATATCCTATTCATAAATCCCTTTCTGCACTTCGTACAGATGAGATGGTGATCGATGAAGATACCAGTGATTTTCCTTACTACCGTGAACTTTCAATGTGGAAGGATAGCAATTATGATGCTGAAACAAAAGAATTTCAGTGGGCTGATTTTTATACGGTAATCTTCTACCTTAACCAGGCTATTAATGAAGGAAGTAAGACCATGAAAGACTCTCCCGAAAAAAATCAGATTTTGGCGGAAGCTTACGCGTTGCGTGCTTATTCCTATTTTGATTTGATTAATTTATATGCAAAACCTTATAATGGTGCTACAGCCTCTGCAGACAGGGGAGTTCCCATTAGCCTTATAGCTGATATGGAAGCTGTGTTAAAGCCTTCTTCAGTACAGGAGGTCTACAACCAGATCCATGAAGATATGGAAAAGGCAAAAGGACTTATGGTGGAACAGAAGCAGGCTGCCGGTGCTAACTATAAATTTTCCAAAAATGCATTGATGGCTTTCAGTGCAAGAGTTGCTCTTTATCAGGGAGACTGGAATAAGGCGCTGCATGAAGCACAAGAGCTATTGACTGTAAAAGGGGAATTAAGTAATTTAAATACCAGCAATACTGCCCCTAACCATTATGCTTCAGTGGAATCTATTTTAGCATTAGATAATCCGTTGAATACCAATGTGCAAAATGTAATTTTTGCGTCTCCGGAATTGATTGCACAATATAATACCGCTACAGACAAAAGATTTGGAATCTATTTTGAGAAAAGTAAGAACAAATATAAAGTGATCAAAGGAGGAAGTAATGATTTCCGAGTGTCTTTCAGAACAGCTGAATTATACTTTATAAAATCTGAAGCATTATTGAAACTAAACAGGCTTGATGAAGCTAAAGAAGCACTGCTTCCGGTTTTAAAAAACAGATATACAACAGACGGATACACTTCTGTTCAGAATCAGCTCAACGGGATGAATACAACAGACTTTATGAGTTTTATTCTGGATGAAAGATTCAGAGAATTTGCCCTTGAAGGTCACAGATGGTTTGATTTGAGAAGAGCGAACCAGAAAAAAATAACGCATACCGTACTAGGTAAAGAATATATTCTTCAACAAAACGATCCGAGATATACCATAGAATATCCGATGAGTGCGAAGAAGAATAATCCGAATTTATAACACTTCATATTAACACCCTTTGAAACCGCTTGAACTTGATTGTTTAAGCGGTTTTTTTGTACTTTTGCCAATAGTATGAAAATTGCCATTATAGAAGATGAATTGCTGGCTGTTAATTATCTGAAAACCCTTTTGGATAATCAAAGCATAGTCCCTGTTACAGAGACTGTTATTCTTCGTTCCAAAAAACAGGCAATAGATTTTTTCAAAAAAGATTCCGCAGATCTTATCTTCATGGATATTCATCTTGGCGATGGAATGAGCCTGGAGATCTTTGAGCAGGTAGAACTGTTTACTCCTATTATTTTTATCACGGCATTTGATGAGTATGCGATGCGGGTTTTCAGACATTTTACCATTGACTATCTCCTGAAACCTTTTGAAGAAGAAGACTTACACAAAGCATTACAGAAATTTATCTCCATCAGGAATAATTTTGATCCGGAACCTACTTTAAAATCTATTTCTACCCTACATCAGGGAGGTTCTGAAATAATGAAACGTTTTATGGTAAGAGAAGGAAATAAACTTAAATCCATAGATGAGCATCATACGGCCTATTTCTTTGCATCGGGTAAATATCTTTTCTTAACGACAAAGGATCACCAGACGTATATTTATGATGATACCATTAAGGATATTATTCAAAAATTAAACCCTAATGTTTTCTTTAAAGTGAACCGCAAGTTTATCATTAATAAAGCGGCAGTCACTGAAATTATTAAACATTCAAGCCAGAAAGTAGAATTGAAGCTTTCCCCCGAACCTGAAGTGAATACCGAGGTTTTTATCAGCAAAATACAGATTGCTGAATGTTTAAACTGGCTGAACAGCTGATATACTTTGTAAAATATCCTCATCTATCTTAGAGCCTTTCCACAATAAGGTGTCTTATTTTTTTGTATTTTCCATCCTTCAATTAATGATTAACCATTGAATCATGAAAATATATCTATTAGCTGCTTTATTATTTTCTTCTTTAGTATGGTCTCAAAAGATACAGCTGAAGAAAGACAGGATCCTGGTCAATGAAAAAGAAGCCGGAATTCTAAAATCTCCTTACCGGGATCACTTTGAGTTTTATACCTTAGCCAACGAAAAAGTTTTCGATGCCGATCTCAAAGGGGTTACCCTGGCAAAGGACCAGTTTCTGTATTACCTGGATATGAAATCGGCAGATGGAAAGACCACTCAGATTCCATATGAAGTATTAATCACCTCTTTTAAACCGGATAGAATTGTTGCCCATCAATTAGCTGTAAAATACCATCTCTTCGGTGAAAATGGTTTTGATAAAAATGAGGTGGAGAAATTTTTTGCAACACCGAGAGAAAATTTAGCGGATAAATACCTTACCGCAAAAACCAACAGCATTGCAGAAGATAATGAAAGAAAGAGCAGACTTGATAATATCAGAAGTCTTTATAACCCAAGATTGGGATCAAAAGGTGAAATCCTGATCAATAACGGAAATTATCCCGCTAAAATAATCGGCTATGCCAAAGGGTACAGCTGCGCTGGATTTAATACGGCAGGCTCATGTCTGGAGGTAAGTGATCTGGATGGGATTAAGGTAGCTTCAATGTACCAGACACAAGGGATCAAAACATATGCAGTAAGAACTTTTGATCATAATGAGTTTACTTTTACTGCGACAAGACCGTACGCCCAGTCGGATTATGCTTTTGTTAACGAGTTTATAGCCAACCTTTTTATCCAGGGTTATACACTGGAACATCAGGCGTATTATAAAAATCAGGAGCTTCAGCATGCAAAAGTGACAGATGCCGTCAACCGCAGTATCAATTTATATGATGTTCCGGGGTATCTGGTAGAAAAATCAGGGAAGAAGACGGAAGGAACGATCTCTATCTGGTTTGAAATGCTGGATACTGAAAGAACCGGTCAAAAGCTTCCTGAAGGAGGGGCTGACTTTTTTGGGCAGCGGGTTACTTTAAAGAAGCAACTGCCGGGAATAAGAAGTATGGCCACCAAAATCTATGATGCAGACTCCGGTGTATATTTTTGTGTTGCTGCCAATGGAAACGAAGAATGCTATTACGGATTGGATGTAAAAGGGGAGTTCATGAAGAAAATGCAGAACTATGGAAGCCTGCACGGTAACAATTCCTATTTCTACAGGCTGATAGCGAAAGAGAATAAAATCATGCTGCTCCAGGATCCTGTTGAGCTGCAAAAATATGTCATCAAAACAGAGCTTCAGCCCAAAGGGCAGATGCTTGATAACAGATCAAACGATAAACTATCAGAAAAGCTGGCTGATTATCTCAAAGATTGTAAAACAGTTTCTGATCAGTTGAAAAAAGAAAGCTTTGATCTTAAAAACGAAGAAAACCTGATGCAGATTATTTCTGACTACAGTAAATGTAAGAAGTAAATCGCAGATCAATACACAACCCGTAATCCGGCAATAGAGCTCTCATTCTATTGCCGGATCATTATTTATAGGGAAATCATAAGATTTTAATTTTCTTTCAGAAAAAATTTAATGCGTCAAGTTTTGACGTTGAGGGCCTATACTTTTGTTTCAGAAATAAACAACAAGCTATAATGATGACACCACTTTTTATGAAAATGATATTCACATGTCCGAAAATCAAAGATCATAACGAAGGAGTGTGAAATTTTCACATTTTTTAATTACAAAATATAACACGTCAAGTTTTGACGTCAGCCTGAAATAGCTTTGCTTAAGAATCAAACACCAAATCACAAAATAGTAATCATCCATGGATAAACCAAGTGAAAACAGAATAAAAAATCTCCATCCATTGGTAAGGCAAGAAGTCACACAAATTGTAAAAGAATGTGATGAAGCCCTTACCGGGAGAGCAAGAGTGAGGATTACCCAGGGGTTAAGATCCTTTAAAGACCAAGATGCATTATATGCGCAGGGAAGAACAAAAGCCGGAAAAAAAGTCACCAATGCCAAAGCCGGACAAAGTATTCACAATTACGGATTAGCGGTAGATATCTGCCTGATTATCGACGGAAAAGTAGCAAGCTGGGACACTGCGAAAGACTGGGATAATGATGGCGTAGCCGACTGGTACGAATGTGTAAAGATCTTTGCAAGACACGGCTGGGACTGGGGCGGAAACTGGAAAACCTTTAAAGACCTGCCACATTTTGAACGAAGCTCCATCTGGAAGGGTGAGCGAAAGATCAAAGCATCCTGGAGAAACTTACAAAATTTACCAAAAGATAAAGACGGATATGTAATTTTCACCAAATAATCCCGGGATTATTTCACAGTGAAAATCAATAATGCAATCAACCGGAATGATTGTACAGGAAGGGGTTTGTCTTTACCGGAAAAAAAATAGACCTCTTCTTATTGAACAGTAGGTAAAATCTGAAAAAATTCTGAATAATAAAATTATTGAAGCAGCTAAGATACATGAAGAAAAATCATATTGCCTTTTTAAGGAAACACTACTTAAAAAGCAACCAGGCTTAGTATTCTTAAAGCCCTAATTGACCTTAATCATTCAGAATGCTTTTCAGTTTTTAGGAGACTGATCATTACTACCGTCTTATCTTTTATTAACACTAAAAAACAATATAAATGCCGTACGAAATATCAGAAGATACGCTAGATGTATCCAAAAAATATATTGGCAGAAATGTCAGCAAGGATTTAATGCCTGCTTCTTCTTTTTTCATTGATGCCAATGCCAGTTTTATACAAGCACCAGCAAATAAATTTGGTATTACAGGATCAGGGGAGAGTTCGACATTCAGAACAACAGCTAAAATTACCTATACAGGGAATATATTTGCTGTTTGCCAGGGATTTGTACTTATTCAGCCCAATAACTCAGACCCCAATAAAGTAAATCTTATTTTAAAACCTTTTTCTCAACCCATTAAAGGCCTTTCAATTAAATATTTTATTTACAGAGGACTTAATAGGAACAGCTTTTTTACAGCAGACGGGAAGGTTGTTTCATCAGGTACACTTTCAGAATTTATAACCTTAATCAGAAAGGATTTTAATGAATTTTATCAGAAATTAAATATTACAGTTCCCCCTTTTTTAGCAGAATATATCGGATATCCAAGTTCAGATCCGAATATCCCTCCAAATCAACAGCAGAAGGTGACAGATTTAATTGATGATTATTTTTTTAAAACTTCGCAAGTTGAAAATGGAATTGAAAATGCAAAAGGTGCCTATGATTTGCCCATTATTCCTCGTGGGACACATTTAGGCAGTGTTACTGGAGAACTGGGAATTGATGTGGTTTTAGATGAAGGAGATTATGCTCTGGAGAATGATCCAAGTCCGTTACAGTTGAATCTGGGATTTGCCCGATTGTCAGAAAATATTTTAGATCCTGCTACAGTTGCAACCGTTTTTCAAAAGAAACTTTTAAAAGAGTCCGCTGCCAACTTTATGGATATTGCTGCCTTTTATGGAATGCATGCAGAAACAAAAGGAAAAATTTATATTACCCCGAATACTTCAGTAAAAGATAAAGATGCAATTTTTAATTTAATTAAAGATTTTAAAACTTGTAATACTTTTTATCTCTATATACAAAGTAACAGACAGCGTTCTTACAATTATTATGAGAACTATAAAACAGCAGCTGGCTCTAATATTAAAATAGGTGAAGATGGGGATAATTTGCAACAGCAAACTTTTGCAACAGAAACCTGGCCTGTGAAAATTTTTAACGCGACTTCCTATACCAAGTATTTTTTGAGTTTATTGCATGACAAAAATTACCGTGGAAATTTATTTTTTATGGAGGTCGGAAAACAGAAAGGGAAAAATAAGAAGAACAATTTTGTTGTGGAAGAAGATTATATCAATTTCGCTACAAATATTCAGTTGGATTATACTTTGCCTGTTGAATTCGAAATATCAGGTATTGCTTCCATTAATAGGCTTGTTTATCTGGGAGCAAATGTGTCATATGTTAACAATCAGAACACTGAATATCTTCATTATGATTATATAAAAGAACTGTATCCTGTTATCAATGTCAAAAGTAGATTTAGTGATACGGATACCGCAGATTTTTCCAAAATTTCATATTACCGTAATGGCGCGATTAACTTAAGTGATTTCTCTAATACACAATATCATTCTATTATTCAAAATCAGTTGATCTTCTACAATGGAAAAAAAGAAGATGCTGGTAATATGGTTGAGAAAAGAAAGGTTTTATTATTGGGTAAAAAGAAAGATAACTTAGATGCTGTTACGGCAAATGATGCCTTAAGTGCTTTTGGATCTGCCAATAGTCTTACTGTAAAACGAAATGATAAGGATGATTATCTTAAATTTTTGATTTTTGGGAATAGTAATTTTTCTATTTATTACAGGGAAATCACTGAAACAGAAGGAGGTGTCCCGTTTAAAGTTTTGAATATTAAAAAAGATAAAAGAGATGAACGTGCATTCTTTTCGATAGGGGTTACTCAAACAGAATTTGAAAATATTATCAATGCAATTCCTCAAAACTCAGCTAATGTAAGATACTTTTTAAAAATTGTTTCTCCCAATGTAAGAGCAGATATTAATAATATAGGGTACTATAAATATTCTCTGGGAGTTTCATATGAGAGTGCTCAGGGATTAAGTGTATCAGTTCCTGTTAACGAAGTTTTTATCTATGGTGACAGGCTGAACTTTCTTTGTTCTAAGGAATTTTCTGAATATGAATTGGGGACGATTCTGGAAGAGACTGTGTTGGAGTAATAAATTTACTAATCAAAAAAATATTAAAAATGAGCGATCAAAATTACAGAGCCATTAAATTATTGGAATATATAAAATACAAAACAGTCAAAAGACAAATCGATCCCAATGTAATTGAACATATAGGTTTTATCGGTATAGGTGAATCAGATATTTATCTTTCAAAAGATACTGATTTGGTAATGCCTGAAGGTTTTACAATTAGTTTTAAATTGATTCGTATCAATTGGGGAAGCACAGCTTTTGATGGAGAAGGAAATATTATTAACGCTAAGAAAGCAGTTTATTTTGAGTTCAGTAATGGAACTAATGGTTTACTGAAAGAAAACTGGTATAAAATATTCACACGTAACGGTGTAGAGTACAGAAGGTATATTTTTAATTCTAATTATTATAAGGAGCAGGTTCAGATTAATCCTAATGGAGTAGCGAATTGGATCAATACCTATGATAATCAGAATTATATAGACTCAAACGACGGTGGTGGTGACTTTCCTATGTCAGCGGTCATTACTATTAAGAACGATGATGTAAACAGAGGAAAATTTGAACAGTTCATGAACATGAGTTATACGGATTGGTCTGTATATTTTAACAATAGACTTCAACGCTTTTTACTTAACGGTGAACCAGAATTATTTGATTTTTATCCAACTCAGGTTATTGTAAGTTATCTTTCAAAAGGGACTGCCGGAAATGTTGACAATTCTAAAATTATTCAGGTTTTACAGAAAATTGGCCATGGGTGGTTTAATGGCATAGGCCTGACTCCGCAAAGAAGAACTCAATTATTATTAGATATACTTTCTCAGATAAAACCTGAAAATGCTAAAGACATTTATGATGAATTTTTTAAGACCCCATCAGAAATATTTTACAGTTCATTATTAAGCTATATTGATGATGATTATAAAGTTCAATTTATCTTTATGTTGTTAAGGCTCTTTTATAAACAAATGTCAAAACAGGATTTACAAGTATATGAAAATAAGATCGTAAACTTAAATAAGGATCATGTTCTTCCATTTATAAAGCAAAGTACTAAAGTTTGGGGAGTAAATACCATAGTAGACAGAGGACCCTTTCCAGAAATAGAAACATCTAGTTCCGGTATTTTACTTAAAAAGGTTAGATTTTACACTTTCAAAGATGGAGACAGTTCGAGCAAGGAACTAATAGGTGCAAATAATCCGTTTGATCATTTACAAAACAAAACCTATAACTTTAATGAAGTCATTGGAGCTCTAGCATGTTTTGATAACAAAGATATTGGTTTTATGCAACTTAATGTTTATCCAATACCGGCGTTTGCATATGAAACATTTCATAAAAGTATGTCCTCAAACTATACTTTTACGGATCTTATCAATGAATTAGGAGTAAGTGCATGTGTTATATTTCCATATTTTAGAATAGTTCAATTTGAAGCTGTTGCAAGTAACATTGTAGCCTTAATTTTTGGAGGTATCGGAGCTGTTCTTACAAATGATTTTAAGGATTATTTATTGAATAATCCTGGCGATCCTAACGGATATGGGAAAAAATTTGTATTTATGTACACCCTTTGTAGCAATTTTTGGGTAAGTAAAGACCTTGCAATTGTTTTTAAGGAAGAAGGACTGAAAGCTATAATTGATGTAGAAAACCTGTTAAGTATTTGGGGGCTATATCAGACAACGGATAACTTTGTTAATGGAAAAATAGCTGAACCAGATGCTTTTAAGGAAGTTATAACTATCATGAATAATATAAAATATAAATATGATAAAGCAAAAAAGTAAAATAAGTATATTTCTATTGCTGACATTAATAGTATCTTCATGTAATTCTTTAGATAAAGATGAATACAAAATTTTGAACGCTGTAATTGGTATGCATGTTCATCCCGAAGTAGATACCGTTCGAATTAATAAAATATTAGAAAATGATAATATAGACTACTTAAGAGCAGTTGATATTGTTAACGAAGAAATGTCAAAAAAACACTATGAATTTGTACTTTCAGATACAATATATCCAGTCATTTTACCTCCTGGTTTAAAAGAAGATCTTCATACAAAATTGCTATTTTCTGAAATAGAAAATAGGTCTGATAAACCTCTTGTCGCTGATTTTAATCAATTAAAATTCAAAAATAATTTACAGAGAGTCCCTAAAGCTATTAATAGTACTAATTATATTGGACAATTTAGATTACATAGAGTTCTTTTTGATAAAACGAGAGAGAGAGCCTATGTCCAAATTGAAACTCCAGTTAGTAAGTATCCATCATTTGTTGGGATTCCATTTAAAAAACTAAAAGGAGAGTGGATATTGGATGATAAATAAATGGGTATTAAATAGTTAATGACCATTTATCTAATATTCTCTTTAGATATTTTTTCACATATTGATTAACCATAGGTATTATTTAGCTAAGGATGCAATTATTATGTCTAAAAATGACACTAAAAAATGTAAATGACTAAATTATTTTTATTGTACTTATTCGTACATAAGGAAACATAAAAATAATATAATGATTACAAAATTCAACAAAGGATACAGATCATAACGCTATGAAATCCTTTGATGGAATACATTTCATATGACATATTTCTAATGATAATAATTAATTTATCAAATCTGTAAACTTAATGTTCAAAAAAGAAAATGGAAGGAAATAGATATTCAGGAACTGAATATAAGGATTGCTTTCATTATTTAATTATTGTATAAGCTTGCTTATACATACTAAACCAAATACAAAATATTTTATGCCAAACCAACCAATAAAGTATAGGTATTATCCTAGACTCTCATCCGTCATTTCCGAAAATGACATTCCAGATATTCTGGGATTCGTGAAGGATGGGATTGTTAGTTTGCTTGACCAGATCTATTTTAAGGATATGCAGTCAAGTAAAAGTCCAAAAGGAGACTCCGCTTTTTATAGCTTATCAATTGTTTCAAAAAGACTCCAAATAGAAATTCCGGGTACAGAAATCGCTCTGATACTCAATCCGGATCCTACCGGAAGTAACTCAAATATTTCATCATTTCCAATTACTGTAGAATATCAATGGAGAGTACTTGCATTTTTAAGAATGTTCAGTGTAGGAAATTTTTCATTTGATCCACAGCAGATATTTGAAGTATTACTTACTGTTCTTAATATTTCGGAAGAACAGGCCGTTTCAAATTTCTTAGATATTTTTGTCGAGCCTGCAACCCCAAATACAACATTACTGCAACAGTTTGTAAAAGATTTAAATAATGCAAATCCTGGATGGGCAACTCCAATTCCCCAACCATCAGGCTCAACATCCATTGCAGAGGTTGTACAGCAAGTTATTTCTAAGGAAGGAAAAGAAGCTGCCATGGTAGCATTTGCTGCCTATATTCTAAGTAATAGTTCAGACTTGAGCTTGGAGAAAGTAAAAGTTTTTTTCTATAAATTTCTTCCAAATGATCTTGATGAATTCATTAAAGAAGTAGTTCTCCCTAAATTCAGAGCAACATTGATGTTGTCTGCGGCTATTGAGTTTCCGAGAAGTATTTTAAAACCAGTATTCCCAAGAAACCATCCATCAACACCTTTGGAACCATTGCCAGAGGATAGTAATGGAGGACCAAAAGTAAGCATTAGCTTCGGAGAAGCTTTATTTTATGCGGATACCGAAAGAGGATTCGGGTATAATATGGACATGGTTCTCAATATGAGTTACCCTGCCCAAATTGGAAATACAGGTTTCGTAATTGATATACACAACCTGAAAATTGACCTTAGCAAAAAAGAAAATATTGCAGAAGCGGATGCTGATGGGAGGCCAAAAGAATTCATGGGGGTTTATATGGAATATACGGAAGTATTTCTTCCTAAAAAATGGTTTGAAAAACAGCAAACCGGACAGACCATCGGGATCTCTGCCAACCATTTATTGATCGGAACAGGAGGATTATCCGGAAATATTGCCATCCGTCCTACCTATAGTACAAAGACTGTAGGAAATACCACTGAAGTAGTTGATTATTTCGGAGATTTCTTCTCTTTGGATTATAATGGTCTATCCGTAAAATCGATGGATGGAACTTCCTCTCAGCAGATTGGAAGTAAGGCTCAGTTGCTTACTTATATTAATGGATTGCCTTCTCCTGCACAATTGAAATTTGAGTATCCTATCAAGTTGACAACTATTGCCGGTGAACACAGAACTTTTAATAAAGAAGAAGACTATTACAAGTTTATCAGTAGTCTGAAAATTCAGGATCTTGCAGATCTTAAAAAACAAACGCTTTGGTTTAATTTAGGAAAAGATCCCGAAAAAGCATGGGAATTAGGATTCAGTAACTTTGATATTGACTTCCACCAGGGACAAGTAGTACGTTCTTCGTTGAAAGCCGCATTGAAGATCAAAAAGTTTAAAGGTTATGATGGAGAGTCTGATTTAATCATTGCAGTAGACGGAGAATGGGAAAGCAAAGAAAACTTTAAGCTTGCCGCAGCTTTTCTTCCAAGTGGCTTGAAAATGAACCTGTTTAAAGTCCTTATCTTTAATTTACAAAGAATAGAAATTGGTAAGAAAAATGATAACTTCTATATTGAAGCAGATACTAAAATTACCTTCCCTACGGGTTCATTTGGAGAAAAACTGTTAGGAGAAGAAGGAATTGATCTACCGGCAGTCCGTTATTACGCTAACGGTAAATTTGAAATTGCCGGCGGAAGTTCTATTATTCCGATCAATATCCATCTGAATTTAGGGCCGGTACGTATGGCGGTTACAGCCATCCATATGGGGACCATACAGCGAATGTTTGATGGTAAGATGCGTACCTATAATTATATAGGATTTGATGGTGGAATCAATATCAACCCATTAGGTCTTGATGTAAGAGGTAATGGTGTTAAATATTATTATACTGCCGATAACGATGAATATGGTGGAAGTAAAGACGACTATTTCCATATCTCCACCTTAGAAGTTGATTTGGTGATTCCAGGATCGGCAAGTGCAAGTGCTGCAGTAGCGATTATTAAAGGAGCGCTTACTATTCCAGAGCCTGGGGTTTCAACAGAATACAGAGGAAAAGTTTCCCTTCAGTTGCCGAAAATGAATATTTCCGGTTCTGCAGAAATGGCTTTTGACCCTAAATATCCGGGATTCCTGGTAGACGCAAGTGTTGAACTTCCGTTTGTCATTCCGTTAGGTTCATTTGGTATTTTCGGATTCAGAGGATTAATAGGTTACCGATATATTGCTCATAAGGAGGCGATCGGAATGACCGAAAATGATACCTGGTACGACTATTATGTACATCCGCAGCGAGGAATCAACACGGATAAATTTATCGGACCGCAGCATACTCAGCAATATAGTGCACCATTCTCCTTTGGTGCGGGGGCTTCCCTGGCTACCTTAGACGGACGTCTTGCCTCATTACGTGCCATGGTATTGCTTTCAGTACCAAGTATGTTTGCCATTGATGCCGGATTAACGATCATCAGTGAGCGTCTTGGACTTACCGAAGATGACCCTAAAGTTCCGCCATTCTATGCATTCGTTATCGTAGGTGACAATTCACTTGAAATTGGAGCAGGAGGTAACTTCCAGCTTAACAAAAATAACGGGTCATTCATTGACATTAAGGCTGAAGTGCAGATGGGCTTCTTCTTTAAAAATCAAAGACCATGGTATGTCAATTTCGGAACAAGGGATAAACCGATCAGGGCCAGCTTGTTTAAAGATTCTGTGAATATCAAGGCTGAATCTTATCTGATGATTGCAGCTAAAGGAATTGAAGCCGGAGCAAGGGTAGATTTTAACCTGAACCTGATTATTGTAAAAGTTTTTGCTGCTATTGAAGTAGGAGCCCATATCAGTTTCGAAAGACCTCAGGTAGGAGGATACATTTACGTGGAAGGAGGAGCAGAGATCAATCTTTATATTGTAAGTGTTGCCTTATTTATCTCGATCTATTTCAGAGTGGAACTTATATTCCCGTTCCTGATCCTGGCAGAATTTAAATTCGAACTCAAAATCAAACTGGCGATCTTTAAAATTAAGCTTAAAGTTCATTTAAGTATTAAATGGGAGAAAGGGGAGAATCAAGTAGATACAAGTGCTGTTCCACCTCTTACTTACAAATCAGACCCACCAGGGATTGATTATCCGAAAGAAGAGCGATTGAAAAATGCCGTAAAAGGGGTTCATATGTTGACCAATGAGACATTTGATCTTCCTGTCGTTCAGGTTTTCAATGCACCGGAGCCATCCATTAAAGATGATGATAAACTGCCAACGATTCCATTGGATACCTACATCGATATTAAAATTGAAAAAGGACTTATTCCAACGCCTGTTGCAGGTGAGAAAATTGGAGGACATACCAGCGGAGCAACTGAATTTACAGATCTTATCCCGCCTCAGAAAACTCAGCCGGGAGGACATGTACTTCGTCAGGTGAAACACCAGTATTCCATTGAAGATGTAGAGATTAAAATTCTAAATCAACAGCAAAACGGATGGAATAAATATAATCCTTACAGGGCAGTATTGACTAATGATGAAGCAAACAGCATCGCTAATATTGATAAATTCAAATTAGGATTCTGGCAGAAAATCAATGATAAGTATGACACGATCAGAATTTTGGCGTCTACACCATTCTCATTCTTGGATTCTGCACAGCCGGGATGGTTTATTCCTGAACAGTATGGAATTACGGCTTCTTCATTATTCTGTACACAAACTGAGCCTGTATGGCATGAGTCTAATGTACTGGATAAAACAGTAGGAACGGTATATTACCAGCCGGCGGGAGCACCATTTAACTTCATTAATGGAGCTTATTACAATCTCTTAGGAACGGTATCAGATGCTACGGATTATATGGCGGTTTCGAATGCTTCCAATCCACATAATTATGCGAAGTCATTGAAGATCACCAATGGAAATACCATGGTTGTTCTTCTTCCGGAAGCCTCTGCTAAAGTAAGATTATTACTTTCTACAATGGCAAGTACGGTGACGATCAGATATTATAAAGATGTATTCTCTACTGCCATTTATCAGAACTATGCTATAATTGATGAGGTAACGAAGACAAAAGCAGAATTAGGAGCAGAGCTGATGTACGATGCAGCTAATTTCGGAGGACAGTATGTAAGTAAGATTGAAATTATTCCATACAACGCCAATCAACAGGAAATTGATGATATCAATGCACAAATAGATCTGATTTGGGCGAATGCTACAGCCAACACGACAGGTGAGGTATCCAGCGTAGTTCTTTCTCCAACGCAACAGGCTGAATACGATAAGCTTGTCGAAATAATGAAGGAATTGAAAGCCGGAGGATGTACCACTGCTCAGTGCAACGAACTGGACTTTGATGTGATGCATGTTGAAAATGGATATAACGGTGCTTTCGGATCAGGTATTGTAAACTTTGGACTGTCTAACGTAGCCACTAAGTGGGCAGATTATGAAACACAATATATGATGGTAACAGGAGATACTCCGCCATATGTTGACTTTAATACCCATTCTGTGATCTTCTTGTTTTTACCTGACAGCCCTCTTGCTCAATTTATCAAGCATAATAGTGTTGTCTCGAAAATTACAGACAAAGCCGATGGTATTGATATCTGCTATTCAAGTGATTATCCGAAAGAGAGAACCAACAAAGTAGCGATCATTAAAGTGAGTAAGACCACTCAGAAGCCTCTTAATCTGAAGTTTACCCCTGATTGCGGTTGTGATGCAAAACCGGAACCTTGTACAAAAGATGTGAGACTTTGTGATTTCCTTGCAGGGCTTATGTATAATCTTAAACAGTGTGTTCAATATCATGGAGTAGATGATGTAAGCGAACTGAGGTACAATATGAAGTGTTTCTTAATCTTCATCGATGCGATCAATAGTTTTGATAAAGAGTTCCCACAATATAACCTGGTTCAGGGTATTGGATATGTAAGAGCACATTTAAAGAAACTGACTGACTATCTTAATACTGAAGGATCCACATTATCAGGAGCACTCCAGTTAACAGAACAGATTCGTGAAATTATCTTTAATCTTGGAAACTGTGGATGTGGTGATGACGATGATAGTGGAAATACAGTTACCCAATGCTATACTTTATTCCATAGAGTGAACTGGATGACTGTTACAGACTACGAATATCAGCAGACGATTCCGTCACAACCAGCCATACAGGCAGATATGGGACTGATGCAGGAAGCGATGAGTAAAGTGATACAGCCGGTTTGGAGACCTAACAGTGTCTATTACATCAATCTTAAACTGAAAGATAATGTGAACGGAGATACACCAAAGATTATTGACTATTACTTTGCCTTTAAAACAGCAGGGCCTATCGGACATTTTGAAAAGAAAAATGAGAAATATATCGAATACCTTAAAGATGCCAATGGAAATCTGACAGATAAGAAGAAAAATGCAGATGAATACCCAATTACCACTCTGAAATCATATATCGATATGAAAAAATCATATCCGAATGCAGACGGAGATCTTCTGATGGCAAAACCATTATTCTATGGTAATGAGCAGTGTAAAATAGAATTTTTCTTTACCAAGCCTTATATCTACAATATGCTTAAGACATGGCCTGCCCATACAGGAATGGGAGTTAAGGAGATCATTGGAAGTATTAATATCATGATTAAAGATCCTGTAACTAATGTTAGTCTTGAATATCCTTTACCTCAGAACTGGACAACGCAGGAAACAGTACCGGTAACTCAGGAAAGCTGGGCCGAAGATGATCCAAACTTACCGTTGGGAATCCAGCAGATGCTTAACTATGTGAACCATGTGAATCAGGGGAACACAGGTATGGCTTGTGACATTGATCTCGGAGATCCTGTTGTGCCAAAATCATATAAATATTCAGTTGAGCTCACGAATCTGAATCCGGAAAAATTATATACCGCTATTGTATACAATGCCTTTGACGATGATGGAGACGGACATTATAAACCACAGATTACACCGGTACCGGGAAAACCTGATAAGGTATATGAAGAAAACCAGAAGATCCACGAGTTTGTATTTAGAACTTCAAGATATAAAGACTTTAAAGAACAGGTGGAAAGTTATAAGCTGAAAGAATATGATGATAAAGGACTTGTCGTAATAGGACAGAAGGATGCAATATATGAAGTGAAAGCAGATCTTAAGCAACAGCAGCTGGACGACCTTTATATATTAGCTTCAAAAGGTACCGAAAACCCATATTTAAAAGGACTTGCCAATACCTATTCAGAAGTATTTGACCGTGCATTTGAAGGCGTGATGGGATTAAAACCATTAAATCCACCTACCAATACAGAATTTGTCAAGATTGTCAATACCAATAATGACGTAGTTGCCTTACTGATCAGAAATCCGGAACCATTCAATGATCCTAAAATTCCATTGGATGATATGGCAGACTGCTTTAAGGTTCTTAACGCTGCGGGTAATAATGATGACAATTTCAAAGTAATCTATGCTAAAGATTATTCTCAGATTTTAGTGATGCACAAGAGCAAAAAGATCAGAGATCCAAAATTAAAACTGGAATTTATCTATAAGACCTGGGATGGAGTAAAATACGCTAAACAGGGATTACCAGTAACAATCAATGAATTACAACTAAACAATTAATTAAATCTAAAATGAGTTTTTTTAAATATCATAATTATTTCAATTCCAGTGCCAATTCAGGAATCAGTTCTTCTACAAAGAACCAGGGAAATGTAATGCAGGTGGGAGCGATGGACACATCAGGATTGATTACAGTTCTGGATGAAAGCGGTAGCCTGAAATGGAATAAAGTGTTTACTTCTCTTCTGGGAGGAGATACCAAATTTATCAAGGTAATGCCATTCTCAAACGGTGAGTTTGCGGTTTTGGGAATGACCTCCTATAAAACTCCTGTTGTGATGAGAATCAAAGGAAATGGAGAAATACTATGGTGTAAAAGTTTTCCATCGATTGAAACCGATGAAAAACGCATTTATGCTGATATATTTATCGATTCAATGGTTTATCTTACTTTTTATAATGTAAACACAAAGACCAGCGGAACTCTTCTGTTAGGCTGGGATGGAAAAGTAGAGTCAAGAACAGATATTATTAATAACGGTACTCCAGGGGCAACCCTGGAAGTTACCGGAATCAGTACCTACAGTGAATTGGTTTTCATCAGTGCGAATGAAACCCTTAATGGAGTAAAGCGTGGGGTATTATTAGCAGGGCAGGTATATTCACCAGCAGACACTGCTGATTATGTATCAGCCGGAGGAACTCCTATTGTTTTGAATGGAGTGTATTGCCGCCCTACTCAGGGCGGATACCAGCTGCATATGTCCGGTAAGTTAAATACAACTCCTGTTTTAGTGGGAGCTGATAAAAAAGTGCTTTTATATGAAGCCTGGGAAGGTCAGCTGGTAACATTTACCTATGGAAAAGACTTTTTCTATGCCCGTACAGGTGCTGGTCAGAAGTTTTGTTTCTCTTCCTATGATTATATTCCTCAATGGGTAAAAAAATCAGAAGGTAAAGAGTTTGTGATTGATCAGATTGTAGGTAATGAGGTAACGGTTAGAGGTTTGTATAACTCTTATTATACGGGGCTTGTTGCCAATACAATTAATACCTGTAACACTTCTCCTATCAGTAATTTCCAATTGTCAAAAAAGGATCTTCAAACAGAAAAAGCTCCCTACAACTATTCCAGAGTAGATGTTAAGGAAGAATATATCAATTTTAATATTACCGATAAACCTTATACCAGTACAAATGCGTGTGGTACAGATGGAGGTGATGGAACGACAGTTACTTTCAATGAATTTTCAGGATTGCAAACCCCTAATTTATATCTTCAGGCTGCCGGATCCAAAGGAGACGACAGTACAAAAGGAATTCACCTGAGATGGGGATTCGGAGGAAAATTAGGAGAAAATCACCTTCCTAAAGGGAAACTGGCATCTACTAAAAATAATTTCAACAAACCTGATGACTTTGTAAAAGTATACAGAACCCTTTATACAAAGGAAATTTTTACCCTAGACTTTAAACAGGCTCCTCAGCTTATTGATGAAAGTAAGAAGATGTGGATGTATAAGTTTAATAATGACAATAGAATTTTTTATGTCTATTTCAAAAATAAAACAAAATACGCACAGGTAAGACAGTCTGTCAATCCGATGGTTGACCCGCTTAAATTCATGCAGCTATATGGTAATGAGATTGTGGAAGTTCTTTGTAAGACAGATATCTTCTTTGCTGCAGAACTGGATATGGTTGATCAGCAGTCAGATTCAATTGTGGAATTTGAAGCTCTTTCTCTTGCAGAACCTAATAATTTGACCCAACAGCAACTTGCTTACAGATCATACCGTTACGGTAATGAAGTTTCAGAAACATATTTTAATGCTGAGAACGGGAAAACATTGCGTTTTAGAGCAGATAAATGTATGGTTGCAGGGGTTAAATTCGAATTCTACTCAGACTTTATTATCAGCAGAAACCAGGCAAATGCATGGAAATTGATGGGAGAGTTTGCTCTTACCGATGAGAGAGACTTGGCTTTGGAGAGGTTAGATCCTTTACCTAAGGAGAATCCTGTTCATGGAGCTTGGTTGAGATACAATGATGAAGCCCATGTCAATGTTGAAAATTATCAAAAAAAATGGGAACATCCATCTATTGGGCCTTTAGACAGAGATATTCAGACGGTAGTTAAGAGATATGTAGAGCTAAGTAATGATCAGCCGAATCCAAAAGGGAATGAAACGATTTCAATTAATCTTTCGCCTACCGGTTCACAACAGGTGGTTGATATTAGTACGAATCTTCCTCAGGAAGGAGATATGCAGGTTTCCAATCTGGATATTTTAAATATTGCCGCTCTGGATTATCATGTGGCAAGAATGCTGGGATTAGGATATCTTGATATCAAGGATGAAGTTTTCGGAAACGAATATATTTATATCACAGAATATTATACCAATAAAGACCTGGATATCAATTCGGATGATAAAACGTATCAGTTACTTTCAATGTCTCTTCCTGTTTCTACTGAAATCGAAAGGCTTTCATTGCCGGTAAAGCTGATGAAACTGAATAAGGGAATGGACTCTGGTAATCCACAGTCTGCAGGTTTATACGATGCAGAAGGTTATTCTCATAATGGAAAATACCGTTATATCAGTATTTATAATCAACAGGTTCCTGAACTCGAAGTAAACCCTGCATTTATGGGGTTGTATGAAAAATTTGATGCATCTTCATTCACATTTCCTGTATACGGAGGTTTGGAGTATCGCGTCGTAGAACCTGGTAAAACAGATGATTATATCTGGATTAAACCGGAGTTGTGCCACGACACCAAATATCTGAATGTAGATAACTCAGCGAATGCAGCTAATTCTTGGGAAACATTACCTCTTCAGATTCCGGATACCTATGCACCACTGTATATGCATAAGCAGGATAAGAGCGGAACCTATTTTTATAAAGGATATGGGATCAACTGGTTCTCGAGAGCGCAAATCGGAGGAGAAGAATTGTCAATTGATACAAAGATTAAACCTAACAACAGGTTATTACCTCCTACAGCAACCACAGCTTTCCTTATCCAGAAAGAATATCCTGCAACTTTAACTTCTCAGGGAGAGCAGGACCGCAGAAACGTGATTGCAGATACAGATAAGACGTTGGTAAGACTTGGTTTTGATCATCATATTTATCAGGATGAAGTCGTATATCCTATTTCATTTGACTCTACATTGCCAAATGATTATTACCTGGATCCGAATACAATTTTCCCGGATGATAAAGAAGTAATGGCAGATGAAGTGGAGATCTTCTACAGGAATTACACCATGAAGGAGATTTCTGCAAAGGTTGTAAACATAGAGCATCATCCTGTTAACCAGCTTCTGGCTGATATTAGAACAGCAGATTATATTCTTCCAAGTTCAGGTGGAACTATTCCTTCAGGATCAGGAACACCTGCTCAGCCTTCAATTCCAACCCATATTTTAAAATCGGAAATTCCGGCAGGAACAACCATTAATGATTTTATCGGAGGAATTTTCTTATTGGATTCTGTAAGTTATATCATTAATGGGATCGAAGTGGAGCCCTCAGGATTGAAATTTACCGTGTTCAAAAAAGTACCAAGTGCGGCTATTATTTCAGGAACTTCACCGGTAATTGACCAGAGCAGTCTGGTACTGCCTACATTCAGTCCTGGGACTGAAGGGTTGTTCAGTGCTACGGAGAATATGCAGAATACATCAACCTGGGGCGTGAAAAACCCAAATTCATTAAAAGTGAAGATTGGAACCAATGATTGGGGAATCCACAGGGAAGTTATTAATACGCAGCAATCGGACGGATCTGTTCAGAGATTCCTTGAAAAAAGTAGAGGATTCTGGAAAACAGCAACAGTGGAAAGACATTTTGAAAAAATTGAAAAATACCAGAATAGTAAGGGGAAAATTATCAAATTTCCATCTCCTTATCCTATGGTCCATCAGGGAGTTTATAAAATCACATTCCCAGGATTCAAATTGGCTCAGCATTCTCAGTATTCACCTGGTTTGGATTCTGTAGAGTGGGTAAACGGAATTGTAAGATTATTTACAAATGAGCATTACAATAATAATCAGCCTATTGAATCCAGATCTATTTTTAAAGTTGTGCTTACAGAAAATATAGGAACCAATAATGATTTGGTAGTATATGTTTATGATGAAAACTTCAGAATAGAGGAAGATGCTAATAAGCAGCCAAAATTCATATATGATAATGTCACTTCGATAAAACCTTCTGAGCCGGTAATGGGAGCTAATCTTAAGGTAAATTACTATCCTTCTTACAGAGTGTATCTGTATAAAAACGCAGCTAATAATCTCATTGAAGATGCTGTGTTACCACCAGAAGGTGTTGATGTAAGATATTCGATCTTTGGGTTTAAGAGTGTAGATCATGACAATGTGGATATGCAGGGCGCTCAGTATAAATCTAAATTCAGTGTTCCTGCTGTAATGTTTGCCAACAGGATTGTTGAACCTAAGCCACCAAAACAGCCAAAAGGTTCTAAATATGCGACCAGACCGGATAAATATGGAAAGGCTACTTATAGTTTTATCACGGAATATGATCATAAACCATATTCAGTACAATTCTTCAGAGCGAATAATGCAGTATTACTTGCCTCATTATACGAATCTGACACGATTATCGCCATTAAAGAAATGCTGAATAGCTTAGGCGGAAATGATGAAGTCTTTTTCAATAACAGATGGATGAATTTTGTGGATTTCGATATGCTTACAAAGGGTGAAAAAGATGCCTATGAAACTTTCTCTGACATTATGGATGATACTTTACCATTGCCAGACAATATAGTTTTCTTTGCTGCCATTAATGCGTTTATTAAAGAACATAATTCCCATTATGTATTAACCCCTGGTAACCCGCTTTATTCCCACCCGATTGAGGATACGGCAATAGGGAAAATATCCCTTAATGAGCCTATCATTAAAGAGCTTCCAGGTGTTTCTTCAGTATTGTATTTAGGGCATTTCATCAAAGAAGCGATCGTCAACTGCTTCCTGCCACTTACGGAGGTGCCTATTATTTATCAGCAGATTCATAATTTTGATTTCAATGATATGACAGGTCACAGACCTAAAAATAAAAAACAGAGTATCAGGGACGCTTCGGGGTATTTATTACCTACTACTCATCCGGATTTTGACATGGCTCCAATGGCAGCTGTATACAGCCAAGGCCAGGGAGGTACTGCCCATTCGACATTGTTTACCGATTTTACCCTTGACGGGGCCTCGGATAACTTCTACTTCTATGGAGTAAGAGAATTAGGAAATCAGATGCAGATGAGCGAATTCAGTAAATTCCAGGGACCCATTAAACTGGTGAATACCAACCCTGCTGAACCACCAAAGATCTTAAGCTTATTGCCGATTGTAGACAATGCAACATTAGGGATCTCTGCCAAAGTAAGAATTGAGGTCAATTCTTATACAGATGTACACAAGATCAATGAGATTTCGGTATACAGGGCAACCAATAAACTGGATGCAGATTCAATATTAAGTATGAAGCATATTAAGACAGTGAAGATTACTGATGTAGAAGTGAATCCTGTAAACGGATCATGGACAGTGTATGATGAATTTGAAGATCTGGATGAAAAACCTTATGGTGATCCTCTTTTCTATCGTGTCGTTGCTTCAAGAAAAGTAGAGTACACAACCACAAATTATGCTGTTTCACCTCCGGCGACTAAAAATGTACAGGAACAGGCTCCGTCGTTACCTTCAAAAACTACGGTAACGATGCTGGTAGAAAATTATAATCCACCAGCGCCAGTGTTGAGATATCATTCCGAGCCGGTAGACTCTGATGTGATCAATTGGGTGATTCTGTCCTGGGATCAGGTTTGCTATAAAGGGAAATATCACCTTTATAAAATGAGCCCTCAGGGGAACTGGAAAGAAATGGCCAGAATAGATACAGATGAAAAAGATATTTCAAAAGCAAAATTGTATCTGTACGGTAATAATCCGGCAACTAATAAAGAAGAATGGTTCTTTAAGGAAGCATTTGATATGACAGGAAACGAGTTTTTCCTTCCTGTTGAAAAATTAGGACTGGACCCTATGAAAATTAAGGATGCAGAAGGAAGAGTACTTTACCATCATTTCAAAATGGTATCTCAGAATACTTCCAATATGTTCAGTACCGAAGAAAAAATCCTTACGATCTATAAAGAAGAAACCTGGACGGATATCGGAGGTATTTCACATGACGGAACAGACGGAATGATCTTACAGGGAACATTCATTGTAAGACCCTAACTAAATCCTATGTATTAATAAGATGAAAAAAGTTCCTCCTTTCCTATTCGGTGAGGAGGAACTGATCATCAACAAACAACAAATTATGGCAAAAAAAACAATAGCTGCTTTAAAAGAATATTTTAGAGCAGGAAAAAGACCAACAGAAAGCCAGTTTAGTGATTTGATTGATAGCTATGTGCATATGGATGCTTTTAATCCTAATGCTTACTTGCCGCTATCGGGAGGGAAAATGTCAGGAGTCTTAAGTTTAGGGAATACAAGTACAACGTGGATTTCCAGGGATTTATCGGATATATCGGTTAATAGTAATTTTTCCAGATATTTTACAAAACTGACAGGTTCTAATGGAGATGTTGACAGTTTTGGATATTATGGAGCGGTAACCAATACTGGATCGGTAACGATGAATTGGGGATTTATTGGTGGAATTGCCTATAATGGGAAAAATGCCATCAGATGGACTCCGGATCAGAGAGTCGCCATAGGAGGAAGTGCTGCCGTAATTCCAACTACCGGATATGCATTAGATGTAATAGGAAATGCGTATGTAAGAGGAGATGTAACCTTTGCCGGTGGCCTGAATACCTATCAGGGTTCGTTGCAGGTTCAGCATCTAAGTGTTAATAAACTAAGAGCAGACAGTGCTAACACCATATTATCGGCAGGATCCAATAGTGGAACAAGTGGAATATTTTTAAGACCTGCAGGAGATACGGTTACCACCAATCAAGTTATCGTTAATGCGAACGGAACTCAATATGTAGATAATTATAACGTACTTTTTGGATCTCAAACAACCACAGGATCATCTGTTTTTCATACCAATGTTTCAGGAGTTAATACCCCTGGTTATGGTATATGGATGGCACATAATCTTCAGTTTAACGGAACAGATTTTATTCAGCCAAGAGCCTCTTTGAATTCCTGGGCTTTCACAGTTAATAATCATAAAGGTTTTTCATTTAACAGAGCGAATAACAGTACAACAAATGGTTCAGCAGTATCACTTATTGAATTGGTAAAGATATCAGGCACAGGAGTGATCAGTACTTTAAATAATGGAAGTTCTGACCAATGGAATGCAGCTTATGGCTGGGGAAATCATGCAGGAAAATATGTACCCATAAATTATGCTGCTCCGGTTAGCGCATTACCCTACCAAAACGATATGTTAGCAGTACCGGTAGGAACGTATGTAGCAGCCGTGAGCTCGGGATCTCCCAATTTACCTTTCATACAGGCAGGTGGATTGATCTCTTTTGGTAATACAGCTGTTTCAACGAGATTACTTGGAGCCAGGGATAACTCAGATAATCTGTGGTTTCAATCCGGTGATGGTAAAGGAGCATGGAGACAACTTGCATCAAGAGATTGGGTGATTACCCAGCTAGCTTCGGCATCCAAAGCTAAAATGTCATCAGCTGAAATATCCTCAGCACCGGTCAGGGAAACGAGTATACCTATTAAGAAAGAGTATGAAATTGATTCAGCCTTTTATCTTGAGCTAAACGATGAAACAGAGTTCATTACTGTTACAGGTAATCAGCCGTCCGATATGATTTGTAATATAACGGAAGTATATTCTCAACAGGAAATGAAAATTATCAATCTATCCACTTCTTCTTTGATTAAACTTCAGATAAAAGGAAGTTCAGAGGTTGTAGTAGAGCCAATGAAATACATGAACATCTATATCACAGAGAATGTAAAAGTAATTAATCTTGGACAGTTTGCTGTAGAAGTTTTGGCTTAAATAAATTAAAATCTTTCCTGTTACGCCAATAAAAGGAAAGAATAATCATCAAAAAACAACAAATTATGGCAAAAAAAGTAATTACAGCTTTAAAAGAATATTTTAAGGCTGGAAAAAGGCCTTCAGAAAGCCAGTTTAGCGATCTTATAGATAGCTATGCCAATTTAGAGGATAAAACTATTTTCCCGGATAACTATAAACATAAAGATTTGTATTTCGAATTTCCCCATCAACAAGCTGATATGGCGGTGGATGTTCTCTTGGGAAATAATTATCTGAACGGAAGTTTGGAAATTGAAATTGCAGGTACATTTGCATATCAGACAAGTGTTGGTATTATAAAAAAACAATTTGAGATCGGATTTAATCCGGATGGCAATATTTGGTATCCCACTACTTCAAGGATTGTAGAAGCAGCAGGAACTATCGTAGATAATATTTACATTGGAGATCTTGTATGGGATTCAGCACGAAATGAATATAAACTGACCATTTATCATACAAGTACCAATCAAAATCCATATGCTATAAGAATCAAGCAGTTTTCTTATGAGAAAGCTTTTATAGACCAGGCCAGACTTTCGGATATATATGTTAAACCATTTGTTGAGCAAAAGAAACATTCGGTACATTATAATGGAAATATCGGTATTGGAACAGATAATCCTAAGTCCAAATTAGATGTACGGGGAACCGTTTTTGCAGGCCAGGGTGATGGTACACAAGGTATTAATGCATTTGCTATCCGTTATGAAAATGGTTCAGTAAATAACTGGGGTTCATTAAGAAGTGGTGCAGAAACCTATATGAGCTATGGTGCTAAAGCTGATAATCAGACTGCTTATGGTTGGGTCTCAGGTGATGGTACTTTCGCTGGATGTAAGACTGCTGTAACCCTTGGTAATGAAGGGGTTAAATTTTTATCTTCTAATTATCTGCAAGTACCCCAGGACTCACCGGTGGCAATGTCAGAGCTTATGAGAATAGTTCCAAACGGAAATGTAGGAATTGGTACAGAAAGCCCACAACAAAAGCTTGATGTACATGGAACTATACTATCTCAGATAAACAGCAATGAGGGAGGATCTCTTTTTTTAGAGAATCATAGTAAAACAGCTCCAGGTACAGCCAACAGATGGGCACTCTATAATATGACAGGAGGTTATGGGGATGGCCTTCAGTTCTGGAGCTATTCTGCAGATGGAACATATGGTCCGAAATTATTCTTGTCAGATGCCGGTAATATGGCATTATATGGTAAAATTGAAGCAAAAGATGTGGTCATCACAGCAACGCCTACAGCAGATCATGTTTTCGCATCAGACTATAACTTAAGAGAGATCGGAGAACTTGAAAAATTTATTTCTGAAAAAAGCCACCTTCCGGAAATTCCTTCTGCTAAAGAAATGACAGACAGTGGATTGTCAGTAGGAGATTTTCAAATCAAATTACTTCAGAAAATTGAAGAATTAACCCTATACATGATCTCGATGAAAAAAGAGATTGATGTTTTAAAATCAAATTAATCATGGCAAAAAAAGATATACCGGAGTTAAAAGAATATTTCAAAGCAGGGAAAAGACCCACCGAAAGTCAATTTGGAGATGTTTTAGACAGTTTTGCCCATTTGGATGACGCCAATGTATTTTCACCTCATTATAAAGAAAAAAGTAATCTGAGATTTGTCTTTCCTGAGCAGCAGGCAGATCAGGCAATAGACATACTGTTAGGAAATGTGATCATTCATGGATGGATTGAAATTGAAGTGGCTGGGTTTTTCAATTTTCAGAATAGTGTAGGGACGATAAAAAAACAGATTGTTATTGGAGCTTTTAATGATAATTATATCTGGAGACCTCCTGTATCAAGAATCATTGAGGCTTCAGGAGAAATTGTAGATAATATTTACCTCAGTGATATTATTTGGGATGATGTCATTAAACAATATAAAATTACAATTTATCATACCAGCTCCCGTGGAAATGACTATGCAGTAAGGATGGTTCATCATTCAACAACGAATGCGGTTGTCGACAAAGCTATACTTTCAGATATTTATACAAATCCGCTTACAGGACAGCGGAAACATTATGTACATTATAATGAGAATGTAGGGATAAAAACAAAAAATCCTGGTGCTCCGCTGGATGTTCAGGGAAGGATATTATTTGATATCGATTCTCCTGCTGTAGGCGGAGTTGCCATCAGAGGGTATGAGACCATGTGGGCAAGAGGATATAATTTTGTTTCATCCGATGGAACTCAAAATACAGGAGGTTTTGGAGCTGTGGGAGTACAGAATAAGATTAACGAATATTATATAGGACAGTACGAAAACAGGGTTGTTACATTTAATCCTGAAAATAAGCAAAGTTCATTTGGTGGAAATATTAACACGTACGGTGAAGTAACATCCAGAAGCCAAAGAATTTTTGATTATTCACCAACTATTTATTTAGATAGAAGCGAAAATTTTGGTGGGTATATTCAAGGAATCCAAACAAGATTATCGGATGGTACCAACAATTGGTTCTTTGGAAATGCACATGCAGATACGTTTGTTATATCAACCGGATCATATAATGAAGGAAGGCAGCTTGTTATTAATAGAAATGGTAATGCAGCTTTTCAGGGCAAGGTGGAAGCTAAAGATTTTGTAGTATCGGCTACGCCTACAGCAGATCATGTTTTCGCATCAGACTATAACTTAAGAGAGATTGGCGATCTTGAAAAATTTATTTCTGAAAAAAGCCACCTTCCGGAAATTCCTTCTGCTAAAGAAATGACAGATAGTGGATTGTCAGTAGGGGATTTTCAAATTAAACTACTTCAGAAAATTGAAGAACTAACATTGTATATCATCTCTTTGAAAAAAGAGATTGATTTAAAACCTAATTAATCATGGCAAAAAGAACAATTACACAATTAAAAGAATATTTTAAAGCAGGGAAAAGACCTACGGAGAACCAGTTTGGGGATCTTTTGGATAGTTATGTACATTTGGATGACCCTAGCGTATTTCCTAATAGTTTTAAGCATAAAGACTTATCTGTTAAGTTTCCCAATCTGGAAAGTAACTTGGCGGTAGACATCTTGCTGGGAACAACCGTCAATGGAAATATAGAAATACATGTTGTAGGTGCCTGGAACAGCGAAAATACTGTAGGGGTTATCAAAAAGCAAATTATCATAGGAGCGAATCCTAATGGAGGTATCTGGTATCAGCCTTTATCGAGAATTATAGAGGCTTCGGGACCTATCACAGATCATATTTATCTTAGTGATATCGTATGGGATAGTACTATTGCACAATATAAACTGACGCTGTATCATACACGTCAGTCTGGAAATGTATATGCAATCAGATTGATACAGCATTGTAATTCAACTGCTGTAGTTGATAAGGCAGTATTGTCTGATATTTATACCAATGTCCTTACCGGCCAGAATAAGCATTATGTCAATTATAATGATAGTGTAGGAATAGGTACCAAGAAACCACTTGCTCCCTTAGATGTTCAGGGACGGATTTTGTTGAATGCAGGGTCTAATGTAGTAAGCGGTGTGGGAATTGTTGGGTACACCACCCAGTGGGCCAGAGGATATAACTTTGTCTCACCTGATAATACACAGCATCTGGGTGGTTTCGGAGCGTTGGGGACCAATAACCAGATTGATCATTATTTTATAGGAAAATATGGTGGAAGTATCGCTAAGTTTTTCGTGGGAGATGATCGTACTTTCCTTAGGGGAAATGTAGGAATCGGAACCGAAGCTCCCGCAACAAAACTAGATGTAGTGGGGGAAGTACTGGCAGGAAGCAGATCTGCAACAGAAGGGGTTAATGCTTTTGCCGTACGATATGAAAATGGATCTTTTAATAACTGGGGTTCTTTAAGAAGCGGGGCAGAAACCTATATGAGTTACGGGGCAAAAGCATCATCTACCACAGCTTATGGATGGGTATCAAGCAACGGAAGTTTTTCCAATTATAAAAACGCGGTTACTCTGGGAAATGAAGGAATAAAGTTCCTGGGAAGTGCCAGTGCACAAAGCGCTATCAATTCACCCGTTGTTATGAACGAATCGATGAGAATCACTCCTAATGGAAATGTCGGAATAGGAACAAAGAATCCTGATCAGAAGCTTGCTGTAAAAGGAAAAATCCATGCTGAAGATGTTATCGTTGATACCAATGTTCCTGCTGATTATGTTTTTCAAAAATATTTTGACGGACAATCTTCTATCAGACCGGATTATCAAATGCCGACCATCAGTGAACTGGAGTCTTTTGTAAAAGAAAATAAACACCTTCCGGAAATTCCTTCCGGAGAAGAAATAACAAGAGATGGTGTTACCTTAGGAGATTTCCAGATGAAATTACTTCAGAAAATTGAAGAGTTGACACTTTATATCATCTCTCTGAAGAAGGAGATGGATTCAAAACTAAATTAATCATGGCAAAAAAAACAAGTACAGAATTAAAAGAATATTTTAAAGCAGGGAAAAGACCCACAGAGGCACAGTTTGGTGACGTAATGGATAGTTTGGCCAATCTGGAAGATCCACAGCTATTTCCTAAGAATTACATTAAAAAAGGACTAAGTATTGACTTTCCTCATCAGGTATCTGATCAGGCTGTTGACATCCTGCTTGGAAATAGGGGAATGTCAGGGTCGGTTGAAGTAGAAATTGTGGGAACATGGATGTACACAAATACTGTCGGAAATATTAAAAAACTGTTTCAGGTGGGATTCAATCCTGATAATTCTGTGTGGTATACACCTACGTCAAGAATTGTGGAAGCGGCAGGACCTATTCTTAATCATATTTATATTGGGGATCTGGTTTGGGATGCTAATACTAATCAATATAAGATAATTATTTATCACACTCATGATACAGGGAATATATATGATGTCAGAATTACTTATCATTGCCCATTTAATACACAGGACTTTAGTGAGGTGAAAATTTCAGATGTCTATACCCATCCTCTTATAGGGCAGAGGGTGCATTATATCCATTATAATGATAACCTGGGAGTAGGTACCTTATTACCGGAAACAAGCCTTCATGTAAAGGCACCAAAAGATCGGGGACATTCCAATGTTGTAGGCGGGCTGTTTGACAGAAGTGAAGCTGCCGGGGGAAGTAATATCGTACAATTGAAATATCATTCCACTGCTGATCTTGAACTGAACTCTTTTTTTACAGGAACTAATTTCAGATATGGCTCGTATGGTGATTTCAATATTGTTAATAATATTGATGGCGGTGTTCATGGTGCTGTTAATATGGTCACCAACGGGCAAACAAGATTAAGCGTAATGCCTAACGGAAATATTGGTGTGGGAACTTCAACGCCGCAAGCAAGAATGAATATTGTTTCACCAATGCATACTGCGGATCAGGAAGGGACATTGATAATAGGAGATGTAAACCAGGCTAATTTAAGATTGGGTTGCAGCGAAAATCATACCTGGATACAGGGGCATGCAGGAATGCCGTTGCATATTAATCCGATTGGTAACAATCTTATTTTAAACAGAGATGCAGGAAATGTAGGAATAGGAACCAACAATCCGGATCAGAAACTTACTGTAAAAGGAAAGATCCATGCTGAAGATGTTATTGTGGATATGAATGTTCCGGCAGATTATGTGTTTCAAAAATATTTTGATGGTGAATCTTCTATCAGACCAGACTATCAGATGCCAACCATCAGTGAACTGGAATCTTTTGTAAGAGAGAATAAACACCTTCCGGAAATTCCTTCAGGAGAGGCTATCATGAAAGATGGTGTCAATTTAGGAGATTTCCAGATGAAATTACTTCAGAAGATTGAAGAGCTGACTCTTTATGTCATTTCTCAGAACAAAGAAATAGAAGATCTGAAAGCTATTATTAAAAAATAGTACTATTCAATGTTATGTTTAACAGTATTTAAAATAAGAACTCCCTCAAATTAATTTGAGGGAGTTTATAGTTTATCAGGATTGCTTATCATAAATGCAAAAAAACCTCTGACTAATCAGAGGTTTTAAAGTGGTTTCTCCAGGAATCGAACCAGGGACACATGGATTTTCAATCCATTGCTCTACCAACTGAGCTAAGAAACCATTATATTTTTGTTTGACTTACTTCGTTGTTTTAAAGTGATGCAAAAGTATAATATTTTGTAATACCGTGCAAGTTTTTTAGGTTATTTTTTCAAAAAAAGATATTTATGGGTAGATCTTTTTTTTAATGAGTTGAGGCACAGTTGATTTATTTTTTCTAAGAAACTTATTAATTACAAGCTGAGGATAGCTAATCGGGAAAATATTTAGTGAGACTCTTTGGTGTGAAGCCCCTAAAAACAGCAATTATTTCAAGAGTAAATATCACTTCAAGCGATTGTTTTATTATATTCTATATAATCTGTTTATGGTGGTTTTATTGGGGTTAAATATTACAAAATGCAGAATATTTAATGCTAAAGATCAAAATATTGTGAAATAAATTAAATTTGTATTTGTAATATTTTTATATTAGTAATCAGTAAGTTAATACTAAAACCATAATCATGAATACTGAAAAATTTAGTACACTTGAGCTGCTCCATAAACAGTTCAGGTACCCGTTCCCAACGTTAAAAAATCCCTATGCAGAACAGCTGCAGGAAATTACCGAAAGTCAATGGATTGATGGTGAATACCTCTGGCTTTATGAGCAGAATCCTGATCTTCGCAAAAAGTACAAGAAGACCAAGACAGCACATATTGCTGCTCAGTGGTTTCCCACCGCAACCCCCGAACGATTTAAGCCTATCTGCAGATTGATGCTTTGGACACTTTATAATGATGATTTGTATGAAGAAAGTGAACCTGAAGATATTGGATATGTCCATGCACAGTCAATAGCAGTATTAAAAGGAGAAGTAAGTGGTGAAGACTCCGGAATTCCCCTAGGAAAGATGCTGGCTTCTCTAAGATTGGAACTGCTGCAGTTTATTCCGGAGGAATCAATCTTCCGTTTCACACAAATGATCAGTAGATATTTTATAGGCTTAGAAACTGAGTTGAAATACAAGAAAAATAAAACGTATCCTAGTGTGTCAGAATGCATTGCACTGCGTGAAAATTCCATATGTTTATATCCGTTTCTTCAGCTTACAGAAGTAGAAACAGGTGTCACTCTTCCTCCGGAGATCCATAATCATCCGGTGATCCAACGCTTGCAGGCCTTAGCCTGTCATTTGGTTACTTTTTTCAATGAAGTACAGTCCGTAATAAAAGATGAAGCAACAGGCAGTATTTATTACAATATTGTAAAAGTAATCCAGAACGAACACCAAATGTCTTTGAAAGAAGCATGTCTTGAAGATTTGCGCCTGCATAATAAGGACCTGAAAGAATTTTTAGAACTACAAGCTTCTCTTCCTGATTTTGGGGTATGGCAGGAAGCTGTGGTCAACTGGGTGCATTATATGAGTATGGTGCTCAGCGGTTGGAAAAATATTTCTACCAAACTGGATCGCTACAATAGCATGGAGTTTCCCGATGCTGCTGAACTCCGGGAAAAGCTGAACAAAATATAAATAAGAACGAGGAATAAACTTAACCATTACTATATCATACAAAAACTAAAACAAGATGAAACCCGAAGAATATCATTCAAAAGATTACTTGCCACGTGGCCATTATCCATGGCCGGACCTTATCAATCCACATGCAGAACAGATGGGGAAAGATATGGATGGATGGATTGATAATGACTATACTTTCCTGACAGAAAAACAGCGTGAAACATACAAAAAAATGAGACTGCATATGTGTACTGCACGTATGTGGCCCGATCTAACCTATGAGCAGACCATTCCATGCAACAGATTTATGCTTCAGTATGTGGCTCTTGACGATCAGGTGGAAAATTCTTCTCTGGAAGAGATTCAGCAGTTACGGATTCGTTGTGTTGATATCCTTAAGGGGGATCAGCCAAGAGCAGATGAAAATGCACTTTATCAGCATATGGCGCTCATAAGGGATGAGTTCCGTGCGCTAATGCCTGATCTGTGGGTTGAACGTTTTATTTATTATTTCTACCAGTCTTTCAGATATGGGATTGAATTGGAGTATCCTTATAAAATAGCACAACGTCCACCGTCACTTACCCTTTTTAAAACCATTCGCGAGTATTCCGTTCTGATGCGTCCATACCTGATCTTAGGTGAAATTGAATCAGGTCTTGTTCTTCCGGAGCATATTTTTGAGCATATTGTTGTTCAAAAAATGATATCGCATATGACTCTGGTAGTTGCCTGGCAAAATGACATTCATTCTCTGCCAAAAGAAATGGCAAAGGGAACTGAGGTTTTTAACTTGGTTTTTGTACTCCAGCAGGAGTATAATCTTTCACTAAAGGATGCTTGTGACCAGGCATTTCGGATACATAATGAAGAACTGGCAAAATTACTTGCCTTACATGCTGAATATCGTGAGTTTGGAGAGTATCAGGAGCATGTAGATCAATTCGTTTATTATGCGGGAGTGGGCCTTCAGGGAGTGAATTCCTTTTATCTGGAAACCGAAAGGTACCGGCATGGAGGGGTGGGTTTTGCCTGGCCGGAAATCAGCAAATGACGACCGGAATCCAAAAATATGGATGACCTTGTTGGTGAATGCTGATAGGGTAGACTATAAGAACTACTGATATTATTTTATAAACCCCTCAAAATTTAATTTTGAGGGGTTTTATATTGAAGCTGGCTATAGCAGATTGTTTACATCTCATATCCTGGATGAGAATTTGAATGATAAGCACTTTAAACAATCTGTTAAAAGATATTACTGAAAAGGATTATTCATAATATTCTTTCATAAGGCTTTTCCGTTCTTTAGTTTCCAGATTGATATATTCAAACTTTTTATATTGGCAGAATGATCCCATATCTTTATCGCCATTAATAAAAATGCCCCCTACCAAAATGATATACTTGCAGGGATAGCTGGTTTCTTTTACCAATACCTCGATACGTTCATCTATAGCTTCATACATCACTTCGGTAGCTTCGAAAATCTGATTCTCTGCATTCAGGATTCTGTCTTTCTTGTGGAGGAATATCTGCTCAATGGTATTCATCTGAAAATCCAGTGAAGTGATATTGCCCTCAATGATTTGCCCGGCTTCCAACTTTCCCAATGCTCCTTTTGCTGCTCCACAGCAGGCAGAATTATTATGTTGTCCTATTCTGTTTATTTCTCCAATTTGCCCGCTTTTGGTAATCCCAATATGAGGGGCGTAAAAAATGACTACAGCACCGTCCTCAGGAACATGATGAGCAAAAGCTCCCATTCCTGTAAGGCCGGCAAAAGGGAAACCATCAAGTCCTCCCAGATGAAACGGGCCAAGCATTTCATAAGCCCTCGGTGGATACTGTATTGCATTGACATCATCACAACACATACTATCGGCATGCATCAGCTGATTAGGTTTTAGTTCTAAATGCTTTTCAAGGGTATCTAATAGTCGGTTGACTGTATCAATAGATGTTAAAGCTTTTGGGTACCATTTTCTTACAGATTCTATACTCATATTTTTGTTTTTTTTTTGTACTAACTTTTACCAACGATATATTCCTGATTTTTACATTAAAATATTATTAACAGGCTGTATAGCAGGAGGCAGTTCTTTTTCTCCAAACATTTCACGTAAATCAATTTCTATATTCCTGCTGATTTGTGTAATTGAAATATCATTTGCATTTCCTTCGAATGGGTTTTCTGTATTTTCGCCAATCTGTTCCAGAACCAAAAATACCCAGCCCAGCAATACACTGAAAGGAACTGTAAACCAGATGATGCCTTCACCAAATTTTTCTACCATTTTTGAAAATTCGCCTATAAACCCCAGGGGCAATAGCAAACACAGAGCATTTGTAAAATACAGATTAATGCTGGAGAATTGCCGTGGATAAGGAAAGTTTTTGATCCTTTCACATTTCCCCTGCTGATCATATAATTCTTTAAACTGATTCTCCAGAGCTGTATAATTATAATCTGAAATCTTGCCCTCTTCATTCAAGGTTCTCAAATGAGTAGACTGTAAAGAAATGATTTGGGTCGCCCGGTTTTTTGTTGTAAGGATATAGTCCAGCTCAGCTTTATTTAAAAAAGGTTTCAGTTCTTCCTCAATAGTATTTTCCCATTCCGGAACTGTATAATATTTTAAATATTCTCTGTTATAGCTTTTTGTTTTTACATGTTCCCAGCTCTTGGTTTCTCTGAGCTGAAATCTTAATGCCGTAAGCCAGGCAAAATGGCGGTAGATAATCTGCTGATGTATGGCCACTTCTTGTGTTTTATCATCAACTCTTATAAAATCCTTTACCAGCATACCGAAACTGCGGCTGTTATTGATGATTGCCCCATAAATCTGCCGTGCTTCCCAGCTTCGGTTGTAGGTTTGGGTGTTTTTAAACCCCGAAATGAATGCTGCAGCGGTTCCCAGCAGTGCTACAGGAACCCATGGAATGGCCAGCCACTTCCATCCGAGAAAATAAAATAAAGCTGTAGGAATAATGCTTACAATAAGCATTTTATAGATTTTCTTCCTTGTCCATGGAATGAAGTGATAAAGCTTGTAATGTGAGCCTGTATTCATAACATATTAATTTTTTGATGAAAATTTACTGATCAGAATGCCCACGAGCACTACCGTATAGAACTGCCCGGCTATACCCACAAAAGCTGTTATCAGTTTTGTAACATGGGTATTGGGGGTAATATCTCCAAACCCAATACTTGTAAATGTTATAGAGCAGAAATACACCAGATCAATAAAAGTAAGAGCAGGAGAAGATATATCAACCCCCTTAAAAGAAGCGTGGTTACGATATTGGAAAAACTGCAGGGAAAAAACTGCAATTTCAATCAGCAGCATATAGCCGCAGATGGAAGCAGAGATAATATCCGTATTGATGTATCCCGGTTTTATAAGAAACCGTAAAACTTCCATAAAAAGAAAACAGAAGAAGACTACATAATTAATGTTCAAAAATGTAAAATACCAGGAAATGTCTTTAAAAAATGGAATACCAATAGGCAGTAATAAAATAACAATAAAATGTAGATTTCTGAACCAGTGTTTCCAGCTATGCTTTCCAATAAATAAGAAAACAGACCCCAAACCTAGAATCAACATATTAATAGGCCATATGACATGGGTGTAAAAGTCCATGTCTGTAAGAAATACTCCCACAAATAAATGCTGTAGCAAAGCGAATAGAAGGATCTCATATTTTCTTTCCTGTAACTTTTGGCTGGTCTTTCTTATAAAACCCAGACTCTGCTGTGGATCTTCACCATGTATGGTAATCATTGTATTTTTTTAATATCATCAAAATACAAAAGTGAACTATTAAAATTAAAATAACATGGTGAATTTTTCTGAACTTTCAGTTCCCTGATTATTTGAATCCGATCATGAAGAGATGGCTGATTAATCGAGAAATCACAAGAATTGTTACCTATAAAATGATAAAGGCTAAGAGAGGGGGCGAAATTTGGAATTTCAGGTGTTCAATTGCTGAATATAAAAAACAAAAAAACCTCTAAATAATTTAGAGGTTTTAAAGTGGTTTCTCCAGGAATCGAACCAGGGACACATGGATTTTCAATCCATTGCTCTACCAACTGAGCTAAGAAACCATTATATTTTTGTGTGTCTTACTTCGTTGTTTTAAAGTGATGCAAAAGTAGTAAGTTTTAGTATACAAAGCAAGTATTCATCGTACTTTTTTTCACTAAAGTTAAAAACCTACTGATTATCAGCCGGATTATTTTCCTGCTCTTTTCTGATTTGTTCACTCATCTCTTCCAATACCGGTTTAATGGTGTTTTCCGGAAGATCACTGATCCTGATATACATTAATCCGTCAATGGCATCATTGAAGTTCGGGTCAACGTTGAAAGCAATTACTTTGGCGTTTTGCTTAATATATTTTTTAATTAAAACAGGCAATCTTAATTCAGGCTCTAAGTCATCAATAATCTTATCAAGCTTATTAAGATCAGACTCCATTTCTTCAAAGAAGATATTCTTATCCCTGTCACGTAGCTTTACCTTATATTCATTTCTTGGAGTGATATATTGAGCCACCGCCGAGTCAAAATAATTGGAACGCATAAATTCAATCATCAGAGATTTGGAGAACTCCGAAAACTTATTCGAAATACTTACCCCACCCATCAGAAATTTATGATCAGAATTTCTCAGGCAGACATGTACAATCCCTCTCCATAAAAGGAAAAGAGGAAGTGGCTTTTGCTGATACTCCTGGCAGATATACGCACGTCCCATTTCAATCACCTTTTTAAAGAAAGGATGAATGTCCTGCTCAAATTCAAATAAAGAACTGGTGTAAAAACCTTTGATGCCATATTTTTTCATGACCTCTCTACCCAGAGCCATTCTGTAAGCTCCCGCCAGCTTCTTTTCACCATTGTCCCAAAGGAAAAGATGATGGTAATGTTTGTCATATTCATCAAGGTCAAACGGAAGATTACTCCCTTCACCTACGGCACGGAACGTAAGCTCTCTCTGACGTCCTATTTCCCTCATGATAGAAGGTATCTCTTCATAAGTGGTAAAGTAGATTTCGTAATTTCCGTTACTGAATAACATCTTATCAGTACCTCTTAATTTGTCAACATCCTTGATAATGTCCTCTTTAGGTGTTTCATCAATAATGTTCTGAACAATATTTTCTTCTTTTAATAAAGGAAACTTTACGGACAGATTCTGAAGATTGATGCTTTGGGCCAGAGATTTTCTTTTTTCATAATAAGATTTCATCATATAAACCTTACGTTTCAGAAACTCTCCCAGTTCTTCAATCGTTTCCATTTCGTCCATTGCCTTTAATGTAATAGGCCTCCCGATTCTGATTCTGATAGGTCTTTCCCTGTCATTCATCATTTCAGCAGGCAGCATCAGGGTCTGTAAACTCGGATGAAGTTTGGCAACCTGATAAAAAAGACGGCTGTTTTTAGCATGGAAATACATAGGAACTACCGGCACTTTAGCCATTCTTATAAGCTTAAGTGCCGTTTTTTCCCAGTCTTTATCTAAGATTTCTCCGTAAGGGTTATTTTTATTGGAAACTTCCCCTGCCGGAAAAATACCTACACAGCCTCCGTTTTGGATATGCTTGAGCGTTTCACGCATTCCCGAAGAACTGCTGTAGACTTCTTTTCTGTTTTCAAAAGGATTTACAGGAATTACGTACGGTTCCATAGGCTTGATCTTTTCCAAAAGGAAATTTCCCATGATTTTGAAATCCGGACGAACCTCTGTAAGGATCTTGCACATTAAAATTCCGTCAATAGCACCCAGTGGATGATTGGACACCAGAATAAAAGGTCCCGTTTTGGGAATTTTTGCAAGATCTTCTTCAAAAGCTACATAGCTTAGGTTTCTTTCTCTCACAAATGAGTCGAAAAAGTCTTTACCTTCCTTATCTTTTAGTTTGTCGTATAGTTTATTTACTTCGTTTATTTTAGCAATGCTCATCACAGCAGATGCTACTGGATTCTTTAGAAATCCAATTTTACTTAAGCCGGAAGCTTTGATCAGATCGTTTTTCGAAATTAAACTCATGTGTGTTTAGTCGCAATTAAAATTATTGTGTTACCATTTGAAGTGTATTCTTGGAAATTTGCTCCAATAATACATTTTTTTCATGGTAAAATTTTTCAATATGATCCATCTTCGCATTTCTTACTGTGAATAAAGATACATTTTTAATTGCTTCGGTTTTAAAAATTTTATGAAGCTCTTCGTTAAGTTCTTCAATGTGGTTAAATTTATCCTCCAGACATAAAGCCAATGAAATAGCAGAATTCTGCATCAAGGAAACTTTAATTTTGTACTTGGATAAATAGCCGAATATAAGGCTCATATGATCCTCTGCGATGAAAGAAAAATCTCTTGTTGAAATCTTCAATAGAGCCTGGTTTTCTTTTAAAATATAAGTTTCTTCCTGTTGGTTTTTGTCTGAAGCGCCTACTTTGGTTCCTTCTTTTGTAGGATCTACGAAAGATTTTACATAAAAAGGAATGTTTTTCTGTTGTAGCGGCTGTAATGTTTTTGGGTGTATTACACTCGCTCCGTAATAAGCCATCTCAATAGCTTCCTCATAAGAAATATTGGAAAGAAGAGTTACATCGTTGAATTTTCTTGGATCTCCGGTCATTACACCCGGTACATCTTTCCAGATCGTCATTGCTTCTGCATCTAAGCAGAATGCAAAAATAGCAGCAGAATAGTCAGAACCTTCTCTTCCTAAAGTTACCGTGAAATTATTATCATCTGAACCAATGAATCCTTGGGTAACATAGCAGATTTCAGGATTTAAATTTGAAATAAAATCCTCAGTTTTTGTCCAATCTACATTACCTTCCCTGTAAGAATTATCTGTTTTAATGTAATCTCTGGCATCCAGCCACTGATTGGTAAACTGGATCTCATTCAGGTATTCACTTACAATTTTTGTTGAAATCATTTCTCCGCAACTCACCACCTGATCATATACAAAACTGTAATTAGGAGATTTGTTTCTTCTTAAAAATGAATCTATATCATCAAAAAAGAGATTGATTTCTGCAAAAACTGCATGATTTTCAGGAAAGAGACCTTCCGCTACCTCAATGTGTTTTCGTTTTATCTTTTCAATCTCTGTTTGATAGTTATCCTTCTTGAAATAAAGTTCTACAACCTTTTCCAACTCGTTCGTCGTTTTGCCCATTGCTGAAATTACCAGCAAGCATTTGGCAAATCCCTGGCTTTTTAGAACCATAGACACGTTTTTTACACTTTCGGCATCTTTTACCGATGCCCCACCAAACTTGAAAATTTTCATTAAATTGTTAAAAATAAAATTGTTAGATAAAAAATTACATGAGTTTTTTACGGACGTCAAAATTATAAATTTACAACGAGATATGAAATAGTCTGGGCATGTGATGAAATTAAGATTTCCTTAAAATGAGAATAATATGGCCTTAATGACAGAAATTTGGATAGGGAATGAGCCGTTATTACTCAATGTTATATTGTTTTTAAGATGTATAGTGTTGAAAAACAGTGAGTACCGTCTTTTGTAATTAAATTTTCCTAATGCGATAAATTTTCCGAAATTTGGGGAAAACGTAAAAAGAAAAATATGTCAAATCAACCATTACAGACTTTAGGAGAATTTCTTATAGATAAACAGGACGATTTTCAATATTCTACAGGTGAATTTTCTCGTCTTCTGAGCGCAATAAGATTGGCTTCGAAAGTGGTAAACAGAGAAGTAAATAAAGCCGGAATTGTAGATATAACAGGAGCTGCCGGCAACCAGAATATTCAGGGTGAGGAACAGCAAAAACTTGATGTGATCGCTAATGAAATTTTTATTACGGCTTTGTCTCAAAGAGAGGTTGTTTGTGGTATTGCGTCTGAGGAAAATGATGATTTTATTGATATTAAATGTGGTGAAAATGGACATTTAAGCAAATATGTTGTATTGATTGATCCTTTAGACGGATCTTCCAATATTGATGTAAATGTTTCTGTGGGAACGATCTTCTCTATCTACAGAAGAGTTACTGAACCTGGAACTCCTGTACAGCTGGAAGACTTTTTACAGAAAGGGATTAATCAGATTGCAGCAGGATATGTTATTTACGGTTCCTCTACAATGATCGTTTATACTACCGGAAACGGAGTAAACGGATTTACACTGGATCCTTCTTTGGGAACTTATTACCTTTCTCATCCCAATATGACTTTCCCAAAAACAGGTAAAATTTATTCTATCAACGAAGGAAACTATATCAAATTCCCTCAGGGAGTGAAAAACTACCTTAAATACTGTCAGATGGAAGAAGGAGACCGTCCTTATACTTCAAGGTATATCGGTTCTTTGGTTGCCGATTTCCATAGAAATATGTTGAAAGGCGGAATCTATATTTATCCGTCTTATTCTCAGGCTCCGAACGGTAAACTGAGATTATTATACGAATGTAATCCTATGGCATTCCTTGCTGAGCAGGCAGGTGGAAAGGCAACAGACGGATTCAGAAGAATTTTGGAGGTAGAGCCAACAGAACTTCACCAAAGAATTCCATTTTTCTGCGGAAGTGTAGACATGGTAGAAAAAGCAGAAGAATTTATGCGTATCGATAGTGTGAAATAAACAGCATAGTATGGAAGCGTCTTATTTTAGATATCTATTACAATTTAAACGCCCGAGTGGAACATCTCGTGGCGTTTTGCTTGATAAGGAAACCTTTATTCTTGAAATTTCAGAAAATGGAAAAAAAGGAGTAGGAGAGTGTGCCATTTTCAGAGGATTGAGTTTTGATGACCGACCGGATTATGAAGACAAGCTAAAATGGCTTTGTGAAAACATTGAAAAGGATTTTGCTGATCTAAAAGAAGAACTGAAAGACTTTCCGTCAATATGGTTTGGCTACGAGCAGGCGATTTTGAATCTGAAGCATGGAGGCAGTCTTTATTTCCCAAGTGAATTTACTGAAGGGAAATCTGCTATTACCATCAATGGTTTGATATGGATGGGGGAGATCGGGTATATGGAAGAACAGATTGAAGAGAAACTTGAAAAAGGCTTTCATTGCATCAAACTGAAAATTGGTGTCAACTGGAAAGAAGAACATATCATTCTTCAGAAGCTTAGAGAGAAATTTTCTAAAGATCAGTTGGAACTGCGTGTAGATGCGAATGGAGGATTTAATAAAGAAGAAGCAGTACTTGTTTTGCAACAGCTGGCAGATCTTGATATTCATTCTATTGAGCAGCCTATTAAAGCGGGGAATTGGCATGATATGAAAGAATTATGTTCAAAAACGCCTACACCAATTGCATTGGATGAAGAGTTGATAGGCATAACTGATCCCGATAAAAAGAAGCTTCTGCTAGGAACAGTAAAACCACAGTATATTATTTTGAAACCTGCTTTAGTAGGAGGTTTTTCCGGCTCTGATGAGTGGATTTCTCTGGCGGAAGAACAAAATATAGGGTGGTGGATTACCTCCGCACTGGAAAGTAATATAGGATTGAATGCCATTGCTCAATATACAGTAACTAAAAAAAATCCAATGCCTCAAGGGTTGGGCACCGGATCTTTATTTGTTAATAATTTTGAATCAAGCCTGGATCTCAGAAATGAGTTGCTGTGGTTCAAAGCTGAAAAGAAAATTAATTAGGACAGGTCGGGTTATCCCAGTGATCATTATCCCAGGCTCTGCAGCATTTGTTTTTCGCATCCCAATTGTTGCAGCCTATGGGAATGGGAGGAGGATTACCGCCGTTAATTGTTCTTAATGCCCTCTTGCCCAATTTCTTCATGTGGTCTTGTTGATTTTTCATAATTGATAGTAATGGTTTGGTCAATAAATATCGAAAATTTTTTCCACCTGAACAATTTTATGGAATCTATATTATTGGTATTGTGTGAATTATTGATATGATGGCATTTGTTCTGTACTATTCAATGATCATATTTGAATTTTTCCAGAATGACAAAGATGAGTAAGAAGTGCTTATTACGTGAATGAAACATTCTGCATGTTTTCCGATTTCAATCCGAACGATCGATGGAGATATTTGTGTCCTCACAGGTTAGAACATAAAAACACATTCCTCCAATACATTTGTAGGAACAGGATAATATTTTCGACTCTATTTAAGGGATAAAGTAATTTTAGGTTCGGATATTCTGCTTTTTTTGGCGTTATTTTTTTATTAAATCACATTCTTTGCGAAAATTGCTTTCTTAATATATTCTACTATCGAAGAAAACTTGGCTTTAAATTTTTTCATAATAAAAGTGTAATTCTCTACTATTTGAGTTGGCAATCATTATGCCATTCTCTTAAACCTTAGCAACTTTAACACATGCTCATTTTTATAGTATTTTTTTAATTTCTTATTAAGAAATAATTGTGAAAATATTTTCGTTATTCTTTGTTCTGTTGGTGATAAGATTTCGGTCTATTCCGTACAGATTTTGGAAAATATCCCTCTGAACCTGTGAACTGGAAAGGTATCCCCAATGCTTTCCAATCTCAAATTTAAAACTGTTTAAAATATCATCTTTAACGAATGTACAGTCGATAACGGAGACAATATCTTTAAAGCGTTCAATATCACTGGGACCATTTTTTCCAAGTCGGGGGGTGAGGATGTTTTTGGTAAATTGAGAAATACCGAGGATGACATCCTGACGGTTGAGATAAATAGAAATGCGGTTTGCAAGCAAAGGAAGTTTATTAAAAGAATCTTCAGAGTCTTCAAATACTTTATAAGTAACATCTGCATTCAGCAGGATTACCTGATCAATCACTCTCAGGATATTTTCTTTTTTCAGACTGTACAGCATACTCTGAAGGACTCTGTTTCCCAAAGAATGAGTCATAATATGGATTCTTTGGTTGCATGGGATAAGGTCCCGATTGGAAAAAATATCTTTTAAAAATTGAGTGTAAAAATAAAAGAGCCTTAATAATGAGGTTCCGGAATTGATGCTTGCTGCTTTATCATCAAAATAAGTCAGAGGAACAATACTGCTTGAAGCCGGCCAGCTTACAAATAAAATATGCTCAACAGGAGATTCAGGATTATCAATAAACAGCTTTTTAAGATCAATTATAGCCTTTAATTCATCATCAAAATCATAGGCATATCCATGAATGAATATAAGTACATCACTCCGTTCTTTGGTGGAAGACATATTTTTGTATAGCTCGTAGAACATTCTTTGGGTGCCACCGAGGTTCTGAGCTGTTAAAGATGATTTTTTGATGCCTTTTTCACTCAGAAGGACTTCTAAAACCTCTTCGTAGCCTTGTTTTTCGGGTTCCGAAAACAGTTGGTAGTTGAGGATGTTCCTGTTCGTGTAATCTTTCTTCTTTTTGGCCTGTGCAGTAGGTTCTTTATAGCCGTCAAAATCACATTTGGCAATTCTGAAATTAGGAATTGAGTATTCTTCATTGGAAAAAGAGTCCACTCTTTCACCTTTATGACGCACAATCTTTCGATTGCTTAAGATATAAACAGCCATGATAGTCAGGTTTGTAACTTTCCCTAAGATACAGAAAAATACCGAATTACTAAGCGTTGTACTTTTTAATTATCACTTTCGTAAGCCCCAAATTTTCCGTAACTTTGTGCAACTTTTTTTGCTAAAAACAAAAGCTAATTTAATGGAAGAAGAAAAAAAATCACTCAATTTTATTGAGCAAATTATAGAAGATGATTTGGCAAACGGTCTGAAAAGAGATCAGATTCGTTTCCGTTTTCCCCCTGAACCGAATGGGTATCTGCATGTAGGCCACACAAAGGCGATCTGCATCAACTTTGGCCTGGGAGAAAAATACAATGCACCCGTAAACCTTCGTTTTGACGATACCAATCCTGAGAAAGAAGAACAGGAATTCGTAGATTCAATCAAGAAAGATGTTGAATGGCTAGGTTTCAAATGGGACAAAGAATTGTATGCATCAGATTACTTCCAGCAGCTTTATGAATGGGCAGTACAACTGATTAAAGAAGGAAAAGCTTATGTAGATGAGCAGCCGTCTGAAGTGATTACCGAACAGAGAAAAAATCCTACGGAGCCAGGAGTAGAATCTCCGTTCAGAAACCGTCCGGTTGAAGAATCATTGGATTTATTTGAAAGAATGAAAAACGGTGAGTTCGAGGAAGGGACAATGTCACTTCGTGCAAAAATCGATATGGTTTCTCCCAATATGAATATGCGTGACCCTGTGATGTACAGAATTCTGAAAAGACCACACCACAGAACAGGAACTGCCTGGAAAATCTATCCGATGTACGATTGGGCACATGGGGAATCAGATTATTTGGAGCAGGTTTCACACTCTTTATGTTCACTGGAATTTGAAAACCATAGACCCCTTTACAACTGGTATCTGGAGCAGGTATCCGATGAAACTAAAGTAGCTCCTAAGCAGAGAGAATTTGCAAGGATGAATGTTTCTTATATGATCACTTCTAAAAGAAAGCTGCAAAGACTTGTGGCTGAAGGAGCTGTGACAGGATGGGATGATCCTAGAATGCCTACTATTTCAGGGATGAGAAGAAAAGGATACACTCCGGCTTCTATCAGAAACTTTATTGAAAAGGTGGGAGTTGCAAAAAGAGAAAATCTGATTGAGATCCAATTACTTGACTTCTGTGTACGTGAAGATCTTAATAAAGTGGCTAAACGTGTAATGGCGGTCGTAGATCCTATTAAATTAGTGATCGAAAACTATCCTGAAGACAAGGAAGAATGGTTGGAAACTGAAAATAATCCTGAACAGGAAAATGCAGGAACCAGAGAAGTTCCTTTTTCAAGAGAACTATACATCGAACGTGAGGATTTCAAAGAAGAGGCTAATAATAAATTCTTCAGACTGAAGTTAGGCGGGGAAGTTCGTTTAAAGTCTGCATATATTATTAAAGCAGAAAGAGTAGAGAAGGATGAAAATGGAGTGATCACTACGATCTATGCTTCTTACGATGAAAAGAGTAAATCCGGAAGTGGGACAGAAGAAAGCTTAAGAAAAGTAAAAGGAACATTACACTGGGTATCTGCCAAACATGCTATCCCTGTAGAAGTAAGGGTTTACAACCAATTATTTACAGTGGAGCAGCCGGATGCTGAAAAAGATGTTGACTTCCTGAACTTTATTAATCCTGAATCGGTAAATACTATTCAAGGTTTTGCTGAACCAAGCCTTAAAGATGTTGCCGTGGGAGAACCCCTTCAGTTCCAGAGAATCGGGTACTTTACCAAAGACCAGGATTCTACAGATGCTACATTGGTTTTCAACCGTACTGTAACTCTAAAAGATTCTTATAAGCCTGAATAATTTCAGGTGATGATCAATATTATATAAAAGCAGGACTTCACTGAAGTCCTGCTTTTTGTTTTTTATAGCTGACCGTAAGAATGTATTTACCCTTTTACGCCTTTGATCCAATCCTGGAATTTACCTACCTGTTCCATAAAGAAAGATTCATGTTCTTCTTTTTCCTCAGGACGGTTGACAAGAATGTGTTCAAAATAACTTCCTTTCAGTACTTTTCTTAAAATACCTTCTCCTAAGAATGGTTTATAATCATTAAGAGCCTGGGTAGCTTTCAGTAAATGTCTGATGTCATATTGTAACGGATTGATGTCCGGAACCTGTTTGTTGAGGTTCAGAAGTTTGTATACTGCTATTCTGGCTGTTCTTACTGAACTTTCCATAGTAAATACAACATCATTATTGGTTTCCACAAACTGTCCTACCAAACCTAGATTGGTACAGCCTTCGGGAACAACTCTCGGACGGTCACCCTGAGCTCTAGGCATAAACATAGAGGTAATATAAGGCATAAATGCGGTACGAACGATTGTATTTTCTATAACATTATCAAGTTGGTCTGTCATTCCCAAATGATGACATAACTCTGCAAGAATTTCATTTCCGGTACATTGAGGCATTGTTTTTTTGATGTAATTCCCTTCTTTGTCCATCAGTAAGGCATACACCCATACGACAAGGATATCATCCGGCTGGGTAGGGAAGTGTGGCTGTCTGTTGCAGGTAAAGCTCATTACCCAATTGGAATCTGTGATGGTGATAATACCTCCTGTAGCTGTTCTTCCGGAATAAGGATCATTCACACAGAGTTCTTTAAGTTTCTCTGTGAAAGCAGAAGGTCGGCAGGTTAATGTAGCAGATTCCCACGAAGATTTCTCAATATGGCTACAGAATTTTTCAGGCTTACCAAATACTTCAGATTTGGCAGCGAGATTTTTCCACAGTTTCCATCCTGCACTCTGCCCCGCACTGCTGTTATCTATAGTGATTTCAGGAACCGTATTATTATCTGCGTAGAATGTACTCTCAGTCATTGAACCTGTGGTAACGATCACATAATCATCTTTACCAACAGGTATTTTTACTTCTTCGCCATTTTGTTCAGTAATAATCCCTTCTACTGTTTTACCTTCAGTATTAATATGGATATCAAGGTCTTTTACTAATGTATTAAACTGGATCTGTACTCCTTTCTCAACAAGGAAATTTTTAAGAGGAGTCACATATGTGTCATATTGATTGTATTTAGGGAATACAAGACATGAGAAGTCTTTCATCCCGTCAATGGCATGCAGGAATCTGTGCATATACAGTTTCAGTTCCAGTAAGCTGTGCCAGTTCTCAAATGCAAACATGGAACGCCAGAAAAACCAGAAATTACTGTTAAGGAAAGATTCTGCGAAATAATCTTCAATAGTCAGATCATCAAGCTCCTCTTTTTTCTTCAATAAAAGTTTAACAATTGCCAGCTGGTCTTTTTTTTCAAGTCCGAATTTACTGAAATCCTGGATCTGCCCCTGGTTATGAATCAATCTTGCTTTAGAATAATTAGGGTCATTGTCGTTAATAAGACGGTACTCATCCAATACACTGTATGGAGCGGGTAATTCCAATGCGGGAATATCCTGGAACATATCCCATAGATTTTCATAGGTCATATCCATTTCCCTTCCGCCACGGATGATATAGCCATCTTTTGCGTTTCCTGCTCCATCCAAAGAACCTCCTTCAACATTCAGCTGGTCAAGGAAAATGATGTTTTTACCTGGAACCCGGCCATCACGGATGAAATAATAAGCGGCAGACATCCCTGCAATTCCGCTTCCTACAATATAGATTTTACTGTTTTCATAAGATTGTAAAGGAATCCCTTTATTACGTTGATAGTTTCCGATCTGGTCAGAAAAAGGCATCGTTTTTTCAGGAGTGTTAATCTGAACTTCTTTACTTGAATCCGGTTCGTGGTTTACTTTTCCAAACTGCTCAGAAGCATTTAAAACTTTCTCGAATTTTGAATTGATCGTACTCATTTTTTGTTTTGTTTTTAATTAACAGGTTAAAGGTACATCTATTCAAAAAGCGGTACATATCCCCAATGTCGGAATTATTATCCCCAAATTCTTATGACTGAATATTTTCTTTTGTCCGATACTCTGAGGGAGAGTATGAAGTCTGTTTTTTGAAAAAACGGCCGAAAGCTGATGCTGAATTAAACTGAAGCTCAAAGGCAATTTCTGAAATGGTGATATCGGGATTTCCCAGCATGACATAAGCTTCTTTCAGCAAAGTTTCATCAATGACTTCATGAGGAGTTTTTCCACTGGCTTTTTTAATAATCTCTATAAGGTGCTTATTGGAAATACAAAGCGCATCAGCATAAAACTGAACGGTTCTCTGCTGTCTGATATTTTCCCGGATCAGTTTACTGAACTTAAGGAAAAGATCTTTTTTTCCTTCCTCTTTCTGAGAAACCGTATTGATTTCTTTTTCTATGATTTCTGCAGTTTCAAGCAACAGGTTGAAAATAATGGTACGGATAATCTCTTCGGTAAATTTGCCTTGTTTTCGGGATTTTTTCTTAAGGTAGTCCAGTAGATTCTGTAACTGCAGAGAATTTTTTTCTGTTGTTTTTATAATGCTGTAGGATCCCTTAGAGAAGAGATTCATTTTCTCAATGATAAAAGGGTTGGATATATTTTTGATGAGAAAATTTTTATCAAAAAATAAGAGCTTCATCATAAAATTCTTACTGGTTTCAAGGAATCTTACAATGGTAGAAGGAGCAGCTATAAAGAAACTGTGGGTAGTTACTTTATATTTTTTACTGTCTATTTCAATACTGATTTCTCCCGCCGTACAAATACAGAGAGCATAATAATCCATTCTGAACGGCGCTTTTGGAAAATTGAAAATAGGATTCCCGGAGGAGATATAATAAGACTGGCGGCAATCAATCCTGTAAAAAGAAAGGGTATCATGTAAATTTTCGTAGGTTACCATGTTACGGATTGCTTGAGTTTTTGTTGTTTTTTAGATATTCCGGCCTGGAGATATTGACTCTTACTGCAATTTACAAATTTTATAAGAGCTTTTTATGCTTTGTATATCAAAAATATTCACTTTTTAGCGTGTTGTAGAAGAAATTTTACAAATGAGAGAACGTGATGCCGACCTTTTAAAGCTGAATAATTTCTTGAGTAAGAGTAAAACTTAATGCTTCAATTTTTTTAACAATAATAACATTAGTATTTTTGCAGCAAATTAGTCACATGCAAAATTATTTAGAATTCAATTTCAAAATTTCTCCACTGCAACCTTGGAATGAGATATTAATGGCTGAGCTTATCGAGATAGGTTTTGACAGCTTTACAGAAGAAATTCACGGAATTTTAGGATATATCCAGACAGATCTGTTTCATGAAGAGGAATTAAAAGCACTTCCTATTTTTGAAAATGAAAATGTAAAGATTGAGTACTCTTTCGAGGAAATGCCTAATATCAACTGGAATGAAGAATGGGAAAAGAATTTTTCTCCTATCAATATCGATGATAAAGTATTGATCAGAGCAGAATTTCATGAGTCTGTACCGGGAATGCATGAAATTATTATTCAGCCCAAAATGTCTTTCGGAACAGGGCATCACCCTACCACACACCTGATGATCCAGCAGATGATGGATCTTGACCTTACTGGAAAGAAAGTATTGGATATGGGTTGTGGGACTTCCGTATTGGCTATCTATGCAAAACAACAGGGTGCCGGAGATACAAAAGCTATTGATATTGATGAATGGTCTGTAGAAAATTCAAAAGAAAATGCGGTAAGAAATGGTGTTGAACTGGATATTGAACTGGGAACAGCCGAAAACTTAGGAAAAGAAAATTTTGATGTTATTTTAGCGAATATCAACAGGAATATTCTGATTTCAGATATTCCAACATATGTTTCCGTACTGAATGAAGGTGGAAAACTATTGCTTTCCGGGCTTTGCTTCTTTGATGTAGATGATATTCTTGAAGTGTGTAAAGAAAGTGGTCTTGAACTTAAAAAACAAATACAACGCGAAGAGTGGGTAAGCCTGCTGTTGGAAAAATAAATAAAAACAAATACGAATATGAAAACTTTATGGACGGCTTTATTATTACTGATGCTGCAGTTTTTTTCAGCACAGGAAAATGAAGTGTATGCGGATGGGATTTTTGGTTTTGAAGAAAATAAAAGCCAAAAGATTTTTACAGATTGGACAAGAATCAGAAAAGAGCCTAATGTCAAATCGCAGGTTGTAGACTCATTGCAGACTAATCAACAGGTGTTAATCCTTAAAAAAGAAGAAACCATACTAAGACTGGGGGAAAGAGGTGCCAACTGGTACAGGATCTCTTATCAGAAAGGAGATGTAACCTCTGAAGGATATGTTTGGGGAGGTAACCTTTCTGTAGGATACCGTAATAAAAACGGATATGATTTTCTTTTTGGACTTTCAAAAACTGTAGACAGAAAAAACAAAGAGGTTACTACTCTTGAGAAACAGAATATTGCGGGAATCAAAGTAATGGAAGGTAATATGCTTGTGGATGAGGTTTATTTTGATACCGGAAAAGGAGAGGAGCTGAGCTATGCTACATTCAATATTGAAAGCAATCATAAACTGCAGAATGTGGAACTTACTTTAAAGGCATTGGTTTCCGGTGAAGCTTGTGGTATTGCTAGCTATGACCAATATGTTCTTTTTAAGGATAAGAAACTCATTGCTCTTCCGCAGCTGATGAATGTAGGGGATGCAGATGTTTTTTACCATAGTGAACAATATATTTTCCCTAATGATAAAGGAGGGATGCCTGATGCTTTTATTTTTAAAGTGGAGGAAATGGAAAAAGATGACAAAGATCGGGAAAAGAAGAAACGTTCTTCCAAAACTTATCTTTGGAATGGAAATTCTTATAGGTTGAAATAAACTTTTTTGGTCTTAAAAAATAGAAGTCCTTACTGATGAAGTAAGGACTTTTTCTATAATTGGATACAGACAAAAATAGGACGGAAATCAACCTGTCTTATTCAGCAAGGAATTCCAACGTACATTGAGAACAACCTATTCCAGATTGAGTTTAAATTCCTTCTGTCCAATTGCTGAGTGTAATGACATCAGCTTGTCGGGGGAAAATTTTACTCATTAATACACGATGCACTTCCTCATCTTCATCTTTACAGCAGTCTTCAATGACAGTCAATATATAGTCCTTATCTGCAGCTTCTCTTAATGTGGATAAAACAACGCCACTGGTTGATATACCCGTCAATACCAGATGTTCAATATTCAACCCCCGAAGTACAATTTCAAGATCACTTCCTGTAAAAGCGCTAAAACGTTTTTTGGTGATGATGATATCCTGTTCATCAGGTAAAAGATCAGGATGGATAGAAACCCATTCTTTCATATTTACATGAATCATATGTTGTTTTATGGCTGAAAACGCTTTGTTGTTATTGCTGATTTCCGGCATTCCCTGTCTGAATCCTACGGTAATATATATAACCGGGATTTGTCGCTTTCTTGCCGTTTTGATAGCTTCCTGTGTATTGGAAATCAATTTTGTTGCATCAGCTAGCCTGCTTAGAATAGATGATTTGCATATCCATCACCAATAGGGCTGTTTTTGCTTTTTCCATTTTAATTATATTTTATTAATAAATTGTTCTTCAGCTTCTTCTAATAACTGTTCGTTGACAGGTTTGGTTTTTCTCTTCTTGAATAATAAGTTTCTAAAGATAAAAGCAATTAAGATTCCTGATATCCCTTCCAGGAGTAAAGTCTTTGGAGCTCCTATTTTTTCTGAAAGAAATCCAATGAATATACTTCCCAAAGGCAGCATTCCGAATATTGCAGTCAATAAGATACTGATGGCTCTTGAACGCATTTCAGGAACAACTTCAGATTGAACGATGATATTACAGGTTGTAAACTGTGCAACACCTCCCAATCCGGTAAGGGTAGCAAAAAACATAGACCAGTAAAAGTTAGTCGTATATGAAAAACATATAAGTCCAATACTCAGGACGACTGTACTCAGAATAAGGATATTTCTCATAGAAGCTCCTTTTTTTAAGGAAGCCAGAAATACTGTTCCAAGAACTGCCCCTATTCCAATGAAACTTGAGATATAACCAAAAGTTTTTGCATCCCCTTTAAAGATTTCTTTGGCGTAAACAGGAATTAACGTGTCATAGGGTAGAATCAAAAAACCGGTAATACTTAGCATAATGATGACTAAATTAATTGAGGGCACTGTTCTGAGGTATCTGAAACCTTCTGCCAATTCAGTAAAAGTTCCTTTTTTGTTTGATTTTTTTTGAATGACTTTCACTTTCATCATGGAAATAGATCCCATTACTGCCGCAAAACTGGCCGCGTTAATCAGAAAACAGGTTCCTGCTCCAAACTTTTGGATAATAATTCCGGAAAGGGCCGGACCTGCTAATTTTGCAATACTTGCCATTGCAGCCGTTAGAGAGAGTGCACTTGGTAAATCTTCATCATTGGTTATTACTTCGTTGATCATTGATTGCCGTGCCGGAATATCATAAGCGTTGATAATTCCGAGAAATGCACTTAATATTAAAAAACTCCATATGTTCTGGTGTCCTGTCATAACCAAAAAAGCAAGTAGAGAAGCCTGGATTAAAGATAAAATCTGGGCAATCTGTATAATTTTATATCGGTTGTACCGGTCTGCGGCAACTCCTCCCAGAGCAGAAAACAAAAATGAAGGGAATTGTTCTGCAAAGATGGTGAGCCCCAGCATAAAAGCCGATTGAGTCATGCTGTATACGACCCATACTACAGCGGTACGCTGCATCCATGTTCCCAATTGAGATACGGAACGCCCGAAAAAATATAATGTGTAATTAGTGCTTTTAAAAGCCTGGAATGCATTGATATTACTTAATTTATTCATGCTCTTTGAAATAAACTTTTTGACAAAAAACGTAAAAACGTCAAATTTTAAATAAAAAAAATCAACTGATATGCCTGATAACCATTGATGTTAAGGTGTTTACTATAGGGTTCAGGTTTTTGAAATTGTTTTTTAAAACCATTTCACGCCTTATCCCTCTGATACTGCTTAGCAGGATGAAAATAACGGTTTCTTGTTCCTTAAGACTTACTTTAGGAATTTCATTATCAGTAATGCTTTTTGCAAATACTTTTAATAAAAGATTTTTTTCTGCTTCCATCATCCTGTCGTGAGCATCAGTCATGTGTTTTGATTTTTCTTCTGCATCCATTCCGGTTTCAATAGCTCTGAAAAATGATGCTCTTTCCTGAGATGTTTTTACTTTAGCAATACAGAATTCGTTAATCTTTTCTTCAAAAGATGTTCTTTTATTCATGCTAAGATCAATCTCGGAGATAACTTCTTTAATTAAATTATCCAAAACCGCCTGGAATACCTCCTCACGATTTTTATAATAATAATAAATAGATGTTCTGCTTTTACCAACAGCTTTAGAAATATCATCCATCGTCACTTTCTTTAAGCCATATTTCAGATACAGCCCTGAAGCAGTTTCAAGGATCTGTTGTGAAAGTTGGTCTTGTTCTGTAGATGACATGAGTGAAATTTGTGTACAAAAATAAATAAATTTTGACAAAAAAACAAATTTTGTCAAATTGTAAAACTTATTCTGTTACTCAAACACCATGAACAACTTGTTTTTAGATGACATTGAGTCAATAAAAAAATTATAATTGCAGATGAGTTTTTCCAATAAGTTGAGAAAGAATTCTAATCTATGACTGCCTCTATTGCAAATCGGGATGTTCTATTTATTATGTGATAATTTTTTTGGAAAAAACACAAAGACTCAAAATAATGACCAACTAGATGTTATATGGCGTAAAGATTTTATTGAAGATATCCGGGTATTTTGTTGAATTTTAATACTTTTTTGAATGTATAATAATTGTTAGATTTGGATACCGAAATCCATACACGGTTAAGAAGAAAACAAAAGGACAAAAAAATTGCGAAATGGCTGACGTATTTGAAAATTACCTATCCTCAACAGGAGGACTATCCGCTGAAGAAATCAACTTTTCTGCGCAATTCTTCAAACCGATCCGCTTAAAAAAGGGTGATTTTTTTATTCGTGAGGATGAATCCTGCGGTCATGTTGGATTTATCGCTAGTGGCGCTATAAAGGCATACGCTACCGACAAAGAAGGAAAGGAAAATATAACCTGCTTCAAGTTTGAAAAGGAATTTGTCACCTCGTTTCCGGAATTTGTGAAACAGGAAAAATCCAGAAGGAGTATCATGGCTATAGAAGATAGCGTAATCTATAGGATAAATTATCCGGACTATCAGCATCTGCTTGGTCAGGTGACCGCTTGGAACGGAGTTGTAAAATCGGTGATGGAGCAGGAGTATAACCAAAAGGAACGTTATCTGTTGAATTACAATAATAGGTCGGCTGTGGATAAATACCGTCATGTTTTGTCTAGCGAACCGATGCTGGTCCAGCGTATAGCGACACAGGATCTGGCATCGTACCTGGGCATTACGCAGCGATCGCTTACACGGGTGAAGGGACAAATACATAGACCCAACGTATTATAGGACAAATGTCCTTATGCAGGCCTGATCAGTGATGTAGATTTGCATAAAAAAAACAATGTTACGTCAAATTGCTCCCGAAGTGTTCCAGATTTCACTGATGCCACGAAACAGTATCAACTGCTATATTATCGAAGGTGTATTGGTAGACTCCGGAATACGGAGTTCATATACCACTGTAAAAAAAGCTCTCCATAAAATCCCTGTTTATCAGCATATACTGACGCATTCGCACGCGGATCATCAGGGCTGTAGCGATCAGATATGCGCTGAGTTCGCGATACCCTTACTCTGTCATCCCGATGAAGTTTTTAGGACCGAAACAGGTATGGTCACCAACGACTATCCAACGCCACAACATTGGGTAGCAAAGCTTCAGCAGAAATACTGGGCAGGTCAGGGACATAAAGTAGAACGGACAGTCGTTGAAAACGATAGGATTGGAAATTTTCGGGTAATAGAGACGCCCGGACATTCGGCAGGTCATATTTCTTTATTCCGTGAGCGGGATGGTGTACTGATCATTGGAGATGTGGCGACCAATATGAACCTAATCACGACGGCGACCGGTCTGCGGCTTCCGCCAAACATATTCACCTCGGATCAACAGAGCAATATCAAATCGCTCCAGAAGTTAGCAAAACTGAATCCTGCCATTATCTGTTTCGGTCACGGACCGATCCTGCAAAATACAGACCGAAAGTTTGAACAATTTGTGGCTAAATGCAGTGCGGCTATTTAAAGATAGGCCGTGCTGTAATTACGGGTTAAAAGAAGATGTAATGTAGATCTCATCTCAAAAACTACAAAAACCGAAAAAAAGACACTATCACCTTAGGGATTTTGAATTTACGAAGAAGTCTTGTAGAAAATATATTGAGGCACTTCTAGATAATTTCAAATAAGTAATAGAAGAATTCCAGCTTCAAAAATCGAACTCTAAATATCCCAATTGTAAAAGTTTGGGCCACAGATTTTTATGGATATAAAAAATGAGACAACTTTTTAAAAGTTGTCTCATTAAGTGAGCGCGAAAGGATTCGAACCTTTGACCGTCTGCTTAGAAGGCAGATGCTCTATCCAGCTGAGCTACGCACCCTTGATTTTAAAAAGTCGGGGCGGCAGGATTCGAACCTGCGAC